>Ga0208851_1000156_pt1 | contig 29479 bp, 29 predicted proteins | sample NGESurshal092012_FD_184481 | JGI IMG/M metagenome (GOLD analysis project Ga0208851, IMG submission 184481) | Arctic peat soil microbial communities from Barrow, Alaska - NGEE Surface sample 415-2 shallow-092012 (SPAdes) | ecosystem: Environmental > Terrestrial > Soil > Wetlands > Peat ... | reverse complement strand
CGAGGCCCGAGCCCCAGCCGAACGGCCGGGTCACGGCCACCTCCCCATGGACCACCGCTGCCACGACGAGGGCGGGCGCCTGGGTCGGACGCGTGAGCAGCGCGGCCACCGACGTCATCCGACGTGATGCGTCAGCGGCGCTCGGCAGGTCGCGCAGCCGCAGCGGATCGTCGGCGGTCTGCGTCGTGCGCAGCCGGCCGCGCTCCTCGTCGGCCACGAACCCGGCCGCGGCGACGGCGTGCAGGTGGGAGAGCACCTGCAGCGGCGTACGGCCCACGAGCTCGACCTGTCGAGGGATCTCGGTCTGCACGGCCATCGCGGCCGCCACGACGCGACCGATGGGTGAGCCGTCGAGGGCGTCGCCGGACACGAGCGCGTCGGGCCGCACCTCGGCCCCGTCGATCGCGGCCGAGGCCCACGCCCCGCGAAGGCGCGAGCCCGCCACCACCCCGGCCACCCTCGCGCGGACGGCGCGGTCCCAGAGCACTCCGTCGACCGCGGAGCGAGCACGGTCGACCGCATCGGCGACGCCGGGGAGCTCGAGCAACGGGGCGAGGGCGTCGACGGGCACGACGCCACGCTACGAGGAGGCGTGCGCCGGGTCGGCGCAGGGGCGGCGCGTCACCGGCCCGACACGGACACCACGGTCGAGCCGCGACGCTACGGTCGCGCCATGACCCCGTGGGCGATCGCCGCAGCCGTGGTCGCGGTGCTGCTGGTGGCGGGGCTCGCCTGGTCCCTCCTGCGACGGCGCGACCTCGGGAGCGAGGCCGACCGCGCGACCTTCGCCACGCTGCACACTGCCTCGCTCGCGGCGCCCGCGCTCCGGGAGGGGCTGACGCCGGACGCCGCGTCCGGCGCCGCCCGGCACCTGCGCACGCTGCTCGGCTCGCGCGGGGTCGCGCTCACCGACACCGAGCGCGTCCTTGCTGCCGAGGGACCGGGGTCCGAGCTGCTGGACATGCCGAGCGTCGCATCGGTCCTCGCGACCGGCCGGTCGGCGGTCGCCGCCCCGCTGACCGAGCACGGCGCGGGCTCGTGGTTCGTCGTCGCGCCGCTGGTCGTCGACGGGCGGGTGGTGGGCACGCTGGTCGCGGTGGCCGACGACACGACCGCGGTCCTCGCGCGGACCACCACGGAGGTGGCGCGCTGGGTCTCCTCCCAGATCGAGCTCGCCGAGCTCGACGCGTCCCGGGCGCGGCTCGCAGAGGCGGAGGTGCGGGCGCTGCGCGCCCAGATCTCGCCGCACTTCATCTACAACGCGCTCACCGCAATCGCGTCGTACGTGCGGACGGACCCCGAGCACGCGCGCGAGCTGCTGCTCGAGTTCGCGGACTTCACCCGCTACTCCTTCCGTCGGCACGGCAACTTCACAACGCTGGCCGAGGAGCTGCGCTCGATCGACCGCTACCTCACCCTCGAGCGGGCCCGCTTCGGCGACCGTCTGCAGGTCACCGTCCGCGTCGCGCCCGAGGTGCTGCCGGTCGCCGTGCCCTACCTCTGCCTGCAGCCGCTGGTCGAGAACGCCGTACGCCACGGGCTCGAGGGTCGCGCCGGACCGGGACGCATCACGATCCTCGCCGAGGATGCCGGGGCCGACTGCACCATCTCGGTGGAGGACGACGGCATCGGTGCGGACCCCGAGCAGATCCGTCGCGCCATGGTCGGCGAGGGCGACAGCGACTCGATCGGCGTCGGCAACGTCGACGAGCGGCTCCGCCAGGTTTTCGGGGACGAGTACGGCCTCGTGGTCGAGACTGGGCCGGGCCTCGGCACGAAGGTGTCGATGCGCGTCCCGAAGTTCTCCCCGGGGGTGCACGCATGAGCGAGGAGCCGATCGCCGGTCTCCGCGTGCTCGCGGTCGACGACGAGGCGCCCGCGCGCGCGGAGCTCGCCTACCTGCTCGAGCGCGACGAGCGGGTCGCCACCGTGCTCACGGCCTCCGACGGCGCCGAGGCGCTCCGCCTGCTGGAGACCACGGCCGTCGACGCGCTCTTCGTCGACATCCGCATGCCCGGGCTCGACGGCCTCGACCTCGCCCGGGTGCTGCGGCGCTTCACCTCCCCGCCCGCGGTCGTCTTCGTGTCGGCCTACGACTCGCACGCGGTGGAGGCGTTCGACCTCAACGCGGTCGACTACGTCATGAAGCCGGTGCGCGAGGAGCGGCTCACCGAGGCGGTACGGCGCGTGGTCGAGTCGCGCGAGCGCGTCGTGGTCGCCGTCGCCGCGCCGGTCGACGCCGTCGAGGACCCCGACGAGACCATCGCGGTGGAGCTCGGCGGCGTGACCCGCTTCGTGAAGCGGTCCGACGTCCGCTACGTCGAGGCGCACGGCGACTACGCGCGTCTCGTCACCCACGACGGGCGCCACCTGGTGCGCGTCTCCCTGGCTCACCTCGAGGAGCAGTGGGCCGAGGCCGGCTTCGTGCGCATCCACCGACGGTGGCTGGTGTCGCTCCCCGCGATCGACGAGGTCCGGACAGACGTCGGGCGGATGAGCGTGCGGGTGGGCGACGCCGTCCTGCCCGTGTCGCGGCGGCACACGCGCGAGCTGCGCGACCGCCTCGTGCGCAGCGCCCGCCTGGGCCGGTGACGCGACCCCGTGAGCACGCCTGACAGGCCGGCCAAGCGCGTCACCGTGGTGCACCCGCGAACGGCTGCCGCGCGCACCGCCGCGAAGCGCGGGGTGCGCCGCGACGTGCGCGAGCAGACCGAGCTCGGCGTCACGATGCTCACCTCGCTGCGGCGCGCGCAGCTGCGGCTCGCGGTCCTCGTCGTGCTCGGTGTGGCGGTCGTCGTCATCGGGATCCCGTTGCTGTTCCTGGCGTTCCCCGCCGTCCGCGAGGGTCGGGTCGGCGGGCTCGCGGTCGGCTGGTTCATCCTCGGGGTGGCCGTGTTCCCCGCGATCTGCGGCGCAGGGTGGGCCTACGTCCGGCACGCCGAGCGCAACGAGGCGGCCTTCGTCGACCTGGTCGAGAGGTCGTGACGTGACGAGCTCGTGGTGGCCCGTGCTCGCGGTCGTGGCGGTCGTCGTCGCGACGGTGGTCATCGGCACCTTCGGCGTACGCGTCTCGAGGACGACGTCGGACTTCCTCGTCGCGTCGCGTTCGGTGAGCCCCTTCCTCAACGCCTCCGCCATCGGCGGGGAGTACCTCTCAGCCGCGTCCTTCCTCGGCATCGCGGGCCTGGTCCTCACCTACGGCGTCGACATGCTGTGGTTCCCCGTGGGCTACACCGTCGGCTACCTCGTGCTGCTGGTCCTCGTGGCCGCCCCGCTGCGCCGCTCCGGTGCCTACACGCTGCCGGACTTCGCGGAGATGCGCCTCGGCTCGCGACGGCTGCGACGGGTGTCGTCGGTGCTCGTGGTGCTGATCGGGTGGCTCTACCTCCTGCCCCAGCTGCAGGGCGCCGGCATCACGCTGCATGCGCTCACCGGGGCACCGCAGTGGGTCGGCGCGTTCGTCGTGGCCGTCGTCGTGGGGGTCACGGTGGCTGCGGGCGGGATGCGGTCGATCACCGTGGTCCAGGCGTTCCAGTACTGGCTCAAGCTCGTCGCCATCGCCCTGCCCGCCGTCCTGCTCGTGGCCGCCTGGTACCACCGTGGCGCGCCCGTCTTCGCCTCGGGCGACTGGGGTACGCCCCTGTCCGGCTTCGGCGGCCGCGAGTACCCGCTCTACGCGACGTACTCGATCGTGCTCGCGACGTTCCTCGGGACGATGGGGCTGCCGCACGTGCTCGTGCGCTTCTACACCAACCCGGACGGTCGCGCCGCGCGGCGCACGACCCTGTCCGTCCTCGGTCTGCTCAGCGTGTTCTACCTCTTCCCGCCGATCTTCGGTGCGCTCGGCCGGGTCTACACCCCGGAGCTGGCCGGCACGTCCGCCGCCGACACCGTCGTGCTCGTGCTCCCCGGGCGGGTGTTCGGCGGGTGGCTCGGGGAGGCTCTGTCGGCCCTCGTCGCCGCGGGTGCCTTCGCGGCGTTCCTGTCCACGGCCAGCGGCCTGTCGGTGTCGGTCGCCGGCGTCCTGTCGCAGGACGTGCTGACCCACGACCGCCGCCTCGGCGACGGCGTACGCCGGTTCCGCATCGCCACCACGATCGCGATCGCCGTGCCGTTCGTGCTCGCGCTCGGCGCCGCGCGCGCCGACCTCGCCGAGACCGTGACCCTCGCGTTCGCCGTCGCCGCGTCGACCTTCTGCCCGCTGCTCGTCCTCGGCATCTGGTGGCCGCGTCTCACCGTGCGGGGTGCCACCGCCGCGCTCCTGGTGGGTGGCAGCTCGGCGCTCGCCGCCGTCGTGCTCGTGCTCACGCTCGGGCCGTTCCACGGGTTCGTCGGCGCACTGCTCGAGCAGCCGGCCGCCTGGACCGTCCCGCTCGCGTTCGCAACCGCGGTGCTCGTGTCGCTGCGCACCCACGACCGGGTGCCGCGCACGACGCCGGCGGCGATGGTGCGGCTGCACACGCCGGAGGAGCTCGAGGCCTCGCGCTAGTCGGACTGACCAGCGACTCCGCCGAACCGGTCGGACACCGCACCGACACCGGCGTGCACCCGTTCGTCACGCCCCGGCCACCCGGGCGACCGTTCGGCGCGCGTCGACGGCAGTTCGGCGCACCGACGACGGCGCCCCCGACCCGCCCGCCGCCGGGCGGACCCCGTCAGGCGCACGGGGTCGCCCAGGTACTCCCGGGTGTGACGCGCGCCACCTACGTTCGCGCCACCACCTCACCCGGCCACCGAGCACGGAGGACCTGATCATGGCCATCGCCGTCGAGAACGCCCCGACCGTCGTCACCACCCCCGCACCCGTCACGGAGAGCGCGTCGATCGCCGACCCCGGCCCGCTCGGGCTCGCTGCCTTCGCGCTGACCACCTTCGTGCTGAGCACCTTCAACGCGGGCATCCTGCCGAAGACGGTCGAGGCCGTCGTGCTCCCGATCGCGCTGTTCTACGGCGGCTTCGCCCAGCTGCTCGCCGGCATGTGGGAGTTCAAGAAGGGCAACACGTTCGGCGCCCTGGCCTTCACGTCGTACGGCGCCTTCTGGCTCTCGTTCGCCGCTCTCGTGCGTTTCGTCGCGGCCGACCTGCCCAAGGAGGACGCCGAGAAGGGCATCGGCGTGTTCCTGCTGGCCTGGACGATCTTCACCCTCTACATGACCCTCGCGGCGCTGCGCACGAGCCCGATCCTGGTGCTGGTCTTCGTGACGCTGTCGCTCACGTTCATCGCGCTCACCGTCGGCGCCTTCGCCGGGAACGCCACGATCAGCCACCTCGGCGGCTACCTCGGCCTGCTCACCGCCTTCGAGGCGTGGTACGCCTCCGCGGCCGGCGTGACGGCCTCGACCTTCGGCCGACCGATCCTGCCCACCGGCAGCCGCTGACCGAGCGGCCCGAGCTCCCCGGGGTCGCGGCGTACGCCGAGGGCCCCGGGGCACCGGGTCGACGACGACCCGCGGCATGCAACCCCCGCGCAACCTCCCCCTGCGGTAGAAACGAACCCCGATCCCCGGGCGCCGGGTGCTCCACGACCGACGCCACCACCCCGAAGGAGCGACGTGAGCCACGACGCCATCGAGAACCTCTCGCACGAGGACCGGGCCTTCCCCCCCTCGGCGGAGTTCGCCGCGCAGGCGAACGCGACCGCGGCGCTCTACGACGAGGCCGCGACGGACCGTGTCGCGTTCTGGGAGGAGCAGGCTCGCGAGCTGCAGTGGGAGACGCCGTGGCACACGGCGCTCGACTGGTCCGACGCTCCGTTCGTGAAGTGGTTCGACGGCGGCACGCTCAACGTCGCGGTCAACTGCGTCGACCGGCATGTGGCCGCGGGTCACGGCGACCAGGTCGCGTACCACTTCGAGGGCGAGCCGGGCGACACCCGTGACATCACCTACGTCGAGCTGCTCACCGAGGTCTCCCAGGCGGCGAACGCCCTCGAGTCGCTCGGGGTGAAGGCGGGCGACCGGGTCGCGATCTACCTGCCGATGATCCCGGAGGCCGCGGTCGCGATGCTCGCCTGCGCACGCATCGGCGCGGTGCACTCCGTGGTGTTCGGCGGCTTCTCGGCGGAGGCGCTGCGCTCGCGCATCGAGGACGCCGAGGCGGTGCTCGTCATCACCAGCGACGGCGGCAACCGCAAGGGCAAGCCGATGGCGCTCAAGCCCGCCGTCGACGAGGCCGTCGCGGCGTCACCGTCGGTGCGCAACGTCCTCGTGGTCAAGCGCACTGGCCAGGAGGTGGACTGGACCGACAAGGACGTGTGGTGGCACGACCTCGTCGACGCCCAGCCGACAACCCATGAGGCGCAGGGCTTCGACGCCGAGCACCCGCTGTTCATCCTCTACACCTCGGGGACGACCGGGAAGCCCAAGGGCATCCTGCACACCACGGGCGGCTACCTCACCCAGGTGACCTACACGCACCGCAACGTCTTCGACCTCAAGCCCGACACCGACGTCTTCTGGTGCACCGCCGACATCGGCTGGGTCACAGGCCACTCCTACGTCGTCTACGGCCCGCTCGCGAACCGTGCGACGAGCCTCATGTACGAGGGCACGCCCGACTCGCCGCACAACGGCCGCTGGTGGGAGCTCGTCGAGAAGTACCGCGTCTCGATCCTCTACACCGCACCCACGGCGATCCGCACGTTCATGAAGTGGGGCGAGGACATCCCCGACCGGTTCGACATGAGCTCGCTGCGCGTCCTCGGATCGGTCGGCGAGCCGATCAACCCCGAGGCCTGGATGTGGTACCGCCGCGTCATCGGCGGCGACCGCTGCCCGATCGTCGACACCTGGTGGCAGACCGAGACCGGCGCGATCATGATCAGCCCGCTGCCCGGCGTCACCGCCACCAAGCCCGGCTCCGCGATGGGCGCGCTCCCGGGCATCGGCGCCGAGGTCGTCGACGACGAGGCCCACCCGGTCGGCAACGGTGGCGGCGGCTACCTCGTCCTGACCGAGCCGTGGCCGTCGATGCTGCGCGGCATCTGGGGCGACAACCAGCGCTACGTCGAGACCTACTGGTCGCGCTGGCCGGGCCTGTACTTCGCCGGCGACGGCGCGAAGCTCGACGAGGACGGCGCCATCTGGCTGCTCGGACGCGTCGACGACGTCATGAACGTCTCGGGCCACCGGATCTCGACCACGGAGGTCGAGAGCGCGCTCGTGTCGCACCCGCTGGTCGCCGAGTCCGCGGTCGTCGGAGCGACCGACGAGACGACGGGTCAGGGCATCGTGGCGTTCGTCATCCTCCGCGAGGGCGTCGACCCCGGGGAGCACGTGATCGCCGACCTGCGCAACCACGTCGCCCACGAGATCGGACCGATCGCCAAGCCGCGCCAGATCCTGCTCGTCGCCGAGCTGCCCAAGACCCGCTCGGGCAAGATCATGCGCCGTCTGCTCCGCGACATCGCCGAGCACCGCGACATCGGCGACACCACCACCCTCGCCGACGCCAACGTCATGACGCTGATCGGCCAGGGGCTCGCGACGAACCCCGGCGCCGAGGACTGACGCCGGCGCGCCTCGGTCCACGGTCAGCGACCGAGGAACCGAGGCGTCCGTTTGGCCAGGAAGGCGTCGGTGGCCTCGGCCGCGTCACCGGTGGCGACCGTGCCCACCATGCGCACCGTCTCGACATCGAGGTACGCCGCGAGGTCGAGGTGCTCGGCGTCGCGCAGGTTCTCCTTGAGCGCGGTCAACGCGAGCGGTGCCCGCGCTGCCAGCGTGCGCACGAGTGCGGCGAGCTCGCCGGAGTAGGTGTCGTCCGGGAAGACCCGGTTCACGAGCCCGAGCCTGGCCGCCTCTGCCGCGGTGATCACCTCGGGCAGGAGGAAAAGCTCACGGGCGCGCGCACCGCCGAGCAGGCGCGTGGCGAACCAGATGCCCCCGAAGTCACCGCTGACACCCGCGGTCAGGAACGCCGTGCCCAGCTTCGCGCGCTCGGTCGCCACCCGCAGGTCGCACGCCAGGGCGAGCGACAGCCCCGCTCCGGCGGCCGCACCGTTGAGCGCGGCGACCGTCACCTGAGGCAGGTCGTGCAGCAGCTGGACCACGCGCACCTTCGCGCGCATCCCGCTCGCCTGGCGAGTCAGTGGGGGCGGGCCGACCATGGCCGACAGCCCCGCCTCAAGGTCGCCGCCCGCGCAGAAGCCTCGGCCCGCGCCGGTGAGCACGACCACGCGCACGGCGGGCTCGACCGCGACGTCCTCGAGGGCGCTGACGAGCGCTCCGACGAGACCGGGCGTCATGGCGTTGAGCCGGTCCGGACGGTTGAGCGTGATCGTCGCGACGGAGTCGGCGACGTCGAGCAGGACGGGGGCGACGGTCTCGGTCATGGCCCGCTCCTCGCGATCGGCGTGTCCCGACAGTACCGAGCCGCGCGCCCGTGGTCGGTGGCGCGTGCGGCACCTCGGCGACCAGGACCGACCCGCGTCCGGGCTGTGGCAAGGTGACGGCGTGACGGGTGACTCGGCGAACGTCGTCTTCGAGCGGTTGCCGTTGTCGGAGCGCTCGCGGCTGGTCTCGGCGCTGCGGCAGGAGACCGTCGGCGGGGCGCTGCTGCTCGGTGCTGCCGTGCTCGCGCTGGTGTGGGCCAACTCCCCGTGGAGGGCGAGCTACCACGAGCTCGCGAACGCCGTGGTCGGACCGGCCTCGCTGCACCTCGACCTCACGCTGCAGACCTGGGCGGCCGACGGCCTGCTCGCCGTGTTCTTCTTCGTCGCCGGTCTCGAGCTCAAGCACGAGCTCGTTCTCGGCACGCTGAGCAAGCCGTCGAAGGCCGTCGTCCCCGTGGTCGCGGCGCTGTGCGGCATGGTCGTGCCCGCCCTCCTCTACACGGGCACCGTCCACGTGCTCGGCGACCCCGCGGCCGCCATCGGGTGGGGCATCCCGATGGCCACCGACATCGCCTTCGCCCTCGCCGTCCTGGCGGTCATGGGCTCGAAGCTGCCGGTCGCGCTGCGTGCCTTCCTGCTGACCCTCGCGGTGGTCGACGACCTCGGCGCGATCCTCGTGATCGCGGTGTTCTACAACCACGGCTTCGCGCCGGTGCCGTTCGTGCTCGCCGTCGCCGGGCTCGCCCTCTACTGGTTCCTGCAGCAGCGTCGGGTCGACTCGTGGCTGGTCTACGTGCCGCTCGCCCTCGTCGTGTGGACCCTCATGCACGCCAGCGGCGTCCACGCGACGGTCGCCGGCGTCGCGATGGGCCTGCTCACCCGGGTGCGACCGGACCCCGGCGAGGACGACGCACCCGCCGACCGCTACGAGCACGCGGTCCGGCCGCTGTCGGCCGGCGTGTGCGTCCCGCTGTTCGCCTTCTTCTCCGCGGGCGTGACGTTCGTCGGGCTCGGCGGCTCCGCCCTCACCGACCCGGTCGCGCTCGGCATCGTCGTCGGCCTCGTCGTCGGGAAGCCGCTCGGCGTGTTCGGGGGTGCCTGGACCGTGGCCCGGTTCACCCGGGCGTCGCTGTCGTCGTCGTTGCGCTGGGCCGACGTCCTGGCCGTCGGCATCCTGGCGGGGATCGGGTTCACCGTGTCGCTGCTCATCGACGAGCTGGCGTTCGAGCACGACCCGGCCCGGCAGACGGCGGCCAAGATCGGCGTGCTTCTCGCCTCGGTCATCGCGGCGCTGCTGGCCTCCGTCGCACTGACCACCCGGCGCCGGGCCTACGCCGCCCTGGCGGCGGTCGAGGACCGCGACGACGACGGCGACGGAGTGCCCGACGTCTACGGGACCGGAGCCAACTCGCCCGACAGTCGATAGCCTCTGAGCACGGTCCCACGGTGGGGTCGGCAGGGAGGTCCGGCGACGTGAGCCAGCAGCAGTCACTCGGTGCCATGGTCAAGGGAGTCACCGAGGACATCTCCACGCTCGTGCGCGGCGAGATCGAGCTGGCGAAGACCGAGCTGCGCGACAGCGCGAAGATGGCGGCCAACGGTGGCGCGCTGCTCGCCGTCGCGGGCGTCACGGCCTTCCTCGGCGTCATCTTCCTGCTGCTCACCCTCGCCTGGGTCCTGGTGCAGCTCGGCCTGCCGACCTGGGCCGGCTTCGGGATCGTGACGCTGCTCCTCATCATCGTCGCGGCCATCCTGTTCGTCGTCGGCCGCAAGCGCCTCGAGTCGGTCAAGCCGCCGGAGCGCTCGCCGGCCTCGATCGAGAAGACCAAGGCGGTCCTGTCCCGCAAGCCGCTGCCCGAGCCGTCCGCGGCGCCCCCCGCCGACCTCGGGTAGGTCACGCACCCGTGCTGCCAGAACCGCTCGAGGTCATCCGCGCCGAGGGCCCCTGGACCCATCGCGACGTCGTGGCCAACGCCTGCCGGTTCCACGTCGTCGAGGCCGGCGGGGGACCGCTGGTCGTGCTCCTCCACGGCTTCCCGACCTTCTGGTGGACCTGGCGGCACCAGCTGCGCAGCCTCGCCGCCGCGGGCTACCGCGTCGTCGCGATGGACCTGCGCGGCTACGGCGGCAGCGACCACACGCCGCACGGCTACGACCCGTTGACCCTCGCCGCCGATGTCGCGGGGGTCGTGCGCACTCTCGGCGAGCCGTCCGCCGTGGTCGTGGGCCAGGGCTGGGGCGGCGTCGTCGCCTGGACCGCTGCGGCGCAGCATCCCGACGTCGTGCGCGGCCTCGTAGCGGTCGGGATGCCCCACCCGGTGCTGCTGCGCAACGCGTTCATCGGCGACCCCGGCCAGCGTCGCCTGGGTCGCTACGCCATCGGCTTCCAGCGTCCCTTCGTCCCCGAGCACCAGCTCACCCGGGACGACGCCGCCCTCGTCGAGACCTACCTTCGCCGCTGGTCGGGCTCGGACTGGCCCGACCAGGAGACCGCCGACGTCTACCGCGCCGCGATGCTCGTCCCGAACACGGCGCACTGCGCGGTCGAGTTCCACCGCTGGGCTGTCCGCTCGATCCCCCGTCGCGACGGACGTCGCTTCCAGTCCGCCGTGGCCGCGCCCGTGCAGGTCCCCGTCCTGCAGATCCACGGAAGGCTCGACGGCGCGGTACTGCCCTCGAGCGTCAACGGCTCGGAGCACTACGCCGCCGCCGGCTACTCGCGGGTCGACCTCGACGGCGTGGGCCACTTCCCGCACGAGGAGGACCCGGACGCCTTCGACGCCGTGCTCCTGCCCTGGATCGAGACGCTGCCGAGGAGCTGACCTCACCTCGATGGCATGCTCGACCCAGGACGGACGGAGGGCAGTCATGGACGTGCAGGCAGGGTGGTACCCCGACCCCGCGTCGCCGACATCGGCGCGCTGGTGGGACGGCACCCGGTGGACCGAGCACACCGCGCTGCTCGAGCAGCTCATGGCCGGCCAGCCCACCGTGGTGATGCCTGCGCCGCCGACGCCGCAGGCCGTCGTCGTGCCGGCCGCGCCCCCGGAGCCCGACACCGTGTCCCCGGTCCCAGGCTTCCCGAGCGACCCCACGGACACGGCCGTCTACCCCCTCGACTCGCCGTACGCCGCACCCGAGACCGCACCACCCGCGCGGCCACCCGTCCACTGGGGCCTGCTGGCCCTCGTCGGGGTGGTGGTGCTGGCGCTGGTGGTCGGGGCCGGCCTCACGCTGCACGGGCTGACCTCCGGCAAGAACGCCCCCGACGCCGCAGGAGGCAGCCCGACCAGCGCGCCAAGCAGCACCGCGGGCGGCTCCACGGCCTCGCCGTCACCGACGCCCTCGTCCTCCGCGGGCGGCGGTGCCATCCCCGTCGCGCCCGCGACCGCGGCCGAGGCCGCCGCGGTGCTCGAGACGTTCAAGCCCACGGCCGCCGACCTGCCGACCGGCGTCGAGGCCACGCTCATCACGAAGGGCGACGTCGCCCAGGGCCAGAAGACCCTCGACGGCTGGTGCTCGGAGACCTACGCCACCGAGAAGGACCGCATCGCGCGGCGGCAGTGGGACCTCACCAGCGGCGGCGGGAGCATCGGGCTGTCCATCGAGGTGGTCGCCTACGGCACCGCCGGTCAGGCCGCGGCCGCCCTCGCCGAGTTCACCGACACGACCAAGGCGTGCGCGAACGTCTCGCTCACCGAGGACGGCACCGCACTGACCCAGGACCTCGTCTCGTCCGAGCCGCTCACCGGCCTGCCCCCCGGGGTCACCGGCTACCGCGGTGTCGTCGACGTGACGGGCAAGCCGGCCACCGGCGCCGCCTTCACGGGCACGTCGTCGGCCACCGTGCAGCGCAAGGGTCAGTACCTGTCGATCGTGTGGACCAACCAGTCCACCGCGATCTCCGCCGGCGACCAGCAGGTGATCGACCGCTTCGTCGCGCAGCAGACCGCGGTCCTCGCGACCACGACCTCCTGACCGCCGGATCCCGGGTCGTCGCCCACTCCCGGGAGGACCGACGGCGACCTACAGTGGAGCGCGACGCCGGGAGACACGATGAGCGACGCGCAGGACGGTCACGTGCCGCAGGCGTCTGCCACGGCTACCGAGGCCGACCACGCGCGGCTCGTGGCGGTCGTGGCCGCCGCAGCCGCCCACGGCACGGACAGCCTGCGCCTCGTGTGGGACGACCTCCTCGCGTCGTACGGCGCGGAGACGGCCTCGCGCGTGTGGCAGGAGGCGCTGTCCTCCTCCGACGTCGGTCAGACCTAGGCGCGCCCGGGCCGGGCCGGGCCGAGCTGCGGCTCAGCGGGTCGCGCAGGACCCGGTGTCGACCGGGGTACCGCTCGCCGCGCCCTCGCGCGCGGCCGTCGACACCTGGTCGGCCGTCAGGGCGTATCCGGTGTCGGGGTCGTCGACCGACGACGCGAACACCACGCCGTCGACATGGCCGTCGGGCGAGAGCAGCGGACCGCCGGAGTTGCCCGGCCGGATCGTGCCGCGCACGGCGTAGACGTCGCGCGTCACCTGGCCGTGGCCGTAGATGTCCATCCCTCGCGCCGAGATCCGGCCGCGGATCCGGGCCGCGGAGGCCGTCAGCGCTCCGCCGCCGGGGAACCCGGCGACCACGGCGGCGTCCCCGCGCTGCGCCGTGGTGGAGAAGCGCAGCGCCGGGGCGTCGAGGCCGGGTACGTCGAGGACCGCGACGTCGACGACGGGGTCGAGGTAGACCACGCGCGCCGGCCAGACCCGACCGCTGCCCCGGACGAGGACGCCCGGGCTCGCGACGCCGGCCACGACGTGCGCGTTGGTCATCACCCGGTCCGGCGCATAGACGAAGCCCGAGCCGTCGACCTGGGTGCCGCAGTCCGGCGCGATGCCCTCCACCTTGACCAGCGAGCCCCAGGCAGCACGGACGGCCGGGTCCTTGATCAGCGCGGGGTCGGGTGCGTCGACTGGGATGACCGGGTCGAGCGTGAAGCCGCCGAACGCCTGCGGGAAGCCGGTGGAGTCGAGCGCCGAGCGCAGCCCGCTCACCCAGTCCCGCGGCGCCTGCGGCATCACCGTGTCGATCTCGCCGAGCACGGTCGAGCCACGGACCTCGGTCGACACCGCGCCGAGCGGCACCACGAGCACGGCTGAGGCGACCACCCACGCCACGAGGGCGAAGGACAGAACCCCGAACATCGATCCGCCCACGGAGTCGACGACGCGCACCGGGCGCCAGGACACCGTCTCGCGGACCCAGTTCCCGAGCAGACCCGCCAGCGCATTCCCGATGCCGGCCGCGAGGATCACGATGCCCACGCCGAGGACCGCTGCCACGACGCCGCTCATCGACCCCAGCACGTGCGGCGCGATGACCGCGCCGACGAACGCGCCCACGATGAACCCGGCGAAGGACAGGACGCCGCCGACGAGCCCGTTGCGCCAGCCCGACAGTCCGGCCAGCACGGCCAGCACGAGAAGGACGTAGTCGACGCTGTTCATCGCAGGTCCGGCAGCGGTCGCACGTCCGAGGCGTCCCACGGACGCTCCCAGCCGCAGAGGGCGAACAGCCGGGACAGCAGGCCGGCGGTGAAGCCCCAGACCAGCAGCCCGCGTACGTCGAACGCGGGTCCGACGAAGCCGGACGGGTGGCCCACCGAGACCCGGTTCGCCGGATCCAGCAGCTCCGCGAGGGGGACGCGCACGACGGACTCCACCTCGCCGGGGTCGACGACGCCGACGGGCGACTCCGCTCTCCACCAGCCGAGCACCGGGGTGACGACGAAGCCGCTCGGCGGCAGCCAGAGCGCGGGCAGCGTCGCGAACACCTCGACGCCGGACGGGTCGAGCCCGGTCTCCTCCTCGGCCTCGCGCAGCGCCGCGGCGACCACGTCGGAGTCGGTGTCGTCGACCGCGCCGCCCGGGAAGGCCGGCTGGCCAGGGTGGCTCGACACCGTGGCCGCCCGCTGGATGAGCAGCAGGTCCGGTCCGTCCGGTCCGTCGCCGAACAGGACGAGCACGGCCGACTCGCGCCCGCCCTCGTCGGGCGGGAGGAAGCGGGAGAGCTGCTCGGGAGCGACGGTCCGGGCGACGTCGGCGACCGGCACGAGCCAGTCCGGGAGGCCGGTGCGGCCGATCACGGCGGCACCGTCACGCCGAGGTGGTCGGCGACGAGGCGGCGCAGCTCGTCCGCACCGGTGATCGCGCCGCGCTGCTCGTAGGTGATCGCGCCCGCCGCGTCGACGAAGTACGTCACCGGGAGCCCCGAGCCCCACCGCAGCGACGCCCTCGACTGGCCGGCGTCGTCGCGCACGGACGGGTAGTGGACGCCGGCATCCCGGAGCAGCGAGACGGCGGACGCCGGGTCGTCGGACGCGTCGAGCCCCACGACGCGCAGCTTCCCGCCCGCGGACGCCGACAGGTCGGCGAACAGCGACAGCTCCTCGCGGCAGGGCCCGCACCACGACGCCCAGGCGTTCACGACGGTGGGGGTGCCGCGCAGCCCCGCGAGCCGCACGGCCGGGCCCGGGCCCAGGCAGGGCAGCGCGAGGTCGGGAAGTCCGTCCTCGCGCGCCGCTGCCGCCGGATCCGACGCGGGACACTCGGCCAGGTCGGCCGCGGCGACCAGGTCGGCCGGTGCTGACGCGGCCGTGGCGCTCGACAGCGGCACGTCGGTGGACACCGGCGTCACGCGGGTGCCTGCGTCGCTCGGGGCCGCGCACCCCGACAGCAGGAGCGCGACGGCCACGACCGCCGCGGCCGACGCCCTCACGCCGGCCCCTGGGTGGTGATGAGCCTGGCCGCCTCGACCGGGTCCGTGGGCCCCTCGCCGAACGACGGGCACAGCCGCGCGAGGGGGCACGCGCCGCAGGCCGGCTTCTTCGCGTGGCAGCAGCGCCGACCGTGCCAGATCACATGGTGCGAGAGCATCGTCCAGTCGCGGCGCTCGACGAGGCCGCCGACCGCGGCCTCGACCTTGTCCGGGTCGGTCTCGGCGGTCCAGCCGAAGCGCCGCACGAGCCGTCCGAAGTGGGTGTCGACGGTGATGCCCGGAACGCCGAAGGCGTTGCCCAGCACGACGTTGGCGGTCTTGCGTCCGACGCCGGGGAGGGTGACGAGGTCCGCCAGCCGGCCCGGCACCTCGCCGTCGTAGCGCTCGACGAGTGCCCGGCCCAGGCCGATGAGAGAGGTGGCCTTGTTGCGGTAGAAGCCGGTCGAGCGGACGAGGTCCTCGAGCTCCTCGCGGTCGGCACCGGCGTAGTCGGCCGCGGTGGGACAGCGGGCGAACAACGTCGGTGTCACGATATTGACCCGGCGGTCGGTGCACTGCGCGGAGAGGATCGTGGCCACCACGAGCTCGAGCGGGGTCGTGAAGTCGAGCTCGCAGTGCGCGTCGGGGTAGGTCTGCGCCAGCACGCGGTGCATCCGCCGGGCGCGCCGGACCAGGGCCGTCCGGGTCTCCCCGGTGGGCGTGGGCTGGTCGGCTGCGGGCACCGCAGCAGCCTACGTGGGCCGGGGGACCGTCCGGCTCGACCGTCCCTCCGCCTGGCAACTCGACTACCGTGGAACCACCAGGGTTCACCCGACCGGACCCTCGTCGTGAGCAGGTGGGCACGTGACAGCTCCGATGGGCTCCGCACCCGACCCCCCCTCGTTCGACCAGGTCGTCGGCGCCGCGGAGGAGAAGGCAGCCGAGGCCAAGGCGCGGCGCGCGGCGCGCAAGGCCGAGCGCGCCGCGCAGCTGCCGCCCGAGCGGGACGCGGCCTACGACGCCCTCTCCCTGTCCAACCTGCGCGAGACCCGCACCGAGCTCGGCCACGAGGAGACCCGGGTCTCCTACTGGCGCCGGATCATCCAGGCGCGCCTCGACGTGGTCCGCAGCGCAGCGCCGGACGGCGACCGGGTCGCCGACCTCACCCGGGTGCTCACCGACGCCCGCAGCTCCGTGCACCGCTTGGCCTACATCGACGTCCAGCCGGTCCAGGACGTGCCACCGCTGCCCGACCTCGCCGAGATCTGGTCGCGCCAGGTCGACCGCACCGATCCGGTCGCCTTCGCCAGGCTCGAGGCGGACCTGACCGCGGCCGAGCTCGAGCTGTCGACGTACCGCCGGGAGCTGCACCGGCGCATCGACCTGGTCACCGACGAGCTCATCGCCCGCTACCGGGAGCAGCCGCTGCTCGCCCTCCAGATCCTCCCGGGCGACCCGCTGCGCCGGCACGAGACTTCCTGACCATCCGCGGAGCGCCCCGCGGGAACCGGCTCGCGCCGTTGTCCGAGGGACATGGGTACGCGCGGAGCGTGGGATAGGCCACACTGTCCCCTGGCTGATCCCGCCGCGCCGACGCGGCTGCCCCGCTAGGAGGACCTCCGTGGACGACGTGCTCATGAGCGCGCCTCTGTTCGCCGCTCTCGACGTCGAGGCCGCCTCGGCCCTCAAGGCGTCGATGGACGAGCGACGGCTCCTCAAGGGGGACGTCCTGTTCTCCGAGGGCGACCCGGGCGACCGCTTGTACGTCGTCACCGAGGGGAAGATCAAGCTCGGGCACGCCTCCGGAGACGGACGCGAGTCCCTGCTCGCCGTCATGGGTGAGGGCGAGATGTTCGGTGAGCTCTCCCTCTTCGACCCTGGTCCCCGCACGGCGACCGCCACCGCCCTCACCGACGTGACCGTGCTCGGCCTGGGCCACCAGGCGCTGCGTCCGTGGCTGACCGGACGTCCCGAGGTCGCCGAGTCGCTGCTGCAGGCGCTGGCGCAGCGGTTGCGGCGTACCAACGACGCGCTCGCCGACCTCGTGTTCTCCGACGTCCCCGGCCGGGTCGCGAAGGCGCTGCTCGACCTCGGCGAGCGCTTCGGCCAGTCGATGCCCGACGGCCTCCACGTCACCCACGACATGACGCAGGAGGAGCTCGCGCAGCTCGTCGGCGCGAGCCGCGAGACGGTCAACAAGGCCCTGGCCGACTTCGCCTCGCGCGGCTGGCTGCGCCTGGAGTCCCGCTCGGTCGTGCTCCTCGACGTCGAGCGCCTCCAGCGCCGCGCCCGCTAGCCCCCCGTTTCCTGCCCACCCATCTGTCGCTTCCCGCGTCGCTGAACAGCCCGGAAACGACAGGTAGATGGGCGACAAGGACGGGGGTCAGGTGTCTCTCAGGTAGGCGAGCTGCGCCAGGACGCTGAGGCGTGCTGCGGGCCAGACCGCTCTCGGGACGTCGGAGTAGACGTCGGCGACGACGAGATCGGCGAGGTCGGGCTCGGCGTGCTCCCGCGAGTGCCACCAGTCGGTCCCGGGACCGGCGTCGATCGCCGCGGACGCACCGCCGGCCGTGGCGCCGAGCCGCACGAGGGCCTCGCGGACCTGGGCGAGCCGCTGCTCCCGGTGGACGAGGTACGCCGTGACCGCGTCCACCGGTGACCCGAGGGCGGGGCCGTGGCCCGGGAGCACGACGGTGGCGGTCGTCTCCTCCGCCAGGCGACGCAGCCGCTCGAGCGACTCGAGGTAGTCGCCGAGCCGACCGTCGGGGTGCGCCACCACGGTCGAGCCACGGCCCAGGACCGTGTCCCCGGTGAGCAGGGCGCCGGCGGACGGGACGTGGAAGGACAGCGAGTCGCCGGTGTGGCCGGGGGTCGCCACCACCACTACCTCGAGCCCGCCCGCGACGACGACGTCACCGTCGGCGAGGCCCTCGTCGCCGAGGCGGTGCGCGGGGTCGAGCGCCGCGACCGAGGAGCGCAGCCGCCCCGCCAGGGCGCGCGCGCCCTCGGCGTGGTCGGGATGGCCGTGGGTCAGCAGGATCCGGGGCACCCTGGCGTCGCCGACCTCGGCCACGACGGCGTCGAGGTGCGCGGCGTCGTCCGGCCCGGGGTCGACGACGACGGCAAGCATCGACCCCGGTTCGCGCAGCACCCACGTGTTCGTGCCGTCGAGCGTCATCGGCCCCGGGTTCGCCGCGAGCACGCACACCGCCCGCTCGCCGACCGCGCCGCCGGTCCACGGCCCTCCGTCGCCGAGGGGGACGACGGCCCCGCTCACGACTCGGGACCCCGCGGCACCGCGCCTGTGCCGTCCGTCTCGCTCGCCGTCGGCTCGCCACCGAGGCGGAGGACCTCGCGGGTGCGGTCGTGCAGCAGGTGCCAGGCGACGGTGCCGTCGGGTTCGAGGTAGGGCGCCGGGAGGATCGGTGCGACCTCGACCGCCGCGCCGGCCGCGAGGGCCGCGGACGCGCTCGGGTGGCCGGCAAGGAACGCCAGCGTCGCGGCCGTGGGTGGCAGCATCGCCATCCGTCCCTCGGCCGAGGCCGCCAGGGCGTCGGCCGGACGCCACCACGCGGAGCGGTCGGACTCACCGGCGATGTAGGCCGCCCCCTGGTCGGCGGGCTGCACCGTCAGGAAGAAGCGGGTGTCAAAGCGCCGGTCCTCGACCTCGGGGGTGACCCAGTGGGCGAACGGCACGATGGCGGAGTCGTCGATCCGCAGCCCGCGCCGTTCGAGCACGGCCGCGAACGTGAGCTCACCGGCGTCGAGCGCGGCCCGCTCGACCTCGAGCTCGTCGTCGACCACCGCAGGCTCGCCGTCGGCACCGACGGCGATGAGGACGCCGCACTCCTCGAAGGTCTCGCGCGCGGCGGCGACGAGCATCGCGACCGGGTCGGAGCTGAAGGTCCGCGCCGCCACCCGCGCGAGGTCGGCGTGGCCCGCGACCGGCACGTGCGAGTCCGACGGCTCGACCGCGCCTCCCGGATAGACGTGCATGCCCGCGGCGAACGCCATCGACGTCGTACGCCGCATCAGGAAGACCTCGAGCCCGTCGACGCCGTCGCGCAGCAGGCACACGGTCGCGGCGTCGCGAACCGCCGGCGGGTCCCAGGCGGTCTCCCCACGCGCGACGGACTCCGCCCGCTCGCGCATCCGCTGCGGCAGGCGGTCCGGGTCCATCCCCCCGGTGCTCAGTCGGCGACCTCGACCACGATCTCGACCTCGACCGGCGCGTCGAGGGGGAGAGCCACGACCCCCACGGCCGAGCGAGCGTGCACGCCGGCCTCGCCGAAGGCCTTCCCGAGCAGCTCGCTCGCGCCGTTCACGACGCCGGGCTGACCGGTGAACTCGGGCACGCTGGCGACGAAGCCGACGACCTTGACCACGCGGACGACCTTGTCGAGGTCACCGACGACGGACTTCACCGCGGCGATGGCGTTGAGGGCGCACGCCTGCGCGAGCTCCTTGCCCTGCTCCGGCGTCACCTCGCCACCGACCTTGCCGGTGGCGGGCATCACGCCGCCGACCATCGGCAGCTGCCCGGAGGTGTAGACGTAGTTCCCGGTACGGACCGCGGGGACGTAGGCAGCCACCGGCGGGACGACATCAGGTACGGCCAGACCGAGCTCGGCCAGGCGGGACTCGACTGCAGACATCGGCTCAGCCCTTCGGTCGCTTGAAGTAGGCCACGAGGTTCTCGGCGTTGGGTCCGGGCACCACCTGCACGAGCTCCCAGCCGTCCTGGCCCCAGGTGTCGAGGATCTGTTTGGTCGCGTGCACGAGGAGGGGGGCGGTCGCGTACTCCCATTGCGTCATGCGCCGACCCTAGGGCCTGCCGCGGCCGTGCGACCGCCGGACCGCCCGACGTGATCCTGGGCACGACCGAGGCGGCCGACCTACCGCTCGACCCGCGCCCGAACGCCGCTGCCACGTACGCTCACCCCGTGCCCACGACCGCCGCCGACGACGCCGGAGCCCGAAGCGTCGACTGGCCGGCCGTGCGCCTCCACGTCGTGACGGGCAAGGGCGGCACGGGCAAGACGACGATGGCCGCCTCGCTCGCCCTGGCGCTGGCCACCGGCGGCAAGAAGGTGCTCGTCGTGGAGGTCGAGGCCCGCCAGGGGCTGGCCCAGATCTTCGACGTGCCGCCGCTGCCCTACGCCGAGCGCCGCGTGGCCGTCGCTCCCGGAGGCGGCGAGGTGTTCGCCCTGGCGATCGACCCCGAGGAGGCGCTCATCGAGTACCTCGAGATGTTCTACAACCTGCGCCGGGCGGGCACAGCGCTGCGCAAGATGGGTGCGATCGACTTCGCGACCACCGTGGCGCCCGGCGTCCGCGACGTCCTGCTCACGGGCAAGGCGAAGGAGGCGGTCCGACGCAAGGTCGATGGCCACAACGTCTACGACGCCGTCGTCATGGACGCACCGCCCACCGGTCGGATCGCGCGCTTCCTCAACGTCAACACCGAGGTCGCGGGCCTGGCGCGCACCGGCCCGATCCGTTCGCAGGCCGACGCCGTCATGGAGGTCATCGCGTCGCGGCTCACCGCGGTGCACCTCGTCACGCTGCTCGAGGAGATGCCCGTGCAGGAGACCGCGGACGGCGTCCGCGACCTGCTCGCGGCGGGTCTCCCGGTCGGGGGCATCATCGTCAACCAGGTGCGCCGACCGCTGTTGTCGCCCGCCGCGCAGACCAAGGCGCTCAAGGGCAGGCTCGACCTCGCCGCGATCGAGAACGACCTGCTGTCGGTCGGCGTTCTCACGCCGTCCGGCGCGCTCTCCGGGTCGCACGGCATGGTGCTCGACGCCGACGTCGTCGGTGCCCTCGCGGAGGAGGGTGCCGACCACGCCGAGCGGGTCGCGCTCGAGCAGCGGGAGCGCGACAACCTGCAGGTGCTCGAGCGCCCGACCTACGAGATCCCGCACCTCGCCGACGGCGTCGACGTCGGCGCGCTCTACGACATCGCCGAGCAGCTGCGCAGCCAGGGGATGGCATGACGGTCCACAGCGAGATCACGCCGCGCAGCCCGCACCTCGACATCGACGCACTGCTCGACGACCGCTCGATCAAGGTGATCGTGTGCTGCGGCTCCGGCGGCGTCGGCAAGACGACCACCGCGGCGGCGCTCGGCCTGCGTGCGGCGGACCGTGGTCGCGACGTCGTCGTGCTGACGATCGACCCGGCGCGGCGGCTCGCGCAGTCGCTCGGCCTGACCGAGCTCGACAACGACCCCCGCCCGGTCGTTGGGGTCACCGGCACCGGGTCGCTCGCGGCGATGATGCTCGACATGAAGCGGACCTTCGACGAGTTCGTCGAGTCCAACGCCGACGCCGAGCGCGCCGCCGCCATCCTCGAGAACCCGTTCTACCTCTCGCTCTCGAGCTCCTTCTCCGGCACCCAGGAATACATGGCGATGGAGAAGCTCGGCCAGCTGCGCGCGCGGGCCGAGTCCGAGCACGCGTGGGATCTCATCGTCGTCGACACCCCGCCGTCACGGTCGGCGCTCGACTTCCTCGACGCGCCACGACGTCTCGGGTCCTTCCTCGACGGCCGGTTCATCCGCATCCTCGCCGCCCCGGCCAGGGCCGGGGGCCGCGCCTACCTCAAGGTGCTCTCCGCCGGCTTCGGGATGTTCACCTCGGTGCTCTCGAAGGTCATCGGGGGACAGGTCCTCGTCGACGTGCAGACCTTCGTCGCCGCTGTCGACACGCTGTTCGGCGGCTTCCGCCAGCGCGCCGACGACACCTTCGCGATGCTGCAGGCGGCCGACACGGCCTTCGTGGTCGTCGCGGCGCCCGAGCGCGACGCACTGCGCGAGGCGTCGTACTTCGTCGACCGGCTCGAGGCCGACTCGATGCCGCTCGCGGGGCTCGTGCTCAACCGGGTCCAGGCCACGTCAATCCCCGACCTCGACGCCGCCACCGCGACCGCGGCGGCGGCCAGGCTCGAGCAGGGCTCGCGATCGTCGGTGACGGCGGCGCTGCTGCGCATCCACGCCGACCGGGTCGCGATCCTCGACCGGCAGCGTCGGCTGGCGGAGCGGTTCACCGCGGCGCACCGAGGGGTGAGCGTCGCCGCGATCCCCGCGCTCGCGGGCGACGTGGTCGATCTCGACGGGCTGCGCGAGGTCGGCGCGGCGATGGCGGACGGACGCTGAGCATCGCCCCCCCGCTCAGTCAGTCGCGCGTGCTCAGGCGGTCGCGGAGACGATCTCGGTGAGGTCGATGGTGACGTCGTACTCCTCGCGCGCGGTCTCCAGCAACCGACGCCACGAGGTCACCTGCGGACGTCGACGCAGCAGCGCGCGACGCTCGCGCTCGGTCATGCCGCCCCACACGCCGAACTCGATCCGGTTGTCGAGGGCGTCGGCGAGGCACTCGGTGCGCACCGGGCACGCGAGGCAGATCGCCTTGGCACGGTTCTGGGCGGCACCCTGCACGAACAGGGCGTCCGGATCGCTGGTGCGGCAGGCGGCCGACGTGGTCCAGTCCGATGTCCAGGTCATCGAGCAGGCACCCCCACAGACATGCGCTCACCGGGAGCCAGGGTCGCGTCCCAGGCCTGATCTGCCAGGCTCGTGACGGCATCCGCGGCGGGAACCGGTCCGGAGCGGGCGGTGCTCCGACGGCACCGACGCTACGCAGAGGAAGATCGTTAAGGCAGGTCATTTCAGACCATCCTTGATAGTCCTTTCGTGCCATAGACGTGGGCCTGATCAACCACTCTCGTACTCCCGGACATCATCGGTGGCGGCGCGCAAGACGATCGGACCTCTCGATTCCGTGTCCTGCGTCACCTCGACGTACCCTCGGGGAGTCATGTCCTCCTCCGCCCAGCAGCCGTCGGCCACCTCGGCGCCGCGCAAGCCCCGCCTCACGGCCTCCCTGGCCCGGCTGGGTCTGTTCGTGCTGGTCAGCCTGGTGGCGGGGATGCTCGTCGCGGGCGCGGCGCTCCCGTTCGTCGGCGGCGCTGGCGTGGCGACCCGCACGGCCATCGAGGACTACGAGTCGCTCCCCTCGCAGCTCATCGCCCCGCCCCTGCCGCAGCGCTCGCGCATCCTGGCCAGCGACGGGTCCGTGCTCGCGACGATCTACGAGCAGAACCGCATCGAGGTGCCGCTGTCGGCGGTGGCGCCCGTGATGCGCCAGGCCATCGTCGCGATCGAGGACCGTCGCTTCTACGATCACCGCGGTGTCGACCTGCGCGGCCTGGCTCGGGCGCTCGTGGGCAACACGTCCGGCACCGGCAGCACGCAGGGCGGCTCGACCCTCACGCAGCAGTACGTGAAGAACGTCTTCGTCGAGAGCGCCGCGACGCCGGAAGAGGCGGCTGCAGCTCGAGCGCGCAGCATCACCCGCAAGCTCAAGGAGATGCGCTACGCCCTGGCCCTCGAACGTCAGCTCTCGAAGGACCAGATCCTCGAGCGCTACCTCAACATCGCGTACTTCGGCGCCGGCGCCTACGGCATCGAGGCGGCCGCCCGCCGCTACTTCTCCGTGTCGGCCAGCAAGCTCACCCTCGTCCAGGCCGCCACCCTCGCGGGCATCGTGCAGCAGCCGGTGGCCTACGACCCGACCCGCAACCCCAAGTCGTCGCAGAAGCGCCGGACCCAGGTGCTCAGCGCGATGGCCGACCTCGGCTACATCACCCCGGCACTGGCCGCCACCACGGCCCAGATCCCGACGAAGACGTTCCTCAAGCCGTCCAAGACGGCCAACGGCTGCACCACGAGCTACGCCCCGTTCTTCTGCGACTACGTCTATCGCCAGCTGCGCGACAACCCGGCCTTCGGAGCGACGCCGGCTGCACGCGAGCAGCTGCTGCGCCGCGGCGGTCTGACCATCCGCACGACGCTGGTGCCGGCGACTCAGCTCGCCGCGCAGCAGTCCGCCGACAGCCACATCCCGCGCAAGGACAAGAGCCGGAAGCTCGCCGCCATCACGATGATCCAGCCCTCCACCGGTCAGATCCAGGCGATGGCGCAGAACCGCTCCTGGGGTGTGGCGGGGATCGGCAACACGACGTACAACTTCAACGTGGGGGTGAAGGACGGCGGCAGCATCGGGGCACAGGCGGGGTCGACCTTCAAGGCCTTCACCCTGACCGCGGCACTCCTGCAGGGACTCTCGCCCTACGAGTACCTCCGGGCGCCGCAGACCGCGACCTTTAGCGACTTCAAGAACTGCACGACTGGCGCCCCGTTCGACCCGTACACCGTGAACAACTCCACGGGGTCGGGGTCGTTCAACATGCTGTCGGGCACGGCGTACTCCATCAACACCTACTTCATGGCGCTCGAGGACAAGACGACCCAGTGCGCCGCCGCGGCAGCCGCGACGTCGCTCGGCATGACACGCGGCAACGGCAAGCCGGTCGAGGCGAACCCGTCGTTCACGCTCGGGACCGACGAGGTGACGCCGATGGCGATGGCCTCGGCGTACTCCACCTTCGCCAACCACGGGGTGCGCTGCGACCCGGTGGCGATCCTGCAGGTGACCGATCGCGACGGGAAGACCCTCCCGGTGCCGAAGGCCTCCTGCGTGCGCGTGCTCGACCGCAGGATCGCCGACTCGGTCACGAGCATCCTGAGCCAGGTCATCGACGGCCCGCTCCCTGGCCGCACCGGACGCGTGATGTCGCTGGGCCGCGACGCCGCGGGCAAGACGGGTACCACGAACAAGTCGGCCTCGGTCTGGTTCGTGGGCTTCACCCCCGACCTCGCCGCCGCCGTCGCCACGTGGGACCCGCGCGGCAACGCCGACAAGTACGCGATGAAGAACCTCACGATCGGCGGGCGGTACTACGCGCAGGTGTTCGGCTCGACGTTGCCCGGGCCGATCTGGCGCGAGGCCATGCTCGCGGCGCTCGACACCACACCGAAGACGCAGTTCGACCTGCAGACCGTCGATGGCCTGGGCACGTACAGCCCGCCGCCGCCAGTCGCGCCGGGCGGCGCGACTGGCGCGACCGGGGCCACCGGGGCAACCGGCGGGGCCGGAACCACCGGCGCGGGGGGAGCCTCCCCTGCGGCGCCGGCAGCACCGTCTCCGGGCGCACCTGCTACCAGCCCGAACCCCAAGCCCAGCAAGACCTGAGCGCGGCAGGGCGACTGGGTCAGGCTCCGACGTAGGCCGCGAGGTGCTCCCCGGTGAGCGTCGACGCAGTCGCGACGAGTTCGGCGGGCGTGCCCTCGAAGACGATCCGGCCGCCGTCGTGCCCGGCACCCGGGCCGAGGTCGATGATCCAGTCGGCGTGGGCCATCACCGCCTGGTGATGCTCGACCACGATCACCGACTTGCCCGAGTCGACGAGCCGGTCGAGGAGGCCGAGCAGCTGCTCGACGTCGGCGAGGTGCAGACCGCTGGTCGGCTCGTCGAGGACGTAGACGCCGCCCTTCTCGCCGAGGTGCGTGGCCAGCTTGATCCGCTGCCGCTCGCCGCCGGACAGCGTCGTGAGCGGCTGGCCGAGGCTCAGGTAGCCGAGTCCGACGTCGGACAGGCGGCCGAGGATCGTGTGCGCGGCGGGGAGGTGCGCCTCGCCGGCGCCGAAGAAGTCCTCGGCCTCGGTCACCGGCATCGCGAGCACCTCGCTGATGTCGCGGCCGCCGAACCGGTACTCGAGGACCGAGGCCTCGAACCGCTTGCCCTCGCAGACCTCGCAGGGGATCGCCACTCCGGCCATCATCGCGAGGTCGGTGTAGATGACGCCGTTGCCGTTGCAGTTGGCGCAGGCGCCTTCGGAGTTGGCGCTGAACAGCGCGGGCTTCACACCGTTGGCTTTCGCGAAAGCCTTGCGGATCGGGTCCAGGAGACCCGTGTACGTCGCCGGGTTGCTCCGACGCGAGCCGCGGATCCCGGTCTGGTCGACCGTCACGACGCCGTCGCGCCCGGAGACCGAGCCGCGGACCAGCGAGCTCTTGCCGGAGCCGGCCACGCCGGTGATGACGACGAACATCCCGAGCGGGATGTCCACGTCGACGTCGCGCAGGTTGTGGGCGTCGGCACCGCGAACCTCGAGGAGCCCGGACGGCGTCCGCACGGTCGGCTTGAGCGCAGCACGGTCGTCGAGGTGCCGGCCGGTGACGGTGCCGCTGCTGCGCAGCCCCTCGACGCTGCCCTCGAACACCACCTCGCCGCCGGCCCGGCCCGCGGCCGGGCCGAGGTCGACGACGTGGTCGGCGATCGCGATCGCCTCGGGCTTGTGCTCCACGACGAGCACCGTGTTGCCCTTGTCGCGCAGCTGCAGCAGCAGCGCGTTCATCCGCTGGATGTCGTGGGGATGCAGCCCGATCGTCGGTTCGTCGAAGACGTAGGTGACGTCGGTGAGCGAGGAGCCGAGCTGCCGGATCATCTTGGTGCGCTGCGCCTCTCCTCCGGAAAGGGTGCCCGACGGGCGGTCGAGGGACAGATAGCCCAGCCCGATCTCCACGAACGAGTCGAGGGTCTGCCCGAGCGACTCGAGCAGCGGTGCCACCGACGGCTCGTGGAGGCTGCCGACCCACTCGGCGAGGTCGCTGATCTGCATCGCGCACGCGTCGGCGATGTTGATGCCCCCGATCCTCGAGGAGCGTGCCTCGGCGCTCAGACGCGTGCCCTCGCAGTCCGGACAGACGCTGAAGGTGACCGCCCGCTCGACGAAGGCGCGGATGTGCGGCTGCAGTGCGTCGACGTCCTTGGAGAGCATCGACTTCTGGATCTTCGGGATCAGTCCCTCGTAGGTGAGGTTGATGCCGTCGACCTTGATCCTGGTCGGCTCCTTGTAGAGCAGGGCGTCGAGCTCCTTCTTGGTGAACTTCGCGATGGGCTTGTCCGGGTCGAAGAAGCCGCAGCCGCCGAAGATGCGGCCGTACCAGCCGTCCATGCTGTAGCCGGGGATCGTGAGGGCGCCCTCGTTGAGCGACTTGCTCGCGTCGTAGAGCGCCGTGAGGTCGATGTCGTTGACCGCCCCGCGACCCTCGCAGCGCGAGCACATGCCGCCCAGGATGCTGAAGCTGCGCCGCTCCTTGGTCGTGCGCCCGGCGCGCTCCACCGTGACCGCGCCGGCGCCGCTGATGGACGCGATGTTGAAGGAGAACGCCTGGGGCGAACCGATGTGCGGAGTCCCGAGCCGGCTGAAGAGGATGCGCAGCATCGCGTTCGCATCGGTGGCGGTGCCGACCGTGGACCGCGGGTCGGCGCCCATCCGCTCCTGGTCGACGATGATCGCGGTGGTGAGACCGTCGAGGATGTCGACGTCGGGCCGCGCGAGGGTCGGCATGAAGCCCTGCACGAAGGCGCTGTAGGTCTCGTTGATCAGCCGTTGGGACTCCGCCGCGATGGTGCCGAAGACCAGCGAGCTCTTGCCGGAGCCCGAGACCCCGGTGAACACCGTCAGCCGACGCTTGGGGATCTCCAGGCTGATGTCCTTGAGGTTGTTCACGCGGGCGCCGTGCACGCGGATCAAGTCGTGGGTGTCAGCGGCGTGCGGCCCGGGTGACGGCGCACCGGCCTTCGTGGGCTTGCTCATGGGGGCTCCATCGGTCCGGCGGCGCGATCGTGGTTCGGGCGTCCGTCTTCCGTCATGCGCTGCGGTCCGCTAGGCCCCCAGTGCGGCACGCACCGCGGCGGCGACCCGACCGCCGTCGGCGCGGCCGGCTACGCGGGGCGTGAGGACCTTCATCACGATGCCCATCTGCTTCGGGGAGTCGGCACCGGTCTCGTCGACGGCCGCGGCGACCAGGGCCGCGAGCTCGTCGTCGTCGAGCTGCGCGGGCAGGTAGCCCTCGAGCACCGCCAGCTCGGCGCGCTCGCGCGCGGCGAGCTCCGGGCGCTGGGCGTCGTCGTACGCCGTCGCCGACTCACGCCGCTTCTTGGCCTCTCGGCCGAGCACGAGGACGACGTCGGCGTCGCTCAGCTCGCGTGCCTCGGACCCGGACACGGACTCGTTCTTCATGGCGGTCAGCGCCATCCGCAGGGTCGCCGAGGTCACCTGGTCGCGCGCGCGGATGGCGGTGGTCAGGTCCTCGTGCAAGCGGTGCTCCAGGGCGTCCATGGGCCGATCCTCCCCCATCGCACGTCCCCGTAGACGGCAGTCGACGCCAACGGCCCGGTACGCCGGGCTCCCGGCAGCGCCTCGCGGAGGACAGTCGGTCGCCCGCTGCGCCGGGCGCATGGGATCGTGGACCCCGTGCCCCGACTCACCACCAGCCTGCTCACCGTCGCCGGGATCGGCGCGGCCGGTCTGGCCTACTCGGTCGCCGAGGCGCACCGCTACACGCTGCGCCGGGTCGAGGCACCGGTGCTCCCCGCCGGGCAGCCGACGCTGCGCGTCCTGCACCTGTCCGACCTGCACCTGACGCCGCGGCACACCGGTCGGTCGGCGTGGGTGTCCGCCCTCGACGCGCTCGACCCGGACCTCGTCGTTGTCACGGGCGACTTCCTCGGCCATCCCGACGGCGTCCCCACCGTGCTCTCCGCGCTCGGCCCGCTCCTCGACCGTCCCGGCCTCTTCGTCCTCGGCTCGAACGACTACTACGCGCCAGGTCCCGTGAAGCCGTGGCGCTACCTGATGGCCCCGTCCGAGCTCGACGAGCAGCGGCCGCTGCTGCCGTGGGGCGACCTCGTGAAGGGCCTCGGCGAGGCCGGGTGGATCGACCTGTCCAACGCCCGCGCCCGGGTCGTAGTCGACGGCCGGGAGATCGACGTCCGGGGAGTCGACGACCCTCACATCCGTCGCGACCGCTACGCCGCGGTGGCCGGGCCCTTCGACCGCGGGGCCGACCTCGCCCTCGGCGTGACGCACGCGCCGTACCGGCGGGTGCTCGACGCCATGACCGCCGACGGCGCGGGCCTGATCCTCGCCGGGCACACCCACGGCGGGCAGCTGTGCATCCCCGGCTACGGCGCGATCATCAGCAACTGCGACCTGCCGCCCGCCCAGGCGCGCGGCCTCTCGCGCCACGGCCGCCCCTGGGACGGCACGGGTGACCCGGGACTTGGCGGCGTCGACGGACGTGGTGCCGTGCTGCACGTGTCCGCCGGCCTCGGCACCTCCCCCCACGCCCCCGTACGGTTCGCCTGTCGCCCCGAGGCGACCCTGCTGACGCTGACTCCGACCGCCTGACCGACCCGTTTTGGTCGGTGCCGGGAGCCACCCGTAGACTCGCCACCGCTCCACCGGGGTGTGGCGCAGCTTGGTAGCGCGCTTCGTTCGGGACGAAGAGGTCGTGGGTTCGAATCCCGCCACCCCGACAAGATCCAGCCGGTGTCTCTGCAGGTCAGAGGCACCGGCTGGTGTAATTCGTGGCCAAAACGGCCTGTTGGTCACAGAAGTGGTCACAGGAACTGCGCGGACGGCGCCAGTGGTCACCGGCACGTGCCGGGTCTGCCTGGACGGTTCAGCTCTGCTCGCGGATGAGCGCGGCCACGGTG
>Ga0208851_1000155_pt1 | contig 29683 bp, 28 predicted proteins | sample NGESurshal092012_FD_184481 | JGI IMG/M metagenome (GOLD analysis project Ga0208851, IMG submission 184481) | Arctic peat soil microbial communities from Barrow, Alaska - NGEE Surface sample 415-2 shallow-092012 (SPAdes) | ecosystem: Environmental > Terrestrial > Soil > Wetlands > Peat ... | reverse complement strand
GGCACCGAGCTCACCGCCGACGTGGACCTCCCCCTCGACGCCGTGCGCCGGCGCAAGCACGAGCCGGTCCGGGCCCGGGTCTCCATGCCCGCGTTCGACGTGGCGCAGGTGGTGTGCGCGGCGGTTCGGACGAAGCTCATCGCGCGCGGGTGTGACGAGGATCGCGCGGAGGTGAGCGGAACGGCCGAGCTGGAGCTCGACCTGTCCGGCCACGCCGACGCGCCGGTGCTCCAGGCAGCGGCGAAGACGCACGGGCTCCGCTACCGGAAGCTGCCGCCCAGCGACGTGAGCGTGGCCGTGAACGCTCCGGAGCGGGGCAACCTCACGCTCTCGGCGAAGGGGACGGCGCTCCTCGGCACGTTCGACGTGGAAGGCTCCATCGGGCGCTCCCTGGCGCAGCTCGTGTCAGACCCGCACCCGGGCCGGGAGCTCGAGTCCGCGGAGCTCCGTGCCCGTGCCCGCATCGCCGGTCTCCAGCTCAAGCCGCTGCACGACGCCGAGCTCGTCCGGGAAGCGCTCGAGGGGACGGTCTCGCTCGAGGCGGACCTGGCCGGAACGGTGGGCGCGCCCACCGGGGACCTGCGGGTCCAGGGGCAGCAGCTGCGGGTGCAGCCGATGGATCCCACCGACATCGTCCTCGCGTTGAAGGCCCATCAGACGATCGTCGCCTCGGTGGAGGCCCACGATTCACACGGAGCGCTGGCGAACCTCCTGGTGGACGTGGGCGAGTCTCCGGCCAATCTCAGAGCGCGCAAGACGTTCGACGAGGTCCCCTTCCGGGTGGACGGGAAGTTCGGGCCGGCGGAGCTCGCGCGCCTGCCCCTGACGGTTGGCGAGGGACGCCAGGCACGGCGGCTCCGCGGCACGCTCGAGGCCACCGTCGAGGGGCGGGGCTCACTCCAGGCGCCGGTGTTCACCGTGCACGCGGGGACCGCGAACCTGGCCGCAGGGGAGACGGCGCTCGGGAAGGCAGAGGTGCAGATCGATTACCAGCAGGCGAAGACGCGTCTGCGGAGCACGCTCGCGTCGATCAACGGGGGTACGCTCGAGGTCGACGGCTCGGCGGACCTGGACCTTTCCTATCCGGCGATCCGGCGCGGGCTGAAGACGGCTGCCGCGGCTTTCGAGGCCAAGGCGGTGGCGCGACACTTCGACCTCGCCTTCCTGACCGGATTCACCAGCGGGCTGAACAAGGTCGCCGGAACGCTGGAGATGGACGCACGCGCCAGCGGGACCGTCGGCCAGCCGCAGGCACAGGGGCAGCTCGAGTGGAAGGACGGCACCGTGGGGCTCGCCGGCTACGGCGAGTACCGCCGGATGCACCTGCTCGCGAGCGCGACCAACGACCGGATCTCGATCGAGGATCTGGAGGCACACACCGAGTCCGGCTGGCTGAAGCTCAACGCGCTCGGGACGCGCGGCGGCCCGCTCTGGACGCTGAAGGCCAGCGCGGAGGCGAACGCCTTCCCCGTCTTCAGCGACGACCAGCTGGTGGCGACGCTCACCCTGCGCACCCAGGCGACCGGCACCGCCCGGGCCTGGTACATCGAGCTGAGCAAGGTGCAGATCCCCGAGGCGCACGTGGAGCTGCCCGCCCAGTCGCGCCGTGACCTCCAGAACCTCCGCCGGCCGGACGACATCGTCCTGCTCCGGAACGGAAAGCCGCTGGACCGCAAGAAGGCGCGGGCGCTCCTGTCACAGGACCGCGGCGCGGAGGCGGCCATGGGCGGGAGCGGCCCCCCCGAGGCGCAGAGCAAGCCGCTGGAGATCGTCGCCGTGCTCGACGCGCCGAAGAACCTCTGGATCAAGGGCCAGGACCTCAACGTGGAGGTCGGGCTGAGCCCGGACTTCCGGGTCGAGACCGGCGAGCAGACCGAGCTCTTCGGCGAGGTGCGCATCATCCGCGGGCGCTTCGACGTCCTCGGCCGCCGTTTCGACTTCCAGCGCAACAGCCTGGTGCGGTTCGCCGGGAACCCGATGGAGCCGGCGCTCAACGTGACCGCCCTCTACAACAACGTGAAGGAGGGGGTGAAGGTGTCGATGCAGGTGCAGGGCGAGTCGGGCAGCTTCACCCTGGTCCCGTCCAGCGAGCCACCGCTCACGGAGTCGGAGATCTATACCCTCCTCGCGACGGGCCGGACCAGCCTGAAGCGCGGAAGCGGCGGCTCCACCATCGGAACGGCGCAGGCGGTCTCGGTCCTCGGCTCCCTCGCGGCGTCGCAGCTGAAGAACGCGGTGGACGACAAGGTGGGCCTGGACGTGCTGTCGATCGAGGCCGGTGACAGCGGCACGCTCCAGGGGGCAACGCTGGAAGCCGGCAAGTACGTGACGGACGACCTGTATCTCGGCTACGCAGGGAAGGTGGGGGCCGATCCAACGCGGTACGAGAATTCGAACGCGTTCCGGCTCGAGTACCAGTTCCTTCCGCGGTGGAGCTTCGTGTTCGTGTATGGCAATGCTGGGTCCGGCTCGGCAGACATCGTCTGGAGCCGAGATTATTGAGCGCTGTGCCCATGACCCCGACCGTCCTCGCGCTGGCCGACATCGGCTGGCTCACCAGCAAGCTGCTCCGGGTGACCCTCTCGTCGGCCGAGTGGGTGCTCTGGCTGCTGGTGGCCCTGTCGGTGGGCTCGCTCGCGGTCATGCTGGAGCGCGGCCTGTTCTTCCGGGCACGGCGGCTCCGCAACGCCGAGGAGATTGCCGCCCGGCTCTCACGGGGTGAGCTGGAGTCGGTCCGGCCCTTGCTCGAGGCCCAGGACGGACTCGAGGCATCTGTCCTCCGTGCAGGGCTGCAGGCGCTGCCGCAGGGCCCCGCAGTGGTGGAAGAGGTGGTGGCGGGGGCGATGGCTGCAGAGCGTCCCCGGTACGAGCGCTTCCTCTCCTTGCTGGGAACCCTCGGGAGCAACGCTCCGTTCGTGGGGCTCTTCGGCACGGTGCTGGGCATCATCAAGGCCTTCAACGACCTCGGGGCGGTGGCGATCCGTGGCTCGGCCATCCAGCAGACGGTGATGACCGGCATCTCCGAGGCGCTGGTGGCCACGGCGGTGGGCCTGGCGGTCGCGATCCCGGCGGTGGTGGCCTACAACCTCTTCACCCGGACGCTGAAGAACCGTCTGAGCCGGGCCCAGGCGCTGGGGCACGCTCTGGTGGCGGCGGCGAAGAACCCCCGCTCCGAGGCGAGCACGGGCGCCCGGCCGGTCCGCGGCGTGGTCGAGGGCTGAGCCGTGGCCACCTCCTTCGGGCAGGACGACGACGAGGAGATCACCGCGATCAACGTGACCCCGCTGGTCGACATCGTGCTCGTGCTGCTGATCATCTTCATGGTGACTGCGAACTTCATCGTCCGCGAGACGATGGAGGTGGACCTCCCGCGGGCAGCGAACGCCGGGACGACGGTGCAGGGGCTGGTGAACGTGGTCCTGGACCGGAACGGGACGCTGTACGTCGACGGTGCGGTCACCGACGAGTCGGGGCTCCGGGCCAAGGTCGCCGAGGGCGTGAAGCAGGACCCGGAGACGCGGGCCATCATCAGCGCGGACCAGTCGCTGCCCTATGGGCGGGTGATGCACCTCATCGACCTGGTGAAGGGTGGAGGCATCGCGCGCTTCGCGCTGAACATCGAGAAGGACGCACAGGCGGCGTCCCCGCGGCCGTGAGCGCGGATGTTCTCCCGGCGCCCGGCAGCTCCCGGAGCGCCTGGGGTATTGCCGTGTTCCTCGGGCTGTCGCTCGCAGTGCACGCGGTGGTGCTGCTGTGGCTGTCGGCGATCCCCGCGCCCCGCCCGGAGCAGCGGCGAGTCACGGAGCTGGTGGTGGTGGAGGTGGACCGGCCGCCGCCCCCGCCCGACGCGGTGAAGCCGGAGCCCAGGCCACCGGAGCCGCGGCCGCTGCGGAGGCTCTTCGAGCCCAAGCTGGATCCAAGGAAGCTCGTGCAGCCTCCGCCGAACGACACGCCGCCGCCGGACAGCAAGTCCGAGCCGCCCCCGGTGGTGGTCGGGTTGACCCTGCGCTCGACGACGACCGCGGGGACGTTCGACGCACCGGTGGGGAACACGCTCGCGGGGAAGACGCCGGACAAGGCCGTGGATCCGGCGAACGTGCGTCCATCGCCGGTGCCGCTCTACGAGCTGGACAGCCAGCCCACGGTCATCGGCGAGGTCCGCATCCCCTACCCGGAGGACGCGAGGAGCCGCGGGATCGAGGGCACGGTGGTGCTCTCGGTGCTGGTGGACGAGACCGGCCGGGTGCGGGCGGTGAAGATCATCTCCGGGCCGGGCGGAGGCCTGGACCAGGCTGCGTCGAAGGCGGTGGAGCGCGTGCGGTTCCGGCCGGCACTCCGCAAGGGGCAGCCGGTCGCAGCGCAGATCACCTACCGCTACACCTTTTTGCTCGACTGACGGGCCTTCCGGGTCGGCGAGCGCGCTGCGGGCTTCTTGCGCTTCGGTCGCCGGGCAGCGGCGGGAACCGCCTTGGCCTTCGCCGACGCAGGGCCGCGCTGGACCGCCGCGGCGTGTGCCTTCCGGACCCAGGGCGCGAGACCGTCGGGCTCATCGTGGAAGGACTCGGGGACGAGGACCCACTGCCGGACCACCATGTCGCGGTGTCGCCACGCGTCGGCGCCGGGGAGCGCGCGCAGATCGGGGAGCAGCTCGTCGGGGAGGCGGAGGCCGATCCGTCCCTCGCGCCAGACCATCGCGAAGATCGCGCCGCCGGCGAGGAAGGCGTCGCAGCCGAACATGCGGCGCATGGTGACGCGCGGGAGGTCGGCGGTGAGGGTCTCGAGATTCGACCGGAGCTCGAGGAGGAGCGGGCGCATGGGAGGTGGGAGCAGGAAGGAGTGTACTCCTTCGCCTGCCATGGGCCGACGGCGGGGGTGCGAGTGCCGCGACGGGAAGCAGCTGGCCTGGATTCCGGCACGCTCTGGCTTGTCGCAGCAGGACGACTGGCCCGCGCTGGCGCCGAGCGCCAACGTCCCGCTGACGGGCCGTGACGCGTGGCTGGCGACGGCACCCGCGAGGCAGTCGCGCCGGGAACCCTCGCGTTGTGCCCGGGGCTCTTCCCGGCCGCACACCCGAACTGGGCGACCGGTTTTGCACGTGGGGACGCGGCCACGTGCAAAACCGGACGGGCACTTCGGGGGGACCGCCAAGGACGCGCCTCCGGATGGTTCCCGAACCTCACGCAGCCTCCACCGTCGGAACCGCCAGGCTGGCACTTGATCGCTGCGACAACCTCGAGCGGTCACGCCGAGGCCAGCGCCCGGCTGGCCACCGCTTCCCCAGGAGCAGCCAGGTGCCGAGGCCACCGCATCACCCAACCTTCGTGGTGCCTGATTCTTGCAAATCACCCGCTGAAGGGATCCGCCCTGGACCTGCTGAGCACCATCGTCTCCGAGCTCGGACTGCGCGTGTCCGAGCCGAGAGTCGCGACCCTGCAAGGCAGCTGGGCGCTCTCGCTCCCGACCGGGGCGGCTTGGGTTCACCTGCTGCGCCACGGGCGGTGCCTCGTCTGGCCCGCATCCGCCCAGCGCCCGTTCTCGGTGGCGAGGGGATCCGCCGTCCTCGTCTCCGGGGGCGTCGAGTGCACCATGCAGTTCCGCGGCCCAAGACTTGCCCCCGTGGAGTCCTACGACGGGGCAAGCGGCTCCAGCCTCGACCACGTCGCTCACCTTCCAAAGGGAGATGGCGTACAGATCATTTCCGCGCGCGTCGACCTCATCGGTCGCCCCGGACGCCTCGCACATCGCCTCCCTCCCCTCGTCGTGCTCCGTCCGTACCAGCTCCCATTGCCCGGCTTCCTCGATCCTCTGGTCGAGACGCTCATCAGCGAATCGTTTCACCCACGTCCTGGCGTCAAGGAAATCGTCCGGCGCCTGCTCGAGGTCTTCATCATCCAGGGGCTCAGAGCCCACCTCATCGACGCGTTCTGGACCGCGCCCGGCCACCTCGGCGTCCTCAGCGATCCGGTTCTGCGCACGGGGCTCCACGAGTCCGATGGGGCGTCGCTGCCTCTCTCGGTCGAGGCGCTCGCCTCCGAGGTTCATCGCTCCGCACGGCGCGGCCGCTCGCGGGTGAAGGCCAGCGCCGGCGAATCGCCAGGCCGACTCCTTCGACGGAGCCGGATGCAGCGCGCCCTCCGCTCGCTCGAGCGCGGCGAACCAAGGCTCGCAGCGATCGCCCACGAGCTCGGGTACGCAGATGTCTCTTGCTTCTGCCGTGCGTTCCGGCGCGAGGTGGGCTGCACCCCCACCGAGTACTGGCGGCGAATGACCGGTCGCCCGTTCCCCCGTGTCTCCGGGACCGACTCGCGGACACGGCGACTGGACACCTGAGCGTCGGGCACCCAGAACTCGACGCAGCGGCCCGGCGTGCATACTGAGACCCCGTCATGCTCGAGCACCCACGGACCGGAGCGACATCGCCCGAACAAGCGGTGGCCCGTCGCATGCTCGCTGCCTACCGTGATGGCCTCGTCTCGCTACGGAGCCTCATCACCTGGGCGGAGGAGCTCGAGGCCAGCGCTCCCGGCGATCCCTGGCTTCGGCGAACCGCGGCGAGCCTCGCCGACCCGCTGCTCTGCCGTGAGCGCGCCATGGCCTTCGTCCGGGACCTGCTCGAGCGCTGATCAGTTGGGTGGCGTCCCGCCATCTCGCGCGGTCGCTGCAGCCTCTGCCGCGTCGGGCCGGGTCTGCACCGGGACGGCAAGCTCGGGTCCGCGCTCCCCGGTCTGGACGCCGGTGTAGAAGGCGTCGAGCGTCGGCTGCTCCACCAGCGGGTCGACGTCGTCGAACCACACCCCGGCGTCGAAGTGCTCGCCGGCGCCGAGGATGTGCTCCACCCAGCCGGTCTGGCCCGCGTCCGCGGTCCGGGTCCGCGAGACCTCGTGGGTCGTCCCGTCCGAAGCGACCCGCCGGAAGTTCTCCTGCCGCGGCCGGACCCGCCCAGGTCAGCCAGGCGGCCTGGCCAGCCGGCTCCGCGCCTCCTGGACCTTCTGCAGCGCCTCGTCGGCCGTCGCGCCGATCGCGGACAGGTGCCCCATCTTCCGGCCCGGACGTGCCTGGCGCTTGCCGTAGAGGTGCACCCGCACGCCGGAGATCTCGAGCGCCCGGTCGAAGGGCGGCGGAGCGTCCCCCGCCCAGAGATCTCCCAGGAGATTGACGATCGCCGCCGGCCTCACCAGCTCCGTCGACCCGAGCGGCAGGTCGCACACCGAGCGCGTGTGCTGCTCGAACTGGCTCGTCGCGCAGGCAACCTCGGTGGTGTGAAACGTATTGTGTGGCCTGGGCGCGAGCTCGTTGACCAGGAGCTCACCCCCCCGGGTGAGGAAGAACTCGACGGTCAGCAGACCCTCCACCCCGAGCGCCGCAGCGATGTCGCGGGCGATCGACTCGGCCTGGTTCGCCACCGCGTGGGGCAGCGGCCCGGGGAGCACGCTCCACTCCAGGATTCCCTTGATGTGATGGTTCAGCGCGGGAGCGTAGGTGCGCGCCTCGCCCGAGGGACGGCGTGCCACCAGCACGCTGAGCTCGGATTCCAGCTCGAGCGCCTTCTCCACCACCACCGGCACGCCGCCGAGCAGCTCCCAGACCCGTGAAGCGTCCTCCGGCCCGGAGAGGATGTCCTGCCCCCGGCCGTCGTAGCCCCCGCGGGTCACCTTCACGTAGCAGCGGCCGCCGAGCGCCTGCGCCGACGCGCGCAGCTCGGCCTCGCTCGCTGCCTTCCGGTACGGTCCCAGCGGGAAGCCGCGGTCCGCGAGCCAGTCCTTCTGCCGCGCCCGGTCCTGCACCACGTGGAGCACCCCGGGACCCGGCCGCATGGGGACCAGCTCCTGCACCGCGGTCATCGCCTCGATGGAGATCTTCTCGATCTCCACCGTCGCCACGTTGCACCGCTGCGCCAGCTGGCGCGCGGCCTCCACGTCGTCGAACTCCGCGGTCACGCAGGTCTCGACCAGGAAGCGCGCGGCGCACGACGGATCCGGGTCCAGCACGGCCAGGTGATAGCCCAGCGAGCGCGCCGCCATGGCCGTCATCCGGCCGAGCTGGCCACCTCCGAGGATGCCGATCGTGGCACCGGGAAGGATGATGCTCACGGAACGGTGCTCTCCAGCGCCTCGCGCGTGCGCGCCGCCCGCCAGCCGCGGAGCCGCTCGCGAACGTCCGGCTTCTCCAGCGCGACGATCTCCGCGGCGAAGAGGGCCGCGTTCGCCGCCCCGGGCTTGCCGATGGCGAACGTGCCCACCGGGACTCCCTTCGGCATCTGGACGATCGAGAGCAACGCGTCCACGCCCTGGAGCACCGTGGCCGGCACGGGGACTCCCAGCACCGGGATCAGCGTCTTCGCCGCCACCATCCCGGGAAGGTGGGCCGCCCCGCCAGCGCCGGCAATGATCGCCCGCAGCCCGCGGGATTCGGCCGTGGACGCGTACTCGAACATCCAGTCCGGCGTCCGGTGGGCGCTCACCACCCGCGCCTCGAAGGGAATGCCCAGCTCGGCCAGCACCTCGGCCGCCGGGGCGAGGGTCGACCAGTCCGACGAGCTCCCCATGATGATGCCCACCAGGGCCCCAGGGCCATCTGCCATCCGGCGAGTCTAGTTCAGGCCCCGACCTCGCGCTGCACCTGACGCACCGTGTTCTCGATGAGCGACTGGATCTCCCGGAGCCGACCCTCGGTCTTGGCCTCGAAGCGCAGGACGAGCAGCGGCTGGGTGTTGCTGGCGCGGATCAGGCCCCAGCCATCGGCGAAGGTCACCCGCACGCCGTCCACGTCCACGATGGAGTGCCCCGCGGCGCGCAGGACCTCCGTCGCCCGCCGCACCATCGCGAACTTCTTCTCCTCGGGGACGTCGAAGCGGATCTCCGGGCTGGCGAAGGTCCGGGGCACGTCGGCGAGCAGCGCGGAGAGCCGCCGCTTCTCGTGGGTGAGGATCTCCAGGAGCCGCGCCGAGCTGTACACCGCGTCGTCGAAGCCGAAGTAACGGTGCTTGAAGAAGATGTGACCGCTCATCTCGCCGGCGAGCTGGGCGTGCGTCTCCTTCATCTTGGCCTTGATGAGGCTGTGGCCCGCCTTCCACATCACCGGCGTCCCGCCCCGGGCCGCGATGTCGTCGTAGAGCGTGACCGAGCACTTCACCTCGCCCACGATGGCCGCCCCCGGCGCCTCGGCCAGCACCGAGCGAGAGAAGAGGATCATCAGCTGGTCGCCCCAGAGCACGTTGCCCTGGTCGTCGATCACGCCGATGCGGTCGGCGTCGCCGTCGTAGGCGATCCCCACCTCGGCCTTCTCCTTCTTCACCGCGGCGATGAGGTCCTGGAGGTTCTCCAGCATCGTCGGGTCGGGGTGATGGTTCGGAAAGCGGGCGTCCATCTCGCAGAAGAGAGGCACCACGTCGAACCCCATGCTGCGGAACAGCGGCACTGCCACCTCGCCACCCGTGCCGTTCCCGGCGTCGATGACGATCTTCATCCCCGGGCGCCCCACCCGGATCGTCTGCCGGATGAAGTGGTCATACGGAGTCACGATGTCGAACGGCGTCGAGCGCCCCGGGCGGCCCACCTCGAAGTCACGGGCCTCGATCAGCTGCCGGAGCGCCTGGATCTCGTGCCCGTGAAGGGTGCTCTTCCCGTGGCCGATCTTGAAGCCGTTGTACTCGGGCGGGTTGTGGCTGCCGGTGATCATCGCCAGCCCGTCCACCGGGAGCGTGTTCGCGGCGAAGTAGGTGAGCGGCGTCGGCACCACGCCCACGTCGAGCACGTCCAGCCCGGTGGAGGTGATGCCGGCCGTCAGCCGGTCACGGAAGCGGGTGCTCGACTCGCGGCAGTCGCGGCCCACCACGATGCTCGTTCCCCCCTTCCGGCGGACCACCGTCCCCAGCCCCTTGCCCAGCAGCTCCACCACCTCCTCGGTCAGGTCCCGATCGACCAGACCGCGGATGTCGTACTCCCGGAAAATGTGCGCGTTCATCCTCGCCTCACTCGAACTTCGCCAGCCGCTTGCTCCGCTTCAGGGCCTGCACCACCGCCCGGACGTCCTGGCTCCGGTCCCGGGGCACGACCAGGAGCGCGTCCCCCGAGTCCACCACCACCATGTCCTTGAGTCCCACCAGCCCCAGCGGCCGGCCCGACCCCACCACCACGCACCCTGCCGAGTCCACCAGGACCGCGCCTTCTCCCACCACCACATTTCCCTCGCGATCGGCGGGCCGGACCTCGGGCAGCGCTGCGAAGCTCCCCACGTCCGACCAGCCGAAATCCCCCGGGACGACCGCGATGTCGCGCGCCTTCTCCATCACCCCGTAGTCGATCGACACCGAGGGCGCCTTCGGAAAGTACTTCCTCAGCGCCGCCGCGTGGCGGGGGGTGCCCACCGTCGGGGCGAGGCGCTCGAGCACCGCCGCCAGCTCGGGCATGTGCCGCTCGATGGCGTCGCGCATCGCCCGGGCGGTGAAGACGAAGATGCCTCCGTTCCAGAGGTACTCGCCCGACGAAAGGTAGGCGGCCGCCGTCGGTGCGTCGGGCTTCTCCACGAAGGCCCGCACCCGGGCCGCGCCGCCATCGATGGGCTCGCCGGTCCGGATGTAACCGTACCCCGTCTCCGGCCGGGTGGGCCGGATGCCGATGGTGACCAGCGCGCCCGTCCGCGCGATCTCCGCGGCACGGCGGAGCACCGACTGAAACCCGGACACGTCGGCCACGTGGTGGTCCGACGGGAGCACCGCGAGCACGCCGTCGGGATCGCGCGCCTGCACGTGGAGCGTGGCCAGACCGATGGCCGGGGCCGTGTTTCGGGCAATGGGTTCGATGAGCACGTTCGCCGGCGGGAGCCGCGGCAGGAGCCTGCGCACCGCCCGGGCATGCACCGGTCCGCACACCACGTAGGTCCGCCCGGGCGTGACCAGCCCCTTCAGCCGGTTCACCGTCTCCACGATCAGCGGCCGATCGGTCGCCAGCGCGAGGAACTGCTTGGGCCGCGCCTTCCGGGAGAGCGGCCAGAACCGCGTGCCCGAGCCGCCAGCCATCACCACCGGGTAGAGCGTCACGCCGGCCTCGTCCCGTTCCACGCCGGCAGCCCGGCAATCACCGCCAGGAGGTTGGAGAGGATGCGCGCGGTGGCGCCCCAGATGGTGTGACGGCCAGCGTCGTAGAAGTACACGTCGTGCTCGGCTCCTCGGAAGACCCGCTTCTCGGTCCGCCGGAGCCCGGGCACTAGCAGATCCGCGACCGGAACCTCGAGCAGCTCTGCAATCTCTCCGGCGTCGGGCCGCAGCTCGACGCGGGGGTCCAGAAGACCCACGTATGGAACGACCCGGAACTCCGAGGTCGTGGGGATCTCGTCCAGCATCCCGAGCACCTGGACGGCAGAGGGGGGGACACCGAGCTCCTCCTCCAGCTCCCGGAGCGCGGTGTGCAGGGTGGTCGCATCGTCGGGGTCTCGCACCCCGCCCGGGAACGAGACCTGCCCCGCGTGCCTCCGGAAGTTCTCGGGGCGGAGGGTGAAGAGCAGCCTCGGCTCCTCTTCACGGACGACGAACGGGGCGAGCACCGCCGAGTCGCGCAGCTCGAGCCCCGGCAGGTGCAGGTGCCGTCCCGGCTGCTGCTGCAGCGCGTGCGAGAGCTGGACGAACCGCGGGTCCATCAGCGCGGCACCGGCGCCCCGCTCGAAGCCTCGGCCGGGCTCCGCGCAGCGGGCTCGCCGTGCTCGAGCCCGGCGTCCGGCCGCAGGCGCCCCGACGTCAGCAGCGCGAGGAGCAGCGCGCCGAGGAGCAGCCGGTAGACGACGAACACCATCGTCGTCCGCGTACGGAGGTAGCGGAGCAGTCCCCCGATCGCCAGCATCCCCGACACGAACGCGACCGCCGCCGCGACCCCCAGCTCGGCGACGGTGAAGGGAGTCGAGGCGTGGCGGAGGTGGCGCAGCTCGAAGAGGCCGGCGGCCGTGGTCGCCGGGATGGAGAGCAGGAAGGAGTACCGGGCGGCGTCCTCTCGCCGGAGCCCGCGCCAGAGCCCGCCGGTCAAGGTCGTCCCCGAGCGACTGGACCCCGGCACCAGCGCCAGCGCCTGCCAAAGCCCGATGATCCACCCGTCCTTCCACGTCATGTCCCCGAGCTGCCGCGAGTGACGCGCGGTGCGCTCGGCCGCGGCCAGCACCAGCGCGAGCACGATCATCGACCCGGCGACGACGTAGAGCGACCTCAGGCTGGTCTCGATGGCGTGCTTGAACAGGAAGCCCAGCACCACCACCGGCAGCGTACCCACCAGGACGAACCAGGCCAGTCGCGACTCGGTGGTCCCGAGCAGGTCCCGGCGCTGGATGCCCTCCACCCAGGCCCGGAGGAGTTGCACGATGTCGCGCCGGAAGTAGACCAGCACCGCCGCGACCGTCCCCAGCTGAATGATGGCGTCGAACGCCGCGCCGGGGTCCTGCCAGCCGAACAGCTCCGGGGTGATGCGCAGGTGGGCCGTCGAGCTGATGGGCAGGAACTCGGTGATTCCCTGGACCAGTCCGAGGACGACCGCGCGCAGAAGACCCATGGGGGAGCGACCTCATGCCAGGCTTTCCCCGGCCGCGGCAAGCGACCCGGTGCGCGGGAATGAATGCGGCACGGCGGTCCACCGTCGAATCAGCGAAGGTGTGTGGCGCGTACGCCATCGGACCCATGGCCCGTCGGTGGACTCTGCCGTTGCAAGTGTGCAGATCTGCGGCTTTCGAACCCGCGGGGGAGCGAGGGAGGACGGAGCGATGAGGCAGGCGACACTGGCAGCAGCGATGGGGCTGCTCGCGGCCTGTTACCCGGGTGGGGCGCAGACCGCGTCGGACCTGGACACCGTCACCACCCAGCACGACCCCGGGGCGGATTTCGCCAGCATCCAGACCTACGCGATGCCGAGCACCGTCCAGGAGACCCCGGCCGCGGCCGGTGAGCCGCTGGCCATCGACCACGGCAACGACGCGGCCATCCTCGCCACGGTGGCAGCGAACCTGAACAAGCTCGGCTGGCGTCAGGTGAACCCTGCGACGGTCACCCCGGACATCAACGTGATGGTCTCGGTCACCGCGACCCGTTACCGCGAGTACGTGGCGTACCCGTTCTATGGCTGGTACCCGGGCTGGGCCGGCTTCACCGGTTACGACGACACCTGGAGCGTGTACTACCCGTATGGCGGTGGCTACACGACCGTCATCGACGCGGGGTCGTTGCGGATCGAGATGCTCGACACCCGTACCCCGAACTCGACGACGAAGCAGCTGACCGCCGTCTGGACCGCCTCGCTGGACGGAATCATCGCCGGGAGCGCGCAGTCGCTGCTCACGCGCATCAATACCGGCATCGACCAGGCGTTCGCCCAGTCCCCGTACCTGTGAGCCACCCCATGCGCTCCCTGCGATTGCTCTTCGTCGTTCCTCTCCTCCTCTCCTCGGCTGCGCTCGCCCAGAGCCACGTCCGCATCTCGTACGAGATGGCGCAGCCGGTGGGAAACACCGCGCGCTTCATCGACCGGTTCAGCAGCCGTGGCGCGCACGTCGACGTCTCGCTCGAGCTGACGTACGCGTTTCACTTCGAGCTCTCGGCCGGGCTGAACAGCTTCAACGCGGCGAAGTACGGCGTGCTCACCACCACCACCGGCCAGGACGTCTCGGGCAAGCAGTACCGGTACCTGAACGTCGTTCCCCTGATGGCAGGCTTCGCCTTCCACGTCCCGCTCGGAGGCGGGAGCCGCTTCTGGGTCGGGTGCAACGGCGGCACGGGCTACTTCGACCGCGTCATCGACCTCGGGCTCTACTCGTATACGGCCAACAGCTGGCAGTACGGCATCCAGCCGCACGTCGGCTTGGCGATCGGGCTCGGAGACAAGTCCGGGACCGCGCTCTTCTTCGACGGGCGGTACAACTACTTCTGGGCCCGGCAGGGCTTCCCGGTCCAGCAGTACTGGTCCTTCGGGGTGGGCCTGCTCTTCGGCGGCTCCGGAAAGAAGTGACGCACCGCGCCCCTGCGGTTCTCGTGGCCAGCGCCGTCGCCCCCGGCTAGCGTCGCCGGCCGCATGGGTCGGGTCCGATGGACCGCAGCGCTCCTCTCCGCCGTGCTCCTGCCGCTCCCCGCGGTGGCCGCTGGGTTCGACCTCCCCGAGATCCGCGGTCGGGGAAGCCTCCGGGTCCTGATCGTCGGGGACGAAGACGATCCGCCCATCTCGCGCGACGGGTCGCCCGGCGCCCTCGACCGGAGCCTGGCCGAGGACTTTGCGCGACGGCAGGGACTCACGGTGGAGACGGTCTGGGTCGAGCGGCGCCACGACATCCTGGACGAGCTGCTGGCCGGCCGGGGAGATGTGGCCGCCACCGGGCTCGCCATCACCCCTGAACGCGCCGCGCGGGTGGCGTTCACCGATCCGGTCGCCATCGTGGACCAGCTGCTCATCGGGCGGAAAGGAATGCGGCTACCCCCGCGCGCGCCGGCTGACCTGGCCAGGCGCACCGTGACCATCCCCAGCGGCTCGGCCTTCGAGGCGAGCCTGGCAAAGCTCGAGGTCCCCGACCTCACGGTGGAGCAGGTGCTGGGCCCCGTTCAACAGGCGGAGCTCATCGGCCAGGTGAGCCGCGGCGAGCGCGACCTCGCCGTGGTGGACAGCAACGTGTGGAACGCCGCGCGCGATTGGGCCAGGGACGCCGTGGTGCTCTTCCCGGTCGCAAAGAAGCAGACCATCGGCTGGGCGGTCCATCCCGAGGCGAAGCAGCTGAAATCGGCGCTCGACCTCTTCCTCCAGGAGCGAGCGCTGGTGGCCCACGCTGACCGGACCTGGGCCGGCGATCTGGCGGGGGTGAAGAAGCACCGCGTGCTCCGCGTGCTGACCCGGAACAACGCGGTCAGCTACTTCCTGCTCCGCGGCGAGGCGGTGGGGTTCGACCGCGATCTGGTGAAGCGGTTCGCGGACGGGCTCGAGGTGCGGCTGCAGATCATCGTCCCCCCCTCGCATGCCGACCTCGTTCCCTGGCTGCTCGAGGGCAAGGGGGACGTCATCGCCGCCTCGTTCACGGTGACCCCCGAGCGGGCGAAGCAGGTGGCCTTCAGCGCGCCGTACCTCGAGGTCCAGGAGCTGGTGGTCCAGCGGGCCTCCGAACCACTCTTGAGGACGGTGGCCGATCTGCGGGGCCGTCGCATCCGCGTGCGCGCGGGGTCGAGCTACCAGGGGACGCTGGAGCGCCTCCGGGCGAAGGGGGCGGGCTTCACGCTCGAGCTCGCCCGCGGCGACGAGGAGACCGAGCAGCTCATCGCCGCCGTGGCCGCCGGCGAGGCGGACCTCACCGTCTCCGACTCGCACATCTTCCAGGCGGAGCGGGTATGGCGCTCGGACGTGGTGGCGGCGTTCCCGCTCGACGAAGGCGCCAGGAAGCAGATCGCCTTCGCGGTGCGCCCGGGAGATCACCAGCTCAAGGCGGCGCTCGACCGGTTCGTGAAGCAGACCTACAAGGGGCTCGAATACAACATGTCGTGGCGGCGCTACTTCGAGGACGCGAAGGTCGCCACCGAGTCCCGGGCCCAGGATGCAGGGACGCTGCAGGAGCTCTCGGCCTGGGACGGGATCTTTCGCAAGTACGCGCAGCTGTACAACTTCGACTGGCGGCTGCTCGCGGCGCAGGCGTACCAGGAGAGCCGCTTCGACCCGCAGGCGCGGAGCCCGGCCGGAGCCGTCGGGCTCCTCCAGGTCTTGCCCCGCACCGCGCGCGAGCTGGGCTTCAGCCAGCCCGAGGAGCCGGAGCAGGGAGCGCACGCGGGCATCAAGTTCCTCGCCACCTTGAACGACCGCCTCGAGCCGACCTTGTCCTTGCAGCAGCGGATGCGCTTCGCCCTCGCGGCCTACAACTGTGGCTGGGGCCACCTCGCCGACGCCCGGCAGCTGGCCCGCGCCCAGCGGCTCGACCCGGACAAGTGGTTCAAGAACGTGGAGCAGGCCATGCTCTTGCTCCAGAAGCCGGCCTATTACGCGCACGCGCGGCACGGCTACGTGCGGGGCACCGAGCCGGTGCGGTACGTGTCGGAGATCCAGACCCGGTACGAGAACTACCTGAAGCTCGTGCCCTGAGGAGGCCCGCGGGGGGAGGGCCAGGGGCCTCATCCCGGGATGATGTTGGGTGAACCGGATTTCGTCCCCAGCCATTCGACGGAGTAGGCGCAGGTCTCCCCGCTCGTCTGCTCGACCGTGGCCGTGGCCTCGAAGCCGGAGACGCTGAACTGGCCGGCCAGGGTGATGCGATAGGTCGCGGCGCCCACCACCACGGTGCGGGCGGCGGTCTGGAACCGCGCGGACGCATCCACCGTCCCCGAGTGGGTCACGCCGGCGTGGGTGAGCGTCAGCGTGCCCCCGCCGGGCACGTGGTCGACGGTGGTGACGGCGTCCTCCACCGTCACGCCCGAGCACGTCCCGCCCGGGACCAGCGCCACCCGGGTCTGGTAGCTGCCGCCCACCGAGAGCAGATTCGTCCCGCCCCCCGCATCGGGCGGGTGGCCGGGATGCGCTGCCGGGTCCCCGCAGCCGGTGCTGATCCCGGCGAGGAGCAAGACGAGGCCCCATCGGAGTGCTCCCATTGCTATGGCCTCCGCGCGTAGTTCGAGTCGAAGCTGACGCGCCAGGTCGCCCCGTTGTCGGTCGAGGTCTCCTCCCAGTAGCGAACGACCGAGGCACTGGTCCCCTCCCAGAGGAACCGGTCGCCCGGGGACTGGTAGAGCACCATCCGGGTCCCGTCAAAGGTGCCCACCAGCACCAGCCGCCCCCCGAGGGAATCGACGTACGTCTGATGCCACTGCCCGTCCCGCCGGCTGAAGAGGCTGGTGCTGCGCCCCCGGACTCCGGCGGTGTCCTGGAAATGCTCCTCGAGGAGGCACCCGCGCCCCTCGGCGGTGATGTCGTTTGTCCCCGGAAAGGTGCCGGGAGCGGAGAAGTCCCAGCGCCCGAGCCAGAAGTCGAACTGGCGATCGCTCGGATCGGCGCAGTCTGCCTGCGGACCGATCCAGACCACCCCGTACGTTCCTCCGGAGCGAACCGGGGCCGACGCCTCGTGCCTTGTCGCATCGACGCTGCTCTGGGCAAGCTGCTCCCAGACGCCTCCGTCCACGGCGTGCAGCCGCAGCTCGCCCTCGTCCGTTCCGGATGGACCGAGCGCCGGGTCGTACTGGAGCGTCAGCGTGGCCGGCGTGGTGAAGCTTGCGTCCCGTGGGTCCAGCGCATAACCGCTGCGCGAAGCGGCGTGGGGATCCAGTGGCACGCTACTCGCCGCTCGAAGGCTGAGAGGCAGTGGCGACGCCAGAGCACCCGGCGGGACCACCAAAGTCGCCCTCCCGTCCGTACTGGTGACAGTGCCCCCGGCTGGGCCCACCACGGGAGCCCCGGCATCGGGTGACACGTGGGAAGCCGGCGGGGGGCTGTCGCCACAGCCGATGAGCAGGGAGAGGACCAGCAGGGCGGCAGACGAAGGCTTCACGGTGGGCACCTCGGGGAGCTCGGGTTCGCTCCACCGATGCGCTCCCCGACGACCGGGCGCCATGACCGCGCGATGGAATCGGCGTTGAACCGAGATGGAGGCGAAACCCCCGTACCTCCGGAGGCTTGCGCGCGCGGATGCAGGCGAGAATCCGGTCCCTGTGGCCTCGGCCCCTGGGTGCGCGGGGAGTTAGGCTGAGCCCCGGATGCGTGCCAGCGACGAGATCCCCGTGGAGGGCGGCGCCCGACCCAGGGGCCGCGTTCGCTTCGGCCGCTTCGAGTTCGACCTGAAGAGCCTGGAGCTGAAGGAGAGTGGCTCCCTGGTCCGACTGCGGCAACAACCGGCGAAGGTCCTCAGCGTCCTGCTCGCCAATCCGGGCGGGGTCGTCACCCGGGAAGAGCTCCGCACCGAGGTCTGGGGCACAGACACGCTCATCGACTTCGACCAGGGCCTGAACTACTGCGTGAAGGAGATCCGCGCGGCGCTCGGAGACAATGCCGACGCCCCGTTCTACGTCGAGACGCTGCCCCGGCGTGGGTATCGCTGGATCGGCCACGTGGAGCCGCTCTCCGAGCCGGGGCCGCTCCCGGCGCCCTCCTCGACCCCGGCTGGATCCCGGCGCTCCCGCGTTCGGCTCCTGGCGTTCCTCGGAGCGCTGCTCCTGTTCGCGGTCGGAGGTGCTGCCGGGGTGATGCTGAGTCGGGCGCGCGTCACAGAGCCGCCGCGGTGGCAGCGCCTCACCTTCCGGCGCGGGGCGATCGGCTCCGCCCGGTTCGCCCCTGGCGGCGAGGTCGCCTACACCGCCGCGTGGGACGGTGAACCGTCGAGGCTCCATGCGGTCCACCTGGGGGCCGCCGAGGCGCGGGTGGTCACCGGAGATGCGTCGTCTCTGGCCGCGATCACCGCACGCGGCGAGGCGATCTACATCCGTGGCCGGGGCTCGAACGTGCTGGCGCGCTCGCCGCTCGCCGGGGGGACGGAGAAGGCGCTGCTCGACGGGGTGATCTCTGCCGACGCGACGCCCGATGGGAACCGGATCGCAGCCGTGCACGCGCCGGGCGATGGCACCGGGCTCCGGGTGGAGTTCCCGCTGGGAACGGTGATCGGCCGGGTGAACCAGACCGGCGCGCTCCGGATCTCACCGAGCGGGCGAGAGGTTGCGGTGGTCGAGCATCCCCTCAACGGAGACGACGCCGGCATCGTGCACCTCTTCGGTCCGGGCGGCGAGCACCGGCTGCTGGGCGAGCTCTGGGGCAGCCTGGAGGGCCTGGCGTGGTCAGCCACCGGAAAGGACATCCTGGTCACTGCCGCGCGCGAGGGGGCCGAGACCTCGCTCTACGCGATCTCCCGGGAGACCGGCAAAGCGCGCCTCCTCCTCTCGACCGGGGGACGGCTGGTGATCCGCGACGTGGCCGGGGACGGGCGGATGCTCCTCGAGCGGGCCGCCCTGCGTCCGCAGGTCTTCTTCGGCACCGAGGGCAAACCGGAGTGCGACCTGACCTGGCTCGACGCAACCTCGCCACAGGACATCTCCACCGATGGCAGGCTGGTCCTGCTCGCCGAGAGCGGGGAAGGGGGCGGCAAGGGCTACTCGGTCTACCTCCGCCGGAGCGATTGCTCGCCGCCGGTGCGGCTCGGCACCGGGCGGGCCTTGACCCTCGTCCCGGACGACACCGGCGCCCTCGCGGCTCCGCTGGTCGGCGACGACCACATCGACCTGCTCCCGATTGGGGCCGGTGAAGTCAGGAGCCTCCGCGTGCCCGGGATCGTCAGCTTCCTCTGGGCCAAACTTCGACCCGATGGGCGTCTGCTCTTCTCCGGCTCGACGAAGGGCCGCAGCCGGCGGGTATGGCTCGCGGCTCCCGGTGGCGACCCGGAGCCGATCACCCCCGAGCAGCTCCCGGGCATGCGGGACCTGCTCTCGCCCGATGGCCGGACTTTCGTCGGAATCTGTCCACCCGGCGGCTTCTGCCTGTACCCGGTGGGAACCCTGGGGGAACCGGTTCCGGTGGCGGCTCTCGGGCAGGCGACGCCGCTGACCTGGGACACGACCGGGTCGAGCCTCGTGGTCGCCGAGCCAACGGCGAGCGGAGTGGACCTCCTCTCGCTCGATCCGCGCACCGGTCATCGAGTCCGGCTCCGCCACCTCGCGCCCGCTGACCCGGTCGGCGCGGGGGGCATCGGCCGGATCGTCGTCACACCCGACGCTCGGTCCTGGGCCTACACCGTGGTCCGCCGGATGTCCGAGCTCTACGTGGTGGAGGGGCTGCGCCCCTGACCCGCTCCCATCCCGGGGGTTTCCCGAGCGACGCGCGACGATGAAAGCACCCATGTGCCCGGCTTTCTACCTCCTGGAATATCTGGGGGCGGTGCGCGATGCACTACTGAGCCCGATGAGCAGATGTCCTCGGTCGAACCGGTGCCGGGCAGGACGCCGTCGTTGGCTCGGGTCCCACCTTCATGGAAGGGAACGACGCCCGCGTGGGGCGACTGTGTTGGAGCGCTCTGGGACTCGCCTGTCTCCTGGGGGCATGTGGCGCCGAGCGAGCGGGCCCGACCCGTCCGACCGGGAATGGGCCTGATGCCGGAGCCGACCCTGTGGCAGGTGCTGGGCCCGATGCTGGCTCCGGCCCGCAGACCCACGGACCGACGTTCGCGCAGATCGCCGGCTGGTCGGTCCGGCGGCGCAGACGTGTGACGGGCGGGAACGACATCACCCTCGAGGAGCAGCTCACCAGCTTCACCGTGCTTCCCCTCGGGGCGACGCGGATCCGCCGAATCGACGGGGGGCGCGCGCTTTCCTGGGACGCCCCCGACGGATTGTTCATCGAGGATGCGGCGGTGCATCCCTCGGGTTCGGTCACCGCGGTCCTGGTGGATGGCAACCTCGGCGTGTGGCTGGCACGGCTCGGCCCTGACCTCGCGCTCCTCCAGCTCTCGCAGCTGGTGGACCCGGCGGTGGCGACTGATCCATTTCCCTTGGCCGATGCCGGGTTCCTCGCCCCGACGACCCTGACGGCGAACGGTCTGCCCCGTGACGCGGTCCGCGCCGCCGCCGACGGGGAGGACGCGGTCGTCGCGGTCACCACGCCTCTCGAGTCGGTGCTCCTCTACCGGATTACCTTCACCACCGTGTGGGAGGCGCCACGGCGGACGCTGGTCATGTCGGTCAGCCACCACACGCCCTTCCTGCCCATCGGCGGAACCTTCGACACCTTCGGTGCGATGTGGTCCTCGTTCCGTGCCCTGGTCGACGTCGACCCGGATGGGAATGCCTACGTCGCGTTTTGGGCCGATCCGCGGAAGCTCCGGTTGCACCGCGACTTCACCGGCGATGACCTCCAGCCGATCTCCCCCGAGCGGTTCTCGCAGGACTCCGACGTCCTGCTGGAGAAGTTCGACCGCGCCGGCCTCCGGCTCTGGTCCCGGGTCATCGGCACCGAGAACGAGGACGAGCCCTACGCCGTCCGCGCGAGCACGACGGAGGTGGCGGTGGTGGGCCGGGCGCGCCGATTCCCCGGGTTCGACAACACCTTCTGGGACGGCTTCGTGGGTCTCGCCGCCGCCGATGGGACGGTGCGCCCGGCGCGCAGCTTCCCGCTCGTCGCGTCGAGCATCTTCCTGACCGTGGACCGCCGCCTGGAGGGTGCCTGGGTCGTCGGCGGCAGCGAGGGCTGGGCGCAGAACCCGGAGGGCCTCAGCATCGGCGGCTCGGGGGTCAAGCTCGTCGCCGAGCTCCCCCCGCCGGACGCGGGCCTGGTCCGGCTCGCGCTCCCCGCGGGACCGCGTCACAACGAGATCCGGACGGTTCTCGCCGGGGCCGAAGGGGTCTGGTTCAGCGGCCACGAGGACGGCCCGGTGATGCACACGGGCGACGGCGACCTCTCGCAGATCCACGCCACGGGGGTCGTCGGCTTCGTCGCTCACTGAGGCGAGGGCAGGCGTCCGGTGCTAGAGCCCCGGGACGTGCGCCCCTGGATCGAGGACCCACGGCCGGTCGTCTGGGACGCGCTCGCCCGTGACTTCATGCTCGGGTTCGACCGGGGCACGAGGAGCATCCGCGGAAAGTACCGCCTGCTCCGGCTGGAGATCACCGCATCGCGGTCACTGCTGGGACTCGGACGCTGGCGGACCCGCACCGCCGTCCGGTACGAAGGCGTCGTCCCGGAGGGGCTGAGGCTCGGGACGGGCCTTGGGGGCGAGCTCCGAGCGTGGGCGCGCACTCCCGAAACACTCGCGAGGTGGCTGGACGCCCACCGCCGCCGGGAGCTGCTCCCGACGCTGCTCCAGGGCGGAGTGCACGTCTCTGGACACACGGTGACGGTTCAGACGCCCGGGCTGCTGACGGACGCGGAGGCGCTGCGCACCTTGCTCGGGCAGCTGGCGGAGCTCGCCAAGCTCCTGTCCCTGCGCTGACCAACGACGATGCGCACCAAGGCCGCGCCCGCAGTCCTGCTGGCTGCTCCTGCTCGGTGCGTGCCGGGGGGACGCGGATCGCTCGCCCCTGAAGCTCGCGGGCGACATCCCACCGCCCGGACCCGGGTACCGCAATGCATTCTACCAGCTGCTCGGCACGCCCTTCGTCGAGGGGAACGCGGTTCGCTGGGTCTGGAACGGCGAGATCTTCGACGCGCTGGCCGAGGAGATCGGCCGCGCCCGGACCAGCGTCGACGTGGTGCTGTACATCTGGCGCCCGGAAAAGGCGACCGACCGGATCATCGCCGCGCTCGATTCGCGCCGCCGCGAGGTGCTGGTGGACGTCCGGCTGGCCATCGTGGGCTCGATGAACCTGGATCCGCTCTCGCTCAACCTGCTCGAGGAAGGGTCGCTCGCGGTGGAGGACCCGAAGGCCGCGGCGGAGCTCGCCGCCGCGTTCGAGCGCGACGGCCAAGCTCCAAGCGCATCGAGGTCCGCGAAGGAGATCCCCGGCTTCTGGGGCACGCTGGTCCGGGAAGTCTTCCGCCAGGTGGGGAAGGCTCCGGGAAGGTGAGGCCGAGCCCGGGGCTCAGGTCCCCTGGTTCCAGCTGTTGAGGTAGGTCTCCTGCTCGTCGGTGAGCACGTCGATCTTCACGCCCATCGCCTTGAGCTTCAGCCGGGCGATCTCCTTGTCGATCTTCTCCGGCACCGTGTACACGCGCTTCTCCAGCGTGCGGTGGTTCTTCACCATCCACTCGCTGCACAGCGCCTGGTTGGCGAAGGACATGTCCATCACGCTCGAGGGGTGACCCTCGGCGGCGGCCAGGTTCACCAGCCGGCCCTCGCCGAGCACGATGACCCGGTGGCCGCTCTTCAGCGTGTACTGCTCGACGAACTCACGGATGGTGCTCCGGTCCCGGGAGATCTTCCCCAGCGTCTCGAGATCGAGCTCGACGTTGAAGTGACCGCTGTTGGCGACGATGGCGCCGTCCTTCATCGACTCGAAGTGCTCGCGGCGGATGACGTTCACGTTCCCGGTGACGGTGCAGAAGAAGTCGCCGATCTTCGCCGCGTCCTTCATCGGAAGCACCCGGTAGCCGTCCATCACCGCCTCGAGCGCCTTGTGCGGGTCGATCTCGGTGACCACCACGTCCGCGCCCAGGCCCTTGGCGCGCATGGCCAGCCCGCGGCCGCACCAGCCATAGCCGGCGACCACGAAAACGCTGCCTGCGATCAGCCGGTTGGTGGCGCGGATCATCCCGTCGATGGTGGACTGTCCGGTGCCATAGCGGTTGTCGAACATGTGCTTGGTGAGCGCGTCGTTCACCGCCACGATCGGGTAGCCGAGCACGCCCTCGCGGGCCATCGCCCGGAGCCGGATGACGCCGGTGGTGGTCTCCTCGGTGCCGCCGATGACGTGCTCGAGGAGGTCCCTCCGCTCGCTGTGCAGCACCCCGACCACGTCCGCGCCGTCGTCCATGGTGAGGTTCGGCCGGTGCTCCATCGCGGCATGGATGTGCCGGTAATAGGTCTTGTTGTCCTCGCCCTTGATGGCGAAGACGCTGATCCCGTGATCGACCACCAGCGCCGCGGCCACGTCGTCCTGAGTGGAGAGCGGGTTGCTCGCGCAGAGCACCAGGTCCGCGCCGCCGGCCTTCAGCGCGATGGCGAGGTTTGCGGTCTCGGCGGTGACGTGGAGGCACGCCGCCATGCGCATCCCCTTGAGCGGCTTCTGCTTCGCGAAGCGCTCCTGGATCTGATGAACCACCGGCATCGAGCGGCCGGACCACTCGATGCGGCCGCGGCCCTTCTCGGCCAGGGCGAGGTTCTTCACGTCGCAGGGCACCGTGGCGGAGGGCTTCTTCAGGGACGCGAGCTTCTTGGCAGGAACGGCCATGTGTCGTTCGACCTCTCTCGGGAAGGAGTCGACGTGCACCTCGAAGCGCACGCCGAGCGCGAGTGGCTGTACGCCGGGACTCGCGCCGGGGCAAGTGCCTCGCCGGGCACCAGCACAGCGTGGACAGTCCGGCTACTCGCCCTTGCTGCGCCGGCCTGCGCGAACCCGCGCGTAGTGCCGCCGCGCCTTGTACTTGTTGCCGCAGGTCGACATCTCGCACCAGCGGCGAGTTCCGTTCTTGCTGGTGTCGAGAAAGAGCCAGCCGCAGCCGTCCAGCGCGGTCGCCTCGCAGATCCGCACGCGGGCGCACTCCGGTCCGGTGAGCAGCTCGGACGCGGCCAAGGCCAGCCCCGGGATGAAGGCATCGAGCCGGGCGGACTCGGGCGCGACCCACCGATATCCCTCCGGCGTGCGCACCAGCCGTCGCTCTGACCAGGCCCGGCGCACCTCCCGCTCGAAGGCGTCGAGCGGCTCTGGGGCGGGCAGCGCATCCTCGGAAACTGCGAGGAACACTCGGAAAAGCGCCTCGCGGAATGTACGCACCCGGAGCAGCGCGGCGCGTGACTCGGCGGGCCGGAGCTGGAGTTCCACCAGCATCGGGTGGGCGTGTTCCTGGTCGAGCCAGCCGCACTGCAGCCCCCAGGAGACCAGGTCCTCGGGCGTCTCGAGATCCTCCCGCGGAGCGATCAGCCTGTGACCGCCCATGGTGTTCAGGAAGTCGAGCACCGGGTGGCCGCCCGCCAGCTTGAACCGATGTGTGCCGGGCAAGAGCATATTCTATTCTAACCTCTTTCGTCCGCTTGACAGGTGAGGATCGCCGGATCCATCTTGAAACCGTTCAACGCATTTTTAGCGGTTACACGAGGAATCCTCATGAAGCTGTACTGGCGTCCGGAGACCCGGGCCTCGCGTGGAGTGGGTGCTGGCCGAGCCGTACGAGCGGATCCTCGCCCCCGAGAGTGGGTCCCCGGGGCGCTTCCGGCTGCACCCGCTGGGACGGGTGCCGGTGCTCGAGGACGACGCTGGCATGCTGCGCTGAGCGCGTCCGTCGGGCGCGAGTGGCCGAGGAGGCCCCGCACGGCGCTCGACCTCGCGGAGATCGAGCGGGCCGGCCCGCCCGCGATCGCCGGCCGGGTCCTTGACCGGATGGAGACATTCCCCGGCTGCTGGATCCACGTGGACGCCGACTGGACTCGCGTGCACCCGGCGGACTGTCGTACGAGGCGCTGGTGGAGGCACTTCGACCGTGAACCACGACGCACGCGCCTGGGCGGAGGGCCACCGCGCCTTCTTCGAGGATCAGCTCCGCGTCCTCGTCGAGCTGCCCACCATCAGCATGGACCCGGGCCGCGCACCGCAGATGGAGACCTGCGCCGAGGCCGCGCTCGCGCTCATCCGTCACTTCGGCGGTGACGCGCGCCTGCTGCGTGCCGGGGGCAAGCCCTACGTCCACGGCCGGTTCGGCGACCCACGCCGTGCCTCGGTGCTCGTCTACAACCACCTGGACGTGCAGCCGGCAGACGAGCCCGAGTGGAAGGGCGAGCCGTTCCGGATGCGCGTCGAGGGCGAGCGCTACCTCGGCCGCGGAACCACGGACGACAAGGGGCCGGCCCTCACCTGTCTGCTGGCCATTGCCCACGCGGTCCGTCGCGACGCCTCGCTCGGCTTCCAGCTGCTCTGGGAGTTCGAGGAGGAGGTGGGGAGCCCGCACTTCGCCGAGATGCTCGGTGAGCACCGCCCGGCCCTCGGCGAGGTGCGCGCCGTGCTCGTCTCAGACACGCTCTGGGTCTCGGCCGAGCAGCCGTCGATGGACGTCGGCCTGCGTGGGTTCCAGGGACTGCTGCTGAAGCTTCGGACCGCGGACGTGGACGCGCACTCCGGAGTGGTGGGCGGGGGAGCCCCAAATCCCATCTCGGGGCTGGCCCGGGTGCTCGCCGCCTGCTTCGACGCAGAGAACGGACGCATCCTGATTCCAGGTGTGCGCGACGGCGTCGTCCCGGTGAGCGACGCCGAGCTGGACCTCTACGTGCGCAGCGGGTTCGACCTGGAGCGGTTCCGGAGGACCTATGGCTTCCGGCGATTGATGGCGGCCAGTGCGCGCGAGCTGCTACGGCGCCTGTGGACCGAGCCCACCTTCGAGGTGCACGGCCTCTCGGGCGGGTACCAGGGCCCGGGCAACAAGAGCATCGTCCCCGCCTGGGCCGAGGCGAAGGTGAGCCTGCGGCTCGTCCCGGGGCAGTCACCGGCGCGGGTGCTCGAGGCGATCCGCAGCTTCGTCGCCGAGCTGGACCCGCTGGTCGAGGTCGTCCCGCTCGGCTCGGCGCCGGCGTTCGTGACCTCGGTGGAGGCAGCGGAGTGCAGGGCGATGGACCGCGCGGCAGAGCGAGTCCTCGGCACCCGCCTGGCTCTCACCCGGGGCGGCGGCTCGATCCCCGCGGTCGCCACGATGGCCGAGGTGCTCCGGGCCCCGGTGCTCCTGATGGGCCTCAGCCTGCCCGAGCACGGCTATCACGCGCCGAACGAGTACTTCGACTGGACGCAGGCCCGCCGCGGCGTGGAGCTGTACTCGGCCTGGTTCGAGGAGCTGGAGCGGCTGCCGGCGCAGGCCTGAGGCCGCGGGCTCACTCGGAGCCGAGCGCGATCACCGGATCCACCCGGGTCGCGCGCCGGATGGGCAACGCCGTTGCCAGCACCGCGGCCAGGGCGAGCGTGGCGGCCGACGCCGCCAGGGCGAGGGGATCTCCCGGGCCCACGCCGTAGAGGAACCCGGCGAGGACCCGGCCCCCGGCGAGTGCCGCAACGAGACCTGCGGCCAGGCCTGCGCCGACCATCTGGGCGCTCTCGTTGAGGACGAGTCGGGCGATCCGCCCTGCATCCGCGCCGATCGCCATCCGGACGCCGATCTCCTTGGTGCGCTGCCGCACCGAGTAGGCCACGACGCCATAGAGGCCCACGGCGGCGAGGAGCAATGCGAGGAAGGCAAACGTCGCCACCAGGACCAGCGAGAACCGCCGCGCCGCAACCGAGGCGGCGAGGAGCGACTCGAGCGGCCGAATCCCGAAGGCCGGAACCCCCGGGTCGACCGCCGTGACCACGATCGCAAGCGACCGGCTCACCTGAACGAAGGGAAGTGCGGAGCGAACCACGAAGTTCATTCCTTCCTGCGGCTGCTGCGCGTGCGCGAAGTACATGATCGGCAACACCGGCTCGTCGAGCCCGAGCTCGCGCACGTCGCCGACCACGCCCACCACCGTCGCCCAGTCGCTCGCCGGCGAGGTCAGGCTGATCCGCTGACCGAGCGCATCGCCTCGAGGAAAGATCTTCCGGGCGAACGACTGGTTCACCACGACCACCCGCAGGCCATTGTCGCCGTCGGGCTCCTCGAACGTCCGGCCCTGGAGCACGGGGATTCGCAGCGACTCGAAGAAGCCCGGGGTCACTGCCCGGTACTCCTCGTCGAGCGGCTCGTCTCCAGGCGGCTGGACACGACCCTCGACGCTGAAGAGCCGGTCGGAGCGCTGGTGGCTGACGGGGAGCCTGCTGACGGCGCCGGCCGACTCCACCCCCGGGATGCCACGCAGAGCCCGAACCGCTTCCTCGACGTAGCGGCGAGACCGCGCCGCAAGCTCCTCCTGCGACGTGCCGGACGGAGTGGGGACCACGGCCTGGAACGTCGCGACGTCGTCCCCGCGAAACCCCGGGTCCACCCCGAGTGCTTCCACGAAGCTGCGCAGCAGCAGCGAGGCCGCGCAGAGCAGCACCAGCGCCAGCCCGATGTCCACCGCGACCAGAGCCCGCCGGAGCCGCCGCGCCCGCGGCCGCATCGACCCCGAACCACGAAGCGTGGCGTCCAGGTCCACATCCGAGGCAGAGAGCGCCGGCACGAGCCCGAAGAGCACGCCGGTCCCGAGCGCGGTCAACCCGGAAAAGGCCAGCACCACCCAGTCGAGGCGCACCGCCTGGGCCCGGGGAACCGCCGCCGGCGCGAGCGAGAGCAGGGCGGAGGTCGTGGCCAGCGCGAGCACGATGCCCAGCGCGCCCGCGGCCAGCGAGAGGACCAGGCTCTCCGCGAGCAGCTGCCGCACCAGCGCCGCCCGGCCCGCCCCGAGCGCCGAGCGGATGGCCAGCTCCCGCTGGCGGGCAGTGGCCCGGGCGAGCATCAGGTTGCCCACGTTGAAGCAGGCGATGAGCAGGACCAGCGAGACCGCGACGAAGAGCAGCAGCAGGCTGGAGCGCACCGAGCGGACCGTGTCCTCCTGGAAGAGAACCGGAGTGAACGCGAAGCGGAACGAGTGGTAGGCCTCGGGGTGGGCCTCGATCGTCCTGACAGAGATCTCCGCCAGCTCGCGCCGGGCGGACTCCAGCGTCGACCCTGGAGCGAGACGAGCCATCGCCCGGAGGAAGTGGCGGTTACGCGCGGCGGGCTCCAGATGCCGTGGTTCGAAGGAGAGGGGAATCCACGCGTCGCAGAGTTCCGGGAGCTCGAGACCGGTCGGGAGGACACCGACCACGACGTACGGCTCTCCATCGACCTCGAGGCTGCGGCCGAGCGCCGCCGGATCTCCTCCGAACCGTCGCAGCCACAGGGCGTGCGAGAGGACGATCCGGTGATTCTGCCCCTGTCGCTCCTCCTCCTCGGAGAACCATCGGCCGAGCGCCGGCTGGAGCCCGAGGAGCGGGAGGAGCGACGCAGTTCCGAACCCGGCCCGGATGTGCTCGGCAGGCCCCTCGCCCGCGAGGGACGCCTCGTCGACCGCCCACACCGCCTTCCGCTCCAGCGTCGACGTGGCCGCAAGGTCCTCGACGTAGTTCAGCGGCGAGAGCGGACCGCCTCGATCGGTGACTCCGGGAGACATCCGGTAGAGGCGGACCAGCCGCTCCGGCTGCGCGTACGGCAGCGGGCGGAGCAGCACTCCCCGGATGACGCTGAACAGCGCGGTGCTCGCGCCCAATGCGAGGGCCAGCGGGAGGACGACCGCGGCGGCGAACCCCGGAGACCGGACGAACAGCCGGAACGCCTCGCGCCGCCCTCCGATGGACCCGGTCATGGAGCCGAGGTCGAGAGCCAGAAGCGTGCCACTGACCAAAGCCCCGAGAGGTGTGGCAGCCCCGGCCGCTCCTGGGATGTCGCGTCCCAGGAGCGGTCAGCAAGGGGTCACGGCCAGAGGGGATGCGACTCGGGGTCACCGACCACGAGGAGGCGATCGAGCTGCTCTGCACGGACCTTCGCGAGCTCCGCCTCCAGGGTGCGAACGCGCTGTTCGAGCTCCGGAGCGGCGAGTCCAGGCGCCGGACTCGCGGTGACGCCCTCACGGTCCGCTCCCGAGGCGGTGGCGGGAGTGATGACGGCCGGCGCTTCGGCCGGCGGACGGGGGGCGGCGAATGCGGGCGCGGCGATGGCCAGGACGGCGAGCGCCGTTCGAACGACGGTGTTCATGGTGTCTCCTCGTGATGCGAGCACGGCGGCTGCAGTGCTCGTGCTGGAGAGACTCGGACGAGCGCGTGGTCATTCCCTCGCGCGACGGCGCGGCTCAGGCGCGCTCGATGCGCTCGGCACCGGAGAGCCGGCGGTGTGCCTCGAGGGCTCTGCCGAGCGCGTCCTCGAAGGCGAGCCGCTCGGTGCGCGCCATCCGCTGCTCGAGGCGCGGCGCCGGAACCCGGAGCACGCCTGCCTTGCGATCGATCCGCGGCTCGATGCGACCGACGAGCCGGTCGCCCCAGAGCAGCGGGAGCACGTAGTATCCGTGCTTGCGTGCCCTCGCCGGGACGTACACCTCCCAGACGTAGTCGAAGTCGAAGAGCTGCCGGAGCAGCTCGCGGTCCCAGACCAGCGGGTCCAGCGGCGCGAGGAGCGCGACTTCCCGCTTCCGGAGCGCTCCACCGCGGAGAAACCGAGCG
>Ga0208851_1000152_pt1 | contig 30122 bp, 31 predicted proteins | sample NGESurshal092012_FD_184481 | JGI IMG/M metagenome (GOLD analysis project Ga0208851, IMG submission 184481) | Arctic peat soil microbial communities from Barrow, Alaska - NGEE Surface sample 415-2 shallow-092012 (SPAdes) | ecosystem: Environmental > Terrestrial > Soil > Wetlands > Peat ... | reverse complement strand
CAGGCGACCCCCGAGGCCGTCGCGGCTGCAGCCGCCGAGCCGGTCGCCGTCGCCGCGGCCACGCCCGCCCAGGAGGCGGCCGTCGAGTCCGCGATCCCGCAGGCGACGCCGGAGGCCGTCGAGCAGGCCGCAGCTGAGAACGTCGAGACCGCGCCGGCACCGGACGCGCCCGCACAGGAGGACACCCCCGCATGAGCACGATCGCCGCCTCCGACGTCGCCGCCCTGCGCAAGCAGACCGGCGCCGGGATGATGGACTGCAAGAACGCCCTGACCGAGGCCTCGGGCGACATGGACAAGGCCGTCGAGATCCTCCGGGTCAAGATGGGCAACAAGCTCGGGAAACTCGCGGGCCGCGAGGCCGCGGAGGGGACGATCCAGTCCTACATCCACGCCAACGGCAAGGTCGGCGTCCTCGTCGAGGTCGACTGCAACACGGACTTCGTCGCCAAGAACGAGGAGTTCGTCGCGTTCGCCCGCGAGGTCGCGATGCACATCGCCGCCAGCCCGCAGACCGAGTACGTCAGCCCGGACGACGTGCCGCAGGAGGCCCGTGACGCCGAGTCGCGCGTCTTCGAGCAGCAGGCGGCCGACAAGCCCGAGAACATCCGCCCGAAGATCGTCGACGGCATGCTGAACAAGTGGCTCGGCGAGATCGCGCTGCTGCCCCAGGTGCACGTCAACGGCGACAAGCACGACAACAAGACGATCGATCAGCTGCGCGCGGATCTCTCGGCCAAGACGGGCGAGAACGTCGTCATCCGCCGCTTCGTGCGGTTCGCCGTCGGGGCGTAGCGCCCTCTCGACATGCGCCGCCGTCGGCCGGCGCGCGAGATCGACTGCCGGATCCCGCTGGAGCCGGTACGGTGGCTCGCCCAACACCGACACACAGCCTCGCGCTGTGAGAACGAATGAGGACGCATGGAAACGCTGCTCGTGTTCCACGAAGTCGATGACGTCGATCACTGGCTCGCATCGACGAAGCGCGACGAGTTCTTCGGCCCGCTCGGCATCACCGTGCGCGCGTTCCGCGACCCGGCAGGCTCCGACCGCGTCGCGCTGGTCGCCGAGACGCCGGACCTTGCGACCTGGGAGGCCGCGCTGCAGGGCGAGGCCGCCGCGGAGGCGATGAAGAGCGACGGCGTGCGTCCCGAGACGCTGCTCGTCCTGACCGAGGGCTAGGGACTCCGGACGGCGACGCGTGGGAGCATCGGGACATGGCCGATGCTCCCGCATGCCCGGACACCGTGGGGAACCCACTCGCCGACGCCGACGCCGCGCACCGATCGGCGCAACGTCGCTAGGGTCATCGCCCAGTGCCATCCGACCAGCCAGTCTTCACCCGGGTCCTGCTCAAGCTCTCCGGCGAGTCCCTGATGGGGGACCTCGAATACGGCACCGATCCGGCCCGGCTGCGCGCCGTCGCCGAGCAGATCCGCACGGTCCACGACCGCGGGGTCGAGATCGCGATCGTCGTCGGCGCGGGCAACATCTACCGCGGCATGAGCGGCGCGGCCGCCGGGATGGACCGGGCGACCGCCGACTACATGGGCATGCTCGCGACGCTGCTGAACGCGCTGCCGCTCCAGGACGCGCTCGAGAAGCTCGGCCTGCACGTGCGCGTCCAGTCCGCGATCGGCGTCGCCGAGGTCGCCGAGCCCTACATCCGCCGCCGCGCGATGCGCCACCTCGAGAAGAGCCGCATCGTCATCTTCGCCGCCGGCACGGGCAACCCGTTCTTCACCACCGACACCGCGGCGGCGCTGCGCGCGACGGAGATCCACGCCGAGGCCATCCTGATGGCCAAGAACCGCGTCGACGGCGTCTACAGCGCGGACCCGCGCGAGGACCCCGAGGCGCAGCTGATTCCGGCGATCACGCACATGGATGCGCTCCAGCGCGGCCTGAAGGTCATGGACGCCACGGCGCTCACGGTCTGCATGGAGAACGACATCCCGATCTACGTCTTCAACATGGACGACGAGCGGAACATCGACCGGATAGTGTGCGGCGAGCGGGTCGGAACCCTGGTGACCACATGAGCGAGATCATCGATGAGCTGCTCGCAGACGCGGGCGAACGCATGACCAAGTCCGTGGAGAGCACGAACGTCGAGTTCGCCTCCGTGCGCACCGGAAGGGCCAGCCCGGCGCTGCTCGACCGCGTCGTCGTCGACTACTACGGGGCGCCGACGCCGCTCAAGCAGCTGGCGACGATCAACGCCCCGGAGGTCCGGCTGCTGTCCGTGCAGCCGTTCGACCAGTCCTCGATCAAGGTCATCGAGAAGGCGATCATGGAGACCGACCTGGGCCTCACGCCGAGCAACGACGGCAAGCTGATCCGCCTCTCGATCCCGGAGCTCAACGAGGAGCGCCGCCGCGACCTCGTCAAGCAGGTCCGGCACATCGCCGAGGAGGGCCGCATCGCGATCCGCAACGTCCGGCGCGACATCATGCACGACCTGCGCGAGCTGCGGTCCGAGGGCGAGGTGGGTTCCGACGACGAGCACCGCGGCGAGGTCGAGCTGCAGAAGCTCACCGACGCGAAGATCCACTCCCTCGACGAGTTCCTCAAGGGCAAGGAAGCGGAGATCATGGAGGTGTGATGGCGGCAGGCGGCCGCGCGGCGCGGTACGTCGCCATCATCACCGACGGCAACGGTCGCTGGGCGGCCGAGCGCGGGTTGCCGACGATCGAGGGCCACCGCGCCGGCGCCGACACCGTCAAGGCCCGCCTGATGGACGCCGCCGAGCTCGGCGTGAAGGAGCTCACCGTCTACTCGTTCTCGACCGAGAACTGGGCGCGTCCGGCGGAGGAGGTCACCGCGCTGATGCGGATGTTCTCCGAGCGCATCCGCGAGGAGACGCCCGAACTGCGCGACGAGGGCGTGCGCATGCGGTTCATCGGGCGCCGCGAGGGCGTCGCCGGGGCGCTGCTGGACCAGATGGACGAGGCCGAGCGCAGCACCGCGGCGGGCGACCGGATCACGCTCTTCGTGGCCTTCAACTACGGCGGCCGGGCGGAGATCCTCGATGCGGCCGAGCGGTACGAGGGCGGCGGGGAGGACGCGTTCCGCGCGCTGCTCTACGCCCCCGAGATGCACGAGCCCGACGTCGTCATCCGCACCAGCGGCGAGCAGCGCCTGTCGAACTACCTGCTCTGGCAGGCGGCGTACTCCGAGCTCGTCTTCCGCGATGAGCTCTGGCCCGACTTCACGCGCGCGGCGTTCGTCGCGGCGCTCGACGAGTTCGAGCAGCGCACGCGGCGTTTCGGAGGCCGCTGAGGTGGCATCGCGGCCCCCGCGGCGGCGCCCCGCGCCCAGCCGGCGGCGCTCGCGCAGCGCCGAGCGCCGCAACCAGCGCTCGGACCTCGGTGCGCGCATCCTGGCGGCGGTGCCGATGGTCGCGCTGGCGATCGTACTCGTCGCCGCCGGCGGGTGGGTCTTCACGGCGGGCCTCTTCGTCCTCGCCGTGATGGCCCTGCGCGAGCTGTTCACGATGTACGGGCGGGCGCGGCCGGCGATCCTCGGCGGCATCGTCGCGCTCGGCGGGGTCATGGTCGCGGCGCACGCCGGCGGCGCTCCGACCGTCCTGCTCGCCTTCGTCGCGAGCATCCCCGTGATCTTCCTGCTCGGGCTCGCCCAGCCGCGGCGCGCCGGGGTGGCGGGGATGACGGTGGCGATCTTCGGGGTCGCGTGGATCGGCCTGGCGTTCGCCCACGCCGTGCTGCTGCGCGACCTGCCGCACGGCGGCGGGGTCGTCGTCGTCGTCCTCGTGGCGACCTTCCTCGGGGACACGGGCGCGTACATCGGCGGGCGCGCGTTCGGGCGGCGCAAGCTGGCGCCGTCGATCTCCCCGAACAAGAGCGTCGAGGGACTCGTCATCGGCATCGTCGTGGGAACGCTCGGCGCGTGGTTCGCCGGCCTGTACGACGACTGGCTGACCGGGGTCGACGCGCTGATCCTCGGCATCTCCGTCGCGCTGATCGCGCCGATCGGCGACCTCTTCGAGAGCTACGTCAAGCGCGAGGCGGACACGAAGGACTCAGGGTCGGTGTTCGGCGCGCACGGCGGGGTGCTCGACCGGCTCGACGCGGTGGCGTTCTCGGTGGTGGTCGGGTACTACGTCTGGAAGGCGATGCTGGGGTGACGTCACCGGAGCGTCACGACCGGCGCTGAGCCCACCAGCGCCCACGCGCGGCGCATCGTGTGGTTGCCGACCATCAGCGGCATCGGGCGGCCGCGGCGCCCCGGGCGCAGGTCGCCGGGCTCGAACAGCAGCGTCACGCGGTCGCCCGGGCGCAGCAGGATGTGGTCCTGAGCCCACGTCTCGAAGCGCGTGGTCCGCTCGGGCGCGCCGGGCGCCTCGCGCCAGCACAGGTCGTGGCGCCGGAAGCCCGCGCAGCAGCCGCCGAGCATGCTCGTGGGGTCGGTGACGACCTCCACCTCGGCGAGCGCGTCGAAGCGTCCGTCGCAGCGTGCGCACGCCGCCACGAGGGCGCCGGTGGACTGTTCGCGGGCGGCCAGCGCGCGTTCGCCGCATCCGGGGCACGGCATCATCCGCAGGCTGTTGAGCCCGGCCTCCACGGCGTCGAACATGACCGGATCCTAGCGCCGGCCGATGATCCTGGGGGCCGGTCCGTCAGACTGTCGCAGCGATGCCCCGCCGCCTCCTCGTCCTCGGCTCGACCGGCTCCATCGGGGTCCAGGCACTCGACGTCGTGGACCGCAGCGAGGACCTCGAGATCGTCGGGCTGAGCGCCGCGCGCTCGTGGGAGCCGCTCGTCGAGCAGGCCCGCAGGCGCGGCGTGCGCCGGATCGCGCTCGCCGACCCGCAGGCCGCCGCACAGGCCGCGGCCGCGTGGGACGGCGAGGTGCTCAGCGGCCCCGAGGGGCTCGTGGCGCTCGTGGTCGAATCCGGCGCCGACGTCGTCCTCAACGCGCTGGTCGGGTCGGCCGGCCTGGGCCCGACGGTCGCGACGCTGGGCGAGGGGATGGACCTCGCGCTCGCCAACAAGGAGTCGCTCGTCGTCGGCGGCGAGCTCGTGATGCAGCTCGCCGAGGCGACCGGCGCGCGCGTGCTGCCGGTCGACTCCGAGCACGCCGCGCTGCACCAGCTGATCGCCGGCGAGCAGGCGGGCGCCGTCGACCGCCTCGTGCTGACGGCCTCCGGCGGCCCGTTTCGCGGCCGCACACGCGACGAGCTCGCCGACGTGACCGCTCAGGACGCGCTGCGCCATCCGACGTGGGAGATGGGCGGGAAGATCACGATCGACTCGGCGACGCTGATGAACAAGGGCCTCGAGGTGATCGAGGCCCATCACCTGTTCGGCACGCCGTACGAGCGGATCGACGTCGTCGTGCATCCGCAGTCGATCGTGCACGCGACGATCCAGCTCTGCGACGGGGCCTCGCTGGCGCACCTCGGCCACCCGGACATGCGCGTGCCGATCGCCTATGCGCTGCACTGGCCCGAGCGGGTCGAGCTCCCCGTCCCGGCGCTCGACCTCGCGCAGGTCGGGGCGCTGACGTTCGAGCCGGTCGACATCGAGACGTTCGCCTGTCTGCGCCTCGCGCGCGCCGCGGCCGTCGCCGGGGGCACCGCGCCGTGCGTGCTGAACGCCGCCAACGAGGTCGCCGTGCACGCCTTCCTCGCGGGGCGCCTCCCGTTCCTGGGGATCGCCGAGGTCATCGAGGCGACCCTCGAGCGCGTGCCGGCCGTGACGGTGCGCGCCTTCGACACGCTCTACGAGGCCGATCGCCTGGCGCGCGAGTGCGCCGCCGAGCAGCTCGACGTCCGCGCGGCCTCGTAGCGTTCGCCGCGTCGCTGCAACGAGGAGAACCATGCTCCGGACACGTCGCCGGCGTCCGTCGCCGGCGGTCCTGATCGCGCTGCTCGCGCTCGTCCTGTCGGTCGCGGGCCCGGCCCTGGCGCATGATGCGTCGGGCTTCGCCGCGCGCATCATCAGCGGCCGGTCGATCCGGCAGCACTCGATCTCCGGCATCCGGCTGAAGAACAACACGCTGACCGGGCTGCAGATCGACGAGGCCAGGCTCGGCCCGGTGCCCACGGCGGCCAACGCCGTCACCGCGCAGAGCGCGACGAGTGCGCTCAACGCGGTGAACGCCGCCAGCGCGGGCACGGCCGGCAGCGCGACGCGGGCCGCCGCAGCGGACGAGCTCACCGGGCACGCCCGGTTCTTCACGCGCGCCGCCGCGACGAGCGGCGCGAGCCCGGCCGCGGCGCTGGCGGCCGCGCCGGAGATCCCGCTCGCCGACCTGGGCGCGCTGAGCCTCTACGCGCGCTGCCTGCGCGACACGTCGGCCGGCCCGGACGTCGTGGCCCTGGTCTACGTGCGGGCGAGCGTGCCCGGCGGCCTGCTGGACAGCGCCGACTCGACCCTGCAGGGCTCCGCGGTCGGTGACGCGCTCGGACCCTCCACGCCCGAGCGCAAGCGCGAGATCCGCTCGGTCACCGCGGCCGGTCCGGATGCCGCGCGCTTCGGCGGCGGCGGTGCGGGCGCCTTCAGCGTCGTCGGCGGGGACGGGGCCGCCTTCAGCGGGCAGGTCGCCGCCGGCGCCCAGGAGGGCCGCCCGCCCGCCGCGGCGAGCGCGTTCGCCGCGGGCAGCGGCTGCCTCTTCAGCGGCACGCTCGAGCGCACCGGCGGCTGAGCGGGCCTCCGCGAAGCGGTGCCGCTGCCCGGGATGCCGCCCTACACTCGGTGGAAGTGAGCTTCCTCCTCGCGTTCCTGGGCTTCGCGGCGCTGATCCTGCTGCACGAGTTCGGCCACTTCACTGCGGCGAAGGCCGTCGGCATGCGCGTCGAGCGCTTCTCGCTGTTCTTCCCGCCGCACATCTGGAAGCGAACGCGAGGGGAGACCGAGTACGCGATCGGCGTCATCCCGCTCGGCGGCTACGTGCGGATCACCGGGATGACGGCGAACGAGGAGATCCCCGAGGAGGTCGCCTACCGCGCCTACCACCGCATGCCGGTGTGGAAGCGGGTCGTCGTGATCGCCGCCGGGCCGGGGATGAACTTCCTGATCGCGTTCCTGATCCTCTACGCGCTGTACGGCTTTGCGGGGACCAACAGCGCTACGGACCGTGTGCACAGGCTCGAGCCCGGGAAGCCGGCGGCAGCGGTCCTGAAGCCGGGCGACCAGCTGGTCGCCGTCGACGGGCGCCGCGGTGACATCCCCGCGCTCTCCAAGCGGATCGCCACCCACCGCTGCGCCGGCCGCCAGGTCGACGGCTGTGCGGCGACGACGCCGGCGATGGTGACGGTCCGCCGTGCGGGCACGCTCCAGACGTTCAGGATCACCCCGCGCTACGACGCCGCCGCCGGCCGTGCGCGCCTGGGCTTCGACTTCGCGACCGATCACCGGAGCTACGGCCCGGTCTCCGCGGCCGGGCAGAGCGTGAAGGAGATGTGGCGCGTCTCGACCGTGACGGTCAGCGCGATCGCGAAGATCTTCTACAGCGAAAAGGCGCGCAAGGATGTCTCGGGGGTCGTGGGCTCCTACGAGACGACGCGCCAGGCGATCTCGTTCGACTGGCTGTACGCGCTGAACATCCTGGCGATCATCTCGCTGTCGCTGGCGCTCGTGAACCTGTTCCCGTTCCTGCCGCTCGACGGCGGGCACATCTTCTGGGCGCTGGCAGAGAAGGTCCGCGGCCGGGCGATCCCGTTCGCGGTGATGGAGCGCGCCAGCGTCGTGGGCTTCGTCCTGATCATCTGCCTGTTCGCGATCGGGCTGACGAACGACATCGGGCGCCTGGAGGGTCAGGGCTTCGGCGTACGGTGACGCCTGCGTCATGAATCGGTCGCCGTCGCCCCGATCTCGATAGGTTCCGGGCGAGCGCGAGGGTCGCGCGATCGCGGAGCGAGCAGGAGAGGACACCCCATGGAGAGCAGCGTCGCAACCGGGCAGGCGCGTCAGGCCAAGACGATCGCCGAGGCGTTCCACGCCACGGTGCGCGAGAACGCCGACAACGTCGCCGTGCGCACCCGCGACGGCAGCGTCTCGCTGACCTGGAGCGAGCTGCGCTCGCGCGTCGACGCGGTCGCCGGGGGGCTCGTGAAGCTCGGCGTGACCCCGGGGTCGACCGTGGCGATCATGCTCGGCAATCGCCCCGAGTTCCATCTCGTCGACCTCGCCGTCATGACCGTCGGCGGGACGCCGTTCTCGATCTACCAGACCTACACGCCCGATCAGATCGCCTACGTCGTCTCCGATGCCGGCGCCAAGGTCATCTTCACCGAGCAGGCCTACCTGCCCGTCGTGCTCAGGTCGCGTGAGCAGCTCCCGGACGTCGAGCACGTCGTCCTGATCGACCCGCCGGCCGAGGGCGCTCCCGAGGGCACGATCGCGCTGGCCGACGTCGAGGGCTCCAACCCGGACTTCGACGCCGACGCCGCGGTGGCCGCGATCGGCCCGGACGACGTGCTCACGCTGATCTACACCTCGGGCACCACCGGGCCCCCCAAGGGCGTTCAGCTCCTGCACCGCAACCTCATCACGGCGGTCGAGGGGATCGACGACATCGTGCAGTTCCCGCCGCAGGCGCGTGTCGTCTCCTGGCTGCCCGCCGCGCACATCGCCGAGCGCAACGCGCATCACTATCTGCCCGTCGTCTTCGGCTTCGAGATCACGACCTGCGAGAACCCGCGCGACGTCCTGCAGGTGCTCCCCGAGGTGCGCCCGCACTGGTTCTTCGCGGTGCCGCGGATCTGGGAGAAGCTCAAGGCGGGCCTGGAGACGATGATCCACACGCAGCCCGAGGAGCAGCGCGCCGCGCTGGAGGCGGCCGTGGCGGCCGCGCTGGAGAAGGTGCGCCTGGAGCAGGCCGGCGAGCCCGTGCCCGACGAGCTCGCTGCGCGCGTGGCTGCGGCCGACGAGCAGTTCTTCTCCGGCTGGCGCGCGATGCTCGGACTCGACGAGGTCGTGGCGATCAACGTCGGCGCTGCGCCGACGCCGGTCGAGGTGCTGGAGTTCTTCCACGCGATCGGCCTCCCGCTCTCCGAGCTGTGGGGGATGTCGGAGACGTGCGGCGCCGGGACCGTGAACCCGCCGGAGAAGATCCGCATCGGAACGGTCGGCCCGCCCGCGCCGGGCATCGAGGTCTCGCTCGCCGCCGACGGCGAGGTGCTGGTTCGCGGCGGCGTCGTCATGTCCGGCTACCGCAACAAGCCCGAGCAGACGGCGGAGACGATCGACCCCGAGGGCTGGCTGCACACCGGCGACATCGGGCAGTTCGACGAGGAGGGATACCTCAAGATCGTCGACCGCAAGAAGGAGATCATCATCAACGCGGCCGGCAAGAACATGTCGCCGGCGAACATCGAGGCGCACCTGAAGTCCGCCCACCCGCTGATCGGCCAGGCGTGCTGCATCGGCGACCGGCGTCCCTACAACACGGCGCTGATCGTCCTGGACTCCGACTTCGCGCCGATGTGGGCCCAGCAACAGGGCATCGAGGACACCTCGCTGGAGGCGCTGGCCGAGAACCCGGCCGTGATCGCCGAGATCCAGAAGGGCGTCGACGCCGCCAACGAGCACCTCGCGCGCGTCGAGCAGATCAAGAAGTTCCTGATCGTGCAGGGCGACTGGCTGCCCGGCGGCGACGAGTTGACGCCGACGATGAAGCTCAAGCGCAAGCCGATCGCCGAGAAGTACGAGGCCGAGATCGACGCGCTGTATGCGGGGTAGGCCGGGCTGCCGAGTCAGCGCACGTGCGCCGGCACGACCTCCTGCGGTGACCGCGCGCCCAGCAGCGCGAGCGCGTTCCCGACCTCGGCGCGCAGAATCTCCAGCACGTCGCGCACCCCGGCCTCGCCCGCGACGACGAGGCCCCAGAGCACCGGCCGGCCGATCAGCACGGCGCGGGCGCCGAGCGCGAGCGCCGCCGCGACGTCCGTCCCGCGGCGGATCCCGCCGTCGACGTACACCTCCAGGCGCGCGCCGACCGCCTCGACGACCTCGGGCAGCACTTCGGCCGTCGGCGCCGCGCCGTCCAGCTGGCGCCCGCCGTGGTTGGACACGACGACCGCTGCGGCACCGTGCTCGCAGGCCAGCGCGGCGTCCTCGGCGGTCTGGATGCCCTTGACGATCACCGGCAGGCCGCAGTCCGCGGCGAACGTCTCCAGGTCGGCCCAGGTGACCGTCGGGTCGACGACGGAGAAGAAGTCCTCCACGCTCACCCCGCCAGAGTGCCCGAGCGCCGCGGTGACCGCCGGCATGTCGAGGTCGGAGGGCACGCGGAAGCCGGTGCGGTGGTCGCGCTCGCGTCGCCCCGGCACCGGCGCGTCGACGGTCACGACGATCCCGTCGAAGCCGTGCTCGACGGCCTGGCCCACGAGCGCCCGCGAGATCGAGCGGTCGCGCGTGACGTAGAGCTGGAACCAGCGCGGTGCTCCGGGCGCGGCCGCCGCGACCTGCGCCGGCGTCGCGGTCGCGAGCGTCGAGAGCGTGAGCAGCGTCCCGGCGGCCGCGGCGGCCCGGGCCGTCGCCTGCTCGCCGTCGGGATGGGCCATGCGGTGCAGCGCGGTCGGCGCCACCAGCACCGGCATCGACACCGGGGTGCCGAGCACGCTCGTCGCCGTCGAGACCTCGCCGACGTCGACGAGCACGCGCGGGCGCAGCGCCCGCGAGGCCCACGCCTCCTGATTGGCACGCAGCGTGCGCTCGTCGCCGGCGCCGCCGGCGTAGTAGCCCAGCGGCCCCGCCGGCAGCCGCTCGGTCGCGAGGCGCTCGTAGTCGTGGAGGGTGATCGGGTCGGGCGCGCGCATGCGCCGCGAGCCTAGCGGCGGCGATCGGCGCTCGTACACTGTCCTGCATGGCTTCCGAGCGGCAGATCGACGTCGGCGGCGTCCTGATCGGGGGCGGTGCGCCCGTCGCCGTCCAGACGATGACGAAGACCGAGACGGCGAACATCCCGGCGACCCTCGATCAGATCCGGCGGGTCGCCGAGGCGGGCGCGGACATCGTGCGCCTCGCCGTCCCGCGCGACGACGACGCCGAGGCGCTCAAGACGATCATCCCGCAGTCGCCGATCCCGATCATCGCCGACATCCACTTCAACCACACGCTGGCGATCAAGGCGATCGAGAACGGCGCCGCCTGCGTGCGCCTGAACCCCGGCAACATCGGAGGCCCGGACAAGGTCGCCGAGGTGATCGCGAAGGCCAACGCCCACGGGACGCCGATGCGCATCGGCGTGAACTCCGGCTCGCTGCCCAAGCACCTGCGCGACCTGGAGTACTCCAACCCGGTCGAGGCGCTCGTCACCGCCGCGGTCGAGTTCGTCGAGCTGATGGAGCGCCTGGACTTCACGAACTTCAAGGTCTCGATGAAGTCGACGAGCGTGCCGAACACGATCGCCTCCAACCGCCTGCTCTCCGAGCGCATCCCGTACCCGCTGCACCTCGGCGTCACCGAGGCGGGCACGAAGTACACGGGCTCCCTGAAGTCGGCCGTCGGCCTGGGCACGCTGCTCGCCGACGGCATCGGCGACACGATCCGCATCTCGCTGTCGACCTTCCACGCCGAGGAGGAGGTCAAGGTGGCCTGGGAGATCCTCAAGGCGCTGAAGCTGCGCGAGCGCGGCCCGGTCCTGATCGCCTGCCCGACCTGCGGGCGCCTGCAGTTCGACATGGACTCCGTCGTGATCGAGATCGAGCAGCGCCTGGAGGCCTACGAGGACCCGATCGAGGTCTCCGTGCTGGGCTGCGCGGTCAACGGCATCGGCGAGGCGCGCCACGCGGACTTCGGCATCACCGGGGCGAAGGACGCCGGGATGATCTTCTCCAAGGGCGAGCCGCTGAAGAAGGTCCCGACCGACCGCCTGGTCGACGAGCTGTTCGCCGAGATCGACCGCTACTACGCGGCGGGCAAGACGGTCGTGCGCGACGACCGGGCCGCTGCCGAGGCCGCGGCGTGGCTCTCGGAGAACGAGGACGCCACGGCGATGACGCCCGAGCGCCTGGCGCAGCTGGAGCTCGAGGCCAACGAGGCCGCAGGCGGCGGCGACGCCGTCCTGCAGATCGACGAGCAGGCATCGCCGGTCGCGGGCCGGCGCTTCACGCGCGCCTGACCTGCGACCGGCGGGACGGTCCTACTTCGTCGGCGCGACCGTCTGCGAGGACGTCGTGATCGTCTTCGAGGCGCCCGTCAGCGGATCGACCTGCTTGTAGCTGTAGCGGAAGGACGCCTTGCCGTTCACCGTCGTGGTGAAGGAGAAGAAGCCCTGCGCGTTCGTCGTCAGCGTCTTGACCGTGGTGTACGACCTCTTGCCGGCGAGCTTGCGCTGCACCGTCACCTGCGCCGCGCCACCGGGCCGCACCTGACCCCAGACCGTAGACGTGCGCCTCCCCTTCGGGAGATCGACCCAGAACGGGTTGGGGAACGCGGCGCGGGCGGGCTTCGCGCGGCCGTCGTAGTAGTACAGGCCCGACTGCCAGCCCGAGTAGGCCTTGGCGCCCTGGCCCTTGCTGCCGACCGGGTCGTCGCGCCAGAGGTACTGGATCAGCATCTTGACGCGCGGCTGCTTCCAGGCGAGGTAGTCGGACTGCTGCAGCCAGGCGTTCTGCTGGGCCGCCGGGACGCCGAGGTACGGGTCGGGCGGGTTCGTCTGGTAGCCGAACTCCGTGAAGTCCAGGTCGAACTTCTTGGTCGAGCTCGTCCCGTTCTTCAGGCCGCCGGCCTTCTGGATGCCGTCGATCGTCTTGAGCAGCTTGGGGATGTCGGCGATCCCGGCGTCGTCGGCGTTGGGGTACTTCGTGGTCGGACTCGCGAGCCGGTTGTGCGGGTGGTAGGCGATGCCATCGGCGGCGGCCGGCGTGAAGCCCTTGCAGGACGAGCTCTTGCGGTCCTTGCGCAGCTTCGCGTCGACGCAGCCCAGGGAGCGCAGCCACTGCAGCGGGCGCATCTGCGCGTTCCGCGCGGTGGCGCTGGAGCCGGTGGGTGCGAGGGCACCGGCGAGCAGCTTCGCTCCCGGGTCGGCGGCCTGGATCGCCGGACGCGTGGCCTTCAGCAGGTTGCGATAGATCGCGGGGGAGGCCGGGGTGCATGTCCTGCCCACGCAGTTGAACTGGGGCTGCAGCCACAGCGGCAGGTTGGGCTCGTTCCAGAGGATGTACGTGTCGACGTGATCCCCGTAGCGCGTTGCGACGGCCGTCGCGAACTGCGCGAACTTCTTCGGGTCGGGCTTGTAGCGCCCGTTGCGCTGCGAGGGAACCGAGCTGCCCCAGACGGGGCCGGGCCCGGTCACGCTGATGACCGGCTTGATGCCGTTGGCGACCAGCAGGTTGACGGTCTGATCCAGCACGCCCCAGTCGTACTGGGGGTCGTTGGGGTCCGCGGGGTCGAAGCCGGACGGCTGGCTCGAGGCGGCCGGCTGGGGCGCGACGTAGTTCCAGATCGCCAGGACGCGCGCGACGTCGACGCCGGTGCTCGCCCACTGCGGGATCACCGTGGGCGCCAGGTCCGGCGTGCGCTGCGTCACCCCGTCGTCGCTGATGCCGATCTGCATCGTCGAGCTCGCCGAGGCGGAACCCGCGACGCCGATGGCGAGCGCGATCGTCAGGAGCAGGCCGAGGAAGGGTGTGGAGAGTCGCATCATAGACAGAAACCCGGTCGGGGACGGGAAGGTTGCGGTCGGTTCGGCAAGGAGTCCCTAAAGGAGTCCTGAAGAGGGGCCGGACATCAGGAGGGGCGACCTGAGCCGCCCCTCACCGTGCCTCCACAGTAGCGAGCTCGTGCGGTCGCACGCCCCGCCGACCGGTGGGTCAGCGCGCCGAGTCGTAGCGCCCGGCGACGGTCGCCCAGTTGACGACGTTCCACCACGCCTTGAGGTACTCCGGGCGCCGGTTCTGGTACTTGAGGTAGTAGGCGTGCTCCCACACGTCGTTGCCCAGCAGCGGCGTCTGGCCGTCGGTCAGCGGGGAGTCCTGGTTGGCCGTGCTGACGATCTTCAGCGCGCCGCCGTCGAGCACGAGCCAGGCCCAGCCGGAGCCGAAGCGCCCCACGCCGGCGGCCTCGAACTGCTCCTTGAAGGCGTCGAACGAGCCGAACGCGCTGTCGATCGCGGCGCCGAGGTCGCCGTCGGGCGCGCCGCCGGCATCCGGGCCCATCGACTCCCAGAAGAGCGTGTGGTTCAGGTGCCCGCCGCCGTTGTTGCGCACGGGGCCGGCGATGTCGGCCGGAAGTGAGCCGAGGTTCGCGATGATCTCCTCGATGCTCTTGCCGGCCCACTCGGTGCCTTCGACGGCGCCGTTGAGCTTGTCGACGTAGGCCTGGTGGTGCTTGTCGTGATGCAGGTGCATCGTCTGCTCGTCGATGTGCGGCTCGAGCGCGTCGTAGCCGTACGGAAGCGGGGGAACGTCGAATGCCATCGGGTTGCTCCTTGCGCGTGGTCGGTGTCGGTGTCGTTCTGCCTGCCGGGCGCTCCTCCGAAACCTAGTGGATGCTGCAGGACACTAAGGTTGGCGCCGCCATGCGCATGACGAATCTCCTGCTGCCCACCGAACGCGAGGCGCCCGCCGACGCCGAGGCGCTCTCGCACATCCTCGGCGTGCGCGCCGGTCTCATCCGCCAGCTCGGCGCGGGGCTCTGGACGTGGCTGCCGGCGGGCTGGCGCGTCCATCAGAACGTCGTGCAGATCATCCGCGAGGAGATCGACGCGATCGGCGGGCAGGAGCTGCTGATGCCGGTGATCCACCCGCGCGAGCTGTGGCGGCGGACGGGGCGCGACCAGATCGACGAGCTCTTCAAGCTGGAGGACCGCCGCGGCAGCGAGCTCGTGCTCGCGATGACGCACGAGGAGGCCGTGACCTTCCACGTCTCGCAGATCGTGCGCAGCTACCGCGAGCTCCCGATGATCCTCTACCACTTCCAGACCAAGGGCCGCGACGAACCGCGCCCGCGCGCCGGGGTGCTGCGCACCCGCGAGTTCATCATGAAGGACTCCTACTCCTTCGACCGCGATCCGGCGGGTCTCGACGAGAGCTACGCCAAGCACGAACTGGCCTACGACCGGATCTTCGATCGCACCGGCCTGGAGTGGTACAAGGTCGATTCGGACGTCGGCATGATGGGCGGCACCGGGGCGCACGAGTACATGGCGCCCTGCCCGGCCGGTGAGAACGACGTCGCGCTCGCGCCCGGCTACGCCGCGAACCTCGAGATCGCCAGCGCCGAGCCCCAGCCCGTCGCGATGCCGGCGCCGCGGCCCGCGCCCGAGGAGGTCGCGACGCCGCGGTTGACGACGATCGACGCCGTCGCGTCGCACCTCGGCGTCCCCGCCGGCGCGCTGCTGAAGGCCTACCCGGTCGTCAAGGACGACGGCGCGATGACGATGGTCGTCCTTCGCGGCGACCATCAGGTCAACGACATCAAGCTCACGAACCATCTCGGGCAGGGCTTCCGGCCCGCACGGGAGGACGAGATCGCCGAGCGCATCGGCCCGGCGGGCTTCATCGGCCCGGTCGGCTCGCAGCTGCAGGTGCTGCTCGACGCGGCCGTCGCCGACCACCCCTCCGGCGGCTTCGTCGCGGGCGCCAACCGCCCCGACCTGCACCTGCAGGGCGTCGAGCCGGGGCGCGACTTCAGCTTCGAGCGTGCCGACGTGCGGCGCGTCGAGGCGGGGGACACCGTCGGCGGGCACGCGATCCGCATCGAGCCTGCGATCGAGGTCGGCAACATCTTCAAGCTCGGCACGCGCTACTCCGAGCCGCTCGGCGCGACCTACCTCGACGAGCAGGGCGCCGAGCAGCTCATCTGGATGGGCTCCTACGGCATCGGCCCGGCCCGCATCGCGGCGGCGGCGATCGAGCAGTTCGCGGACGAGAAGGGCATCTCGTGGCCGCGCGCGCTCGCGCCGTGGCAGGTCCACCTCGTCGGTCTGGGCAGGGACGGCACGCCCGAGCGCGAGGCCGCCGAGGCGCTGTACGCCGAGCTGCAGGGCGCCGGGATCGACGTGCTCTACGACGACCGTCCCACCGGCCCGGGGGAGAAGTTCGCCGAGGCCGAGCTGCTCGGCTGCCCCCTGCGGCTCACCGTCGGGCGCCGCACCCTCGAGGACGGGCTCGTGGAGGCCCAGGGGCGCCGCGGGCGCACCGAGCTGAGCGCCGTGCCGCTGCGTGAGGGCGCCGCGCAGGCGGTCGACATGCTGCTCCGCGAGCAGCCGTAGGCGACACGGGGCGCCATGAACGAGCCTCCCGCCCGCCAGAAGCTCACCTTCCGCCGGTTCTCCGGCCTGGACCGCTCCGGGCCGCCACCGGCCGCGACGCAGCCCGGGCAGCCGCTGCGCCCGTGGACGATCCCGAACGCGATCGGCTACGTGCGCCTGGCGCTGCTGCCGGTGTTCGTCGTCCTCGCCTGGCGCACCGACGGGGTGGGCGCGGGCCCGGCGATCGTCTTCGCCGTGATCGCCTACGGCGACGCGCTCGACGGCATGGCGGCGCGCGTCACCGGCCAGTACAGCCGGATGGGGGCGATGCTCGATCCGGTGATCGACCGCCTGCTCGTGATCTGCGGCGTCGTCGTCTGCTGGCGCTTCGACCTGCTGCCGCGCTGGCTGCTGGCGATCCTCGTCGCGCGTGAGGCGCTGATGCTGCTCGTCGGACCCTTCGCGCTGCGCCGGGGCGTCGAGCTGAAGATCAACTGGTGGGGGCGCTGGGGCGTCTGGCCGACGATGGCCGCGCTCTTCTTCGGCCTCTGCGGGCTGCGCACCTTCGGCGCCGTCCTGCTCGGCGTCGGCGTCGTGCTGCTCCTGATCGCGACGGTCGAGTACGGCAGGGCGGCGCGCGCCCAGCTGACCGGGGGCGCAACCTCTACCTGACGTTGACCCCCGGCGAGCCGCTGGTATGCTCGCGCCGCCGCGGGGGTTCCCGCGCCCGACGAGGAGAACGCGCACGCCATGGACGACACCTTCCCCGATCTTGGCTCGCTCACCGACGACGAGCTCAAGGGTCTGATCCAGTCGCTCACCGACGAGGAGACCGAGATCTCCTACCGGCGCCGGATCCTGCACGGGAAGATCGACATCCTGCGCGCCGAGCTCGTCAACCGGCTGCGCAAGAAGCACGAGGGCGGCGAGGAGATCATCTCCGGCGCCGACGTGCAGAAGCTCACCGACATCCTCGCCGGCAAGGCACCGTCCGCCGAGGCGGCGGACGCCGAGTAGGGACGCGGTCCTCGTGGCGCTGCACTGCCCGGAGTGCGGCTTCGTCAACACCGACGGAGCCAACTACTGCCAGAAGTGCGGTGCATTCCTCGGCGACCTCCAGGAGCCCGCCGCCGAGTCCTCGACGGCGACCTACCGCATCGACGAGGCGGGTGAGCTCGTGCCCGTCGAGCTCGACGACCTCGTCGCTCAGGAGGGCGCCGCGCTCGTCGTGCGCGCCGGCGGCGGCCGGGTGGGCGAGAGCTTCGCGCTCGACAGCGAGCGCGTGACGATCGGACGCCGGCCGGAGTCCGACGTGTTCCTCGACGACGTCACCGTCTCGCGCGACCACGCGCTCATCGTTCGCCGCGGCGGCGACGTCTTCCTCGACGACCTGGGCTCGCTGAACGGCACCTACGTCAACCGCCGGCGGATCGACTCGCAGCTGCTCGAGGACGGCGACGAGCTGCAGGTCGGCAAGTACAAGCTCACGTTCCTCTCGCGCTGAGGCTGCTGATGGCGGTCAACCAGAGCGGGACGCAGGAGGCCGCCGTCCCGGACGAGGGGCCGCGGACCAAGTCGATGACGATCGGCGCCGTCTGCAAGGCGCTCGTCCAGGAGTTCCCGGACATCTCGATCTCGAAGATCCGCTACCTCGAGGACCAGAAGCTGCTGGCGCCCAAGCGCACCCCCGGCGGCTATCGCCTGTACTCCGCCGGAGACGTCGCGCGGCTGCGCACGATCCTGCGCCTGCAGCGCGACGAGTTCCTGCCGCTGCGCGTCATCCGCCAGGAGCTGGCATCGGGACGCACCGAGGGCGACATCACCGCCCCGCAGGCCGCCGCTGACAGCGCCGCGCGCCCCAAGCGCCGCCCGACGATCACGGCCCCGTCCAGCGGTGCGCTGTTCTCGCTGGAGGACGTCGTCGAGGAGACCCGCGCCGACCCCAAGCTCATCCAGGAGCTCGAAGACTACGGCGTCATCACCGGCCAGCAGCGTGGCGGCACGAAGTACTACGACGACACCGAGCGCGAGATCGTGCGCGCCGTCGTGGAGCTCGCCCGCTATGGCGTCGGCGGGCGCAACCTGCGCGTCTTCCGTACCTCGGCCGACCGTGAGACGGCGCTGCTGCAGCAGATCCTCGCTCCGTCGCTGCGCTCGCGCAACCCCGAGCGCCGGCGCGAGGCCGTCGACGCGCTCGAGAACCTCGCCGCGGTCACCACGCACCTCAAGCACCTGCTGCTGACGCGCGACCTGCGCAAGCTCATCGCGTAGGCCGATGGACCTGCGCGGCCTGATCCGCGACATCCCGGACTTTCCGACGCCGGGGATCCGGTTCAAGGACATCACCCCGCTGCTGGCCGACGCCGCGGCGCTGGACGCCGCCGTCCACGGCCTTGCCGCGCTCGCGCGCCCGCTGGCGCCCGACGTCGTCATCGGAGCCGAGGCGCGCGGCTTCCTGCTGGGCCCGGCGCTGGCGCGCGAGCTCGGGTGCGGGTTCGTGCTCGCGCGCAAGCCCGGGAGGCTGCCGCACGAGACCGTCCGCGCGGAGTACGAGCTCGAGTACGGCAGCGACGCGCTGGAGCTCCACGCGGACGCCGTCGCGCCCGGCCACCGCGTCCTGGTGCACGACGACCTCCTGGCGACCGGCGGGACCGCACGGGCGCTCTGTGAGCTCGTCAGCACCGCAGGTGCGCAGGTCGCCGGCTGCGTCTTCCTGATCGAGCTCGCGTTCCTCGGGGGCGCCGCACGCCTGGCGCCGCACCCGACGGCCGCGCTGCTGCGCTACGACGCCGGGTAGGTTCCCATGCGATGCCCGTCGTCGTGCGCACGCGCCAGCTCGCCGCACCGCCGTCAGCCGTGTGGCGGACGGTCGGCGACCCGCACCAGCTCGTGCGCTGGTGGCCGAAGGTCCTGCGCGTCGAGGGCGTGACCTCCGGGCGCTTCACACAGGTCATGCAGACCGAGAGCGGCCGCGACGTGCGCGCGGACTACGCCCTGCTCGAGGCGCGCGCGCCCGCGCTCTGGCACGCCGAGCAGGAGGTCGAGGGCACGCCGTTCGAGGGCGTGCTCGCGGCCTCGGACACGCAGATCATGCTTCAGCCGGTGGGGGAGACCGAAACGCTCGTCACGGTGACGCTGCGCCGGCGGATGACCGGCGTCGCGCGATTCGGCGGCTTCCTGATGCGCCGCGCGACCGCGCGGGTCGTGGAGAGCGCACTCGACAACCTGGAGGGGATCCATGGCCGCGGGGCGTGAGATGCGCTGGTGGGGCTGGGGCGAGGACGCGGACGCCTCACCGCCGCCCGCGCACGCGGTCGCGTGGGTCGAGGGCCGGCTCGGCGCGCCGCTGGGCGCCGGCACGCCGCCGCCCGCGCTCGACGCCGTCCGGCTGCCCAGGACGCGCCTGAAGCGGCGCGCCGCCACCGCGCTGCGCGCGATCGTGGGGGAGGACGCGGTGCGCGAGGACGCGAGCGCCCGGATCGTGCACGCGGCGGGCAGGGGGTACCCGGATCTGATTCGCCTGCGCGCGGGGGACGCGCGGCCGGCGCCCGACGCCGTCGTCCTGCCGGGCGACCGCGCCCAGGTCGCCGCAGTGCTGGCGCTCTGCGCCGAGGCCGGGATCGCCGTCGTGCCCTTCGGCGGCGGGACGAGCGTCGTCGGCGGCGTGGAGCCCCTGCGCGGCGGCTTGGACGCCGTGATCGCGCTCGACCTCGGGCGCCTGACGCGCCTGCTGGAGCTCGACGAGCGCTCGCGCCTTGCGACCTTCGAGCCGGGCCTGCGCGGCCCGGAGGTCGAGCACGTGCTCCGCGAGCGCGGCTACACGCTCGGCCACTTCCCGCAGAGCTTCGAGTACTCGACGGTGGGCGGCTGGGTCGCCACGCGCTCGGCCGGTCAGGCGTCGACGGGCTACGGGCGCATCGACGAGCTCGTCGCCGGCGCGACGCTGACCGCCCCGGCCGGCGAGATCGAGCTCGCGGCCCGCCCCGCCAGCGCCGCGGGGCCGGACCTGCGCGAGCTCGTCGTCGGCTCCGAGGGCGTCCTGGGCGTCCTCACCGACGTCACGCTGCAGGTCAGGCCGCGCCCGGCGAGCGGCATCTACGAGGGCTGGATGCTCCCCTCGTTCGCCGCGGGCGCCGCGGCGCTGCGCGAGATCGCCCAGTCCGGCGTCGCCCCGGACGTCACGCGGCTGTCCGACGAGCACGAGACCGAGATGTCGCTCGCGCTGGCCGGCCTGACGGGCGCCAGGGCGGCGATCAGCGGCCGCTACCTGCGCGCCCGCGGCGTGGCGGGCGGCTCGCTGGCGATCTTCGGCTGGGAGGGCGACCCCGGCACGCTCGCGCATCGGCGCCGCGCGACGACCGCCGTCCTCGTTCGTCACGGCGGCGCCACGCTCGGGAGATCACCGGGCCGCGCCTGGGCGCGCGGGCGCTTCCACGCCCCCTATCTGCGCGATGAGCTGCTGGGCCGCGGCGTGCTCGTCGAGACGCTCGAGACGGCGGGAACCTGGAGCCGGCTGGAGCGTCTGTACCACGGCGTCCAGGCGGCGCTCCAGGCCCACGCGCCGTTCGTCGCCTGCCACGTCTCGCACGTCTACGCGGACGGCGCCTCGCTCTACTTCACGTTCCTGGCCCCGATGGAGCGCGCGGACCCCATCGGGCAGTGGTCGGCCGTCAAGCACGCCGCCTGCGAGGCGATCGTCGCCTGCGGGGGCACGATCACCCACCACCACGCCATCGGGCGCGACCACGCGCGCTACCTGGCCGCCGAGGACGGCGCGCTCGGCGTCGCGGCGCTGCGCGCGGTGAAGGCGACGCTCGACCCTGCCGGGATCATGAACCCCGGCAAGCTCCTGCCTACTTCTTGAGCTTCACCGTCCCGCTGAGGTAGGTCGTGGCCGGCGTCGTCGGCGTCTTGCCGGTCTGGCGCGTCAGCAGCACCGTCGTGTACTTCGCCGGGTCGACCGTCAGGCGGCTCTGCGCGCCGACCTGGCCGGTCGAGGACACGGCCTGGAAGTAGCCCAGCCAGACCGGCTGCTGCCCGGTGCCCGTCAGCCAGATCCCGTAGCCGCTGCCCTTCGGCGCGGTCGGCAGCCCCTGTGCGATGACGTTGATCAGTCGCTGGCCGTCGCGCGTGACGAACTGTGCGATGCCCAGCGCCCTGGGCGCCGGCGCGCCGGACGGGGGCGTCAGGTTGGCCTGGCCCAGGACCGACGCTGCAGCGGCGGTGGAGGTCGTGTTGGAGGAGCTCTTGCTGTCGCTCTTCGTCGCGCGCCCGACGAAGAACCCGATCGCCAGCGCGGCGAGCAGGCCGACGGCGGTCAGGAGGATCGCGCCGCCGGCGCGCGAGCTGCGCCGGCCCTCGTGCGAGGCTGCGGCGGCGCGCCGCGGGGCGGGTTCGTCGCTTGTGAAGACGTCGTCGCGGCGGGCCGTCGGGCCGGGGGCGGCGGCCGCGGCGGCGCCATCGGGGATCCCGGGCAGCGGGCCGGAGGCCATGGGGGCGAGTTCGCCGCTGACCACCCGCGCCCAGGCCTTGGCGGCGGGGACGTCGGCGAGATACTCGCGCGTCACGTCGGCCTGCGTGCCGTCCTGCTGGCCCAGGAGATAGTCGCTGACCTCGGCGCGGCGGGTGGCGCTGAGGCTCGTGGCGGCGGGCCCGAGCGAGGACATCGCCTCGTGCGCGCGGTCGCGCACGGCCGCCGGGGCCATCCGCAGCGAGCGGGCGATCTCGTCGTACGAGCGATCCTGGGTGAGGAGCAGGCGCAGGACGGCCTGCTGGTCGGCAGGGAGGTCGTCGATCGGGGTCATGGGCCGCGGAAGACTAGTGCAAGCGGCCGAAACCGGCGGCGGTTTCGGCCACATGCACGGGCCTCGCGCCTCGCTATCGTGCCGCACCCATGAGCTTGTTCCCGCCGGAGTTCGCGCCCGTCGTCCCGCTGGACGCCACCTTTGACGCGCTCTACGGCCTCGAGGTGCTGGAGATGACCGAGGACCTCGTGCGCGCGCAGGTCGTCGTGTCCGACCGGGTCAAGCAGCCGATGGGCCTCGTGCACGGCGGCGTGTACGCCTCGATCGCGGAGTCGATCGCCTCGGGCGCCACGGCCCGGGCGGTCGTTCCCGACGGGAACATGGCACAGGGCCTGTCCAACCAGACGAGCTTCCTGCGGCCGATCCTCGAGGGCACGATCCACGCGACGGCGCGACCGCGCCACAAGGGCCGCACGACGTGGGTCTGGGAGGTCGAGATCACCGACGACCAGGACCGGCTGTGCGCGCTCGTGCGGATGACGATCGCCGTGCGCCCGCCGCCCGGGGCGCCCTCTCAGACGTCGCGATAGCGGTTCGTGATCGGCATGCGCCGGTCGCGCCCGAACGCCTTCGCGGTGATCTTGATGCCCGGCGGCTGCTGGCGGCGCTTGTACTCGGCGAGGTCGACGAGCCGGATCACGCGCTCGACCGTGGCGGGGTCGTGCCCGCGGGCGACGAGCTGGTCGCGACCCAGATCCTGCTCGACGTATCCCTCGATGATCGGGTCGAGCACCTCGTAGGGCGGAAGCGAGTCCTGGTCGCTCTGGTCGGGCCGCAGCTCGGCCGAGGGGGGTCGCGTGATGATCGTCTCGGGCACGGGGGCGTCACCGCGGGCGTTGCGCAGCGCCGTCAGGCGGTAGACGAGCAGCTTGGGCACGTCCTTGATGACCGCGAAGCCGCCCGCGCTGTCGCCGTAGAGCGTCGAGTAGCCGACCGACATCTCGGACTTGTTCCCCGTTGTCAGGACGAGCCAGCCGAACTTGTTCGACAGCGCCATCAGGTAGTTGCCGCGGATCCGCGCCTGCAGGTTCTCCTCGGTCACGTCCGGCGGGCGGCCGTCGAAGGCGGGGCCGAGGACCGCGTCGTAGGCCTCCATGACGCCGGCGATCGGCAGTTCGCGCAGCTTGACGCCGAGGTTGGCGGCGATCCGCTGGGCGTCGGAGAACGTGCCCTCCGAGGTGAAGCGCGAGGGCATCGTCACGCAGCTCACCCGCTCGGCCCCGAGCGCGTCCACGGCGATGCAGGCCACGAGCGCCGAGTCGACGCCGCCCGAGAGGCCCAGGACGACGTGGCCGAAGCCGTTCTTCTCGACGTAGTCGCGCGTTCCCATGACGAGCGCCGCGTAGATCTCGGCGTCCTCGCCGAGCAGCGGCGCGAGCTCGCCGGCCGGCGCGTCGGCGAGCTGGGCGGGGTTGCCCGTGCCGAAGCTGCCGAGGTCCTCGAGCTGCGGGCGCGCCTCGTGCGCGGGCAGCCGGTGGCGCGTGTCGCGCAGCCGCGCGGCGCTGACGGCCTCGACGTCGACGTTGCAGAGCAGCAGCGCCTCCTCGAACTGCGGCGCGCGCGCGACGAGGCGTCCGGCATGGTCGACCACGAACGAGTGGCCGTCGAAGACGAGCTCGTCCTGGCCGCCGACCTGGGCGCAGAACGCGACGGCGACGAGGTTGTCCTTCGCGCGCTGGGCGATCATCCGCTCGCGCGCGACGCCCTTCCCCGCCTGGTAGGGCGAGGCCGAGATGTTCACGATCAGCTTGGCGCCGCCGAGCGCCTCGTCGCTCTCCGGCGGCCCGGGAACCCAGATGTCCTCGCAGATCGTCAGGCCGACCGCGACGCCGTCGACGTCGATCAGCGCACCGCCGCGCCCGCGCTGGAAGTAGCGGTGCTCGTCGAACACGCCGTAGTTCGGCAGCTGGTTCTTGCGGTAGATGCCGCGCACCTCGCCGTCGGCGAGCACCGCGGCGCTGTTGAAGACGTCCTCGCCGCGCTCGGGGAAGCCGACGATCGCGATGATGCCCTGGGCCTCCTCGGCGATCGCGTCGAGCGCCTCGCGCGCGTCGCGCAGGACGTGCTCACGGAGCAGCAGGTCCTCCGGCGGGTAGCCGATGACCGACAGCTCGGGGAACAGCGCCAGCTGGGCGCCGGCGGCGCGCGCCTCGGCGAGCCGCGCGGTGATCAGCCGCGCGTTGCCCGCGACGTCTCCGACGACGGGGTTGATCTGCGCGAGCGCGATGCGCACGTCAGCGGGACGCCGCGCCGGCGTCCGGCGTGTGCGCGGACGTCACGCCCTCGTGATCGCCCGGGTGCCATGGGTGGCGCTCGGTCTGCGCGGCGCGGGCGAGGTCGAACATCGCCCCCTCGAAGTCGGTGACGAGGTCGCCGAGGTCCGGGATCGCGTCGAAGTCGGCCAGCAGGCCGAAGCACAGCCGCCCGCAGTAGCTCATGACCGCCACGCACAGCGCCTGGTTCTGCGCCAGCGGGGCGACGGGGTGGATCGCCGTCATGCGGCGCCCGAGCAGGTAGAGCGGGTACTGGGGCCCGGGGACGTTCGTGACGACGAGGTTGAAGAACCGCTGGCGGGCCTGGACGCGGGCGGCCTGGCTGGCGATCGTGGGCGGCGCGAAGTCCGAGAGCCCGGCGAGCACGTCGGCGCCGACCGCCTGGCCGGAGGACTTCAGGTCGCCCATCGCGGCGTTCACGTAGGCGAAGGTCGCGTTCGGGTCCTCCTCGTAGACCGGCAGCGGCGCCATCATCGCGGCGACCCGGTTGCCGAGCGCCCCGCGCTGGTCGCTGGCGCGCACGGAGACCGGGACCATGACCTTGAGGACCATGCCGTCGGTGTCGACGCCGCGGCGGCGCAGCCAGCGGCCGAGGCCGAGCGACACGGTGGCGAGGACCGCGTCGTTGAGCGTGCCGCCGAGCCCGTTCTTCGTGTCCTTGAAGAGGTCGATCGAGACATTGACCCAGCCGTAGCGCCGGTGCGGGCCGATCGGGACGTTGAGCGGCGTCGACGGGGAGGGCGCCATGCCGGCCCAGGCCATCGCGCCGGCGGCCGTCAGCCGGCCGCCCACGTCGCTCAGCACCTGGCGCGGGGCGCGCAGCAGCGCGCGGACGCCGCGCACGGCCTCGCCGGGCGTGCTCGCGCGCTCGAACAGCGCCTCGGCGAGCAGCTGCGTCGATGAGGGCTCGGGCCGCGGGACCCACGGCGTGGGCTCCTCCAGCAGCGGCAGCGGATCCGGCGAGGTGGTGAACAGCACCGAGGTGATGTCGACCCCCGAGACGCCGTCGACGAGCGCGTGATGGGTCTTGCAGATCATCGCGAAGCGCGGGGTGCCGTCGGCGCCGGGGGCCAGGCCCTCGACGAGGTGGACCTCCCAGAGCGGCTTGTGCCGGTCGAGCGGGATCGCGAACAGGCGGCCGGCCAGCGCGGCGAGCTGCTCGTCGGAGCCCGGGTGGGGCAGCGCGGAGTGCCGCACGTGGTAGCCGAGGTTGAAGTGCGGGTCGTCGACCCAGACCGGGCGGCCCTGGTCGAGCGGGACGAACGCGAGCTTCTGGCGGTAGCGCGGCACGAGGTGCATGCGCTGGTCGAACGCGGCCAGGACCTCGTTGTAGGCGGGCGGCTCGCCCTCGAACGTGATCACGGAGGCGACGTGCATGTGCGCGCCGTTCTTCTCCAGGTGGAGGAAGGCGGCGTCGAGGCCGGTGAGGCGGTTCGGGTTGGTCACGCGGCCCATTCTGCCGGTTCACCGGCGATTTCCAAACCTTTAACAGAAGTCGCTGGCAACCTTCTACAGAGTGTGTAATGATGCTGGGGCAACGTGGCATCCCGCCATGCGGCACGAGCACGGAGATGACGATGGACCTCAGCGACCCCACAACCTTCTCCCGCATCTACGACGCGAACGTCCGCGGCGTCCATGCGGCGGCATTCCGGATCCTCGGCAACACGACGCTCGCCCAGGACGTCGTGCAGGACGTCTTTCTCAAGGTCTGGCGGCGCCCCGCGGCGTTCGACGCGCGCCGCGGCGAGCTCGGCAGCTACCTGCGCCTGATGGCCCGCAGTCGCGCGCTCGACCTCTGGCGCGAGCAGCAGGCGGCCGGGCGGGCGAGCGACCGTCTGAAGGTCGTCGTCTCCGCCGACGAGGGCCGGCCCGACGATCGCCCGGCGCTGATGGCCGAGCGCGAGGACACGCACACGACGATGCTCGGCGCGCTGCGCACGCTGCCCGAAAACCAGCGCGAGGCCGTCGTGCTCGCCTACTGGGCCGGAATGACGGCGGACGAGATCGCGCGCCGCTCGGACGTCCCGCTCGGGACGGCCAAGAGCCGCATCCGGCTCGGGCTGACGAAGCTGCGCAGCGAGCTCGGCGAGGCGCTGCCCGCCGCCGAAGCCGCCTGAGCGCCGCGGGCGGCGGGTAGGCTCGCGCCATGCCCGTGAACGGCTCAGACGGCGACCCGCGGCTGGAACCGCTCTACGGCTCCGAGCGCGAGGCCAACCCCGGGATCGCCTGGTTCGACGCCCACACGCACATGGGCGAGAACGACCCCGACGGCCGCGCGGCGACGGCGCAGGAGATCGTCGAGGCGCTCGACCGCGCCGGGCAGCAGCGAGCCCTGATCTTCGCGATGCAGGAGCCCGACGGGTATCAGGCTCCCAACGACGCGGTGCTTGCGGCCTGCGCGGCCTCCGGCGGGCGCCTGCTGCCGCTCTCGCGGATCGATCCGAAGGCCGACCCCGTCGCCGAGGCCGAGCGCTGCCTGGCTGCCGGCACGCTCGGCTTCAAGCTCCACCCGCGCAGCGACGCGTTCCCGATGCCCCACCCGGGCGTCGAGCAGGTCGTGCAGATCGCGCACGAGCAGAGGATGCCGGTGCTCTTCCACGCCGGCCGCGGGATCCCGCACCTGGGCGACGCGGTCGTCGGGTATGCACGGCGCTACCCGGGGGCGCGGCTGATCCTCGCCCATGCCGGCATCAGCGACCTCGGCGGCCTCGACGCGGCCGCGGCCGAGCTGCCGAACCTGTACTTCGACACGGCGTGGTGGACCGTCGCCGACGAGCTGCAGCTCTACGCGACGATTCCCCCTGGGCAGATCCTCCATGCGAGCGACGCCCCGTACGGCTCACCGACCTACGCCGGCTGGGCGACGCTGCGGTTCGCGCGCGCCGTCGGGCTGCCACTCGAGATCCGGCGCGAGATCGCCGGCGGGCAGCTCGCGCGGCTCGTCGCGGGGGAGGAGCCCGCCGACCTGGGTCCGCCGCCCGGCGAGCTCGCGCTGGGGGCGCGCAGCATCCGGCTCGAGCGCGCGGCCGGGTACGCCACCGCGGCGATCATGGGCGCCTTCCGCGGCCTGATCCCGGTGGAGGCGCTGCAGCTCGGCGTCTACGCCTGCCTGACGACGCGCCGCGACGCCGAGGCCGACGTCCTGGGCCTCGTGCGGCGGCTGTTCGACCTCGGCCTGGAGGCCTGCGCGGCGTGCGAGGCGCAGGAGGCGACGTGGCCGGCCATCGTCGCTCCCACGCTTACCGCGATGGTGCTCGCCGGGACGCCTCACGCGGGCGCGCCGGACGTGGAGCTCTGACCGGCGCCGACGCGCCGGATCCAGGAGCTTTCCTGGAAAACGCGCCCTTCTGTGACGGACGTCACAGGGATCCCGGGATTCGCTGCTAGCGTCATAGGCCTGCCTAGCCGTGCCCGGTCAAACGCGGGCACGGACGGGGGACCCACCGCCGGATTGCGCAGCGACGCACTCCGGATGGGGCGAATCGGCGGCTGCTGCCGCCGTAGCGACGAGACCTGAAGCCGCGCGCGGATCGCGTGGCCGGGCCGCGCGAGCCCGACAGCTAACTCCGTAGGCAGCGGACACCAGGAGGACCTCCTCGTGAGGCGATTCGACACGCGCGCTCGCGCCATGACGGCGCTCGGCGTGCTGACCACCACCGCAGCGGTGGCGGCGACGCAGTCCGCGCCCGCCATGGCTGCCACCCCGACACCGAACACGACGTCCCCGATCAGCCTGAAGCTCGCCGACCGCACGCTCGACTACGGCGATGCCGTCGTCGCGCGCGGTCACGTCCCCGGAGCGGGCGCCGGCGTGGCCGTCGTCCTCGAGCATCGCCCGCGCGCCGGCGCGTGGACGCCCGTCGCCCACGGAACGACGACCACCGGCGGGGTCTTCCGCATGAGCGCGCACGTCCCGCGCTCGGGCCTGCTGCGCGTGGGCCTCGAGCAGGCCGCGGTCGCCGCCTCGGGCGGGACCTCGCGCACGGCGGCGAGCTCGCGTGAGCGCAGCGTCCGCGTCGCCGTCCACGTGACGGTCACCGGCACGCGCACGAACGTCAACCAGGGCGCCACGGCGCGCGTCGCCGGCCGCGTGCGACCGGCCGTGGCCGGGCGCCTCGTCGTCCTGCAGCGCCGCGCACGCGGCCGCTGGACCACGCTCGCTCGCTCGCACACCCACGCCGGCGGGCGCTACACGTTCGCCTACCGCGTCCGCTCGGCGTTCAGCGCGCCGCTGCGCGTCCGCGCCGCGGGCGCGCCGGCACTGGCGGGCGGCCACCACAGCGCAGGGCGCATGAACGCCTTCCGGCCCGCGCTGGCCTCGTGGTACGACGGGGGGCAGGCGCTCGCCTGCGGCGGCTCGCTGACGCCCGGCATGATGGGCGTCGCGAACAAGAGCCTGCCGTGCGGCACGATGGTCACGATCCGCTACCGCGGGCGCCAGGTGCGCGTCCCGGTCGTCGACCGCGGCCCGTACTCGGGCAACCGCGAGTTCGACCTCGGGCCCGGCGTCCGCAGCGCGCTGGGGTTCGACGGCATCGGCACGGTATGGGTGACGTCCCCCTGAACGGGCCACGCTGACGTCCCCCTGACAGGGGGGACGTCACCCCGGCCGCGTACCCTGGGATCGTGTGGCCGGCCTGATCGCGCATCTGGATCTCGACGCGTTCTACGCAAACGTCGAGCTGCGCCGCCGGCCCGAGCTCAAGGGCCTCCCGCTGATCGTCGCCGGCTCCGGCCCGCGGGCGGTCGTCACGACCGCGTCCTACGAGGCGCGGCGCTTCGGCGTGGGCTCGGCGATGCCCGCCGCACGCGCACGGCGCCTGTGCCCCGAGGCCGTCGTCATCCCGCCAGACTTCGGCGCCTACCGCGAGGTCTCGCAGGCCGTGATGGCGATCCTGCGCGCGCATGTCGAGCGCGTCGAGCAGCTGGGCCTCGACGAGGCCTATCTCGACCTTGGCGACCTGCACTCGCCCAAGGCCGCGATGCGCCGTCTGGTCGCCGACATCCGCGTGAACACGGGGATGTCGGCGTCGGTCGGGATCGGGCCCAATCGGCTGGTCGCCAAGGTCGCCTCCGACGCCGAGAAGCCCGCCGGGTTCGTCGTGCTCACCCGCGAGCAGGCGTGCGCGCGCTTCGCGCAGGCGGCGCCCGGCCTGCTGCCGGGAATCGGCCCGAAGATGACCGAGCGGCTGGCTGCGCTGGGGATCACGACGCTCGCGCAGCTCGGCGCTGCCGATGAGCGGGCGCTGACCGCGGCGTTCGGGCCCCGCCAGGGCCCGTGGCTGCGCGAGCGCGGGCGGTTCATCGGCTCCGACGACGTCGAGCCGGTGCGCGCGGCGGTCAGCGAGTCGCGCGAGACGACGTTCGACCACGACATCGCGGACGCTGCGCGGCTCGAGGAGATCCTCGCGCGGCTCGGCGCGGAGCTGTGCGACGGGCTGCGCCGCCACGGGCGCCGCGGCCGCACGATCGCGATCAAGGTGCGGCTCGACGATTGGACGACCGTGACACGGGCGCGCACGACCGCGCGGCCCACCGACGACACTGCGCAGATCGTCGCCGTCGCGCTCGAGCTGCTGCGCGAGTATGCCCCGGCGCGCCCAGTGCGCCTGCTCGGCGTGCGCGTCGCGGGGTTCGCCGGGGACGATGAGCCGGCGGCGGTCGTCGCCGGCCAGCTCGAGCTGCCGGTCTAGTGGACCCATCCGCAAGTCCGGCGGTTATCCGGCGGATGCATCGTCGTTCGTGGCAAGGACGCAGGGAGGGGGCAATGCCGGCGGCATTGCCCCGACCGAGGACTACGCCACGGGCGGCGGTGCGCCGCCGGGAACCCACGGGACTTCCGGACAGATCCACTAGCCGCACCGTGCTGCAACGCTGGG
>Ga0208851_1000151_pt1 | contig 30725 bp, 23 predicted proteins | sample NGESurshal092012_FD_184481 | JGI IMG/M metagenome (GOLD analysis project Ga0208851, IMG submission 184481) | Arctic peat soil microbial communities from Barrow, Alaska - NGEE Surface sample 415-2 shallow-092012 (SPAdes) | ecosystem: Environmental > Terrestrial > Soil > Wetlands > Peat ... | reverse complement strand
CCGTACCAGCTGTCGACCTTCGCACCGGTGAGGTACAGCGGCACCGGGATTCCGGGCACGTTGCTCGCGAGGAAGTCGATGTGCTTGAGCATCCCGCCGATGACGGCGCGCGGCAGCAGGTTCAGCGTGCCGGCGATCGCGTTCGTGAACGGCAGTGACCGGTCGGCCTTCACCGATGCGCAGCGACGGTGCGTCTCCGCCATCCGCTCACTCGCGTCGGCGATGCCCACCGGAACCTTGAACCTCATCAGCGTGATGCGGTTGCCGCCGATCGGATCGTCCGCCTTGCGGATGCTGACCGGCATCGTGACCCGCAGTTCGTCGACCTGCGTGTCGTGCCGTTCGTGGTACAGGCGCAGCCCGGCCGTGACGCCGGAGAGGAAGGCATCGTTGTGCTTGGCGCCCGCGGCGTGCGCGGCGCTCAGCATCTCGTCCAGCGGGAACTCGAGGACGTCGTAGTGCCAGGACACGTGGCGCTCGGTCATGACCGGCGAGAGCGTCTCGGACACGGGCTCGACGAAGTGCGCGATCGACTGGCCGGTCGCGACGGTCTCGGTGACGGTCTCGCGGGGGTGCCGCAGCGCGTGCGCCACGTCACCGGCCGCGGAGGTGAGGCGATGCTTGGAGAAGTCGAAGAGTTGCGACCAGTCGTAGCTGAGCGCGTCGCGGGCCAGGTCGACGGTGCCGAGGTGCTCCCCCACCGGTGCCTCGGGCATCGGTCCCAGGTCGGCGGGGTCCGGTTCGACGTCGAACAGCAGCCGCGCGATGTCCATGCCGCCCACGCCGTCGGTCAGCGAGTGGTGCAGCTTCATCACGAGCGCCGTCTGGCCGCCCTTGAGCCCCTCGATGAATGTGAACTCCCACAGTGGCCGGTCGCGATCGAGGCCCGCCATCCCGGTCTTGCGAGCGAACTCCAGGACCGTCGCCAGCGTCCTGGGGGGCGCCGCCTTGAAGCGGCGAACGTGCCACGACAGGTCGAAGTCGGGATCGACGACCCAGCGGGGCGTGGCCAGCCGCAGCGGGGGCAGCACGACCCGGTGGCGGAACCCCGGTGAGAGCCGCGTGCTGCGCTCGAGCCGTTCGGGCAACCGGTCCCAGTCCGGGCTGCCATCCAGCAGCAGGACGCACACGACCGTCGACCGCAGCAACGGGTCCTTCTCCATGTACCAGGAGAACGCGTCGCTGTCGCGCATGTGCACCTCGACGTGCTCCTGCACCGGCACCGCGACCACCTCCACCCTCATCTTCAGCAGAAGCTGCGAGTCTGACCCCGATTCGCGCGTCCGTCATCCGTGGTCCCCCACAGAGCGCCGCCTAGCGCCGCCGCAGCACCACCACCGACCGCTGCAGCACCTCATCGACGCCACGGGCGCGGATCGCGACGCTCACCGTCGCCTTCCCGTGCCGTGCGACGTTGCGGCGCACGCGCCTGGCCACGGTCACCGCGACGAGCTTGCGCTGACCGCGGCGCACGGAGAACGAGGCCTGGCCGACGCGGACGCTCACGAGGCGTGCCGCGTTGGACCTGACCTTCAGCAGCAGCGTCAGCGTGCCCTGGCATGGGCCGGCCTTCGTGCAGGTGACCGGCACCTTGACCTTGGAGCCCAGCAGCTTCAGGGACTTCGGCAGCTTGACGGTGAACGGCACGACCACCTTGACCTTCGCGCTCGCCAGCGCGGACTGGCCGGCGTCGTCGGTGACGCGGACGGCGACGGTGTGCGTGCCGAGCGAGAGCAGCGGCGCGATCGCGGGACCGGTGGCGTCGCCGAAGACGCCGTCGCCGTTGAGGTCCCATCCGTAGGACGCGATCGCCCAGTCGTCCGCCGAGGCCGAGGCGTCGAGGGCCGCGGTCTTGCCGACGACGACCTGCGCCGGCGCGGCGAGGCTCGCCACCGGGTCGCCGTCCCCGATCAGCCGGACGACGCCGGCCGCCGTCGCGCCGCCCGCGCCCCTGATGCCGCCGGCGAGCGCGATCTTGCGCCCGGGGGCCAGGGCGAGCGTGCCGAGGAGCGTGCTCTGCCCGGGGGCCGAGAGCTTCAGCCGCGACTGGCCGCCGGTCCCGAACAGCGGGTCGAGCGAGCCGTCGCCGCGCACGCGGATCACGAGGCCGTCGCTGGTTCCCAGATCCTGCCCGTCCGTCGAGCCGGCCTGGGTGACCGCGACGATCGAGCCGTTCGCCTGCACCGCCAGATCGCGCACGAACGAGTCGGCCCAGGTTCCCGCGCCGTCCTCGCCGAAGCGCCAGACGGCGATGCCGTCGCCGTCGAACGCCGGATCGAGCTGGCCGGCGGCGGTGAAGCGTCCGATCCAGGACTCGAAGACGTCGAAATCGGGGCCCGCGCCCTGGCGCCACGATGCCCCGCCGCCCACGACGACCCTCCCGTCGGGCATGAGCGCCAGTGCGGCGGCGGTCGTCTTCTTCAGGCCCGTCGTCGAGGTGCTGAGCTGCGGCACGTGGGCGAAGCCGTCCGGCCCGTAGGCCGGGTCGCGCACGCCGCTCGCCGAGACCTTCGCGACCACCCGGTCGGGCACCGCGCCGAGGAGGACGAGGCTGTCGTCGGGCGCGAGCGCGAGGTCGATCCAGCGCGACTCCAGCGGCGGGACCGTGTCGTACTGCGCCGTGACGTACCCGGTGCCGCCGAAGGTCGGGTCGAGGGTCCCGTCGGGCTTGAACCGCACGATCAGGCTCTGCACGTCCCCCGAGCCGACCGCGTTGTCGCCGCCGGCGGCGACGACGCGACCGGCGGAGTCCACGGCGACCGAGGAGAAGGCCGCTTCGTGCGCGCTCGTCGTGGACGGCACGGAGAAGCGCACGGTGCCGGCGTCACCGAAGCCCGGATCCAGCGTGCCGTCGGTGCGGTAGCGCTGGACGAACGCGGTGTCGAGCATGTGGAAGTCGTCGACCCCGCCCCAGCCGGCGACGACCAGCTTGCCGTCGGGCGCAAGCGCCGCGTCGGTCACGAGCGTGTACGGGACGTCGGCCGGGTGGGCCTTCGAGAACGCCGCATTGCGGGAGATGCCGACGCTCGCCCACGCCGGGTTCAGGGCACCGCCGCCGTCGAGGGCGCTGACGGTCACCTTGGTCAGGGCGCTCGCATCCTGCGCGGCGGTCGCGGCGAAGATGCGGCCGTCCGCCGTCGCGACGATGGCGTCGTTGAACGAGAAGGGCGTGCCGGGGCCGAGATCGATCTGGTCGGAGCGAAAGCCCGTCCCCTGGAACGTGGGATCGAGCGAGCCGGCCGGCGCGCCGAGGGCGGGCGAGGCTGCGGCGAGGGCGGCCACCGTGCATGCGACGGCGAGGGCGGAGAACGAGCGCACTGTGATGCCTCCTTGCAGCAGAGCGACGAAGAGCCACCACTCAGCGTCACGCGTGCAGGCGCCCCGCGCATCCGCCCTTCCAACTCGATGCGCTGCAGGAAACAACGGATGACAGGCCCCGCGACCGCCGGCTCCGGTCGACCGGCCGGCACGGTCGCCAGCGAATCCCGCCGTCTCTCAGGCACCGGCCCTACCCTCGCCTGCAGTGACGACGCTCGACTGGATCATCGTCGTGCTCGCCGTGTTCGCCGCCCTCCAGGGCGTCTTTCGCGGATTCCTCGTCGGCGGGCTGACGCTCGCGGGCTTCGCGGCGGGGGCGTTCGCCGGGTCGCGCATCGCCGCCGCGCTCGCCCACGGCGGCTCGGCCTCGCCGTATGCGCCGCTGTTCGCGCTCGGCGGCGCCGTCTTCCTGGGCGCGATCCTCGCCGCGCTCTTCGAGGTCCTCGGCGTGCGCGCTCGGCGGACCGTGCGCTCGCGCACGTTCGCCGGGGTCGACGCCGCGCTCGGGGCGGCGCTCGGCGTCGCGGTCGCGCTCGGGCTGGTCTGGATCGCCGGCGCCGTCGCGCTGCAGACGCCCGGCCTGGGCCCGCTGCGGTCCGACGTGCAGCGCTCCGTCCTGCTCAAGCGCCTCAACGCGGTCCTCCCGCCGTCCGGCCCGGTGCTCCAGGCGCTCGCGCGCTTCGACCCGCTCCCCGCCATCGCGGGCCCGTCGACGACGACGATCCAGCGCCCGGACCAGGCAGTGCTCAGGAGCCCGGGCGTCAGGCTCGCGGCCGGCGGCACGGTCCGCATCCTGGGCAGCGCCTGCGGCCTGGGCATCGAGGGCTCGGGCTGGATCGCCGCGCCCGGCGTCGTCGTCACGAACGCGCACGTCGTCGCCGGCACCGACGGCGAGGTGGTCGTCCACGCGCGGAACGACAGCGTCGGCGTTCCCGCCCGCGCGCTCGCCTTCGACCCGACCGACGACCTCGCGATCCTCGCCGCGCCGGGCCTCCCCGGCACGACGCTCCAGGTCGTCGTCGATCCCACCGCGGGCACGCCCGCGGCGATCCTCGGCTTCCCGCGCAACGGCCCGTTCGACGCGCGCGCGGCGCGGATCGGCGCGACGCAGACCGTGATCAGCCAGGACGCCTACGGCAACGGGCCGGTGCGCCGCCCGATCACGACGATCCGCGGGCTGCTGCGCCACGGCAACTCCGGCGGCCCGGTCGTCGACGCCCGCGGCCGCGTGCTCGCGACCGTGTTCGCGGCCTCGACGCGCGCTCGGTCGCACGGCGGCTACGGCGTGCCGAACAGCGTGGTCGAGCAGCTGCTCAGGGCGATCCCGCGCAGCGTGCCCACGGTCTCGACCGGACCGTGCGCGCAGTAGGCCGAACCGCCGCGCATGGCAGGATGCCCGCATGCCCGCCCCCTCGAAGGACCGTGACCACGACATCGTCGTCTTCGGCGCGACCGGCTTCGTCGGCCGCCTGACCGCCGCGTACCTCGCCAGGGCCGCGCCCGCGGAGACGCGCGTCGCGCTGGGCGGCCGCTCGCAGGAGAAGCTCGAACGCGCGCGCGCGGAGATCGGCGGACGCGCCGGCGACTGGCCGCTGGTCGTGGCCGACAGCGCCGACGCGGCCGCGATGGCGAAGCTCGCCGAGTCCACCGGCGTCGTCGCCACGACCGTCGGCCCCTACTTCCGCTACGGCCTGCCGCTCGTCGGCGCCTGCGCCGCGGCCGGCACGCACTACGCGGACCTCACCGGCGAGACCCTCTTCATGCGCCGCACGATCGATCAGTTCCACGAGCGCGCGCAGGCCGGCGGCGCGCGCATCGTCCACACCTGCGGCTTCGACTCGATCCCGTCCGACCTCGGCGTGCTCGCCCTGCACGAGCACGCGAGCGCGAACGGCCTCGGCGACCTCGGGGAGACGACCTACGTGATGGTCCGCTCGCGCGGAGGCATCAGCGGCGGCACGATCGACTCGCTGCGCGGCCAGCTCGACGAGGGGCGCCGCGACCCCGCGGCGCGCAGGCTGATGGCCGACCCCTACGGCCTCAGCCCCGACCGCGCCGCCGAGCCGCAGCTGGGCTCCGAGCGCGACCCGATCGGGATCGTCCACGACGAGGAGCTCGGCGGCTGGCTCGCGCCGTTCGCGATGGGCACGATCAACACGCGCGTCGTGCGGCGCAGCAACGCGCTGCTCGGGTACGCCTACGGCCGGCAGCTGCGCTACCGCGAGCTGATGCTCACCGGCGGCCTGCCGCTCGGCCCGCTCGGCGCCGCCGCGGTGTCCGGCGGGCTCCTCGCGACGATGGCGGGGCTCTCGTTCGGCCCCACCCGCAAGCTGCTCGACCGCGTGCTGCCGGACCCCGGCGAGGGCCCGTCGGAGAAGACGCGCGAGCGCGGCTTCTTCCACACCGACGTCCACACGACGACGAGCACCGGCGCGCGCCTGGTCTGCGAGATCCGCGCCGACGGCGACCCGGGCTACAAGGCGACGGCCGTGATGCTCGGCGAGAGCGCGCTGGCGCTCGCCAACGACCAGGCGCAGCTCCCCGGCATCGCCGGCGTGCTCACGCCCGCGACCGCGATCGGCGGGGTGCTCACCGAGCGCCTGCGCACGGCGGGGCAGGCCTACGAGGTGCGCGCGCTGCGGTGACCGCGGCGTGCCACGCACGCGGCGGGGCGCTCAGCGGCCGCTGCCGTCGCGCTCGACCTGCCGCGCGAGCTCGCCGAGCGTCCGGGTGAGGTTCCTGCGAATCGCCCGCTCCGCGATTCGCGCGATGAGCCAGGCGCCGGGCGCCCAGCCGGCGACGTGGTAGGTCATGCGCAGCTCCACCCGCGTCGCATCTTCACCGTGCGGCCGCAGCCGCCAGCGGCCGCGCTGCTCGGCACCGGTGACCGCGTTCCAGGCGAGGTCCGCCGGCGGATGGAACTCGACGACCTCGACCAGTCCGCCGATGTCCGCCGACCCGATCCGCATCAGCGCGCGGTAGCGCGCGCCGAGCCCTGAGCGGCGCCGGCCCGCGGCCTCCCAGCGGGTGAGCCCGGCCACGAAGTCCGGCCAGCGGCGCAGATCGCCGATCAACGCCCACACCGCCTCGGGCGCGGCCGCGATGTCGGTGCTCGCGCTGACCTTCATCCGAGCACCGGAAGCCGTCGCTCGGCGGCGAGCGCATCGAGGGTCTCCTGCATCAGCGCGACGACGTGCTCGAAGACCTCGTCGACGTCCGGGTCCGGCCCGAAACGCTCGTGCAGGTCGATCGCGGGCAGGACCTGGATCGTGATCTTCGCCGGGAGCGGGAGGTGGCCGAGGAAGTCGCCGACGTTCAACCCCCAGGGAAGGGCGAGCGAGATCGGGAGCGTCTTCAGGCGCAGGGTCCGGTCGAGCCGCAGGGCGCGCGCCAGGCCGGCGCCGCGCGAGAGGAACAGCGCGGTCTCCTGTCCGCCGATCGACACGACCGGCACCAGCGGAACACCCGCATCCAGCGCCTCGCGCACGAAGCCCCGGCGGCCGTCGAAATCGATCACGTTGCGTTCCCAGACCGGCCGCGAGACCTCATGGTCGCCGCCCGGGTAGACGAGCAGCACCGCGCCGGCATCGAGCGCACCGGCGGCGTTCTCGGGGGTCGCGGCGACCGTCCCGAACCGGCGCAGCGGCGCGAGCGCCGGGATCGCCAGGACGAGGTTGTGGGCCAGCTGGTAGAACGGCCGCTCCGCGCCGAAGTACGTCGAGAAGGCCATCGTCAGGATCACGGTGTCGGGGATCATGTTCCCGCCCGAGTGGTTGCCCACGAGCAGCGCCGGGCCGCGCTCGGGGATGTTCTCCAGACCGCGCACGTCGGCCCGGAACCACGCCGACGCCAGCAGCCACAGCCACGGCAGGTTGTCGCGGATGTAGTCGGGATCGCGCTCACCGAGGTCCGCGTGGTGGACTCGCCGTTCCACGCTGCGCCCCAGGGACGGGAGCAGGCCCCCCACAAGTCCACCACCTGATCGCCGCGACGCCATCGACCGACAGTACCCCCTGCGCCTCCGTAGCTTGCGCGGATGCATCGCTGCGGCCGCGGCGCGATGCTCGCTGCTCCATTCCCCGTCGAGGACGAGAGCGATGACCGGCACGACGACAGCGCCCGACGCAGCGGGCGCTGCGGACCCGACGACGACGACCCTCGCCGCCGAGCAGGTCGCGCGCATGGACGACTACGTCGCGCGCGCCCGCGTGGCGGCCGAGGCGTTCAGAGCCCTGGATCAGGAGGCCGTCGACCGCATCGTCTGGGCGATGGTCGTGGCGGGGCTCGAGCACGCGATCGAGCTGGCCGAGCTGGCGATGGAGGAGACCGGCTTCGGCGTCTTCGAGGACAAGGTCGTCAAGAACTACATCGCGACCGAGTTCCTCTACGACTACCTCAAGGACAAGCGCTCGGTCGGGGTCATCGACACCGACCCCGAGCGCGGGATCGAGTTCGTCGCCGAGCCGATCGGCGTGGTGCTCGCGCTGCTGCCGATCACGAACCCCACGTCGACCGCGCTCTTCAAGGCGATCGTCGGCGCCAAGACGCGCAACGCGATGCTGTTCCGCCCTTCGGCCCGCGCCGCCCGCTGCGCGCTGCGCGCGATCGAGGTGCTGCAGGAGGCCGGCGAGGCCGCCGGGCTGCCACGCGACGCGCTGCAGGTGATCCCCGATCCGACCCTCGACATCTCCCAGTACCTCTTCCACCACGACGGCGTCGACTTCATCTGGACGACCGGCGGCCCGAAGGCGGTCGCGGCGACGAACGCCGCCGGGAAGCCGTGCATGGGCGTCGGCTCCGGCAACGCGCCCGTGTACGTGCACCGCTCCGCCGACCTTCCGATGGCGGTCGTCGACGTCCTCGTCTCCAAGACCTTCGACGCCTCGGTCATCTGCCCGGCCGAGCAGACGTGCATCATCGACGACGCGGTCTACGACGAGCTCGTCGCGGAGTTCGAGCGCATGGGGGCGCGCGTTCTCACCGCGGAGGAGACCGCGCGCCTTGCGCAGGCGACGATGGCCGACGACGGCTCGATCCGGCTCGACGCGCTGGGACGCTCCTGCGTCGACCTCGCGGGGCTCGCCGGCATCGAGCCCGGCAGCGGCGACAAGGTGCTGCTCGCGCAGCTGCCGTCCGACCTGGACGAGCTGGCCGTCCATCCGCTGATCGCCGAGAAGCTGATGCCCGTGCTCGGGCTCGTGCGCTCGCCGTCGGTCGAGCACGGCATCGCGGCATCCGTGCTCGTCACCGAGCACGGCGGCCTGGGCCACACCGCGGCGGTCTACGCGCGCGACGAGGAGGTCGTGCGGCGGTTCTCGCTGGCGGTGCGCACCGGGCGCATCCTCGTCAACGCCCCGACCGCGGTCGGCGCGCTGGGGGGCGTCTACAACTCGATGACGCCGACGTTCTCGCTCGGGTGCGGCACGTGGGGCGGCTCGACGACGACCGACAACGTCAACTACCGCAACCTCATGAACATCAAGACGGTCTCGCGCAGGCAGTCCCCGCCGCAGTGGTTCCGGGTGCCCTCGGACACGTACTTCAACCCCGGGTCGCTGGAGAGCCTGCGCGAGCTGCAGGCCGAGCAGGTCGTGATCGTCACCGACCAGGACACCGAGCGGCGCGGCACGACCGAGGAGGTGCGCGCGCACCTGCCGGCGGGCGCCTCGGTGCACGTGTTCGCCGAGATCTCCCCCGAACCGCCGGAGGCCGAGATCCGCGCCGGCGTGCGCGTGATGCAGGACCTGCAGCCCGACGTCCTGCTCGCCGTCGGCGGCGGCTCGGTGCTCGACGCCGCGAAGGCGATCCGGCTCTTCCACGAGAGCCCGCAGCTCACGATGCGCGAGCTGGCGCTGCCCTTCCTCGATGCCCGCAAGCGGGTGGCGCGCTACCCGCAGGTGCAGCACGCCGCCCGCCTCGTCGCCGTGCCGACGACGGCCGGCACCGGCTCGGAGGTCTCGCCCGCGGCCGTGCTGACCGTGGACGGGCGCAAGGTCACGCTCGTCGACTACTCGCTGGTGCCCGACATGGCGATCGTCGAGCCGAAGCTCACGATCAGCATGCCGCCGCGCATGACCGCCGACACCGGCGTCGACGCGCTCACCCACGCGCTGGAGGCGGCGGTGTCGATCTTCGCCTCGCCGTTCACCGACGCGTTCTGCATGCAGGCGATGAACCTCATCTTCGAGGCGCTGCCCCGCGCCTACGCGGACGGCGAGGATCTCGACGCGCGCACCGCGATGGCGAACGCCGCGACGATCGCCGGCCTGGCGTTCTCGAACGCGTTCGTCGGCGTCAACCACGCCCTCGCGCACGCCGTCGGCGCACGCTTCGGGATCGCCCACGGCCGCGCGAACGCGATCTTCCTGCCCCACGTGCTGCGCTACAACGCGTCGCTGCCCAGCAAGTTCATGCCCGCACCCGGGTACTCGCACTACGTCGCGCCGGAGAAGTACGCCCAGGCGGCCTGGATCCTCGGGGTCGGCGCGCACGACGAGGCGGCGCGGCGCGAGGCGCTGTTCGCGCGGGTCGACGAGCTGCTGGTGAGCGTCGGCATGCCCGGCTCGCTGGCGGAGCTCGGCATCTCCCGCACGGACTTCGAGACGGCGCTCCCGGATCTCGCGCGGGCGGCGTTCACCGACCCGAGCATCCGCACCAACCCGCGGATCCCGATGCTCGTCGAGCTGGTCGAGCTGCTGTGGGCGGGGTACGAGGGCGCGGGATCCGCTCGCGCTGCGGCTCCGTGACCGTCCCGGGGGCTACCCGCCGTTCGCCGGGCGACCGGGGATGTTCAGGAGCTTCGGCAGACGCGCGGCGAGGAAGGGGTCGCCCCCGACCCTGAGCTTCCCGCGCAGGACGAGCCTGAGCGCGCTGTCGGCGCCGCCGACCAGGCGCAGGAAGGAGGCCGGCCCCATGTCGAGCGTCACCGTCGGGATCCGCCCTCCCCTTCTCGAGGTCGTGCAGCGACCGTCGGCGATGACGACCTGGACGCGGTCGGGTCCTCCGCCGTCGGATCGGCGGATCCGGAACTCGACGGCGGCATCGACGTTCGCCGCCTGAGCGGGATCGACGCGCCGGGCCATCGTCCGGAAGATCTGCCACAGCAGGACGCCGCGGAGCGGGCTGCGCATGACGGTGTCGAGCCGCTCGGTCGGCACACCGCTCACCCAGCGCGCCAGCAGCTCCGCCTTGAGATCGGCGACCCGGTGCCGCCGGCGCCCGGGCGCGCCGCCCACTACAGGACCTTCGACAGGAACGCCCGCGTGCGTGCGTGCTTCGGGTTGGCGAAGACCTCCTTCGGCGGGCCGCTCTCGACCACCACGCCGCCGTCCATGAACACCGCCGTGTCGCCGACCTCGCGCGCGAAGCCGATCTCGTGCGTGACGACGACCATCGTCATGCCGCTCTCGGCCAGCCGGCGCATCACCTCGAGGACCTCGCCGACGAGCTCGGGGTCGAGCGCCGAGGTGGGCTCGTCGAACAGCATCAGCTTGGGCTCCATCGCGAGCGCGCGCGCGATCGCGACGCGCTGCTGCTGGCCGCCCGAGAGCTGTGCGGGGTACGCGTCGATCTTGTCGGCGAGGCCGACGCGCGTCAGCAGCCGCTCGGCCTCCGCGCGGGCAGCCTTGCGATCGATGCCCTTGACGTGGACCGGCGCCTCCATGACGTTGCCGGCCGCCGTCATGTGCGGGAAGAGGTTGAAGCGCTGGAAGACCATGCCGATCTCCGCCCGCTTCTTGGCGACCTCCGACTCGCGCAGCTCGTAGATCTTGTCGCCGTGCTGGCGGTAGCCGACGAGCTCGCCGTCGACCGACAGGCGCCCGCCGTCGATCGCCTCGAGGTGGTTGATGCAGCGCAGGAAGGTCGACTTGCCCGAGCCCGAGGGCCCGAGCAGGCACATGACCTCCTTGGGCTCCACCCGCAGCGTGATGCCCTTCAGCACCTCGTTGTCCCCGAAGCGCTTGTGCACGCCCTCGGCCTGCAGCATCGGGACGCTCATCGGCGCTCCTCCGAAGCGTCGGCGACGGCCGGCTGGCGGCGCGTCGTCAGCACGACGCGCCGCAGCTTCTGCAGCGGTGTCTCCGGCAGGTTGCGCGAGCTGCCGCGCCCGAACCGGCGCTCCAGGTAGTACTGGCCGACCGACAGCACGGACGTCAGCGCCAGGTACCAGATGCTCGCGACGATCAGCAGCGGGATCGTCTGGTAGGTCCGCGAGTAGACCTGCTGCACGGAGAAGAGCAGCTCGGGCACGGTGATGACACTGACGAGCGAGCTGGTCTTCAGCATCGAGATCGTCTCGTTGCCCGTCGGCGGCACGATCACGCGCATCGCCTGCGGCAGCACGACGCGGCGCATCGTCTGCAGACGCGACATGCCGAGCGCCTGCGCCGCCTCGTTCTGCCCCTCGTCAACGGAGATGATCCCCGCGCGCACGATCTCGGACATGTACGCGCCCTCGTTCAGGCCCAGCGCGAGCAGACCCGCCATGAACGGCGTGATCAGGTCGTTGGCGTTCGCGTGCAGGAACGGCAGCCCGAGCGTGATCTTCGGATAGACGGCGGCGACGTTGTACCAGAAGAGGATCTGGACCAGGACGGGCGTGCCGCGGAACAGCCAGATGTAGCCCCACGAGGCCCACGAGACGAGCGGGTTCGCCGACAGCCGCATCAGCGCCAGCAGGATCCCGAGGACGATGCCGATGACCATCGCCAGGAAGGTCAGCTCGAGCGTCTTGACGACACCCTCCTCGACCGGCGCGGCGAACAGGTAGTCGCCGACCACGCCCCACTGGAAGCGCGGGTTCGTCGCGACCGAGCGGGCGAGCGCGACCGCGATGACGATGATGATCGCGGCCGCGACCCAGCGCCCCGGGTGGCGCACCGGAACGGCCCTGATCTCCTCAGGGCGCTCCGGCGCGGCTGTCTCTGCGGGTGACACCCGCGACCTCGCGTCCGGCTAGCTCGTCGCCCCGTTGATCACCGGGGTCGTGATGGCGCCGTCCTGCACGCCCCACGTGGTGAGGATCTTCTTGTACTGGCCGTCCGCGATGAGCTTCGTGACCGCGGCGAGGACCGGCTTCGCCAGGCCGCTGTTCTTGGGGATCGCGATGCCGTACGGCGCCGTGCCGTAGGTCGTGCCGCTGAGCTTGAACTGGCCGCCGGACTGCTTGACCGCGTAGGCGGCGACGGGCGAGTCGGCCATCACGACCTCCGCGCGACCCGAGGACAGTGCAAGGTTGGCGCCGTTCTGGTCGGGGAAGGTCAGGACGGTCACGGCCGGCTTGCCGGCAGCCGTGCACTTCTTGCTCTGCGCCTTCGCGTCGTCGACCTGCGTGGTGCCCTGCTCGGCCGCGACCTTCTTGCCGCACAGGTCGGCGAGGCCGTTGACGGTCGCGCCACCGGAGGCCTTCACGTAGAACGACGTGCCGGCGGAGAAGTAGGTGACGAAGTCGACCGTCTTCTCGCGGTCCTTCGTGTCCGTGAACGACGACATCCCGACGTTGTACTTCCCGGCCGCGAGACCCGGGATGATGCTCGAGAACCCGGCGTTGACGATGTTGGCCTTGACGCCCATCACGGTGGCGATCGCCTTGGCGAGGTCGGCATCCATCCCGACGACCGTCCTGCCGTCCTTGGCGACGAACTCGTTCGGGGCGTAGGACGCGTCAGCGGCGACCGTCAGGCCCTTGGACTTGACGGCGGCGGGCACGCTCGCGGCGATCGTGGCGTCGGCCCCGCCGGCGGCGGAGGTCGAGCTCGTCGACGAGCTGCTGGTGCTCGAGGAGCTGCTGCCGCAGGCGGCGAGCAGGGCGCTGGCGGCGGCCAGGGCGGCGGCGACGGCGAGTCGCCGGGCGATACGGTTCATGGTGCCTCTCTCGGACGAAAGCTGCAGGTTGCGACAGGGTATGGCAAACGCGGCCGGGGGGCGCTGCCGGTCGCGCCCCACCGGCCCGGCCCCAGCTGACACCATCACGGCATGGCGCCGCCCGTCACGAGCCGGCAGGTCGAGGCCGTCGCGCGCGGCGCTGCGGCCCCGCCGCTCGACGACGGCGACCGCGGCGCGATCGCCGCCGCACGCGCCGTCGTCGAGCGCGTCGTCGAGAGCGAGCAGGCGATCTACGGCGTCACCACCGGGTTCGGGCAGCTGGCGAGCGTGCGGATCGCGCGGGAGAGCACGAAGGACCTGCAGCTGAACCTCGTGCGCTCGCACGCCGTCGGGTTCGGCGAGCCGCTGGAGCGTGAGGTCGTGCGGGCGATGCTGTTCCTGCTCGCCGGCTCGCTGCGCCGCGGGCACTCCGGCGTGCGCCCCGAACTCGTCGAGCTGCTCCTCGCGCTGCTCGAGCGCGACGTCACGCCGGTCGTGCCGAGCAAGGGCTCGGTCGGCTCCTCCGGCGACCTGATCCCGCTCGCGCACATCGCCCTCGTGCTCGTCGGAGAGGGTGAGGCGCTCGTCGGCGGCGAGGTGCTGGACGGCGCCCGCGCATTGCGACGCGCCGGGCTCGCGCCCGTGGAGCTGGCCGCCAAGGAGGGGCTCGCGCTGATCAACGGCACGCACCTGATGGCAGCGGCGGGCGCGCTCGCGGTCTGCGAGGCCGAGCGCCTGCTCGACGCGGCGACCGTCGCGGCCGCGCTGTCGCTCGAGGCGTTCATGGGCTCGACCGGCCCGTTCGACGCGCGGCTGCACGCGCTGCGCCCGCAGGTCGGGCCGGGGCGCATCGCCGCGCGGCTGCGCGAGCTGCTCGCCGGCAGCGCGATCGTCGCCAGCCACGCGGACTGCGGCCGCGTCCAGGACCCGTACACGCTGCGCTGCGCGCCGCAGGTCCTCGGCGCCATCGACGACGCGCTCGTCTACATCGCCACCGCCGTCGAGCGCGAGCTGTCCGCGGTGACCGACAACCCGCTCGTGTTCCCGGCCAGCGGCGAGGTGCTCGCCGGCGGCAACTTCCACGGCCAGCCGCTGTCGCTGCCGCTCGACCATCTCGCGCTCGCGATGTGCGAGCTGGCCTCGTTCAGCGAGCGGCGCAGCTACGCGCTGCTCTCGCCGACGTACGCGGGCCTGCCCGCGTTCCTCTCGCCCGATCCGGGCCTGGGGTCGGGCATGATGATCGCCCAGTACGCCGCCGCCGCGCTCGTCAACGAGTGCCAGGTCCTCGCCCACCCGGCGGGCGCCGGCTCGATTCCCACCTCGGCGGGCCAGGAGGACTTCAACTCGATGGGCGCGCTCGCCGCGCTGAAGGCGCGCGCCGTGATCGCCGGTGCGGCGGACGTGATCGCGATCGAGCTCGCCTGCGCCTGCCAGGGGCTCGAGTTCCACCGCCCGCTGCGCACGACCGCCGTGCTCGAGGAGGCGGTCGCCCGCGTGCGCGCCGTCGTCCCGCGCGTCGAGCGCGACCGCTCGCTGTCCGGCGAGCTCACCGAGCTCGCGAACGCCCTGCGCAGCGGCACGCTGCGGCTCACCGACGACGAGGAGCTGACATGAGCACGGACACGACGCTGCGCTGCCGCGGCTGGGAGCAGGAGGCCGCGCTGCGGATGCTGGAGAACAACCTGCACCCCGACGTCGCCGAGAACCCCGCCGAGCTGATCGTCTACGGCGGCATCGGCAAGGCCGCGCGCAACGCCGAGTGCCACGCGGCGATCGTGCGCGAGCTGACGCGCCTGGGCGACGAGGAGACGCTGCTCGTGCAGTCCGGCAAGCCGGTCGCCGTGTTCGAGACCCACGCCGCCGCGCCGCGCGTGCTGATCGCCAACTCGAACCTCGTGCCCGACTGGGCGACGTGGGAGCACTTCCGCGAGCTCGACGCGGCCGGGCTGATGATGTACGGGCAGATGACCGCGGGCTCCTGGATCTACATCGGCAGCCAGGGGATCCTGCAGGGCACCTACGAGACGTTCGCGGCGGCGGCGCGCAAGCGCTTCGACGGGACGCTCGCCGGGCGGCTCGTCGTGACGGCGGGCCTGGGCGGCATGGGCGGCGCGCAGCCGCTGGCGATCACGATGTGCGGCGGGACGGCGCTCTGCGTCGAGGTCGACCTGCGCCGCATCGAGCGCCGCGTGCACGAGGGCTACCTCGACGAGCGCGCCGCCGACCTCGACGACGCGCTGGCGCGCCTGGACGCCGCGCGGGCCGAGCGCCGCCCGCTCTCGATCGGCCTGCTCGGCAACGCCGCCGAGGTCCTGCCCGAGCTCGTGCGCCGCGGCGTCCACGTCGACGTCGTCACCGACCAGACGAGCGCGCACGACCCGCTCAACGGCTACGTGCCGGCGGGGCTGACGGTCGAGCAGGCCGACGTGCTGCGCGCGAGCGACCCCGACGAGTACCTGCGCCGCGTGGGCGTCAGCGTGCTCGACCACGTCGCGGCGATCCGCGCGCTGGGCGAGGCCGGCGCCGAGGCCTTCGACTACGGCAATGCGCTGCGCGGGGTCGCGGCCGAGTACGGCGACGAGGAGGCCTTCGCCTACCCGGGCTTCGTTCCGGCCTACATCCGGCCGCTGTTCTGCGAGGGCAAGGGCCCGTTCCGCTGGGTGGCGTTGTCCGGGGACCCGGCCGACATCGCCGCGACCGACGCCGCGATCCTCGACCTCTTCGGCGACCAGGAGCACATCTCGCGCTGGATCCGCCTCGCGCAGGAGAAGGTGCGCTTCCAGGGCCTGCCGGCACGCATCTGCTGGCTGGGCTACGGCGAGCGCCACCTCGCGGGGCTGCGCTTCAACGAGATGGTCGCCTCCGGCGAGCTGCGTGCGCCGATCGTCATCGGGCGCGACCACCTCGACGCCGGCTCGGTCGCCTCACCCCAGCGCGAGACCGAGGCGATGCTCGACGGCTCGGACGCCGTCGCCGACTGGCCGCTGCTGAACGCGCTGCTGAACACCGCCTGCGGGGCGAGCTGGGTCTCGATCCATCACGGCGGCGGCGTCGGCATGGGCAAGTCGATCCACGCCGGGCAGGTCTGCGTCGCCGACGGGTCCGCGCTCGCCGCCGAGCGGCTGCGGCGCACGCTCCTCGCCGACCCCGGGATGGGGATCGTGCGCCACGCCGACGCGGGCTACCCCGGGGCGGTCGACGCCGCGGCGCGGCTGGGCCTGCGGCTGCCGATGGTTCCCGGAACGTGAGCGTCTGCGTCCACGATGCGGCGCAGATCCTGCGCCCGCCGAGCGACGGCCTCCCCTACCTGCGCCATGACCGTGCCGGCGAGCTGCGCCTCGACGGCGGCGCGCTGACCGCCGCCGACGGTCAGATCACCGGCTTCGAGGCCGACGCCGGGGCCGTGATCCAGGTCGACGGCGCCGGCTGCGCCGTCGTCCCGGGATTCGTCGACGCGCACACGCACCTCCCGTTCGCCGGCTGGCGCGCCGGCGAGTACGCGCAGAAGGTGGCGGGCGCGCCGTACGAGGAGATCGCGCGCGCCGGCGGCGGGATCGCCGCCTCCTCGCGCGCGTTCGGGGAGTCCTCCGACGAGGCGGTGCTCGCCCAGGCCGGGGCGCTCGCGCGGGAGATGCTCGCGCACGGCACGACGACCTTCGAGTGCAAGAGCGGTTACGGCCTGACGGTCGACGCCGAGCTGCGCGCCCTGCGCCTCGCGGGCGACCTCGGCGAGCGGGCCGAGCAGGGAGCGACCTCGACGGCGCTGCTGGCCCACGCGGTGCCCGCGGGATATGACGCGGACTCCTGGATGGACGCGGTCGCTGCGATGCTGCCGCGGGTGCGCGCCGACACGCGCGCGAGCGCGCTGGACATCTACGTCGAGTCGGTCGCGTTCACGAACGAGCACCTCGCGCGCATGGGCGAGCTGGCGCAGGCGAACACCCTGGCGCTGCGCTGCCACGTCGAGCAGTTCGCGACGCACCGCTCCGTGCCGGTGGCGCTGGCGCACGGCGCGCGCTCGGTCGACCATCTCGCCTGCCTGCACCCGGACGACGTCGCGCCGCTCGCCGGCGCCGAGTGCGCCGCGGTGCTGCTCCCCGGGGCCGAGCTGCTCGGCGCCGAGCACGTGGCGCCGGCGCGCGCGCTGGCCGACGCCGGCGCGATCTGCGTCCTTGCGACGGACGCCAACCCGGGGACCTCGCCGGTCCTCTCGCTCCCGCTCGTGATCGGCATCGCCGTGCGCCGCTACGGGTGGACCGTTCGCGAGGCGCTGCTCGCGACGACGCTCAACGCGGCCTGGGTGCTGGGCCGCTCCGGCGAGGCCGGGTCGCTCGAGGCCGGCAAGCAGGCGGACTTCCTGCTCCTCGACGGCCCGGTCGAGCATGTTCCCTACCGCTTCGGCCACAACCCGGTCGCCGCGGTCTTCATCGCCGGGCGCCCGGTCCACGTGCGGCCCGATGCGGCCTGGCGGATCGGCGGCGCGACGTGATCGGCGCCGCGGACCTCGCCGCACGCCTGGCGGACCTGCAGCCGATCGGGCTCGGCCCCGCGGGCACGACACGGCTCGCCTGGACGCGCGAGGACGCCGCGGCGCGCGCATGGTTCGAGCGCCAGGCGGCCGCCGTCGGCCTGCGCGCCGAGCGCGACCCCGTGGGGAACCTGTGGGCGGTCCCGGACGGCGACGGCCCGTGGTGGGGCGTCGGCTCGCACCTGGACAGCGTGCGCAGCGGCGGCCGGCACGACGGCGCGCTCGGCGTCGCCGCCGCGTTCGAGGTCGCCGCGCGCGCCGCGGTCCCGCTGGCGGTGATCTCGTTCGCCGACGAGGAGGGCGCACGCTTCAACACCCCCACGCTGGGCAGCCGCGCGCTGGTCGGGCGGCTCGACGCGGATGACGCGCTGGCGCGCGTCGACGACGACGGCGTGACGATGGCCGCCGCGCTCGCGGCGGCCGGCGTCGACCCCGCCGGACTCTCCGGCGCGCCGGAGCGGCTGGCGCTCCTGCGCGGGTTCGTCGAGCTGCACATCGACCAGACGCGCGACCTGGAGCGCGCCGGCGTGCCGGCGGGCGTCGTCGCCGCGCTCGCCTCGCGGATGCGCGTCGAGGCCGAGCTGACGGGCCGCGCCGACCACGCGGGGACGACGCGCCGCGCGGATCGCCGCGACGCGCTCGCCGCCGCCGCCCGCCTGGTCGTGCGCGCCGACGAGCTCGCCGCGACGGACCCGGGCTTCGTCGTCACGGCGACCCGGCTGCTGGTCGAGCCGGGCGCGCTGACGACGATCCCCTCGCACGTGGCGCTGTGGCTCGACGCACGCGCACCCGCGCCGGAGACGGTCGAGCGCTGGCGCGCCGCGCTCGACGGGTTCGCCGCGCAGCTCGCCCGCAGCACCGGCGTCGCGATCGAGCTGCGAACCGCCGCGCAGAGCGCGGGCGTCGCGTTCGACGCGGGGATCCGCGCTCGCCTCGCCGCGGCCTGCGCGGACCTCGGCAGCGCCACGGACGAGCTCGTCTGCTTCGCCGGCCACGACGCCGGGGTGCTCGCCGAGCGCGTCCCGGCCGGGATGCTCTTCGTGCGCAACCCCACCGGCGTCAGCCACGCGCCGGAGGAGGAGGTCGCGCTCGAAGACGCGGCGGTCGCGGCCGAGGCGATGCTGCGGGCGCTCGAGGAGCTGGCGAGATGAGCGCGCTCGCCCACGTCCCCGCGATGCCCAACGCGCACTCGCACGCCTTCCAGCTCGATCTGCGCGGCGCCGGCGAGCGGCCCGCGCCGGCGGCCCACGCCGCGGACGACTTCTGGAGCTGGCGCGCAGAGATGTTCCGCCTGGCCGGCGCGCTGGACCCCGGGTCGATGCGCGCCGTCGCCGCGCGCGCGTACGCCGAGATGGCAGCGGCCGGCTACGGCGCCGTCGGCGAGTTCCACTACGTCCACCACCGCCCCGACGGGACGCCCTACGAGGACGACCCGATGGCGTACGCCGTCGCGCAGGCCGCCGTCGAGGCGGGCCTTGCGATCGTCCTGCTGCCCGCGGCCTACCACCGCGACGGGTGGGATGGGGCCGACCGCGCGCCCGCCCCCGGCCAGCGGCGCTTCTGCGACCCCGACGTCGACGCGTTCCTCGCGCGCGTCGACGCGCTGCGCAGCTGGGCGGACGGCCGCGCGGGAATCAGCGTCGGCGTCGCGGCCCACAGCGTGCGCGCCGTGCCCGAGCCCTGGCTGCGGGCGATCGCCGCCTACGCCGACGAGCACCGCCTCGTGCGCCACGTGCACGCCTGCGAGCAGCGCCGCGAGCTGGCCGAGTGCGCCGCCGAGCACGGCTGCACGCCGATCGAGCTGCTGCACCGCACCGGGTTCCTCGGCGCGCACACGAGCGTCATCCACGGCGTCCACGTCACGCAGGACGACATCGCCCTGCTCGCCGCGAGCGACACGATCGTCGTCTCCTGCCCGACGACCGAGGGCAACCTCGGCGACGGCCACCTGCCCGCGATGCGCTACCGCGACGCCGGCGTGCGGCTGGCGGTCGGCAGCGACTCGCAGGTGCGCATCGACCCGTTCGAGGAGGTCCGCGAGCTGGAGACCGGCGCCCGGCGCGAGCGCCGCACGCGCCACGCGCTGCTCGCCGCGAGCGGCGACCTGTGGGGTGAGCTGTGCCGCAACGGCCGCGCCAGCCTCGGCCTGCCCGAGGCCGATGACGGCGCCGGGACGATCGCGATCGACCTCGCGCATCCGTCGCTGCGCGGGGTCGCGCGCGAGGACCTGCCGTACGCGCTGGCGACCTGTGCGAGCGCCGCGGTCGTCGCGTCGCCGCGCGCCGGATGAGACCCCGGGCCGTCCAGCGACCCACTGCGCGGTGAGCTGTCCGCGGAAGCCCCGCTTTCATCGTGTTCGTGCGCGTCATACCCTGGGACCGCATGGTTTCGGGTGCACAGCCGAAGGTGGGCCTGGTCCTGGGTGCCGGGGGCGTCCTCGGTGGCGCCTGGCTCGTCGGGGCACTCGACGCCCTGGCGGCGGAAACGGGCTGGGATCCGGGGAGCGCCGACCACGTCGTGGGCACGTCGGCGGGCTCGATGGTCGGCGCGCTGCTGGCATGCGGGATTCCGCCCTGGTTCATGGCCGCGCACTCGCTGGGTGAGAACTTCGGCCCCCTCGGGGCGGTCCAGGGCGCCGAGCCGACCGAGGAGGACCGCTCCGGAGGGGCGGTCTACCGTCTGCACCGTCGAACCCCGGCCATCGGCCCGGGTTCCTGGAAGCTCGCGCTGGGCTCGCTCGCTCGGCCGTACCGGTACGCACCGGCCGCCGTCCTGGCAGGCTGGATCCCCAAGGGGCTCGTCTCGACCGAGTCGCTCAAGGCCACCGTGCGCCGTGCCTGCCCCGAGGGCTGGGCTCCGCACCCGGGATTCTGGGCGGTCGCGTGCGACTACCAGAACGGAAAGCGGGTCCCGTTCGGGCGAGGCGACGCCCCGGAGGCGCCGCTCCCGGATGCGGTCGCCGCGTCCTGCGCCATCCCCGGCTTCTACCACCCCGTGACGGTGGAGGGTCGCGAGTACGTCGACGGCGGCCTGCGATCGACGTCGAACCTCGACGTGCTCGCGGACAGCGGCTGCGAGCTGGTCATCTGCCTGAATCCGATGTCCTCGCTGCATGTCGCCCAGCCGCGCACGCTCGGCGAGCGGGCGGCGATGGCGATGCGGTCGGCCGCCGGACGGCGCCTGGGCTCTGAGGCGCGCCGGCTGCGCCGGCAGGGCATCGAGGTGGTGCTGCTCCAGCCGACCGTGCACGATCTGGACGCCATGGGCACGAACCTCATGAGCTCGCGGCGCCGGCGCGAGGTCCTCCGGCGGGGGCGGCAGAGCGTCGTCGAGCACCTGCGGGAGTCGCGGATCGGCGAGGAGCTGTCGGAGCGCCTGCCCAAGGGCATCCCCGCTCTGGTTCGCCGCCCCGAGGGACCGCCCTCGGGCTGGCCGAGCTTCCGCACGCTCGCTGAGCGTCGACACGCGCCGCGACGCCACGCGGCGGTGCAGCGCGGAGCAGCTGGGCCTTGAGGTCCGCGACCCGGCGGCGGCGCAGCGTCGACCCCGCTCAGTCGCTGACCGCGTAGGGCACGAGCAGCACAGGAACGGCGCTGTGCGCGAGCGCCGCGCGGACGACCTGCGCGCGCCCGGGCGCGAGCTTCTGATTCCAGCCGAGCGCGATGAGGTCGGCGTCGACGTCGCTCGCGGCCGCGGCGATGTGGTCCACCGCAGTGCCGACGCGCTCGATCACCTCCACGCGGGTGTGCCCGTCGATGACGAAGCGCGCGGCGAACTCGCGCTCCCAGGCCGGGATCGCGTGCTGCGGCTGGTCCTGGAAGGCCGGAATCTCGTCTGGGGCGTGGACATGGAGGACGACGACCTCGACATCGCGCCGCCGGGCCAGCGCGATCGTGGCAGCGATCGCCCGCGAGCTCTCGCCCGAACCTTCGAGCGGCGTGAGAACGCGCGCGATCGCCGCTCCGGCAGCGCCGTCCGGTGGCACGACGACGACCGGCTTGCTCACGCGCGTGACCACCTCGAGCGCCGTGCGGCCGGCCGGCCTGGGCCCGCTGTGCACGCCGCGAGCGCCGAGGACGACCACGACGACGTCCGGATCCGCGGCAGCCGCTGCGATGGCCGCGATCGGTGATCCCTGCGCCTCGCGAAACTCGACGTCGGCGTGCCTTGCCACCGCGAGGGCTGTTTCCACGCCGTCCTCGCGCACGTGCAGGGCGATGACCTTGGCCTCGAACAGCTCGGCGACCGAGCGCGCGGTCTCGAGGACCGCGGGCGCGCACGGGCTCGTGTCGATGGCTGCCAGCACGTGGTTCATGTCGGACCCTCGCTCTCGGTCGCCGGCGACAGATCGAAGGTCCGGGGTACGGGACCCACCTCGACCGGGTCGCCGCCGGATGCCACCACGCTGACCGGCGGGGAGGCGCTGATCTGGGCCTCGCCGGAGGTGATGCGCAGGCGGACCCGGCTGCCGCGGAAGCGCACACGCAGGTCGAGTGCGTCGATGCCGGGCATCGCCACGGGGTCGATCGCAAGCCCACCCCCGGCGGGCCGCAGGCCGCCGAAGCCGAAGCTCAGGGCGCGCCAGAGGCTGCCCATCGTCGCGAGATGCAGGCCGCCGGCGCTCGTCTGGCCGATGTCGTCGAGATCGATCCGGGAGGTGAGGCGCAGGAGCTCGAGCGCCTGATCGAGCCGGCCACGACGGGCGAGCAGCGCGGCGTGAACCCCCGGCGAGAGCGTGCTGCCGTGGGCCGTGCGCGGATCGTAGAAATCGAGGTTGGGGGCGAGCGAGCCTGCGGCGACCTCGTCGGGCACGAGGTAGTGCAGCATCAGCACGTCGGGCTGCTTGACGACCTGGGCGGCGTGCGTGCGCGCGGTGCCGAGCAGCAGGTCGGCGGACACCGGCCGCTGCGCAGCGATGTCCGCGATCACGAGCGGTTCGAGGCCCCAGAACCCGGCGAACTGCTCGTATCGCCCGGTGGCGGGGTCGTAGCCGTCGACGAGCGCGTCGGCCAGTTCCAGCCAGCGCCGGCGTTCGGCCTCGTCGAGCGCGCCGGGCGGCGCGGCGCCGGCGGCACGACGCAGCGTCCAACGCGCCATGACGTTGGTGTAGGCGTTGTCGTCGACGCGCTCGTGGTACTCGTCGGGCCCGATCACGGCGCGGATGTGGGCGCCGCCGTCGCCGTCGAGCTCGATCCGCGCGGCCCACCAGCGCGCGGTCTGCACGAGCAGCTCGAACCCGGGGCCGGCCGCGAACGCGCGGTCGCCGGTCCAGTCGATGTACTGCGCCGTCGCCCACGCGACGTCCGCGACGATGTGCTCCTCGAGCGCGCCGGTGAGCACCGCGACGCGCTCGCCGCGCGGGTTGGACATGGACTGCGGCGTCACGTCCTCGCCGGATGTCGCCGACTCCCACGGAAAGCGCGCGCCCGCACCACCCTGCGCGCGAGCGGCCCGCTGCGCCGCGGGCAGCCGCCGCAGGCGGTACTCGAGCATCGCGCGCGCGCCCGCTGGATGGGTCGCTGCGAGGAACGGCAGCACGTAGACGTCGCTGTCCCAGAAGACGTGCCCGCGGTAGGCGCCGCCGCTCAGCCCGCGCGCACCGACGGCCGCCTCGCCCTCGTCCGGCACCGATGCCATCAGATGGAAGAGCGCGAAGCGGACCGCGAACTGCAGGGTGCGATCGCCGTCGATCGCGACGTCGGCATCCTCCCAGCGCGCCGCCCAGGCCTGCCGGTGCTCGGTCAGCAGAGCCTCGAACCCCAGCTCGTGCGCGGCGCGTGTCCTGGCCAGCGCGGGCCGCTCGTCCGCCGGCCGGTCGCCGGAGCCCGCATAGCACGCGACCCGATCGAGGACCCAGTCGCGTGCCGGGCTGTGGGAAGCCTCCTCGCGCACGGCGTCGAGGACCGCACCGACGACCGATCCGCCTCGGCCCGTGACGCGCGTCCACGAGCAGCCGTCGACGCAGCCGGTCTGCGGCGTCGCGCCGTACGGTGGCTGCAGGCCCCGCGGCGCGCCCAGCACCGCGCCCCGGCTGCGCACGCGCAGGACGGCGGTCGCCGGCCGGGCCAGCGAGGACAGCGCGAGCGCGTCGACCCGCACGTCGTGGGCGACAAGCCGCTGCGCGAGCGTCCCCGTGTGAAGGTCCAGGACGCGGCGTGGCACGAGCTCGACGTCGTGGCCCAGTGCGACGGTGTTCCACAGCGGCGCGCCGAGCAACGCCGTCTCCGGCCCGTCGCCGGCGTAGACGCCTGACAGCAGCACGCTCGGCTCGTCGGCGGGATCGCTCACGAGGACGCTGCCGCGCGTTCCGAGCCGCCCGTCGGCCAGCGTCAGCAACGACTCGTGCACCCGCTCCAGGAGCGGGTCGACGCCGTCGACCGTCAGCGTCCATGCGGGATCGGTGGCCGGCACCGGGGGCTCTCCGCGACGGCGGCGGTCGATCTGGTCCTCGAGCACCCCCGCGAACGCGTCCGGGCCGCCCTCGAGCGCGATCACGTCCTCCGGCAGTCCGCCGGGCTCGACGCCGACCGAGAGCGCGGTGGCCCGGCGCGCCTCGCCCGAGAGCAGGTTGAAGTCGCTCCCGGGCAGACCGCCGAGCGGCCCGAGCTCGTCGCCGGCGACCAGCACCTGCTCGGGCGAGACACCCCGCCGCCAGAGGTCCTGCATGATCCACCATGCCGAGTCGGCCTTGTCGGTGAGCCCGATCTCCACGTGCTTCGCGTCGCTCGTCACGCGCGCATCGGGAATGCCCGCCTCGGCGGCCGCGGATCGCGCGATCGCCACGGCTTCGAGCAATCCCGAGATCCCGGCGCCCGCAAGGCGCTCCTCGACGGCTGCAAGCAGCTCGTCGATGCGCGCCTTCGGTGGATCGGCCCACGCCGGATCGGGGATCAGGTCGATCTTGCGGCGGTTGAGCCGCTCGGAGACGACGCGCGCCGTCAGCCCGCGCGCTGCCAGGCGCTCCACGGTGAGCTCGGCCGCACGCGAGAGGGCGGCATCCTCGGCGGGAGCGGCGGTGCGACGCTGCACGAGCTGACGCCCGCGCTCATCGACGCGGAAGACCTCCGATCCGCGATTGAGCAGCAGCGTGAGAGCACCCGGTCCGCGCGGGCGCGCACCGAGTTGCCCGTCGACGTTGTCGACGTGCGTGCCGCTCACGATCGCCAGCTCGAGCCCGACCGCGCACGCCTCCTCGACGAGCCGGCGCACGCGCGTCGCGTCGGCGCGGCGATCTGCCACGGCGGTCCCGTCCCAGTCGAAGACGATCGCCTCGAAGCGTCGCTGGAGCGCCGCCGGCGATGAGGCGCGCCCGGCTCTGCGCGCCTCGGGCTCGATCATGTCGTCATGGCCACCCGGACGTCGCCGTGGTGCTCGAGCAGCGAGAACCCGGTGCTCCCCGACCCGGTGCGCACGAAGGCCAGGCTCGCGTGCGAGGCCGCGACGCGGATGCCGCGGACGTGCACGCTGGAGAGCCACTCCGGCAGCATCGGGCGGTCGACCGTCAGCGTGTTGCGCGGTGCGTGGGCCGAGATGCCGAGCAGCGCCTGGAGCAGCATGAACGGCGCCGTCGCGGCCCACGCCTGCGGGATGCACGCGACCGGGTAGGCGACGACCGACTTCGACTCGTCGCGGCCGAAGCCGCAGAACAGCTCGGGCAGCCGGAAGTCGCGCGCGCTCGCGGCCACGTCGAACAGGCCGCTCGCGATCCGGGCGGTGCCCGCATCGAAGCCGTAGCGCTTGAGCCCGGCCGCGGCGATCGCGTTGTCGTGCGGCCACACCGAGCCGTTGTGGTAGCTCATCGGGTTGTAGGCCGGAGAGCTGCTCGAGAGGGTCCTGACACCCCAGCCCGAGAACATGTCCGGGGCCATCAGGCGCTCGGCGACGAGCCTGGCCTTGTCGTCGTCGGCGATCCCGCAGTAGAGGCAGTGCGCGGCGTTCGAGGTGACGCTGCGCACCTGCGCCTTGCGTCCGTCGAGCGCCAGGACGTAGTAGCCCTCGCCCGGATCCCAGAACTCCTCGTTGAACGCGACCCGCAGGGCGCCGGCCTGGGCCCGCAGCTCCGTCGCGCGGCCGGGATCGCCGAGCGCGTCGTAGACGTCGGCGATCCGCAGCTTCGCCTCGTAGACGTAGCCCTGGACCTCGACGAGCGCGATCGGGCCCTCCGCGAGCGACCCGTCGGCGTGCACGATCGCGTCGTGGGAGTCCTTCCAGCCGTGGTTTTCGAGACCGGCCGGCGAGCGGCGCTCGTACTCGACGAAGCCGTCGCCGTCGCGGTCACCCCACTCGTCGATCCAGGCGAGCGCGGCGTCGAGCGCCGGCCGCAGCTGTGCCATGGTCTCGAGGTCGAGCGTCCAGCGGTAGTAGCCCCCCGCGATCATCAGGAAGAGCGGCGTCGCGTCGACGGTCCCGTAGTACGGCGTGTGCGGGATGCTCCCCGTGCGAGCCAGCTCGCCGGTGCGCAGCTCGTGCAGGATCTTCCCCGGCTCTGCGTCGCGCCACGGCTCGTCCGCGGTGGCCTGCAGCCGGGCGAGCGCGAGCAGCGCGCCCCGCGCGACACCGGGGTTGATCATCAGCGTCTCGCACGCCGTCACGAGCGAGTCGCGGCCGAACGGCGCGACGTACCAGGGTATGCCGGCGGCTGGGATCACGGTGTCGCCGAGAGGCATCAGCAGCGCGTGCAGGTCGCGCATCGAGGCGTCGATGAAGCGGTCGAACAGCTCGTTGTCGGTCGTGATCCCGGCGCACGTGCTCACCCACCGGGCGTGCTCGGCGTCCAGCTCCGCAGCGGCATGCTCGATCGTGGGGGACGTGCCCGGGCGCCCGTGGTGGACGGGCTCGACCGTGATCTGGAGCGAGATCGCCTCCCCGACGGGGAGCTCCACGTCCCAGGAGAGATGGGCGCGCTCCGCCGTGAGGTCCACCCGCGCCGGCGGCGGGCTGAGCTCGACGACGGTCTCGCGGCGCTCGCCGTCCGCGGCGACGTAGGCGAACCGGAGCCGCGCTCCGTCGCGGCTCGGCGGCAGAACGGACCCGCCGGTTCGCCGCCCGACCCGCCTGACCTCGAAGACGTCGGCGAAGTCGGCGGCCAGCGAGAGCTCGACGGTCGTCGCGACCGGGTGCGGGCGGAAGCTGCGCACCCGCACGCGGTAGTGCAGGCGGTCGGCGATCAGCACGGTGCGCCGGACGTTGAGCGTCTCCTGCGGCACGGCGAGCTGGTCGTCGGTCCTGAGGATCGGATTCGTCGCGTTGATGACCGCGTGATGGCCAGACTGCATCGCCGACGACAGCAGCACCGGGACCAGGCCGCCGATCGTCAGCCGCAGCTCGGAGAGGTGCCGGGTGTCCTGCGCGTACAACCCCTCCCCGGAGACCGGCCCGGGCCGGATGTCGCCATCCGGGCGGGTGCAGACGAAGGCCGATCCGGACTTGAGCGCCAGCAGCTCCTCGCGCGCCTCGGCGAGCACCGACGGCGCACTCTCGAGCTCGCGGGCGGGTGCGACGTGGGGCTCTCCGGCAGAGGTCATGGGAGCTTGGGGTGATGCTACGCCGCGCTGACGCACGGCGGCACCGTCATCGGCTCGCGGTGGAGGGTCAGCTGCGTCGCGGCTTGCGCTTGTGGGCCTGGCGCACGACGCTGACGCCGTCGGCGGGGTAGACGATCGACTCGTGCTGCTCGTCCCAGCGCACGCGAAAATGCTCATGGCCCGGCCGGCCCATGATCTCGAGGATCTCGCCGCGACGGGCCGGCTCGCCGTGGATGCCGCGGGTCTCGAGCCAGTCGCCCACGCGCGCGCCGGAGATCTGGTCGTGCGTGAAGGCGTCCATGGCCGCGATCCTACGGCGCTCACTCGCGTGCGCATCGGGGGTTTCCCGCGCGTTTGCGCCCGCGGCACCCGCGGGGCGGAGGGCTTCGACCCCCCGCAGGGAGGCGGCTACCGCTTCAGCGAACGGTCCGCGCTGTGCACGACGCTGCGCAGGAAGTCGTACTGCGTCGTGACCAGCTTGTCCGCCATCTCGAGGGCGGCGTCGATGACCGTCTCGCGCCGCGACGGGCGGTCGCCGATCACCGGAAGCGCCTCGTCGACCGTGTCGACGAACTTGCGCACCGCCTCGATCGCGGCCCGCTGGCCGGCTTCAACCGACTTGAGCACCAGTTGGATGCAGACCATCGCGACGCCAGCCCGCCGTCGCGCCGCGGTCATCCGTACAAACCCCAGACCGGGTGCGGTCTCCCGGAGTCAGGGGAGAAGACCGTAGTTCTCCGCCACCGGCTGGGCGGAATCGCGGATTTCGCCGGCGCCGCGCCGGCGTACCCTTGAGGGCTGTCCTCCAACGTGCCGGAAATGACCGAGTCACCCCCTCAGCTTCGGATGGTTGCGCGTGGCCGCGCGGGCGGCCGTCTGCGGATCGCGATGCTGGCGCCGCCATGGATCGCCGTCCCGCCGCCCGGGTATGGCGGCATCGAGGCGGTCGTCGACCTGCTCTGCCGGGAGTTCGTCGCAGGCGGACACGACGTGACGTTGTTCGCGGCGCCCGGGTCGCAGTCCCCGGCGCACGTGCACACGCTGCTCGACGCGGCTCACCCTGATGCGATCGGCTCGGCGATGTACGAGAGCGACCACGTGGCCTGCGCATTCGATGCCATCGACGCGGCGGCTGACCGTGGGGTTCCGTTCGATGTCGTTCACGACCACTCGGGTTTCACGGCGCTGGCGATGGCGGCTCGCGTGCGCGCGCCGGTCGTGCACACGGTCCATGGCCTGTTGGTCGGTGAGACCGCCAGGTTCTACGCACGCCACGCCCACACGGCGAGCCTCGTGGCGATCAGCCGCTCGCAGTGGGACAGCGCCCCTCCGGGCGTGGACATCGCCGCGATCGTCCCGAACCCGGTCGCGGTCGATCGGTGGCCGCTGGGCATGGACAAGGACGACTACCTGCTGTGGATCGGCCGCATGGATCCGATCAAGGGCGCGCACCGCGCGATCCAGGCCGCGCGCCTCGCCGGCCGGCGGATCCTGCTCGCGGGGCCCGTGCAGAGCGGCCAGGCCGGCTACTTCCGCGAGCGGATCGAACCCCACATCGACGGGGACCGTGTCGTCTACGTCGGCGAGGTCGGAGGCTCCGTCAAGCAGCAGCTGTTCGCGCGTGCGGCGGCGCTGCTGATGCCGATCCGCTGGAACGAGCCGTTCGGGATGGTGATGGTCGAGGCCCTCGCCTGCGGCACGCCGGTCATCGCGTTCGCGGAAGGTGCTGCGAACGAGATCGTGATCGACGGTCGCAACGGGTTCCTCGTCACCGACGAGGCCGACATGGCCCGCGCCATCGCGCGCGTCGGAGCGATCGACCCCGTCGTCTGCCGGGAGTCCGTCCGCTCGCGATATGACGTCGCGATCGTCGCCGACGCCTACGCGGCCGTGTATCGCAGCGCGGCGGGAATCGCTCCGGGGGGCAGCCCGGCGCTCGACGACCCGCCGGGGCGACTGACCGTGACGGGCGCCGCACCTCGTGAACTGCTCGCTCCCCGTGGCTGACATACCGTCCGACACGTCGGACCGCGCGCGGCTGCTGAGCGCGCTCGCCGCCGCCGAAGGAGAAGCGCTCACGATCAGCGACCTGCGCGATCGCGGCGTTCAGATGCCCGGCCAGGCGCTCTACGAGCTCGAGCTCGAGGGCTATCCGGTCGAGCGCGTCCGCGTCACCGGCGGATCGCGCCGCGGCGGGACCGTGGGCTACCGGCTCGTTCCCCGCGGTTGAGCGGCGCCAGGGCGACCGGGACCGACGCGCGCATCCATCAGCCCGGCACCGTGTGCCGGGCTCCGAGGCGTCCCGCGCGTTGATCGACGAGCGCGCGGAGGTCGGTGACCAGCGCCTGCACGGGCCGGTCGCTGCGCAGCACAATGTGGGCGTCGGGCGCGACCTCGTCGAGGGGCTCCCATCCGGCGCTCTCCCTGATGACCACGGGCAGCGTCGCATCCGAAGCGCCGATGCGCTCCCGGTCCCGGCGTGCTGCACGCCGAGCGAGGACGGGCGTCGGCGCGCTGCACTCGACGAACAGCAGCGGCGCTGCGTCGTCGAAGGCGGCTCTGAAGGCGGCACGGTCGTCGCGGTGGCGGAAGGTGGCATCGATCAGCACGCCGCGGTGCGCGGCGATCTCGCGCGCGGAGCGCCGGCCGAGTTCCGTGTAGGTGCGCCGCGTGAACGCTGTGCGGTACGCCGTGTCGGGCGCGCGGCGATGCGGCGGGACGCCGGCGAGGCCTTTGCGGGTGACGTCGGAGCTCAGATGCGGAAGGCCCGAGGCCTCCCCCAGCGCCCGTGCGAGCTCCGACTTCCCGCTCGCGGGGAGGCCGCAGACCACGATCGCGAGTGGCAGCCGGGCGCGCCATGCGATGCGCTCGGCCAGTGCGAGGAAGTCGCGCGCGGTGGCGCTCTCATGGCCGTGCTCCGCGCTCGACAACGGATGCTGCGCGGCTCGCAGCAGAGCGACCTTGGCGCGGACGAGCGCACGATGAGTCGCGTAGAACGCGATCAGCGCGTCGTCACCAGGATCGCCCCCCGCTCCCCGGTACGCGCGCACCAGTGCAGGGACGTAGCGCTGCCCCCCGAGCGCCTCGAGGTCCATCACGAGGAACGCGAGATCGTCGGCCACATCGACCTCGCGCAGCGCGGAGTCGAACTCGATGCCGTCGAAGACCCGCACCGTGTCGTTGAGCAGCACATGCTCGGCGCGGAGGTCGCCATGGCCGTCCCGTATCCGGCCGTGTCGGGCACGCGCGTCGAGCATCCCGGCGTGCCCGGCGATGAACGCGTGCGCGGAGCGCTCGAGGTCGAGCACGCGCTCGACCTCCGCGCGCTGCTCGACGACAGCCAGCAGCTCGCCGCACTCCGCGGCCATTCGCCGCTCGATGGCGAGCACCGGCAGGCCGGCGGACGTCACACGGCGGGCGTCGGAGTGAAACCGCGCGAGCGCCCGTCCGACCGCGCTCACGTGCTCGTGTGTGAGCTCACCGCGGGCGAG
>Ga0208851_1000150_pt1 | contig 30767 bp, 29 predicted proteins | sample NGESurshal092012_FD_184481 | JGI IMG/M metagenome (GOLD analysis project Ga0208851, IMG submission 184481) | Arctic peat soil microbial communities from Barrow, Alaska - NGEE Surface sample 415-2 shallow-092012 (SPAdes) | ecosystem: Environmental > Terrestrial > Soil > Wetlands > Peat ... | reverse complement strand
ACCAGTACGCGCTCGAGGCCTTCCGGGTGCACGCCTTCGATTACTTGCTCAAGCCCTACGAGGACAGCCGCTTCCGCGAGACGCTCGGCCGGGCCAAGGCGCAGCTGTCGCGCGAGGAGGCGGCACGGCTCGGCGAGCAGCTCCGGGCCAAGGCCGTCGAGGCGGGACTGGTCTCCGCCCCCAGCTCGCGCATCGTCGTCCGTGACCGGGGGCGCATCATCTTCCTCGAGGCGGAGGAGATCGACTGGATCGAGTCGGCGGACTACTACGTCGAGCTGCACGTGGGGGCGCGGACGTACCTCCACCGCGAGTCGATGGCTGCGCTCGAGGGGCGACTGGATGCCACCCGGTTCGTTCGCATCCACCGCACGGCAATCGTCAATCGCCGGGTGCTCCGCGAGCTGCGCCGCACCGGGAGCGGCGGTCTGGTCGCGGTGCTGGCCACGGGCGCGGAGCTGCCGGTCGCCCGGAGCCAGCAGGCGCGGATCCGGCAGCTGCGGTAGAGCAGAGCGATGTCCCGCGCGGAGGTCACCGAGAGTCGCGGCCGAAGCTGGGCGCGGCCACCGCGCTGGGCGGTGGCCCTCCTGGTCGCCCTTGCGCTGGGGGTGCTCGAGTGGCTGCGCGCGCGCGGGACGCTGCCAGCCAGCTACCGGCACCCGTTCGCTGCGTTCATCCTCCGCTGGCTTCTCTGGGTGCCGGTGGTGCTCGCGCTCGGGCCACCGGTCCGCCGACTCGTGGCGACGCGCGCCCGGCCGGCAGTCCTGGCCGCCACCGTCGTGGCCGGCTTCCTCATGGTGACCACCTGTTTGAGCCTGGCCAACGCCGGGCTCTCGAGGGTCGTCGGTCCGGTCAGCTACGCTAGGATGGGCTACTGGCGCATGGTGGTGCTCGGCATCCGGAACGTCGAATCCGCCATCACCTACCTCGGCGCCGTCGGCATCCTGGGAACCATCGAGCTCCGGCGCCGACTCCGCGAGGAGGCGCTCACCGCTGCCCGGCTGGAGGCGGAGCTGACCCGGGCCGAGCTCGACCAGATGCGGGTCCAGCTCCACCCCCAGCTCATCGAGGACACGCTGAGAACGACGGCGGAGTTCGTGCGCGGTGGCGCGTCCACCCAGGCGGTGCAGCTGCTGGCGCGGCTGAGCGACGTGCTGCGGCTCACGCTCGCCACCCTGGGCAAGGAGCGGGTGTCGCTCCGCCAGGAGCTGGAATTCCTGCAGGCGTACCTCGGACTCCAGCAGATCCGCGAGCCGGGGCGGCTCCGGAGCCGGATGGACGTCGCCGCCGAGGCGCTGACCGCCGAGGTGCCGTCGCTCGCCCTGTTCCAGCTGGCCGAGCTCCCGGCCTCGCCCTGGGAAGGCGCGCTCGAGCTCTCCGCCGGCGTGGTCGACGGGCGGCTCCGCGTGCGGCTTCACCAGCTCGCGACCGCCCAGCCCGCCGCCGGGGTCCACGAGGCGTCGGACCGGCTCGCGCGTCTCCGGCAGCGGCTGGACCACCTCTATCCGAGGGACCACGCCCTTCACGTGCAGCGCGAGAACGTGGGGCTCTTGTGCACGCTGGAGATCCCGCTCGTGCACCTCGAGCCACAGGAGCTGTTCCCGACCGGCGGCCTGCGCGCCACGGGGCGCTGAAAACACCGCGGCCCGCCACCCTCACGCCGACCCGGCGCGGAACCACTCCGCGAGCGGGGCGATCTCCTTGAACCGTCGCGCCGGCGGAAGGCCCGCCAGCAGCTGGCGTCCGTACGCTTTTCGCCCCACCCGCACGTCGAGGAGCGCCACGATGCCCCGGTCGGTCCGGGTCCGGATGAGACGCCCGAAGCCCTGCCGCAGCGCGAGCGCCGCCTCGGGCAGCTGGTAGCTCGAGAACGGCTCGCGCCCCGCCTGCTCCAGCGCCTCGATCCGGGCGGCGACCACCGGGTGGGTGGGCGCGGCGAAGGGCACCTTGTCCAGCACGACCAGCGAGAGCGCCTCGCCGGGCACGTCCACCCCTTCCCAGAAGCTCGCCGAGGCGAAGAGGACGCTCGGCGTGGACTGGAACGCGTCCAGCAGGACCGGCTTCGGCGCCTCGCCCTGCAGCAGCATCGGGTAGGGCAACCGTCCGGAGAGCAGCGCGTGCACCCGCTCCATGTTCCGCAGTGACGTGAAGAGCGCGAAGGCGCGGCCGCCGGTCACTTCCACCAGCCGGGCGATCTCCTCTGCCACCGCCTCGGCGAACCCAGGCTCGCGCGGCTCGGGCAGGGCCGTCGGCAGGTACAGCGCGGACTGGCGCGCGTAGTCGAACGACGAGGGGACGGCGAGCTGGGTGAGCGGCGCCACGGCCTCGCCCGCCGCGTCGAGCAGGCCCACCTGCCGGCAAAAGTAGTCGAACGAGCTTCCGGTCCGGAGCGTGGCCGAGGTGAACACCACCGTGTCCACCGCGCCGTAGAGCCGCTCGCGCATCGCCTCGGCGACCGAGATGGGCGCGGCCCGGAAGAAGAGACCCCGACCCCGACCCTCCGCCCAGTAGACGTGGTCCGGCGCGTCGGCCCGACGAACGAAGTCGAGCTCGGCCCCGAGCTCCGCGGCCCGTCGCGCCAGCGCGCCCAGGTCCGGCTCCTCGTGGTCGGCGGCGAACCCACCGAGGGCGCCCAGCCCCTCGAGCACCGCCTGCACGTGCCGGTCGAGCGAGGCCAGCACGCGCGGGGTGAGCCGCACCGTGCCCTCCTCGCTCATCCCCACGGCCCGGGGCGCCGCGGCCCAGAGCGCCTCGGCGTGGGCACGCACCTTCACCGCCAGGGCCGAGAGCACGCCCGACCGCGCGTCCTCGAGCGGGAGGGTGGCCTGCGCATCCCGCGTCAGCTCCTCGAAGCGGTGGCTGCTCACGGTGGTCCCGAAGAACTCGGTCGCCGCGTCCTCCAGCCCGTGCGCCTCGTCGAAGATGACCGCCTCGTACCGCGGCAGCACGCCCTCGCCGTTGCCGCGTCCGGTGCGCACCACCAGGTCGGCGAAGAAGAGCGCGTGGTTCACCACCACCAGCTCCGACTCCTCGGCGTCCTGCCGGAGCCGGGTAACGAAGCACGTGGTGTGCTGCGGGCAGCGCGTCCCGAGACAGCCCTCGGACGTGGTCGAGACCTGCCGCCACCCGGAGAAGCCCTCGGGGAGCATCAGCTCCGCCCGATCACCGGTCTCGGTCCGCTCGGCCCAGCGCAGGAGCATGGCGAACGCGTCCGCGTCCTCACGCGAGTCGAGCAGCGCTCCGGTTCGTGCCCGCTCGAGCCGGTGCAGGCACAGGTAGTTCGCCCTCCCCTTCACCAGCGTCGCCCGGACCGGCAGCCCGAGCGTGTCGCGGACCAGCGGTAAGTCCTTGTGGAAAAGCTGGTCCTGGAGGTTCTTCGTCGCCGTGGAGACCACGACACGCCGGCCGCTCAGGATGGCCGGGACGAGATAAGCAAGCGTCTTGCCCGTTCCGGTGCCCGCCTCGGCCACCAGCATCCGGCGCTCGTCGAACGCGCGGGCCACCTCCCGCGCGAGGGTGAGCTGCTCTGGGCGGTGCTCGTACCCCGGGAGGGCGCGGGAGAGTCGGCCACCAGGGCCCAGGACCTCGGCGATGTCGTCCACGCTAGCGCGTCCGGAGGAGGAAGTTGACCAGCAGCGCGGCAATGGGAATCACGAAGAAGAGCATCGCGCTGACCGCGAGCACCTTGCGCCGGTTTCGCCGGAACTCGGCCGGATCCGTCTTGCTGGCAGCGGTGGCGGCGGTCGAGGCCATTCGCACCAGCGACTCGAGCGCGGCCTTCGCCGGCGCGTCGTCCGGCGTGGTGGCGAGCCGGATGCGGTACAGGCGCCCCGCCCGCGCCAGCTCGTCCATGTTGAACGCCATCTGCAGGAACTTCTCGTGCTCGTCCTGACGGTCCCAGCGGTCCTCGAGCCCGCGCCAGGCGGACTCGAGCGCTGCGGAGGGCTGGTGGTCCTCGGCGCGGAAGTTCGCGAACACCAGGCCGCAGGCGGGGCAGACGAGCGCCTCGCGCGTGCGGGGGGTGATGCACTTGGGGCAGTGTCCGGGCGGAATCTGGACCGTCGAGCCGCGGGTGACGCCCGGCTGCGGCGGAACCACCGGGTTGGCGCCCGTGGGCCGGGCCCGCAGTGCCGGCGGCGGAGCTGCGGGAGCTGTCGGCGTACCCGGGTGCACCTCGCCGAGGTTGCTGAGCAGCTGGGCGAACTCGGCGTCCACCACCCGCTTGGGTGGGGGCAGCGGCGCGATGGCCGGAGGTCCCGGCGCCTCGAACCGCGCCACCTCGGCAGGACGGAGGACGTCGGCGCTGCCCGGGGGCGCGACCGCGAGCGGGACGGCTGAGGAGCTCGGCGAGCTGGGAGTGAGGAGGATGATGGTCGGCCCCTCGTCGTTCTCGTCCTCCTCGGCTGGCGGGGGCGGAGGAGCGGCCTTCCGCCCGCCGTGCTTCTTCGCCCCGCTCTTCTTGCCGGCTCCTTCCTTCTTCGGTGCGTCCTTCGCCGGGGCGTCCTTCGCGGCCGCTGCCTTCGCCGAGGGCAGCGTCACCGGACGGGCGGGCAGCTCCTGCCGCTGCTCGACGCCGCAGGCCGGGCAGCGCGCGACGAGACCGCCGCGTTCGACGCGGAGATCCACCAGCTCGACCAGCCGCTCGCAGGAAGGACAGAGGACTTTCATCGTCCGGGAGTCGACCCGGCAGTCTAGAGGACTGCGACGAAAGGTGCCGGGAGGAAACAGAGCGCCGCCACGACGGCCGTCGCCGCGCACACCCACCCACGCAGGGGGCCGAGCGGCTCCTCCGGCCGGACGAGCGGCGGATGGCGGACACCCACCACCAGCCACACCACCAGGAGCCACGCGAGCCAGGTGAAGGAGACGGTGAGGGTCAGGACCGCGAGCCCCACCAGCGTCAGCCGTCCGAGCATGCGCGCCCTGTCGCCCAGCACCGCGTACGTCAGATGCCCGGCGTCGAGCTGGCCGACCGGGACCAGGTTGAGCATGGTGATGAGGGTCCCCAGCCAGCCGGCGGTGACGAAGGGATGGGCGGCGACGTCCATGCCTGCCGGGCGGACCCCGAGGAACACCCGCTCGAACCCCAGGAGCAGGAGATTGTCCCCGAAGATCTGCGGCTCCATCCGGGGCAGGCCATGGTGCACCACGGACCAGAGGGAGAACGGACCGAGCAGCGTGGGCGCGGTGGCAGGTGTGGGGACGAACTGCGAGTGCGCATACCCCCAGGCCAGCAAGGGCAGCGCCACCAGGAAGCCGGCCAGGGGCCCCGCGGCCCCGATGTCCACGAGGGCGTTGCGGGTGGGGATGCGGTCCCGGACCCGGATGACTGCCCCCAGCGTGCCGAACCCGAGCAGCGGCAGCGGGATGAAGTAAGGCAGGCTGGCGCGCACGCCGTGACGCCGGGCCAGGAAGTAGTGCCCGAGCTCGTGCGCCCCGAGGATGCTCACCGCCGCGAAGGTGAACTCGAGCGACGCCCGCAAGGCCCCTGGCCGGATGAGGATGGCGCCCGACTCCGTCCACGCTCCCGTCTGGACGAGGAGGAAGGTGGCGAAGACGGTGAGCAGCGTGCAGCCGAACAGGACGGCAGCCAGCCACACCCGGGGCGCAGGCGTTGGAAGGGTGGCGTCCAGCTCGGGGCTCCTCAGGGCTCCAGGGCCGACGAGAGGACCTGGGCGGTGAACTGCACCAGGGGAATGACGCGCTGGTAGTTCATCCGCGTCGGTCCGATGACCCCCACCGTGCCCAGCGAGCGGTCCGCCGGGCCGTAGGGGGTGGCCACGAGCGACACGTCACCGCCGGGCGAGATGTCGCTCTCATGCCCGATGAAGATCTGCATCTCTCGCGCGCGCTGCACCCGGTCCAGCAGTGCCATGAGCCGGGTCTTCTCTTCCAGGGCCCGGAACAGGGACTTCATCCGGTCGACATCGGCGAACTCCGGGGCGTCCAGAAAGCTACCCGTGCCCTCGATGAAGACCTTCTCGGTGGGGGGCGTCCCGGTCGCCAGCAGCCCCAGCTTCAGGGCCTTGCCGACCAGCTGGTCGTAGGCGGCCTGGTCCTGCGCCAGCTCGTGCTCGATGCGCCCACGGACCTGCTCGAGCGGGAGCTTCTCCAGCAGCTCGCTCAGGTAGTTCGAGGCCCGGACCAGCTCCTCCTGCGAGACCTCGAAGTCGAGCGCCACCGGCCGGTTGTGCACCTGCCCGTCCTGGTCGACGAGGATGGCCAGGAGCCGGCCCTCGCGGAGGCGGACGAACTCGATTCGGTGGAAGGTCCCGGAGGTGGGCCGGGGCGTGACCACCACCCCGGCGTGCCGGGTGAGGAAGTGGAGAATGCGCCCCGCCCCCTGCAGCGCGTCCTCCAGAGGAGCGCCGGGGGTGTTGATGCCACGCTGGATGAGATCGCGATCCCTCGGGTTCGGGTCGCGCAGCCGGATGAGCGTGTCGACGTAGAAGCGGTAGGCGCGGTCGGTGGGGACCCGGCCAGCAGAGGTATGCGGCTTGTCCAGGTAGCCGAGGTCCTCCAGGTCCGCCATCACGTTGCGGAGCGTGGCGGAGGAGACGTCGAAGCCCGGGCTGCGTGCGAGCTGCTGGCTACCGACAGGCCCGCCCGTGGCGATGTACTCGCGGATGATCGCGTGCAGGACGTCGCGGGCGCGGTCGGAGAGCGGCTCGGCCATGGAGGCTCGACAGCCACAAGCGTAGGCAGCCGGGGCCGCCGTTTCAATGCAGCCCCTCCGTCCCATTCCCTTTTCTCCGCGTCTGGGGCTTTATTCGGACGCATGAAACCAAAGGACGTCCTGGGGCTCGCCAAGGACCGCGGCGCGGTGATGGTGGACCTCAAGTTCATGGACTTCGTCGGGCTGTGGCAGCACTTCACCATCCCCCTCGGCGAGCTGAAGGAGGAGATCTTCGAGGAAGGGCTGGGGTTCGACGGGTCGTCCATCCGCGGCTGGGCGGAGATCCACGCCTCCGACATGCTGGTGATGCCGGATGCCAGCACCGCCGTGATGGATCCCTTCATGAAGGATCCAACGCTGAGCCTGATCTGCAACATCGCCGACCCGATCACCAAGGAAGCGTACGGCCGCGACCCGCGGAACATCGCCATCAAGGCCGAGCGATACCTCAAGTCCACCGGCCTCGCGGACACCGCGTACTTCGGCCCGGAGGCCGAGTTCTTCGTGTTCGACACCGTGCGCTTCGACAACAAGCCGAACGCCGCCTTCTACGAGATCGGCTCCGACGAGGCCGCCTGGAGCACCGGCAAGGAGGAGGGGAACCGGGGCTACAAGGTCCGCTACAAGGAGGGCTACTTCCCGGTCGCCCCGCTCGACAGCCAGCAGGACATCCGCACCGAGATGTGCCGGGTCCTGGCCGACGTGGGCATCGAGGTGGAGCGGCAGCACCACGAGGTCGCCACCGCCGGCCAGGCGGAGATCGACTTCCGCTTCAACACCCTCGTGAAGTGCGCCGACCAGCTGAGCTGGTTCAAGTACGTGGTGAAGAACGTCGCCTGGCGGAACGGCAAGACGGCGACCTTCATGCCCAAGCCGCTCTTCGGGGACAACGGCTCGGGCATGCACACCCACCAGTCGCTGTGGAAGAACGGCAAGCCGCTCTTCGCCGGCGATGGGTACGCGGGCATGAGCGAGATGGCGCTCCACTACATCGGCGGCATCCTCAAGCACGCCCGGGCGCTGGCGGCGCTCTGCAACCCGACGACGAACAGCTACAAGCGGCTGGTCCCGGGCTTCGAGGCGCCGGTGAACCTGGCCTACTCCAGCCGGAACCGGAGCGCGTCCATCCGCATCCCGATGTACAGCCCGAGCCCCAAGGCCAAGCGGCTCGAGTTCCGCAGCCCCGATCCGTCCTGCAACCCGTACCTCGCCTTCGCCGCGCAGTTGATGGCGGGCCTCGACGGGGTCGAGAACAAGATCGACCCGGGTGACCCCCTGGACAAGGACATCTACGGGCTGTCGCCGGAGGAGCTGAAGGACGTCCCGAAGATGCCGGGCAGCCTGGAGGAGGCGCTGGACTGCCTCCGCAAGGACCACAAGTTCCTGCTCAAGGGAGACGTCTTCAGCGAGGACGTCATCGACACCTGGATCAACCTCAAGATGGAGAAGGAAGTGAACGCGGTGCGGCTGCGGCCTCACCCGATGGAGTTCCAGCTCTACTTCGACATCTGAGGCAAGACCGCAATGGCACCGCCGGGACGGCGTACCGGCGGGGACAGCTCGCTGCTCCGTTTTCCCCGGAGGTGACATGCGCGTCCGTCCCTGGCTGCTGGTCCTGGCGTTTGCCGCCACGTCGGCGTTCGCGGCGCCGCCGCCCGCGTGGGTGAAGGAGAGCGACGCCCTCGCGCAGCCGATGTTGAAGACCCAGGCCGAGTTCGGGCCAGAAGGTGCCCAGCGGCTCGGCGTCGAGGGAGTGGACGACAAGGTCGTCGATCTCGGGCCCGGGTACGGCGAGCGTCACCGGGCAGCTCTGGAATCCGCCGCCCGGGACCTCCAGGCGAAGCTGGCGACCACGCGCGACCCCAAGGTCCGCGAGGACATCCAGATCCTGATCGAGAGCTGCCGTCGGCAGATCGCGACCGGAAAGCTCGAGGACGCGCTCCTGCTCCCCTTCTTCAATCCCGCCCGGACTGCGTTCACCGGGATCTTCGGCCTGCTGGATCCACGGGTGCCCAGGGAGCGCCAGGCCGCGGCGCTGGTCCGGCTCCGGCGCTATGCGGGGCTCGAGCCGGGCAGCACGCCCATCGCCGAGCTGGCGAAGGCGCGGACGGTGGAGCGCCTCTCCGACAAGGCCCTCCTCTTCCCGTACCGCCCCGAGGTCGAGCAGGCACTCGCCGACGGCCCGCGCCTGGTCGGTGGCATCGGCGAGCTCTTCAAGAAGGCCGGCCTGACCGGCTACGAGCCGGCGCTCGCAAAGCTGCGGGAGCAGATGGAGGCCTACGACCAGTGGGTGAAGGCGGAGATCCTCCCGCGTTCCCGGACCGACAGCCGGCTACCGCCGGCGCTCTACGCGGCCTACCTCCACGACTTCGGGGTGGACCTCCCGCCAGAAGCGGTGCTGCGCGCTGCGCTGATCTCCTTCGGCGAGATCCGCAACGAGATGAACGCCCTCGCCCCGCTCATCGCGAAGGCACGGAAGCTTCCGCCAGGGAGCGACTACCGGGCGGTGCTGCGGGCTCTGAAGAAGAAGCAGATCTCCAACTCCGAGGTCCTGCCGCTGTACACCAGGCGGCTCGCCGCGCTCGAGGACCTGGTCCGGCGCGAGCGCGTGGTCACCCTGCCCGAGCGCAAGGCCACCATCCGGCTCGCCGGTGAGGCCGAGTCGGCCGCCCAGCCGGCGCCGCACATGAGCCCGCCCAGGCTCATTGGCAACACCGGCGAGTACGGCGAGTTCGTGCTCCCGCTGTCGGTCCCGGGAGCGCCCGGACAGAAGGACCTGCGGACGGACGACTTCACCTTCGACGCCGCGACCTGGACGTTGACGGTGCACGAGGCGCGACCCGGACACGAGCTCCAGTTCACCCGGATGATCGAGAGCGGCGTGTCGATCGCCCGCGCGGTCTACGCCTTCAACAGCGCCAACGTCGAGGGCTGGGCCCTCTACGCCGAGTCGGAGATGAAGCCGTACCTCCCGCTCGACGGGCAGCTGGCATCGCTCCAGCACCGGATGCTGCGCGCGGCACGGGCCTTCCTCGACCCGATGCTGAACCTGGGCCAGATCACCCCGGACGAGGCCCGCCGGGTCCTGATGGAGGACGTGGTCCTCTCCGAGGCCATGGCCAAGCAGGAGGTGGACCGGTACACCTTCCGAGCCCCGGGGCAGGCCACGTCGTACTTCGTGGGCTACCAGTCGATGCTCGAGGCGCGGCAGCGGGCAGAGCTCGCCCTCGGCGGGCGCCTGGACCGGCAGCGGTTCAACGACTTCATCCTCGCGCAGGGTCTCTTGCCGCCGGACCTCCGACTCAAGGCCGTGCTGGACGAGTTCGTCCCGGCGGAGAAGGCCCGGGCGGCGGCGAGCCGGCCGGACCCCGCGTCCAAACCGAACTGACACGCGTCAGATGGCGCGGGCGCCTGCACCCGCGCGCTCCGGTGCTTGCAATGCGAGCCCCCGGGGAGTGTTGATGCCTTCCGCCCCGTCGTGACCGCTCCCGAACTTCCTGCCGCGAGCACCGAGGTCGCCCCGCGGAGCGCCTCCGCGCTGCGCATCCCCGGGCGCGACTTCCTCCAGCTCCGTCGGGACGCGCTCGGGTTCTTCACCCGCCTCCATTCCGAGCGCGGGGACGTCGCGCGGTTCCGCGTCCCTGGACGGCGACTCGTCCTGCTCGGCCACCCGGACCACGTCCGCGACGTGCTCCTCACGCATGCCTCGAAGGTCGAGAAGGGCCCCGCGCTCCGGAGCACCCGGGTGCTGCTCGGAGACGGGCTCCTCACCAGCGAAGGTGCGGTCCACCTCGAGCACCGCCGGCGGCTGCAGCCGGCGTTCCACCGGAACGAGCTGCTCCGCTACGTGCCGGGCATGGTGCGGCAAGCCGAGGCGTGCGCCGCATCGGTGCGCGCTGGCGAGCCGTTCGATCTCGCGCGCACCCTGATGGAGCTCACGCTGGGCATCGTGTCCGAGGCACTCCTCGGGGCAGACCTCCGAGCGGACGCGCACCGCATCGGTGATGCGCTCACCGAGGCGCTCGGCGCGTTCAGGAGCCTCTCGCTCCCGTTCGGCGGACTGCTGCTCGCCCTCCCGCTCCCGCGGGCGCGCCGCTTCCGGGCCGCCCGGGCCGAGCTGGAGTCGGCGGTGGCGTCCCTCGTCGCACGCCACCGAGGCTCGACCCACGACGACCTCCTCGGCACGCTGCTCCAGGCGCGCGCCGAGGGCGTGTACGACGATCGCGCGGTGCGGGACGAGGTGATGACCTTGGTCCTCGCCGGGCACGAGACGACCGCCCTGGCGCTCACCTGGGCTTTTCACCTGCTCGCCACGTCCCCGGCGATCGAGCAGGCGCTGCACGCCGAGCTGGATCGTGTGCTCGCCGGTCGCAATCCGACTGCGGACGACCTCGAGGCGCTCCCCGTGACCCGGGGCGTGGTCGGGGAGTCGCTTCGCCTCTTCCCGCCCGCCTGGATCCTCGGTCGCCGGGTGCTGGAGCTGCTTCCTCTGACCGGAGGTCCGGTGCTCTCGCCGGGCACCATCGCCGTGCTCTGCCCGTGGGTGCTCCACCGCGACGTCCGGTTCTGGCCCGAGCCCGAGCGGGTCGACCCCGGCCGGTGGACCCCGGAAGCGCGGGCCGCCCGCCATCGCCAGGCCTTCATCGGCTTCGGGGCCGGGACCCGCGCCTGCATCGGCGAGGGGTTCGCGTGGAACGAGGCGATCCTGGTGCTGGCGACGCTCGCCAGCCGCTGGCGCTTTCTTCAGGTCCGGGCGGGTCCGGTCGCTCCCGAGCCCAGCGTGACACTCCGCCTCCGGGGTGGGCTTCCGGTGCGCGCGGTTCGGCGGGACCGGGTCAACGCACGGTCTTGAACAGCATGAGCGCTCGCTCTGTCGCCTGCAATATATCCTGGCTGACAAGCCCCGCCATCGCTGGTCGTCTAACCAACAGACGCCCTGGCCCGCGATTTGGTTGCTGACGGGGAGACCTTACCCGGGGCAAACCTCTCCACATGCCCCGCGTGCTCATCATCCAGGACGACCCGGCCGTTCTCGCCCTGATGCGTCACGGCCTGGTCCGCCGGGGGTACGAGGTGGACTCCGTCCGGTCTGCCCACGAGGCCATGGACCGGCTCATGACCGAGCGTCCGGACCTGGTGGTCTCCGACGTGCAACTCGAGGATGCCCGGGGCGACCTGCTGCTGGGTGCGGTGGGTGCCCACTACCCCGAGGTCGCCTGCCTGCTGGTCACCAGCGGACCCACCTCCCGCTCCTCGTTCGGGGGAATCAGCGTGCTCCGGAAGCCGTGGGACATCGTCCACTTCGTGGACCGGGTCTGCTCGGAGCTGGACAAGCGCGCCGCCGGTCCTCAGCCGGACGCGACCCGCACCGCCGCGGTGGGCAGCGCCTCGGTCTCGTGAAAGCGGGCGTAGTCGATCTGGCGTGACCCGTCCGGGGCCAGCTGGATGACGTCCCGGAACCGGTGGTTCCACCTCAGCTCGCCCGCCACGTAGGACTGCCGGGCGTAGATGGTCTGGGCCAGCGTCTCGTCCCAGCCGGTGAAGATGACGAGGAGCTCCATCTTGCCCTCGGCGAACGACTCCGCGGTCACCCCGTGCAGCGGGCTCTTCTCGTCGATCGGGTGGAGCGCCAGCCAGGTCAGCACGAACGCCGGGCTCTCGCTGCGGCTCAGCGCGAGGTCCACCATGCGCCGGAACCGCTCGCCCTCGGTCGTCACCTCCGAGCGGACGAGCGTGACCTGGAGTCTGGCCTGCACCACGTGGTTCACCCGCTCGTTCGCCACCCGGAAGCTGAACGTGGGCAGCCCGTTTCGCGGAGCGATGATCGCCACATTGCTGAAGATGACCCGCGCCTTGGGACGGCTGAACTTGGCGAAGGTGATGCCGGTGAAGGTGGCCAGCCCGAGCAGCCCGACCATGTTCTCTGCCGTCGCGACGAGGTGCGCCGGGAGCGACTGGGGCGCCATGACTCCGTAGCCGATGGTTCCCAGCGTCTCCACGCTGAAGAAGAACGCGTCGGCAAACGAGCCGGGCTGCGCGTTCAGGACGCCCCCGGTGGCTCGATACACCAGCGCGAACAGCGCATTGGCGAGGAGATAGGCCGATCCGTAGATGGCGAGCACCACCCGCCACTTCGCGGCGATGAGGAAGTAATAGACGTCGGAGAGCGTCGCGCGGCGCAGACCCACCAGGTCGCGGGCCCGGAGCAACGGGCGGCCGTCCCGCTGGAAGATGCGGGGAGCGTCGCTCGGCGGCGTGTGGAGCGGGGCCGGCATGCTGGCCCGGTCAGGCTACCAGCGGCCGACGTCCCGGAGCAGCGGGGTCCCGTCCCGGGCAGGGGTGGTGCAGGGACGCGACTCGGTCCAGGCGCAGGTGCTCTGGTCCACGGAGGGCGCCCGGTGCAGCACAAAGGAGGAGCGGGTCCCGTAGCCGATCGCATCGGCGTGCACGCAGGTCCCGGCGCGCGGCTCGGACCCGTGCTCCGACAGGAGCGCCAGCCACCCCTCGGTGCCGAGCAGGTTCACGCCCGCGAGGCGCGAGCCGACCAGACGCCGGCGAGCGCCGTCGTCACCGGCGCCGCGGCTCTGCTCGGTGATGACGTGGGGTCCCGGCTCGAGCCGCTCCTGAGACAGCGCGCTGCCATCACTCCAGGTCAGCCCGGCGAAGACGCCATCGGAGTACGCGAGGTGAAAGCCGTTGTAGGCCGCGGGGTCGAGCGCAGCGAGGCGGGCGTGCAGGGCGGAGGCCTGGTCCCACACGAGCGCCTCGGTCACCAGGAGCCCCCGCGAGCGTCGGGATGGGTCCCGAGGTCCCGTGGATCTGTTGGTCACGCCGACGAACAGCCCAGCGGCGTTGACTCCGAGCCAGGTACCGCCGGCCTGGAGGTCACACGGGGCGAGCCAGCGCCCGTCGGCCGAGCGCGTGGGCGGGGCCGCAGGTCGAGCCAGGAATTCGTCCCGGTTGGCGGCCACCTGGAGCACTCCGCCCGGCTCGGGGACCACCAGGACCAGCGTGCACATGGCCAGCGCCTACTTCGTCGCGGTGAGGACCAGGACCAGCTGCCCGTTCTCGTGCGGTCCCGCCTGGAGGAAGGCCGAGGCGCCTGCTCCGAGCTCGACCGTCGTCTGCAGCGGCGGCACCGAGACCGCGACGTGCGGGCGCGGATGGTCCCCGGGCTGCAGCGTGAGAGTCGCCGTCTTGCCCGGAATGGCCACGTCGGCAGGCTTCCCCGGGGACAGGCTCAGGGTCTGCTCCGAGAGGCGGCGATAGCTGCTGAAGCGAAGCCCAGCCTTCTCGAACCCCTGACGCATCTTCTCCAGGCCGGGGTCCACGTGGGCAGCGTCGTTCGACGCCTGCACCACCTGGACCTCCACCTTGACCGGCGCCGCCGCCAGCAGCGCGGCCACGCCGAAGGACGTGAGGCTGGCCAGCGCGGTCACAGCTCCCCCGCGCGCGGCCTCTGCTGTGCGGGGATGGGCGCCTGCGGGCCCGGCTTATCCGGCGACAGCGTCGTCGGCCGGTGAGCGCCCGAGGCATCGGGGTGCTCGACGAGCCAGATGATGGCGTCACCGGTGTCGGTCTTCAGCACCACCGGCTGGAGCTGGGCCGGCGCGTCGGCGGTGGCCGACTGCACGACCACGCCCTCCCCACCGGGGACGGGCGCAGCGGGACGGAGGACGAAGAACGCCGCGGCGGCAACCGCGACGAGGCCACCCACGGGAAACCACGGACGCCGCCACGCCTCGCGGAGGCGATCGACGACGGCCGGACGGCGCGACACCTGCCCGAGCACCCGGTCCGCCAGGCCGGTGAAGTCAGCCCGGGCGACACCTGCCTCGGAGAGCGCGCGCATCGCCGAGCCGAGGCCGCGCATCGACTGCTGGATCTCACGCACCCGCGGGTCCTCGGCGAGCGCACGCTCCACCGCCTCCCGCTCGGCGGCGGTGAGCTCACCGTCGATGTAGGCGGAGAGCAGCTGGAGGGTGTTCGAGTTCAGCGACATGACGGCGAGTGGCCCTTCCACCTTGAGACGCACGCAGCCTGGCTCATATTCTGCCTCCGCATCAGTCTTGCTCATCGTCGGACGGCAGGGGGATGCCGAGCGACTCCGACAGCAACTTCTGAACCTTGGCCCGGGCATGGAAGAGCCGAGACATGACCGTTCCTTTAGGGATCTCGAGCGCTTGCGCCAGCTCCTCGTAGCTCAGGCCGTCGAGCTCTCGCAGCAACAGGATGGCGCGGTGCTTCTCCGGAATCTGCTCCAGCGCGGCCTGGATCTTCTCGCCGAGCTCCCGCTGGAGCACCGCCTTCTCGGGGTTGTTTCCCAGCTGCGACGAGACCCCTCCGAGGTTGGCCTCGGTGAGGTCGTGTGCGACGTGCTCGTCGAACTCGATCGTCTGGCTCCGCGAACCGCCGCGGCGGCGGATCACGTCGATGCAGACGTTCACCGTGATCCGGTACAGCCACGTGTAGAAGGTCGCGTCCGACTTGAAGCTTTCGAGCGAGCGGTGGACCTTGACGAAGGCCTCCTGGACCACGTCCATGGCGTCCTCGCGGTCCTTCACCATCCCCAGCGCGACGGCGTAGACCTTCTTCTGGTACCGCTCGACCAGGAGCCTGAACGCGCGCTCGTCGCCTGAGCGGGCGCGCTGGACCAGGCTGTGGTCGTCGGTGGCCAACGGAGGCTCGGAGCCTAGCAGCGGCTACACCCACGCGCGCGGATCACGAAGCACCGCCACCAGCTTCGCTTCCTCGCTTCCGGGCTCCGGCTGCACGTCGTAGCCCCACGCCACCTCGGGTGGCATGGAGACCAGGATGCTCTCGGTCCGGCCGCGCGTCTGCAAGCCGAACACAGTGCCCCGGTCGTAGACCAGATTGAACTCCACGTAGCGGCCGCGGCGCAGGAGCTGCCATCGCCGGTGCTCGGCGGAGTACGGCAGATCCCGCCGCCGCTGGACGATGGGCAGGTAAGCGGGCACGAACGCCCTTCCGCAGTCCTGGACGAAGGCGAAGTCGTTCTCCAGAGGCCGTCCGGTGTTCTCGAAGAAGATGCCGCCGACCCCGCGCGACTCGTCACGATGTGCGAGCCAGAAGTAGCGATCGCAGTCGACCTTGAAGCGCGCGTAGCTCCCCGGCTGGTGACGCTCGCAGACGTCGCGCAGCACGCGGTGGAAGTGCACCGCGTCCTCCTCGAAGAGGTAGTGGGGCGTGAGGTCCGCGCCCCCGCCGAACCACGCCTTGCCGCCCTGCTGGATGAAGCGCCAGTTGGCGTGCACGGTGGGGACGCGCGGGTTCCGCGGGTGGAGGATCAGGCTCAGGCCCGCGGCGAAGAAGCGCCGCCCCTCGCCCTGGAGCCGGTTGGCGAACTGCTCCTCGAGCTCGCCCCACACCGCCGAGACGTTGACGCCGCCTTTCTCGAAGACCTTGCCCCCCTCCAGCACGCGGGTGCGCCCGCCGCCGCCGCCGGGCCGCTCCCAGACGTCTTCGCGAAAGGTCGCGCCGCCCTCCTCGGCTTCCACCGCAGCGCAGATGCTGCGCTGCAGCGCCTCGACGTGGTCCGTCATGCGGCGCCCGAGGTCGCCTTCCGTCTCCGGGGCTCCGGGACGCATCAGTGCACCGGGAGGCTGGGGTCACCGGCGTCGATGACGCCGTACTTGGCCTCGTACTTCTGGAGGTTGTCCACCATGGCGGCGACCAGCCGCTTCATGTGACGGGGACTGGTGATGACCCGCGCCTTGACCCGCGCCTTGGGCTGCTGGGGCTGGACGTAGACGAAGTCCAGGGTGAACTCGGAGTCGGTGTGGTTCACCAGGGCCATGTTCACATAGACCCCGTCGGCCACCGCGTCGTCGATGTGGATCTGCAGCGCCGTCTCGGGCAGCTTTGGGTCAGCCATGGACCGCCTGCATAGCGCCCCTGCCGCGCAGGTGGCCAGAGGCGGAACGGAGCCGACCGACGTCGCGCTCGATCCGGGCAAGACCGCGCCCTTCGAGCTGCCGGGGGAGCGTGGCGCCTGTCTCCTCATTCACGGCTTCACCGGGTCCCCCTGGGACATGCGGCCACTGGGCGAGGCGCTCTCCAGGGCCGGAATCGCGGCCCATGGCATCCGGCTGCCGGGACACGGCACCACGCCGGCCGCGATGCTCGGCTCGCACGCTCCGGAGTGGCTCCTGGCCTGTGACGAGGCGCTGGCGAGACTGCCCGGACGGCGGGTGGCAGTGGCTGGCCTGTCGATGGGCGCACTGCTCGGCCTGGTGCTCGCCGCCCGGCATCCCGGGAGGGTGGCGGGCGTGGCGGCGCTGGCGCCGGCGGTTCGCTTCCGCGATCGAACGTTGAACTCGCTCCGGCGCTTCCGGCTCGCCGCGCCCCTGCTGGAGTGGGTCCGCCCCTGGGTGCTGAAGGATGCGACGGACCTGCTCGACACGCAGGCCCGTGCGGAGGCCCCGGTGCTCCGCGCCTGGCCCACCTCGCTCCTCAGAGATCTCTGGGAAGTTCAGGACCTGGCGTGGGGTGCGGCGGCGCGCGTCACCTGCCCCGTCCTGGTGATGGTGGCCGCCGAGGACCACGTGGTCGACCCGGCGGGGGCGGTGGCCCTGGTGCGACGCCTGGAGAAGTCCCCGGCCGTCCGCCACGTGCGCATCGACCACAGCGCGCACATCCTGCCCCGCGACCGCAACCACGACCTGGTCGCTGCGGAGGTGATGGGGTTCGTGGATCGTGCGCTCGGCCCTGCCGCGGTACGCTGACACACGCTACCCTCCCGCCCCCATGGCCAAGCGTCGCTATCTCCTCGCCATCGATCAGGGCACGACCGGCACCCACGTTCTCGTCATGGACGACCGGCTCGAGGTCGTGGGCGAGGCCTACCGGGAGTTCACCCAGCACTTCCCGAAGCCCGGATGGGTGGAGCACGACCTGCGGGAGATCTGGAAGACCGTCGAGCGCTGCTGCAAGAAGGGGCTCGCCGACGCTGACGTCCGCCCGGACATGGTGACGGCCATCGGCATCACCAACCAGCGCGAGACCACCGCGGTGTGGCACCGTGCGACCGGCGAGCCCATGGCCCGGGCCATCGTCTGGCAGGACCGCCGCACCTCGGAGATGTGCGCCGAGCTGAAGGCCCAGGGCGAGGAGGCGCGCGTCCGCGAGACCACCGGTCTGGTGCTCGACCCGTACTTCAGCGCCACCAAGCTCCGCTGGCTCCTCGACCACGTGGACGGCCTGCGCGCTCGCGCCGAGGCTGGCACCCTCTGCTTCGGGACCATCGACTCGTGGCTGGTCCACCGGGTCACCGGGGGCGCGCGGCACGTCACTGATGCCTCTAACGCCAGCCGCACGCTCCTCTACGACCTGCGCAACCGGGGGTGGAGCGAGGCGATGCTGGAGCTCTTCGGCATCCCGCCCCAGGTCCTCCCCGAGATCCGCAGCTGCGCCGAGGTGTACGGCATCACGAAGGGGATGGAGTCGCTCCCCGACGGGATTCCGGTGTCGGGGATGGCCGGAGACCAGCAGGCAGCTCTCTTTGGCCAGGCCTGCTTCAAGCCCGGGGAGTCGAAGTGCACCTACGGGACCGGCAGCTTCCTCCTGATGAACACCGGGTCCGAGCCGGTCGCGTCGAAGACGGGGCTCCTCACGACGGTGGCCTGGCAACTCGGCGACGAGGTGACCTACGCCCTCGAGGGGTCGAGCTTCGTCGCCGGCGCCGCGGTGCAGTGGCTTCGCGACGGGCTGCAGGCCATCAAGAAGTCGGCGCAGGTCGAGAAGCTGGCCCGCAGCGTGGAGAGCTCGGGCGACGTCGTCTTCGTCCCGGCGCTGGCAGGCCTGGGGGCGCCGCACTGGAGGCCCGACGCGCGGGGCATCCTCATGGGCCTCGACCGGTCAACCAACCTGGGCCACGTGGCGCGGGCGGTGCTCGAGGGCATCGCGTTGCAGACCTACGAGCTCGCGCAGGCCATGACCCAGGACTCGGGGCAGCCCATCCCCGTGCTCAAGGTGGATGGCGGAGCGAGCGCCAACGACCTCCTCATGCAGTACCAGGCGGACATCCTGGGCACGCCGGTGGTGCGGCCGAAGAACCTCCAGACCACGGCTGCGGGTGCCGCCTTCCTCGCTGGCATCGGCGCCGGCGTGTGGACGGGCCCGGAGGAGATCCGCGGCGCCTGGAAGGGCGGCAAGACGTTCAAGCCGAGGATGGGGGATGACGCACGCGCGCACGCCCTGGCCAAGTGGAAGCGGGCCGTGGAACGGGCGTAGAGAGCCACTGTCATGGCACGCGACAGGACGACGCTCGCTGACGCAGAAGTGCAGGCCTGGCTGAGGGCGCACCCGGGTTGGGCGCTCGAGGGCGGGAGGATCCGCAGGACATATGGCTTCGCCGACTTTCGAGCAGCGATGGCGTTCGTGACCCGGGTGGCCGACGCGGCGGAGGCGGCGGACCACCATCCGGACATCGACATCCGCTACTCGAAGGTGACGCTGGGCCTCGTCACGCATGACGCGGGTGGGTTGACCCCACGAGACACCACGCTCGCCGCGGCCGCCGACGCGCTCGCAGCGACGTGATCTCCCTGCGCTCACGCCCGTTTGCGAGATCCTCGAGAACGGAGCGAGGGGCGAACACGTCCTGCGCGTCACGCTGCGCTGATCTTCGGGGGACGCCCCGTCCACGGGGCCGCCTGCTCGAGCTGCGCCGCGAGCTGGAACAGCGTGGCCTCGTCCGCGAACCGGCCGACGAACTGAACGCCGATCGGGAGCCCCTCTGCCTCGCCGAGCGGCACCGACATCGCCGGGAGACCGGCGTAGTTCGCCAGCGGGGTGAACGGGACGAAGTCGAAGACCCGGTCCACGGCCGCGTCGATCCCGCCGCCCAGCTTGAGGAGCAAGGAAGATGAGGTCGCCGCGGCGACCGCCTGCACCCGCTTCTCGAGCCCCTTCGGGAGCAGCTCGCCGATGAGGGGAGGCGGACGGGAGAGCGTCGGGGTGAGGAGCACGTCGTACGTCTCGAGAAACCGCATGACGTGCCGGCTCACGTCGCGGAGCGTGGCGATGGACCCGGCGAGGTCGGCCGCGCTCACCTGTCGGGCCAGCATGGCCACCAGCCAGGTCGTGGCCTCGAAGTCCGCCGGCCGCGCCGTCTTCTTCATCAGCGCCTCGCCCCGCCGGATGTCCGAGGCCGCCTCCGCGACGACCGCGGTGAAGAAGGCCTTCGCCAGCTCCCGCGGGTGGAACACCGGGGCGGCCTCCTCCACCACATGCCCGAGTGACTGGCAGAGCCGGCCCGCGGCCCGCGTCACCTCCACGCAGCGCGGGTCCACGCGCGCCGGCATGTGCGGCATGACCGAGAGCGCGATGCGCAGTCGCCGCGGCGTCCGGCGGGTCTCCTCGAGATAGGGCCGCTCCGGCGATGGCAGGTGGTAGAGCGCGCCCGGCTCGTGCCCCTGGACCGCGTCGAGGGCGGCGGCGCTGTCGCGCACCGTCCGGCTGACCACGTGATCGCAGACGAAGCCATGCCAGATCTCCTGGTAGTCCGGGCCGACCGGCACCCGGCCGCGCGAGGGCTTCAGCCCGAACAGGTTGCAGCACGAGGACGGGATGCGGATCGATCCACCCCCGTCGCTGGCGTGGGCCATGGGGAGCGCACCCGCCGCGACCAGCGCCGCCGACCCACCGCTCGACCCGCCGGAGGTCCGCGCCAGGTCGTACGGATTGCGCGTGGGCCCGTGCAGCTCCGGCTCGGTGAACGGCAAGAGGCCCAGCTCCGGCGTGTTGGTGGTGGCCAGGAACACCAGACCCGCTCTCCGGTAGCGCGAGATGAGCGTGCTGTCCTGCGCAGCCACGTGCCCATGGAAGAAGCGGCTGCCGGCGTCGATGCGGACGCCGGCGATGGGCGCGAGGAGGTTCTTGGTGGCAAACGGGACGCCCCGGAATGGACCCTCCGGAAGGGCCGACCCCGCAGCCTCGCGGCCACGGTCGAACAGCCGCTCCACCACCGCGTTCAGCGTCGGATCCACACGCTCGATGCGAGCGATGGCCTCGTCCGCAAGCTCCCGGGCGCTCACCTCACCTCGGCGCACGAGCTCGGCCAGCGCGACTGCGTCGAGTCGTCCGTACTCCGCGATTCCCATGCGCCGCCGGACCCTATCCGGGTGGCGGGCCGAAGCGAATCGGCCCTTTGGGGGGAGTGGCGCGCCCTGCGCGCCGGTGCGTGTTGCCCCCGGCGCAACAGCACAGCTGACCACCGGGAGGTTCGGCACGGCGCAACCGACCCGGCGGCGCCCCTCTTCCGGAGGCATCCAGGATGCACCCATGAGGAGAGAACGCCATGACCACGCTGAACCAGTCAGTCTTCACCAGGAGCCGCATCGACGAGGGGCGGAACGCCACGAGACTCGAGCGCCTGGGCGCGCTGCTCGTCTGGATCCGCTCGACCGCGGGGGAGGGGTTCGAGGTCACGGTCGCTCGGTCCGTGGACGAGGCGTTCGCCTCGTTCGCCCGCGACTTCCGGCGCTGACGAGGCCGTCGACGCTCACCGCGGCGATCGGGACCCGTGGCCGCCCGGCCGCCGTTCTGCGGCCCTGACGACACCGGGGCCGGACCCAACTCCACCATGGCATCGATGGCACGGGCGCTGCTTCGCCGCGCCGGCATGATTCGACGCTACGTCGTGCTGGGAGTGGTGTGGGCTGGATGCACCGCCGCCTGGATGCTGCTCGGGGCAACCCTGCTGGTACGCTCGGGGGAGACCTCCTCGGCGCTGGTCAACGAGGTTCACCAGCTCTGGGGACCGCCGCTCGACCAGGTGGCGCCGGGCGCGCAGTACACCGAGCAGCGCGCACGCGAGGAGCGGCGCACGCTTCAGGACGCGAACGGCCGTCCTTACGAGTCGGTCCTGCAGAGGATGGAGGACGTCCACGTCCCTGTCCCGCTCGTCTCGACCCAGGCGCGCGTCTCGCTGGTCCTCGAGCACCGGCAGAAGGGACTGCTCTGGTTTCCGACCTACGGGGCGGACTTCGAGGGTCGCTACATGGTGCTGAACGACACCAGCGCGAGGCGCACGCTGTCGCTGACCTTTCCCCTACCGGCTCGAGGCGCGATCTACGACGGCTTCGAGGTCCTGGACGAGACCGGCAAGACGGTGCCGGCCGAGGTGGACGGCGTCGCGGCGCACTGGGTCGCCACGGTCGAGCCCGGCGCCCGCCATGCCTTCCTCGTGCGGTACCGCACCCGGGGGACCTCGTCCTGGGCGTACCGGCCAGCAGGCGCCGGCAGCTCGGTCATCCGAAATTTCGCGCTGGAGATCCGGAGCAACGTGCGCGGCATCGACTTCTCCCCGGGAAGCATCTCGCCCAGCAGCGCCGGCGGCGAGGGACAGGGCTGGCGCGGCGCGTGGGAGTTCAGCAGCCTGGTGGGCAGCGCGCCCATCTCGCTCGAGCTGCCCCAGAAGACGAACCCCGGCCCCCTCGCGGCGCGAATCACCTTCTTCGCCCCCGTGGCCCTGCTGTTCTACTTCTTCGTGGTCGGCCTGCTCGCCGAGGGCCGCGGCATCCGGCTGCATCCGTTTTCCTGGTTCCTGATCGGCTGCGCCTTCTTCGCCGACCACCTGCTCTTCGCCTACCTCGCCGACCACGTCCCGCTCTGGGCGGCGCTCACGCTCTCCAGTGCCGTCTCCCTCCTCTTGGCGGTGAGCTACGCGCAGTGGCTGGTCGGGTGGGGGTTCGCGCTCCGGGAGATGGGCCTCGCCCAGGCGGTGTACCTGGTGGGGTTCTCGCTGACGTTCCTGCTCAGCGGCTTCACCGGTCTGAGCATCACCGTGGGGGCCATCCTCACCCTGTTCATGGCGATGCAGCTGACAGGGCGGCGGCTCCGCTCCGACGTGCCACGGGCCGAGCTGGTCGGGTGAGCGCCGGCTCGAGGTTCGTGGCGCGAGCCCGTGCCGGATACAGTGGCGCCGTGCCGGTCGATCCTGTGGGCGTGTGGGGCATCCCCACGGCGAGCATCGACTGGTGCGAGCAGAACTACGTCGTCACGGCGTGGGTGGCCGAGTTCTGGAACACGCTCTCCAGTCTGGCCATGGTGGTCGCTGGCATCGTGGGGCTCTCGTCCCGACGCTTCGCGCGTGAGGTCCGGCTCGCGTTCGCGCTGCTCGTCCTGGTGGGGGTGGGGAGCATCGCCTTTCACGCGACGCTGCGCTTCGGACTGCAGATGATGGACGAGCTGCCGATGCTGTACCTCGTCACCTGGCTGGTGTGGCTCCTGGTCGAGAACGGCCCGACGCGGCGGTTCGGTCGCTGGTTCCCGGTTGCGCTCGGGATCTACGTCGTGCTCGCGACCGCGGGGGCCACGCTGAACCGGGGCGATGCGCAGTTCCTCGCCTTCCACGTCAGCTTCGGAGCGATGGAGATGTTCTGCCTCGTCCGCGTCACCCAGATCTCGCTGCGGCAGGAGAACCGGACGGTTCGATCCCGCTTCGCCGTCGGCCTGCTCGCGTACGCAGCCGGAATCGCGGTCTGGTTCGTGGATCTGAAGGCCTGTCCGTGGGTGAGCGTGACGCTCCCTTCCCACGGGATCCCGAATCCGCAGCTGCACGCGTGGTGGCACCTGCTGGTTTCGCTCGGCTTCTTCCTCCTGCTCGGGGTGGTGTCCTTCGACCGGCTCCGGTCTACTGACCGCCCAGCAGTCCCTTGAGCAGGGCCGGGGTCTGTCCCACGGCCGGCGTGCCCGGCGGGGGCGCCAGCTCGCCCTGGAATCGCGCGGCGTCACCGGCCCGGCCGAGCGTCCGGTACGCCGTGGCGAGATCCTCGCGCGCCATGCGCAAGAAGATCGCGGGAGGGTCCTTCCGCTTGATCAGGATCTCGTATCCGGCCCGGCTCTGCACCGCCGCATCGGCGGTCTGCCCGGCCGCGAGCAGCACGTGTCCGTACCGGACCCGCGCGATGCCCTGGAGCGGATGGTCCTCCGCGAGGACCTCGCGGTAGACGGCGAGCACGCGACGGAACAGCTCCTTCGCCTGCTCTGTCTCCCCGCGCCGCTGCTCCACGTCGGCCAGGTTCGAGAGCGCCACGCCCACCAGGTAGTGCTTGCCGTGGTGAACCTGGTCGTAGATGTTCGCCATCCGCTGGAAGTCGGCGGCCGCGTCGTCGAGCCGCCCCTGGTCGCGGGCGATGATGCCGAGCTCGTTCAACGTCGATGCGACCCGTGGGTGCACCGGGCCGTAGACCCGCTCCTGCGTGCCGAGCGCGACGACCAGCAGGGTGCGGGCCTCGTCCCGGCGCTCGAGCCGCAGGAGCGATCGGGCGAGGATCGTCTCGGCCGACGCGGTCTCCGGATGCTCCGGGCCGTACCAGGCGCGGAGGATCTCCAGCCCCTGGCGGTTCCACCGCTCGGCCTCGGCGTGGTGTCCCTGCTCGAACTGGACCGCACCCAGGTTGATGAGGTCGTCGGCGACATGCGGATGCCCGGGACCGTACAGGCGCCGGTCGATCCCCAGGACCTGCTGGTTCAGGGCGTCGGCCCGAGCGTACTCGCCGAGGTAGAAGTGACAGTTCGCCAGCTCGGTGAGGCTCTGGGACAGGTCCGCGAGCGCGTCGGAGCGGCTCGACTGCATCCGCACCGCGTCCCCGAGCTCCGCCACTGCCTCTCGGTACTTCCCGGCGTTCTCGTGAACCTTGCCCAGGGCCGAGAGCGCCCGGGCGATCTCCGGATCGTCCCTCGCACGGTGGCGGCGGAGCATCGCCAGACCTGCGGAGATCTCCTGGTCGGCAACGTCGTAGCGCCCCCGAGCGCTCGCCAGCTGTCCACTGGCCACCAGCGAACGCGCGACGTCCGGATGGTCCTCCCCGAACGCGTTCCGGCGGAGCTTCAGGGCGCCCGCCAGGAGTTCCTCGGACTGCTCCAGCCGACCGAGGTTCTGGGCGATACCGCCGAGCGTCTGGAGCAGCTCGGCCTCGACTGCCGGCTCGGCGTCCAGCGATTGCGCCTCGCGGACTCCGCGCTCCAGGAGATCGACCACCCGGAGCTCCGCGGCAGGTCCGACCTCGCCGGTGCCGCCCTCGAAGAGCTGCAGCATGAACTGCTGGATCCGCTGCGTGCGGACCGCCTCCGCGGTCACCCGGTCGCGCGCCCGCGCCAGCCGGACCGCGGAGAAGACCGTCAGCCCGAGAACGAGCACGGCGACGATCGCGGCCGCGAGCACCGTGCGCGCGTTCCGCCGGAGGAGCTCCCCGAGCCGGTACGCGAGCGAGTCCGGCCGGGCGTCCAGCGGCTCACCGGCGAGGTGGTGGTCGAGGTCGCGGATCAACGCCTCCACCGACGGGTAGCGGCGCGAGGGGATCCGCTGCATCGCGGTGAGGCAGAGCACGTCGAGGTCCGCCCAGATCGCCCGGCTGGCCTGGACTGGGCGGTCCGGCATCTGGGACGGACGCGGCGGCTCCTGCTCCAGCACCTGGCGCGCCGCCTCGTGCGGCGAGAGGCCGGCGAGCTCGAACGGCAGTCTCCCCGAGAGCAGCTCGAACAGGAGCACACCCAGCGCATAGACGTCGGTCTCGACGCCGAGGCGTCCTCCCTCCACCTGCTCCGGCGCGGCGTAGGCAGGGGTCATGAGCCGCAGGCCAGTGCGCGTCGGGTCGGCCCCCGGTCCAGGGCCGGTGGGCTCCAGGTGCTTGGCGATGCCGAAGTCGAGGAGCTTCACCGACCCATCGGCCTTCACCAGGATGTTCGAGGGCTTGAGGTCACGGTGAATGACCGCGTGCCGGTGCGCGTGCTGCACCGCCTCGCAGACCGCGCGGAAGAGTCGGAGCCGGTCGCCGAGCGCGCTGTCGTGCGCGCGGCAGTACTCGGTCAGGGGGACCCCGTCCACGTACTCCATCGCGAACCAGGGGGTCCCGTCGGGCAGCGTGCCCGCATCGTGCAGCTGGGCGATCCCCGGATGATCGAGCTGGGCGAGCGTGCGCTGCTCGGCCAGGAAACGGGACCGTCGCGACGGAGAGACCCACGCGTCTCGCAGCAGCTTGAGCGCGGCGCGGCCGCCCACGTCCTCCCGCTCGACCAGGTAGACCACTCCCATCCCGCCCTCGCCGAGCAGCCGGAGAACGCGGTAGGGGCCGACCCGCCCGCCAGGACCCTGGGAGCCGACGAGCGCGCGCGCGACGTCCGGCAGCGACCGGTCGAGGAACGTCCCCGGCGTGCGGTCCTCGAGCAGGAGCGCCTCCACCTCCTCCACCAGCACGGCATCGCCTCCGGCGTGGAGCTCGAGGAAGGCGTGCTGCTCGGTCGGGGGGAGATCTGCCGCGGCGTGGAAGAGCTCCTGGACCTGGCGCCAGCGCGCCGGGCCGGGCGGCTCCGGGTCAGCCTCCACGACGGAGCTCATGGGCCAGGAAGGCGCGTGCCGCGCGCCAGTCGCGCAGGACGGTGGCCTCCGAGACGCCGAGGACCTCGCACGTCTCCCGCACGTCGAGCCCCCCGAAGAACCGGCTCTCGACGATCAGGGCCTGGCGTGGCTCGAGCTGGGCCAGCGTCTCGAGCGCGCCGTCGAGCGCGAGCAGCTGCTCCGAGCCCGTCTCCGGCGGGAGCGTGTCCTCGTCGAACGTCACCAGCGGCACGCCCCCGCCGCGCTTCCGGGCCGAGCGCCGGCGGGCGGCCTCCACCAGCACCTGACGCATGGCCCGGGCGGCAATGCGCTTGAAGTGGGCCGGCGAGGTGGAAACGAACTCCGGCGAGGAGGCGAGCTTCAGCCAGGCCTCGTTGACCAGCGCGGTGGGGCTGAGGGTCCGGCTCGGGTCGCCGCGACGGACGGACGCGGCGAGGCGACGCAGCTCCTGGTAGGCGGCGCTGAACAGATGGTCCCGCGAGTCGGCGTCGACGCCACCTGACGGTCGGGGTCCTGCTCGAGCCATGACGGTTCTCGCCGGCTTCCTGCGCAACGGGGGGCGTAGCACGCGCGCTGGAGCGCGGGCAAACGGAGGGTCGACCGATGAGGGGAGCGCTGGGAGTGACGGCCGCGGCCGTCCTGTGGGTGGCCTGTGGCGGCAGTGGAGGCAGTGGAGGCAACAACAACGGTGGGGGCGGCGGTGGCAACGGCGCGATGACCGCGAGCGTCGATGGCCAGGGATTCTCGGCGACGACGGCCACGGCGGCGGCAGCGTCTTCGAGCGCGGGCTCGGTCTACACGATCACCGGCACACAGGTCTCCGGTTCGACGGCCCGCTCGATCGCCCTCAGCCTGTACAACATCGCCGGGCCCGGCACGTACCCCCTGGGAGTCAACTCCACGAACTTCGGAGGCATCGGGAGCATCGTCGATGGCTCCAGTTCGTGGACCACGCCGCTGAGCGGGGTGGCCGGGACGGTCATCGTCACCAGCCTGACCTCCAGCCGCATCGCCGGCACCTTCACCTTCACCGCGGCCAGCGCAGTCACTCCGAGCTCGACGCGGGCCGTGACCAGCGGTGCGTTCGATCTCGCCATCACCGGAACGCCGGGAACGCTCCAGCCGTACCAGGGCAGCTCCATGAAGGCGACGCTGGGGACCACCGCCTGGATTGGCGCCACCATCGTGGTCATCAACAAGACGGGGGGCGTCTACGCGTTCGGCGGGACGAGCAGCCCCAGCGTCACGGGTGCCGGCACCTCCAGCGTGAACATCGTCCTCACAGGGGTGACCGGTCCAGGCACGTACCCGCTCGGGCCGGGGCAGAGCCAGCTCTCGGTGACCCTGGGCAGCTCGGGTTACAGCTCGAGCCTGTCCGGCTCGTCCGGCTCGGTCGTGGTCACCTCGGTGGACACCAATCGGCTGAAGGGAACGTTCAGCGCGACGCTGAGTTCGCCCGGAGGCCCGACCCTCGCTGTGAGCGGGGGCACCTTCGACATCGGACTCGGGCACTGATCAGGCGGCTCCGCGCTCGATCCCCGCTCCATCGACGCCGCCAGGGGCGCGTCTCCGCGAAGACGCGTCGGGGAACGGCACGTCCATCGCGAGCACCGCGGCGCCCACGAAGCCGACGACCTCGATCCCGAAAACGACTGCGTACGCTGCCGCAGACGAGCCGATGAGCAGCCGCGAGAGGTCGGCCAGGACCGTCCCCAGCGCTCCGCCGGCGGCGAAGGCGATGGCCTGGGACGCGCCCCAGAGCCCCATGCGGACCCCCTCGCGTGCGTCCCCACCCTTGCTGGCGAGCGCCATCATCGCGCCGATGGCCGCCATCGAGAACGCACCGTTGGCGATGCCAAGGACGAAGACGTTCTCCTTCAACGGCCAGTCCCGCTCGGTGAGGCCGGCGAAGACCAGACCCGACATCGCGACCGCGGAGGCGAGGCAGCCGCCGACGACCCAGCGCTTGAGCGAGGCTGCAGCCGTTCCCTTCGCCAGCTGGGTCACCAGTGCCACGAGGAGCATCCCGGTGAAGACTCCGCCGTGCTGGGTGCCGGACAGGCGCGTGGAAGCGCCTGGAGAGAAGCCGAAGCGCGAGCCCGCGAACGGCTCGAGGATGAGGTCCTGGGCGCTGTAGGCGATCATCGACACGAAGACGAAGAGGGTGAACCGGCGCGCGCCAGGGTCCTGCCACACCTGGGACAGCGCCTCACGGAAACCCGGCGCCCCGTCGCGATCGACCTCGGCGCCCGGCGCGGGACGGGCATCGTCACCCTCCACGCCCCAGATGCCCAGGAGCGTCAGGAGGAGCGCGATGCCCGAGACGCCTGCAGCCACCGCGACCAGCCGGAGCCCCGAGTAGGGCTCGAGCATCTTGCCGCTGAGCGTGGCGCTGAGGCCCAGGCCGGCGATCATCAGCATCCAGACCACGGTGGCGGCGGCGGCCCGGCGCTCCGCGGCCACCCGCTTGGCGAGGAGCACGAGCAGCGAGGTGCCCGAGGCGCTGACCCCTCCACCGATCAGCGCGAAGGCGACGACGGCGAGCAGCAGCCCGGGCACCAGCTGCGTCGACATCCAGGCCGTGGCCACCGCTGCGAGCAGCCCTCCGAGCGAGAGCGTGGCCATTCCTCCAATGATCCAGGGCGTGCTCCGCCGCCCCTGGTCTGAGCCGTGCCCCATGCGGGGGCGCAGCAGCTGCATCGCGTGGTGCAGGGTCACCAGCGCGCCGGGCACCACCGCCGGGAGCGCCACCTCCACCACCATCAGCCGGTTCAGCGTCGACGTGGTGAGCGCGACGACCGCACCCAGCGCGGCCTGGACCAGACCGAGCCGGGCGATGCTCGCCCATCCGAGGTTGCGCGGCGCCATGACCCCTCCCCGGCGGCGGACGATAGCTCAGCCGCGCTCCCAGCGGCGCAGGGCCATGCCCAGCGAGCGCTCCAGGACCTCCGCTGCCCGTCGCACCCGCGCAGAGAGCCGTCCGGTCGAGGAGGGAACCAGCCACAGCGGCCGGACAGGGATCTCCGGGATTTCGGCGACCCGGACGAGCTCCGGCGCGACCTCCTCCGAGCCGCGAGGGAGCACCCCCAGCCCCGCCCCGGCGGCGACGGCCGGCAGCATGGACACCAGGCCGTCGGTCCGGAGCGCCACGTCCGCCCCGCCTTGCGCTGCCCTCTGCAGCCAGCGTCCGGCATCGGTGCGCGCCGCGAGTCCGGTGAGCAGGACGACACGGTGTCCGACGAGTCGGTCGGGGCGCGCGGGTCGACCTCGGTCCAGGAGGTAGCCCTCGGAGGCGTAGAGCGCCTCACCGGTGACGCCGAGTGGACGCGCCGCGCCGGGCCGCGACGGCCGCCGCGCGGTGACCTCCAGGTCCAGTGCAGCGCCTCGCGGCTTGCCGCGGCTCGAGAGCTGCAGCGTCACGGGGCCGAGCCAGCGGACGAGATCTCCACCCGCGGTCTGGAGCCACCGGGCTGCGAGCAGCGCATCGATGCCGACCTGGACCGGAGGGCCGGGCGGAATGGGTGGGAGGGCCCGGCCCACCTTCTCCATCTCCTCGGAGATGCGCTCGCCGGTCCGGAGCGCACTCCGGCCGGCATCGGTCGGAAGCAGCCGGCCGTTCTCCCGGACGAACAGGGCAGCCCCCGCCCCGCGCTCGATGCTCTTCAGCGCCGCGTCGAGGGCGACGCGCGACGTGCGCAGCGCACGGGCGGCACCGACCACCGTCCCGTGCCGGGCGATGGCGAGGACGAGCCGGAGCTGCTCCCAGGGAAGCAACACGCCCCCGAGCCTCGCCCGGGAGCGCCGGCACGGCAAACGCCGTGGCCAGGGTCTCAGCCGCCGTGGAAGGGCATGGACACGAACCCGGGAACGGTCGGTACCCGGTCCAGCCAGCGGCGGACGCCGGGGTAGTCCTCGAGCGAGAACCCACCCTGCGGCGCCACGTGCGTGTAGGCGTAGAGCGCGATGTCTGCCAGCGTCGGTCGCTCTCCGACCATGAAGGGCGAGGTCACGAGCGTCTTCTCCATCACGCCGAGCGCGGCGTACCCGCGTGCCGTTCGCTCGACGATCTCCTGCGCCTTCTCCTCGGCCAGCCCCGCGTACCTCACCCAGAAGCGAACCGTCGCGATGTAGGGCTCATGGCTGTACTGCTCGAAGAACAGCCACTCGTACATCTTGGCGCGCTGGTATCCATCGGACGGGATCCACTCCGAGCCCTCGGCGAGGTGGAGCAGCATGGCGTTGGACTCGGCCAGGAGCCTCCCGTCGGGCAGCTGGAGGAGCGGGACGCGCCCGTTCGGGTTGCGCGCCAGGAACTCTGGCGTGCGGCTCTCGCGCTTGACGACGTCGACCTCGATCCAGCGGAAAGGGAGGCCGCGGGCGTGAAGCATCATCGCCGGCTTCCAGCAGTTGCCCGAGACCGAGTCGCCGAAGAGGGTGTGCATGACCGAGTCTCGCGCGCTCGCTCGCGCCTCGGCCAGCACAGTCGCAGCGGACGCGCATCACACAGCAGCGAGCCTGCCGGGCTCGGTCACCCCTCAGGCGGTGAGGAACGCCCGGAGCTTCCGGTATGCATCCTCGAGCGCCGGGACGCTGGCGCTCTCGCCGGCCTGGTGAGCCTGGGCGGTCTCGCCCGGGCCGTAGTTCACCGCGTCGATGCCCATGGCCCCGAGACGCGCGACGTCGGTCCAGGCCTGCTTCGGCTCGGCCCGGAGCCCGGTGCTCGCCAGCAGC
>Ga0208851_1000149_pt1 | contig 30843 bp, 28 predicted proteins | sample NGESurshal092012_FD_184481 | JGI IMG/M metagenome (GOLD analysis project Ga0208851, IMG submission 184481) | Arctic peat soil microbial communities from Barrow, Alaska - NGEE Surface sample 415-2 shallow-092012 (SPAdes) | ecosystem: Environmental > Terrestrial > Soil > Wetlands > Peat ... | reverse complement strand
GGCGCCGCGCCGGAATTCATCGCATTCTGGCTCCGGGACGGCGCCGTGCTGGCCGGGATGAACGCGAACGTCTGGGATGTCACCGAGAACATCGCCGAAATCGTCCGTGCCGGGCTGGCCGGCCGCACCGTCGACCCGGTCGCGCTGGCCAACCCGCAGATCCCGCTGGACAAGGTGCTGCGCTGACCCCCGCAACGGGCGGCTCAGGCCGCCGGCTGCGGCTCGGCCAGCGACGGCGAGCGCTGGCGGAGCACCGAGGAGATCCGTTCGACCACCTCGGGGTTGATGGCGCCGCCCTGCTCCTCGCTCAGCGGGCGCACGGTCAGGTAGCGCTCCGGCGAGTAGGACGCCCGGTCGCGGTAGGCCTGCACCGGGTCGATGGGCTCATCCTCACCGTGCCCGGTCGGCGTCGATGCTCCGGCGTAGGGTCGGTCCTCGTCCGTCAAGTCCACCGCTCCAGTGGCCAATGCTGCAGTGGCCGGCGCAGTGGCCAATGCTGCAGAGGCCATCCCCGCAGTGGCCGGCGCAGACGGGGCCACCGCAGCCGCGGCCGGCGCCGCCGGCCCCCCGACGGCTTCCTCGGCCGCATCGGGCGGCGTCGCGAGCATGGGCAGGCGGTCGTCGGTCGCGGCCGGTGGTCCGGCCGGCCCCACCGGCCGTGGCTCGGCCGCGGGCTGGGCGGGCTGGGCGGCCTCGGCGCCGCGCGGGCTCTCGGCCGGGCCCAGGGCGTCCAACGCACTCTCGGGTACGATCGGCGGCTCGGCGACCACCCCGTCGACCAGCACCGTCAGGTCCGGTTTGAGCCCGTTGACCGCCCACTGGGCGACTCTCGCGAGCCGCTGCTCCTGCACCCCGGCCGATCGGTGCGCCACCACCGTCGCGTCCACGAACCCCTCACAGACCACCACCGCGCCGGTTTGCAGAGCCGGCCGGATGAATTCGTTGGTCAGGTCCGCCAGGTCGGCGGAGGCCCGGAGGGCGTCCGCCGGGCTGTCCAGACCGGACCCCAGCGCCTGCGCGGTGGCCGACGGCGTGCGGACCACGGCGATCTGCCAGCCGGCGCCACGCAGGTGTTCCTCGATCTGCAGGGCGTACGCGCCCACCGCCGCCGCATCCGCACCCTCGACCGCGATCAGCACGCCCGCGTGATCGTCCTGCTCGTCCCAGATGTTCACCCCGCGCCGGCCGAAGATCCGCCTGGTCAGCCCGGAGGTCAGCCCACCGATCTGCCGTCCGGTGAACAGGCTCACCGCGAAGGCCACCAGCCCGCCGACGGCCAGCACGATGGCCGGGCCGGTGACGTCGAACCGGAAGTCGCCGACCGTCACCCGGTACGAGCCGATGGCGCCGGCCAGGATCGGGCCGGCGGCGATCGTCGCCAGCAGCACGATCCGGACAGAGGACATGACGAACGCGAACACCCGGCCCCTGAGATGGTCGGAGACCTCGTGCCCGATCATGGTGAAGCCGTTGATCCAGGCGATGCCGGCGAAGACGCCCATCACCGACGCGGTGATCGCCGCACCGAGGAAGTCCTGCAGCACGCTCATCACGACCAGCGAGATGCCGGCCGCCCCGATGGCCGGAGTAAAGATCATCCGGCGGGGCACCGTGGGCAGCACCCTGGGCCCGATCAGCATGCCGAGCGCCAGCCCGGTGAACACCGACCCGAACAGGATCCCGTACCCGGCGTTGCCTGCGCCGAGCGTGGCCACGTAGGCCTGCGCGACTCCCGCGACCAACCCGCCCGCGCCGAACGCGCCAAGGATGCCGACGTAGATGGACCGCATCAGTTTGTTCTTGCGCACGAAGGACACGCCCTCGGCGATGAGCGAGAAGATGTTCTTGGTGGCGCTCCGGTCGCCGACGAAAGCGGGGATCATCCGCCGCGAGATGAACACCATGAACGCGGAGAACCAGTACGTGCCGGCGTCGATGCCCAACGCGATGTTGATGGCCAGCGTGTTGGTGGAGCCGCTGATCAGTGCGCTGCTGCCGCCGGCCGCGACGTCCGGGACGCCGAAGAAACTCGCCACCGTGGACAGCAGCGCGAAGATCACGGCGGCCACCGGGACCATGCCGTACACCGACACGTAGTTGAGCTGGTTGGCCACCGCGAGCCGCTCCCGCGGCACGATGTTCACCCACATCGCCTGCTTGGCCGGGGTGGAGAACAGCCCGACGGCCTCGACCAGGAACTGCGCGACCAGCAGCCACAGCAGATTCCCGCTCACGATGATCGACACGTAGAGCAGTCCGGCCAGGGTGTCGCCGACGATGGCGACGATCCGCCGGTCGAACCGGTCAACCAGGGCACCGGCGATCGGTCCGAGGATCAGGTCGGGCAACAGCCGGGTGAGCAGCACGCCGGACACGGCCGCGCCCTGCGCCAGGTTGGAGGTGTCCTTGGTGAGGTAGGCGGCCAGCGCCGTCGTCGCCAGCAGCCCGAGCCAGTCGCCGAGGCTGGACACGGCAATGGCCGCCCACAGCCGCCGGAACACCGGGATGCGCAGCAACACGCCGACAGAGTTGGGTTCCCGCTTCCGGCTCACCGGTTCAGCAGCTCGGTGATCGCGTCAATGATCTGACGACCGATCCCGGTCGCGAACAGGATGACGACGATGAACACGATGACAGCCCAGGCACTGGACGTGCGCTTCGGTGTCGAACTGGACCGCCGACGCTCCTGCGCGGTGTTGCGATTGGTGTTACGGACGGCGCCGCGCGGCGAATACTGCGAGGCCATCGGGGCGGCCGGCGCCACCGCGTCCGGTGACGTGGAGCCCATCGACTGCGGGTGGGTGGCTTGGAACGACTGACGATCGACCTGCATGGGCCGGCCCGGCCGGATGGTGCGGAACATCGCCGCGACGTCGGCGGCGGTGACGGTCTTGCCCTGGTACATGAGCTGTCGCGCGGGGATGTGCGGAATCGGGGCGGCCAGCTGAGGCGCGGCCGGCCGGGGGTTGGCAGGGCGGGGTGCGGGACGCTGCGGCGGCTGTTGGCGGGGCGCAGCTTGCCGAGGCGCGCCTTGGCGGGGGGCCGGCGGGCGGGCCTGACCCCGTTGCGCCGCCGGCACCCGGCCGGCGACAGCCGCCGGGCCACGCACCGGCTCGGCCCGGACGCCGGTCGGCCCGCCGGCCGACGGCAGCGGGATGATCACCGGCACCAGATCGACCGGCATCGACGCCGACAAGGCGTCCGGGTAGATATCGAGCACGGGCATCGTGATCGACGGGTCCGCGGTGCCGTCGAACCCGCTGAGCGCGTCGGTGAACCGTTGGTCGGTCCCACGAGTGGCGTCGAAAGCCGCCGTCATGCCTGCATCGTAGGCCGCCGGACCGACGATCCGGGGATCCGAGCGCCGGCAGGGTGCTAAGCGCCGCGCGCGCTGCCGGCGGCCTTGGTCCGAGCCGTCGTGGCCGGTGGTTTCTTGGCGGGCGCCTTCTTGGCCGGTGCCTTCTTCGCCGGGGTGCGCTTGGGTGCAGGACCGCGCGCCCTGCGGTCGGCGAGCAGCTCGGCCGCCCGCTCGACCGTCAGCGATTCGATCTCGTCACCCTTGCGCAGCGACGCGTTCGTCTCCCCGTCGGTGACGTACGGCCCGAACCGCCCGTCCTTGATCACCATCGGTTTGCCGCCGACCGGGTCGGTGCCGACCTCGCGCAGCGGCGGAGCGGCAGCGGCCGACCGGCCGCGGGTCTTCGGCTGTGCGTACAGCGCGAGCGCCTCCTCCATGGAGACGGTGAACAACGCGTCCTCGCTGGTCAGCGACCTGGAATCGGTGCCCTTCTTCAGGTACGGCCCGTACCGGCCGTTCTGCGCGGTGATCTCACCGCCGTCGGCCGGATCGACGCCGACCACCCGTGGCAGGGACAGCAGCCGTAGCGCGGTGGTCAGGTCGATGGTGTCCAGCGTCATGGTCTTGAACAACGACGCGGTCCGCGGTTTGACGGCCTTCGGAGCCTTCTTGCCGGTGCCGTTGACCTCCTCCGGGGCCGGAATGACCTCCGTGACGTACGGCCCGTACCGGCCGTCCCTGGCCACGATGACGTTTCCGGATCCGGGGTCCACCCCGAGCTCGTTCTCCGCCACGTCACCGGACTGCGCGAACAGCTCCTCGGCGACCTGCGCGGTGACCTCGTCCGGCGGTAGGTCCTCCGGCAGGTTCGCGCGCTGCACGCTGACCCCGTCGCCGTCCTCGCCGTCGTCGTTGGTGACGGTGCGCTCCAGGTACGGCCCGTACCGGCCCACCCGAACCAGCACCTGACGACCCTCGGAATCGGTCAGCAGCGGCAGCGAGTTCACCTCGCGCGCGTCGATGTCCTCCAGCCGGTCGCCGACCAGCTTCTTCAGCCCGCCGGTGCGGCCCACGGACCCGTCCGGACCCAGGTCGCCGCCGAAGTAGAACGCGGTCAGCCAGTCGGTGCGGCCGATCCGACCGTCGGCGATGCCGTCGAGCTCGTCCTCCATGGCGGCGGTGAAGTCGTAGTCGACCAGCCGGGCGAAGTGCTGTTCCAGCAGGCCGATCACGGCGAAGGCGATCCAGGACGGGACCAGCGCCTGGCCCTTCTTCCACACATACCCGCGATCGATGATGGTCCGGATGATCGACGTGTAGGTCGACGGCCGGCCGATGCCGAGATCCTGGAGGGCGCCGATCAGCGACGGCTCGGTGTACCGGGCCGGCGGGGTGGTGACGTGGCCGGCCGGGATCAGCTCACGGATGTCCAACTGCTGTCCGACGGCAAGGTTCGGCAGCCGGCGCTCGGCGTCATCGGCCTCGCCGCCGGCCTCCGCGTCCACCGTCTCGACGTAGGCGCGCAGGAAGCCCGGGAAGGTGATCGTCCGGCCGGAGGCGCTGAAAACACAGGACCGGCCGACGGTTTCATTCGTCGAGGCGGTGATTCGCAGTGACAACGTCAACCCACGCGCGTCCACCATCTGCGAGGCGATCGTCCGCTGCCAGATCAGCTCGTACAGCCGGAACTCGTCACCGGACAGCGACCTGGCGACCTGGCCGGGCGTCCGGAAGCTCTCGCCGGCCGGCCGGATGGCCTCGTGCGCCTCCTGGGCGTTCTTCACCTTGCGGGTGTACTGCCGCGGCGCGGCGGGCACGTACTCCGGCCCGTACAGCTCGCGGGCCTGCGACCGGGCGGCCTCCTGCGCGGTGGCGGACAGCGTCGTCGAGTCGGTCCGCATGTAGGTGATGAAGCCGTTCTCGTACAGCCGCTGCGCCGTGCGCATGGTGCGCTCGGAGTTGAAGCCGAGCTTGCGGCCGGCCTCCTGCTGCATCGTCGAGGTCATGAACGGCGGGTAGGGCTTGCGGGTGTACGGCTTCTCCTCGACCGAGCTGACGGTGGCGGTGCCGCCGTCGAGCTGGGCGGCCAGGGTGCGGGCCCCGTCCTCATCCAGCAGCAGCACGTCGGTGCCGGCCTTGATGGCGCCGGTGGCCGGGTCGAAATCCCGTCCTGCTGCCAACCGGCGGCCCTCGACGGTGGCCAGCGATGACTTGAACGCCTGACTGTCCGGCCCGATGGGCGCCATGGACGCGTCCAGCCCCCAGTAGGTGCCCGTGCGGAACGCCATCCGCTCGCGTTCGCGCTGCACGATGATCCGGGTGGCCACGGATTGCACCCGACCCGCTGAGAGCTTCGGCATCACCTTCTTCCACAGCACTGGGGAGACCTCGTAGCCGTACAACCGGTCCAGGATGCGGCGGGTCTCCTGCGCGTCGACCAGGTTGTCGTCGATCTCCCGCGGATTGTCGGCGGCCGCCCGGATCGCGGCCGGGGTGATCTCGTGGAAGACCATCCGCTTGACCGGAACTTTCGGCTTCAGCGTCTCCAGCAGGTGCCAGGCGATGGCCTCGCCCTCGCGGTCCTCGTCCGTCGCGAGATACAGCTCGTCGGCCCCGGCCAGCAGCGACTTGAGCTTGGCGACCTGCGCCCGCTTCTCCGGGGAGATGACGTACAGCGGCTCGAAGCCGTTCTCGGTGTTGACCCCCAGCCGCGCCCACGGTTCGCCCTTGTACTTGGCCGGGACGTCCGCAGCGCCGCGCGGCAGGTCTCGGATGTGGCCGACGGAGGACTCGACGATGTACCCGTCCCCCAGGAATCCGGAGATCGTCTTGGCCTTGCTCGGCGACTCGACGATCACCAGGCGCACACCGGAGCCCGGGCTCGCCGCTTTGCTGCTAGTGGCCATCAGGCTCACATTCTCCTCTATATACGCACCCGTCCACGCACCCGGGGTATCGCTGAGCAGGATGCCACAGGTGCGACCCCGCCCGTCGCAGCTGCGAGCTAGTGGCCCAACAGCGGGAAGGCACCAGCCGGCGCCTCGTGCGGCGGCGTGCCGATCATTTCGGTCAGTCGCGAACACCGCCGATACCCGACGATACGCACGGCCGGCCGGCCACCACGCACCCCCAGCAGGGAACCGGCCAGACCGGCGGCGGCGCAGGCCGCGGCCAGCGGCTCGTGGGTGTCCGGCGCGTGCGGGTCCAACCCGAGCAGGAACCCGATCTCTGCCGGCCGGCCCGCGGCGAGCGTCCAGCAGCGCAGAAACCCCGCGGTCAGCACGATGTCCCGGGGCACGGCCTTCACCGCGCCGCGGGTCCAGGCGGCCGCCAGCGGCGCCAGCAGCGGGGTCCGCTCGGTGCTCAGCAACACGTCCTGTTGGTCGTCCGCGGGGTCACCCCCCGGGCCGTCGGGCACGGCGACCTGGGCGGGGACGTCACGCACCCGGTATTCCCGGAGCAGCGCCGCCGCCCGCCATGGATCGGCGAGCAGGATGGACAGGCGTACCCCCTCGGGACCGGCGGCCAGCTGACCGTGCGCAGCCAGCAGCCCGCCGAGATCGGCCAGCTGCGGGGGGGTCAGATCGGCCGAGAACAGCGAAAGCTGACTCACCGGCGCCCCCCTTGTCACGGATCGTCAGGGTAACCCCCCACCGCCGTCACCGGCCGGTGGACGGCATCGGATGCGGCGCGGCGTACAGGGCGGACCTCGGGTCGTACACCCCGCTCAGCACGTAGTAGACGTTCACGACGATGATCAGCAACACGCCGGTGACCGTGTACAGCCCGGTTGCCAGCGCCGGGACGACGTCCGCGGGCAGGGTGTAGGCGAACAGCACCCTGGCGAGCGCGTCGGCGATGCTACCGATCCCGAACAGCACGCTGGAGACCCGCCACATCCGGCGCCACCGCGGTGCGCTGGCCCACAGCCCGTCCCAGTCCGCCGGCCAGCGGGCCCGGCCGCTCAGCAGCGGCTTGCTGAACACGTAGGCGAGCGGCCGGTCGCCGGCGGCGCTGACCAGGAACCAGACCCCGGTGACCCCGGTCAGCACCGCCTCCTTTGCGAGCAGGAACTCGGTGCTACCGGCCACCAGCGCGACCAGCAAGCTGCCCAGCACCATGGTGGTGAAGTAGGCCGACAGCGCGTTCACCGGCCGGCGCCGGACCAGCCCGACCAGCGTCGGCAGGCCCGATACCAGCGCGGACACCATCAGCGCGACGTAGAGACCGACGTCGAGCGCGCGCAACCCGTAGAAGATCACCAACGGCGCCAGCAAGCCGGCCGCCGCCCGCCCGACCCACCGTCGGAACGCCGCCCCGGCTCATCGGACGGTCGCCCGGTCGAAGATGACGACCAGTTCGCTCGCCCAGCGGGCGCAATCGATACCCGGATCGGCCCGCAACAAGAACGGCAACCCGTCGACGGAACGTTGCACGGTGCTGGCCATCACCCTGGTGTCGAAGTCGCGGAACTCCCCCGTCCGCTGGCCGAACGCGAACATCTTCTCCAGCTCGGTGGTGGCGGCCTGGTCGCCGGCGATCCCATCGTCGAAACCGGCCCCCAGCATCACCTCGGTCAGCGCCGCCATCTGCGGCCGATGGCCGTCGATGAATCCGACGACGGACTCGATGTACGCGCGCAGCATGCCCGCGGCGGTCGGCTCTGCACCCACCCGCTCGCCCACGTAGTCCCCGATGGCGCCGATCACCGTCTGGACGACGGCGGACATCAACTCGCCCTTGCCCTTGAAGTGGTAGGAGATGAACCGCGTGCTGGACAGACCCGCCCGCTCCGCGATACGGGAGAAGGACGCCCTGCCGTACCCGGCGTCCGCGATGACGCCGACCGCCGCGTCGATGATCTGGGCCCGGCGGGCCATCGAGGTGACCGACAAGGACTGCTCGGCACTATTTACTGGCATGAGTAAATAGTAACTCAGCCAGGTAAATCTGTCCCGCGGGTTGTCGCGGGGCTCCGCCGTCCGGGGCCGCCGACGACAGCTAGCCGAGCACGTCCTGGCACTCCGGCAACTGCTTGGCGGCCGCGAGCACGCTCGGGTCGACGTTCGCCGTTGAGTTGGGGATGGAGGCGGTGGCCTCGGCTTCGATCGCGTCGATGGCGGTCTTCAGGTCGGACACCGAGGTCGGGGTGAGGGCCAGCACTGTCAACGCGCCGCGGCCGTAGACGTCGGACACCGCGGTGAACGACTCGATCGCAGTGGTCTGCAGGTCGGCGCCACCGGCGACGGTCGGCGCCGGCGTGGCCTGCAGCAGGCCGACCGAGGTGGAGGCGCTGATCGAGATATTGCTGTAGGCCGACACGATGGTCTGCTGAGCCTCGGTCAGGCTCTGCCCGGAGGTGTCCGGCGACACATACTGCGACACATCGGCCGCCCGGGTGCAGAACGTGCTGAACCACGACTGCGTGGCCGGGTCCAGCCCGGCCGCCGGCCCCGACTCGGTGGTCCGGGTGTCGGACGACGAGGTGTCGGTGCTCTCCGAGGTCTCGGTCGTCGACTCCGACGTCGACTCCGACGCCGAGGTCGTGGTCCGCGCCGAGGACCGGGTGGCCGAGGTCGCTGTCGACGAGGTCGCAGCGGGCGATGTCGACAGCGGGCTCCCCGCCTGCGCCTCGCCCTGCACCGTCGACGAGCAGCCGGCGATCAGCAGACCGGCAGCCGCACAGATCGCCAGCCCGGCAGAAGTGGTGCGCCCCATACGTTTCCCTTTAGATCGGTGGGTGGTGACGGTCAGCCGCCGAGCGCCTGACAGGCCGGGATCTGCTGCGCCGCGGCCGACACGGCGGGATCGAGCTGGCCGATCGCCTGCAGCGGAGCCGCAGCTGAGGTCAGCTCCCCGGAGAGGTTGGACGCCGCCTGCTTGAAGGCCGCGTCGTCGGTGGGGTCGATGGCGGCGAACGAGGTGGCCAGCGTGCTGATCTGGTTGCCGGAATCCGCCAGGCCGGAGGTCATCTGAGCGGCGAACGCGGAGCCGCCGTCAAAGGTGGGCGGCGGGGTGGAACCCAGCGCTGTCCCGGTCTGGGTCAACGCGGCGCCGAATTCCTTCAGCACCGTCACGCCGGCCTGCTGGGCGGTGGCGTTGTCCTGCCCAGTGGTCTCCAGACCACTGGCCAGCGTCAGGATCGGCGCCACCCCACCGCAGAGAGTGGTGAACCAGGTGGTGGTCTGCGTGTCCAGGGTGGCCGGCGCGACACTGGCGCTGCCGCCCTGCGACGCCGCACTGCTCGCCGCCGAGGACTTCGAGGTGGCCGACGACGCCGCCGAGGACTGGGTCGACGGCGCCGAACTGCTCGCCGCCGTGGAAGACCCGGCGGTCGTGCTCGTCGAGCTGCAACCGGCCACCACCAGCGCGCCGGCGGCGAGTACGGCTGTCCACGCAGAGCGCCTCATTGACGCATCCTTCCAGTTGTCGATCCGCGGATGAAGTGAGCTGAACCGGTACCCCGGGCAGGACCGCCACGATGACGGTCATTCCCCCCGGAACGCACGTGTGGAAATGCCGCAAGGTCGGTCGGCCTGACCTGTTCCGAACGCGCTGTCGGCGTGAACAACGTACCGTGGCGGCCCGCACCGCACGCGGCGAGGCCACCGGCGATCCCTCGCTGGTGACCTCGCCGCGAGCGAGGAAATGCGGTCGATCAGGCGTGCTGTGGCTCCTCGGCGTGCAGCGAGGACTCGCGCCGCTTGGAGACCATCACGGCCGTGACGATGATCACCAGGGCGACCGCGGAGATGCCGTACCGGATCGGAGTGTTCTCCGACGTCCCGACCGTCAGGGTCACGATGGCCGGTGCGATCAGCAGCGCGACCAGGTTCATCACCTTGAGCAACGGGTTGATGGCCGGGCCGGCAGTGTCCTTGAACGGGTCACCGACGGTGTCGCCGATGACGGTCGCCTCGTGCGCCGGCGAGCCCTTGCCGCCGTGGGTGCCGTCTTCCACGATCTTCTTCGCGTTGTCCCAGGATCCGCCGGAGTTGGCCAGGAAGACGGCCATCAGCGTGCCGGTTGCGATCGTGCCGGCCAGGTAACCGGCGAGTGGGCCGACGCCGAGGCCGAACCCGACGGCGATGGGGGCGAACACGGCCAGCAGACCCGGCGTGGCCAACTCCCGCAGCGAATCCCGGGTGACGATGTCGACGACCTTGCCGTACTCGGGCTTGTTGATGCCCTCCATGATCCCGGGGATCTCCCGGAACTGCCGCCGGACCTCCCGGACGACGGCGCCTGCCGCCCTGGCCACCGCATTGATGGCGAGGCCGGAGAACAGGAACACCACCGAGGCTCCGAGCAGCATGCCGACCAGGGTGTTCGGCGAGACGACGTTGGCGGTGAACACGTCGAGGGCCTGGCCGGCAGCGTTGTACGCGACCTTGATCGCGTCGGAGTAGGAGCCGAACAAGGCGGTGGCGGCGAGCACGGCGGTGGCGATGGCGATGCCCTTGGTGATCGCTTTGGTGGTGTTACCGACGGCGTCCAGTTCGGTGAGGATCTTGGCGCCCTCCTCGGAGACCTCGCCGCTCATCTCGGCCACGCCCTGGGCGTTGTCCGACACCGGGCCGAAGGTGTCCATCGCGACGATGACGCCCACCGTGGTCAGCAGTCCGCAGCCGGCCAGCGCGATCATGAAGAGCGAGACGATCAGCGATCCGGACAGCAGGTAGGCGCCGTACACGGCCGCGGCGATCACCAGGGCGGTGTAGACCGCCGACTCGAAGCCGACCGAGATGCCGGCAAGGATCACCGTGGCCGCCCCGGTCAGCGAAGACTTGGCCACATCCTGAGTGGGCTTGTTGTTCGTGTCGGTGAAGTAGCCGGTCAGCCAGAGGATGACGGTGGCGAGCACGATGCCGATGAGGACCGCGCTGATCGCCACGATGCGCGGGTTGCCGGTCAGGTCGGCGACGGCCGGCACGTTCAGCTCGCGGAAGGTGGACGGCAGGTAGACGAAGGCGGCGACGGCGGACAGCACGGCGGAGATCGCGGCAGAGATGTAGAAGGACCGGTTGATGGTGACCAGGCCGGGCTCGTTCGGTCGCGCCTTGGTGATGTAGATGCCGATGATCGCGGTGATGACCCCGATCGTCGGGATGATCAGCGGGAACACCAGCCCCTTGGCGCCGAACGCGGCGCTGCCCAGGATCAGCGAGGCGACCAGCGTCACGGCGTAGGACTCGAAGAGGTCCGCGGCCATCCCGGCGCAGTCACCGACGTTGTCACCGACGTTGTCGGCGATGGTGGCGGCGTTACGGGGGTCGTCCTCCGGGATGCCCTGCTCGACCTTGCCGACGAGGTCGGCGCCGACGTCCGCGGCCTTGGTGAAGATGCCGCCGCCGACGCGCATGAACATGGCCAGCATGGCGGCACCGAAACCGAAGCCCTCCAACACCTTCGGCGCCCCGCCCGCATAGGACAGCACCACAACGGAGGCACCGATCAGGCCGAGGCCGGTGGTGGCCAGACCGACGGCACCGCCGGTGCGGAAGGCGATCTGCATCGCCTTCTCCCGCCCGCCGTCACCGTTGGCGGCCGCCGCGACGCGGACGTTGGCCCGGGTGGCGAGCCACATTCCGAAGTACCCGATCGAGGCCGAGAACAGGGCACCGAACAGGAACGCGATGGAGCGCCCGATCCGCTCACTGGTGGTGTCCGTGGGCAGCGCGAAGAGCAGCACGAAGACGATGGCCACGAAGACGCTGAGGGTGCGGAACTGGCGGCCGAGGTAGGCGGCGGCACCCTCCTGCACGGCTTCGGAGATCTCCTGCATCTTCGGGGTGCCCTTGCCGGCGGCCAGTACCCCGGCGCGCAGGACGAAGGCGATGACCAGTGCGATGACGGCCACGACCGCCACTCCGATGAGGATGGCTTGATCACTACCAGTGACGGTGATTTCCGCGGCGATTTGGGAAGACATCGAGCTCCTGATCCATGGGGGGTACAAAATTCGCGGACCGGTCAGCTCGTTGCGGACCGGCGCTGGTCGAACGCGTCGCCCGCCGGTGGCCCGACGTGACGCTGGGTACTCTAAAGCACTGGTAAGACCGCCTGCTGCCGCTCGACCGGAGCGCGTTGACGGCCGCGCCTGGTATCAGGTTGTCGGCACGTAGCGGGACAATGCAAGGGTGAGTTCCCCCGGTCCCTTAATCGATCCCGACGGGCTGCTGGGCGTGCTAAATCGATATAGCGGCTCGACCGTGAGTTCGGTCACATCCTGCATCACCCATGTGGAGCACCTGCCCTGGCGGCCCGGGCGGCCGGCTGCCTGGCCGGGTTGGGTGACCGTCGACGTTCGCGAGGCGTTCGGCCGCAAGGGGATCGACCGGCCATGGTCCCACCAGGCGGCGGCGGCGGAGCTCGCCTACAGCGGGTCAGACGTCGTGCTGGCCACCGGCACCGCGTCCGGCAAGTCCTTGGCCTATCAGCTGCCGGCGCTGACCGCGATCACCGCCAACCCGAAGGCCTGCGTGCTGTACCTGGCGCCGACCAAGGCGCTCGGCGCCGACCAACTGGAATCGCTCGAATCGTTGCAGCTGCCCGAGCTGCGCCCGGCGGCCTACGACGGCGACACCCCCCTGGTGGACCGGGATTGGGCGCGGGCGCACGCGAACTGGGTGCTGACCAACCCGGACATGCTGCACCGCGGGCTGCTGCCCGCACATGCCCGGTGGGCCAGGGTGCTGCGCCGGCTCGCCTTCGTGGTGGTGGACGAGTGCCACGCCTACCGCGGGGTCTTCGGCTCGCATGTCGCCCTGGTGCTGCGCCGGCTGATCCGGCTGGCCCGGTTGTACGGGTCCGACCCGGTTTTCGTGCTGGCGTCCGCGACGGCCGCCGATCCGGAGACCTCTGCCGGCCGGCTGATCGGCCGCCGGGTGGCCGCCGTCACCGAGGACGGCTCGCCCCGGCCGGGGGCCGATTTCGTTCTCTGGGAGCCCGGTCTCGTCTCCGGTGACGGCCATGGCGGCACCCCGGTGCGCCGATCCGCACCGGCCGAGGCGGCCCGGATGATGGCCGATCTGGTGGCCGCGGGTGCGCGCACGCTGACCTTCGTCAGGTCCCGGCACGGCGCGGAGCAGACCGCCCTGTCCGCGCAGCGCCGGCTGGCCGAGACGGCGCCGGAGCTGGTCGGCAAGGTCGCCGCCTACCGCGGCGGCTATCTGCCCGAGGAGCGCCGCGAGCTCGAACGCGCGTTGGGCTCGGGCGAGCTGCTCGGGGTGGCATCCACCAACGCCCTGGAACTCGGCGTCGACATCGCCGGGCTGGACGCCGCGGTGCTCGCCGGCTACCCGGGCACCCTGGCCTCGGTGTGGCAGCAGGCGGGCCGGGCCGGCCGCCGGGCCGACGCCGGCCGCCGAGCCCTGGTGGTATTCGTGGCCAGGGACGACCCGCTGGACACCTACCTGGTGCATCACCCGCGGACGGTGTTCGGCCGGCCGATGGAAGCGGCGGTCACCGACCCGACCAACCCCTTCATCCTCGGCCCGCACCTGGCTTGCGCGGCGGCCGAACGGCACCTGTCCCCTGCCGACCTGGAGCTGTTCGGCGGACCCGCGATCCGGCCGGTGCTGGAGGACCTGGTCGTCCGCCGGGTGCTGCGCCACCGTCCCACCGGGTACTTCTGGGCCGAGCCCGGGCGCCCGGCCGACAGGGTGGACCTGCGCGGCGGGGGCGGCGGTCAGGTCGCGATCGTCGATCAGGACACCGGCCGGCTGCTCGGCACGGTGGACATCCACCGCGCCTCGTCGGCGGTCCACGCCGGCGCCGTTCACCTGCACCGCGGGGAGAGTTACGTCGTGCAGGACCTGGACCTGCAGTTCGGCGTCGCGCTGGTCCGGCCGGAACGCCCGGACTGGACCACCATCGCCCGGTCGGAATCGAGCGTGTCGATGACGTCGGTGCACGATGAGCGCGGCTACCCGGGCGGCGTTCGGGTCGGCACCGGCCCCGTCGAGGTGACCGGGCAGGTGGTCGGCTACCTGCGGCGCCGGCCGAACGGCGAGCTGCTGGACGTCATCGGCCTGGACCTGCCGCGGCATACCCTGCACACCAGGGCGGTCTGGTACACGGTGCCGCTGGAGCTGCTGGCCGCCGCCGGCATTCCCGAGGCCACGGTGCCCGGCGCGCTGCACGCCGCCGAGCATGCCGCGATCGGCTTGCTGCCGCTGTTCGCCGGCTGCGACCGGTGGGACATCGGCGGGCTGTCCACGGCGCTGCACGCCGACACCGGGGAGCCGACGGTGATCATCTATGACGGCTACCCGGGCGGCGCGGGATTCGCCGACCGCGGGCACCAGCTGCTGCGGACCTGGCTGACCGCGGTCCGGGACGCCGTCGCCGTGTGCGCGTGCGAGACCGGCTGCCCGTCCTGCGTGCAGTCGCCGAAGTGCGGCAACGGCAACCACCCGCTGGAGAAGGACGCCGCCGTGGTGGTGCTGGACACCGTGACCAGGGCGATGTCGCCGGTGGACCTGGTCGCTGCCGGCGGCCGATGACAGCGCCCCGGCCCAGGTTCGTGCTGCACGAGCACCGGCGGCCGAGGCACCATTTCGACCTCCGGCTGGAGGAGAACGGCGTACTGCGGTCCTGGGCGGTGCCCCGCGGGTTGCCGTCCGATCCCGGCGAGAACCGTTTGGCCGTCGAGGTTCCCGACCACGACCTGGACCACGTCCACTACCAGGACGAGGACAAGTCGATCGCCGACAGCGGCTGGTGGGAGGAGCACGACCGGACCGGGCACCGGATGCTGTTCACCCTGCACGGCGAGCACGAGACCACCAGGTACGCGCTGATCCGCACCCCAGGTGGCTGGTTGCTGCACCGGACCAAGGACCAGGCGGGCTGACCACGCGTGCCGGGTCTGTCCTATCGGGCTAGTTTCAGCAGGTGACCGCCGCCGGATCGACCGCCGAACCGGCGATCGCAATCGCCGACCTCCGGGTGGTCAGGCTGGGCCGCACGGTGATTCCCGGGCTGAGCCTTTCGATCCCACGCGGGCAGCTGGTGGGGCTGCTCGGGCCGAGCGGGTGCGGCAAGTCGACGCTGCTGCGCAGCGTCGTCGGCGTGCAGGAGATCGCCGGCGGCACCGTCCAGGTGCTCGGGCTGCCGGCCGGCTGCGAGCCGCTGCGGCACCGGGTCGGGTACCTGATCCAGGCACCGAGCATCTACCAGGACCTGACCATCGCGGAGAACCTGCGGTACTTCGCCAAGGTGCTCGGCACCCCGCGCCGGCAGCTGGACGGCGAAGTGGCCAGGGTGTTGGAGCAGGTCGACCTGACCGACCTCGCCGTGGCAAGTGCCGCCGCGTTGTCCGGCGGCGAGACCGCCCGGGTCTCGCTGGCCGCCGCGCTGCTCGGCACACCTGAGGTGCTGGTGCTGGACGAGCCGACCGTCGGTCTCGATCCGGTGCTGCGGCGCGACCTGTGGGCGATCTTCCGCCGGCTCGCCGGGCAGGGCGTCACGCTCTTGGTATCCAGCCATGTGATGGACGAGGCTGTCAGGTGCGACCGGCTGCTGCTGATGCGGGCCGGCGCGATGCTCGCCGACGACACCCTGCAGGGCGTGCTCGCCAGCACCGGCGCACCCGACGCCGAGCAGGCCTTCCTCACGCTGGTGGACCGGGCCGCCGGAACCCCCGCAGCCCGGCCAGGGGGCAGCGATCATCGTGGCCGGCACGAGAAACCCGAACCCCACCAAGGCGTCTCGACATGAGCCCGACCCTGACTGTCGCCACCGCCGGCCGGGTGCTGCAACAGATCCGGCACGACCGTCGCACTCTGGCGCTGCTGTTGATCGTGCCGTGCGTGCTGCTCGGCCTGCTGGCTTGGATCTACCAGAACACCCCGGTGTTCGACTCGATCGGTGCCCCGCTGCTGGCGCTGTTCCCATTCCTGACGATGTTCCTGGTGACCAGCATCGCCACGCTCCGGGAGCGGCAGTCCGGCACCCTGGAGCGGCTGCTCACCATGCCGATGGCCAAGGCCGATCTGGTCGCCGGGTACGCGCTGGCGTTCGGCCTGCTGGCCGCGGTGCAGGCGCTGATCGCGTCCGGGTTCGCGCTGCTGGTGCTCGGCCTGGACGTCGCCGGGGCGGCGTGGTTGCTGATCCTGGTGGCCGTCGTCGACTGCCTGCTCGGCACCGCGCTGGGCCTGTTCCTGTCGGCCTTCGCCCGCACCGAGTTCCAGGCCGTGCAGTTCCTGCCGGCGTTCGTGCTGCCCCAGTTCCTGCTCTGCGGGCTGCTCATCCCCCGCGACCAGCTGCCGGACGTGCTGCGCTGGATCTCGAACGTGCTGCCACTGTCCTACGCGGTCGATGCGATGCGGACCATCACCACCGATCCCAACGGCACCGCGTCGGTGCTCGGTGACGTCGCCATTGTGCTCGGCTATGTCATCGCGCTGGTTGCCCTCGGCGCTGCGACCCTGCGGCGGCGCACCTCGTAGGCGCCGGCTCCGGTTGCAGACCGACCGGTCGGTCTCTAGGGTTCGAGCCGTGCCCGATCGCCCCGGTCTCGACCTCACCGCTGCCGACGTGCGCGCTGGCGCCGGGCCCGCCCTCGATGTGCGCGGCGTCGACGTGCGCGGCGACGACGTGCGCGGCGACGAACTCCCCGGGCTTGACCTCGCCGCGCTGACCCGCTGGTTCGATGCCGAGCAACCGGACCTGCGTCGCGGCGCTCTCGCCGGCGAGGTGCTCGCCGGCGGAAGATCGAACCTGACCTACCGGATCAGCGACGCAGTGAGCACCTGGGCGCTGCGCCGGCCGCCGCTGGGCCACGTGCTGCCGACCGCCCACGACATGGCCCGCGAGTACCGGTTGATCAGTGCGCTGGCTCCGACCGACGTGCCGGTCGCCGAGCCGATAGCGTTCTGCTCCGACGATGCCGTGCTCGGCGCGCCGTTCTACCTGATGTCCTTCGTCGACGGGGTGGTGCTGGACCGGCCGGCCGCGATGCGCGCACTGGACCAGGACGCCGCACGCGCGGTCTGCGAGCAACTGGTCGACAGCCTGGTCCGGCTGCACGCGGTGGATCCCGCCGCGGTCGGGCTGGCCGATTTCGGCCGTCCGGACGGCTTCCTGGAGCGCCAGGTCCGACGCTGGCACACCCAGTGGAAGGCATCCCGAACCGGGCCGCCGACCGAGCCGGACGCGGTGGTGGCCGCCCTCCTCCGCCGACTGCCGCCGCCGGCCGCACCGGGCATCGTGCACGGCGACTACCGGCTCACCAATGTCATCTACCGGCCCGACCTGACCGGCATCGCGGCCGTTGTCGACTGGGAGATGGCGACCCTGGGCGACCCGCTGACCGACGTCGGACTGCTGGCGGTCTACCAGGGCCTTTCGCTGCACGACGACCTGCTGATGCCCAGGATGAGCCCGGCCGACGGTTTCCTCACCGCCGAGCAGATGGTCGAGAGGTACACGGCGCAATCCGGCCGCGACCCAGCCGACCTGGCCTGGTACCTCGCCTTCAGCTGCTTCAAGCTCGCCGTCATCGCCGAGGGCATTCACCACCGGTACCTGCAGGGCAAGACCGTCGGGCCCGGCTTCGACCGGATCGGCGCCGCCGTCCCGCAGTTGCTGGCCACCGCACTCGAGCACGCCGAGAGGAGCTGACGTGGACTTCGCACACAGCGACCGGTCGATGGAACTGCAGGAGCAGGTGCGCCGGTTCCTGGACGAGCACGTCTACCCGGCAGAGCCGGTCTTCGACCGGCAGGTCGAGGCCAACCGCGCCGCGGGCCACCCGTTCCGGTCTCCCGCGGTGCTCGGCGAGCTCAAGGCGACTGCCCGCCAGCGGGGCCTGTGGAACTTGTTCCTGCCGGATACCCGTTACGGGGCAGGGCTTTCCGTCCTGGACTACGCGCCCGTCGCCGAACTCACCGGGCGGTCGCCGGCCATCGCGCCGGAGGCGATGAACTGCTCGGCACCGGACACCGGCAACATGGAACTGCTCGCCATGTTCGCGACTGACGCACAAGTTCGCGACTACCTGCAGCCCTTGCTGGACGGCGCGATCCGGTCCTGCTTCTCGATGACCGAGCCGGCCGTGGCCTCCTCCGATGCCACCACGATGGCTGCGACGATCGCCCCGGACCGAGCTGGGTATCTGGTCAACGGGCACAAGTGGTGGTCCAGCGGAGCGATGCGCCCGGACTGCACCGTCGCGATCATGATGGGAGTCAGTGACCCGGACGCCGAACGGCACCGGCGGCACTCGATGATCCTGGTCCCGCTGGATGCCCCCGGGGTCACCATCCGCCGGTCGACCACCGTTTTCGGCTATGACGACGGACCGCACGGCGGCCACGCGGTGATCGACTTCGACGACGTACGGCTGCCCGCAACAGCCCTGCTCGGCCCGCAGGGCGGCGGGTTCATGATGGCGCAGGCCCGGCTCGGTCCCGGCCGCATCCACCACTGCATGCGCAGCATCGGGATGGCCGAGCGCGCGCTGGAGCTGATGTGCGAGCGGGCCGCCGCGCGGACGCCGTTCGGGCAGCCGCTGGCCAAGCAGGGCGTGGTGCGGGACTGGATCGCCGAATCCCGACTGGCGATCGAGCAGGCCAGGCTGCTGGTGCTGAAGGCGGCCTGGCTCGTCGACACGGTTGGGTCGAGGGGCGCTCGCACCGAGATCGCCGCGATCAAGGTGGCCGCGCCGCGGGCCGCATTGTTCGTGCTGGACAAGGCGATCCAGGTGCACGGCGCCGCCGGGGTGTCCGCCGACACGTCCCTGGCGCAGATGTGGGCGCAGCTGCGCACGCTGCGGCTCGCGGACGGCCCCGACGAGGTGCACCTGCGGTCCATCGCGCGGGAGGAGCTCCGGGTGCACGCCGGGCCCGCCGCCTCCGCCGCGGCGGCCGCGCCGTGAGCCGGCCGGCCACCACCGGCACCGCCACCACCGGGACTGCCACCACCGGGACTGCCACCACCGGGACTGCCACCCCCGGCCCCCCGGCGATCACCACCGAACCAGGCGCCCGCGACCGGGTGCTGGACGCCGCAGTCGAGCTGTTCGCCTTGCGGGGCTATGACGGCACCTCCGTCGCGCAGGTGATCGACCGTGCCGGTCTCACGAAAGGTGGTTTTTACCATCACTTCTCCAGCAAGGAGGAATTGCTCTACGAGGTCTACGGCGACCTGATCAGCCGGCAGCTGGACGCCATGGAGGAGATCCTGGCCCGCCGCGATCCGCCCGCTGTGACCCTGCGCGCGTTGATCCTCGACCTGGTGCAGACCACCGCGGCCAGCGCCCGACGCGCGCAGGTTTTCGCCAGCGAGCGGAACAAACTCGCCGGCCGGCGGGCCGCCGACTTCCGCCGGGCCCGCCGCCGCTACCACGACGCGGTCAGGTCGCTGATCCGCTCCGCGCAGCAGCACGGCGCGTTCGCCACCGTCGCCTCCGCCGAGACGGTGACATTCACCATCTTCGGCGTGATCAACGAATTACCGCTGTGGTACCGCCCGGACGGCGACATGAGCCCGACCGAGATCGGCACCGAGCTGGCCGACTTCTTCCTGACCGCCCTGGTGGCCGGGGCCGAATGAGGGTCCGGGACAAGGTGGTGGTGATCACCGGCGGCGGTAGCGGGATCGGCGCCGCGCTGGCCCGCCGATTCGCCGCCGAGGGCGCCGCGGCGGTGGTCGTCGCAGACCTCGACGGCGATGCCGCCCACACCGTGGCGACCACCGTCGGCGGCGACGCGTACGGCTGTGACGTCGCCGACTCCGCAGCTGTGGACGACCTGGTCCGGATGACGTTCCGCCGGCACGGCCGGGTCGACCTGTTCTGCTCCAACGCCGGGATCACCACCGGTGTCGGCCTGGACGACCCACTGGACCTGTGGCACAAAGCCTTCGACGTCAACGTGCTCGCGCACGTGTGGGCGGCCAGGGCGGTGCTGCCGCACATGCTAGAGCGCGGCAGCGGGTGGCTGCTCGCCACCGCGTCGGCGGCCGGCCTGCTGACCGCGCCGGGTGACGCGCCCTACACCGTGACCAAGCACGGCGCGGTGGCCCTGGCCGAATGGCTGGCCGTCACCTACGGCGGCCGCGGGATCGGCGTCAGCGTGCTGTGCCCGTTGGGGGTGGCCACGCCGCTGCTGCTGGACGCCCTGGCGGCCGGGGAATCCGGCGCGCACGCGGTGGCGGCGTCCGGGACCGTCATTTCCGCCGACGAGGTCGCTGCGGCCGCCGTGACGGGCCTGATCGACGAACGTTTCCTGATCCTGCCCCATCCGGAGGTGGGCCGGTTCTGGGCGCAGAAGGCTGCCGACCCGGATCGCTGGCTGGCCGGTGTCCGCCGACTGACGGCAGCACACCCAGCGCCCCCAGCACACCCAGCGCCCCCAGCACACCCAGCGCCCCCCGCAGAGAGCGAGCAGCCATGACGCCATCCCCCGGCACCGCATTGGATCTCTTCCGGCTGGACGGCCGGGTCGCGGTGGTGACCGGTGCCTCTTCCGGCCTCGGCGTCGCATTCGCCCGCGCGCTGGCCGAGGCCGGTGCCGACCTGGCCCTGGGCGCCCGCCGGGCAGACCGGCTACAGGACACCCGGACCATGGTGGAGTCGTTGGGCCGCAACGCCATTGCGGTGCCCACCGACGTCACGAAGGAGCAGGACTGCGCGCGGCTGGTCGAAGCGGCCGTCGCGGAGTTCGGCCGGGTCGACATCCTTGTCAACAACGCGGGTGTCGGCACCGCGGTGCCGGCGCTGCGGGAGACCGCAGCCCAGTTCAGGGATGTCATCGACATCAATCTGCTGGGCTGCTACTGGATGGCGCAGGCCTGCGGCCGGGTGATGGCCCCCGGCAGCAGCATCGTGAACATCAGCAGCGTTGTCGGGATCACCACCGCCGCCCTGCCACAGGCGGCCTACTCGGCCAGCAAGGCCGGTCTCATCGGGCTGACCCGGGACCTGGCCCAGCAGTGGACCGGCCGCAAGGGCATCCGGGTGAACGCCCTGGTGCCCGGCTTCTTCGAAACAGAGATGACCGGCCAGTACAAGCAGGGCTACCTCGACCTGGTCGGGTCACGGGTCCTGGCCGGCCGGAAGGGCGAACCGGCCGAGCTGGCCGCGGCGATGCTCTTCCTGGCCAGCGATGCCGGCGGTTACGTCACCGGGCAGACCCTGGTGGTCGACGGTGGTTTCAGCATCACCTGACCGTCCAGCCGGTCAGGTCGTCGGGTCGGTCAGGCAGCGGCCGGCAGGTCGAACCGGACACCGGTCAACTCCTCCGACAGCGTCCACAACCGGAGCGCTGTCTCCCGGTCCTCCGCGGGCGGGATCGGCCGTACCACTGTCGGGTAGCCCTTCGACTCGCCCCGTCCGTCGGGTCCGATGAATTGACCGCCGGTGGCGGCCGGGTCGGTGGCCGCATACAACTCGGGTAGCACACCCATCTCCACGCTCTGCGCCAGCAGCTTGTTGCCGATGGCACCGGCGAACTTCGCGATCCCGGTCGGGCCGGTCGATTGCAGGTTGGTGGCCGAGTACCCGGGATGCGCGAGCAGGCTGCGGATCGGGCTGTTCGCGGCCCGCAGCCGCCGGTCGAGCTCGAGCCCGAACAGCACGTTGGCAAACTTCGATTGCGCGTAGAACGCGGTCGGCGAATAGCCTGCCGCACCGGTGATGTCGTCGAAATGGATGCTGCCGCGCCGGTGCAGGGTCGAGCTCACCGTGACCACCCGCGGATCCGTTCCGCGCTGCAGGATGTCCAGCAGCAGTCCGGTCAGCGCGAAATGGCCGAGATGGTTGCCGGCGAACTGGCTTTCCTGCCCCTGCGGGCTCAGCGACCGCGGCGGCATCATCACCCCGGCGTTGTTGATCAGCACGTCCAACCCCGTCCCGTCGGCGTGCAACCGATCAGCGAACGCCCGCACCGAATCGAGGTCGGCGAGATCGATCCGGCGAAGCTCCAGGTCGGCGTCGGGTTGTTCGGCCCGCAGGCCATCCAGCGCCTGCTGCCCCTTCGGCTCGTTCCGGACGGCCATCACCACACGTGCGCCGTGCCGGGCCAGCTCGCGGGTCGCGGCCAACCCGAGGCCGCTGTTGGCGCCGGTCACCACGAAGGTGCGGCCGGTCTGATCGGGGATCCGGCTTGCGGTCCACCGGGTTTGAGCCATGCCCACCAGTGTGCCCGGCCGCGGCGCCATCCCCTGGGCAGCGGGCCACCCTGGGGCGTACCGTCTGCCGCAGGCAGCGCTCTGGCAAAGGGGCCACGTCGTGCACGAGCTGGCGGTGATTCAAGCTGTGGCGGTGCACATCCTCGCGATCAAACCGGCCGCGGTGGGCAGCGCGGCGCCCGATCCGCACGGGATGGCCCCGCACTCGGTGCTCGCCGCCGTCGGGTCAAGGGGCGGCAGCCTGCCGCCGACCGTCCTCGTCGGGTGTGAAGGTGCTGATGTCGGGGACGGGATCGGCCTGTCGGCCGCGGTATCGGCCGTGGTGGGACCGGCCCTCGATGCCGTTGTCGCACCGCTCGACGATGCAGCCGGGGTTCGGCCGCACGGCGACCGGCTGGCCGGGGCCCCGGCCTGTTGGGGGGTGGTAGCCGTCTGCCTGGGGATCCCCGGTCAGGTGGTCGAGATGGTCGACGGCTACTACGACCAGATCGCGCTGGTCGATGTGGTCGGGAAGGTCCGCAAGATCAATGTCGGCATGCTCGAAGGCCCGGTCCGCCCGCGTGACTGGGTGCTCATCCACATGGGCTTCGCCGTCGAGATCGTCGACCGGGCGGCCGCCGAGAAGGCTTTGAGCGGTCTGGAAATGATGGGTCGCCCGCTGGATGCCGAAGAGCCGGCGGCGTCGTGACCACCGGCGTCGCCGTCGAGCGGATGCGGGTCCGGATCGCGGTGGCCGGTCTGGTGCAGGGCGTCGGGTTCCGGCCGTTCGTGTACGCGACCGCCACCGAGCTGCACCTGACCGGCTCGGTGCGCAACGACAGCACCGGCGTGCTGATCGAGGTCGAAGGGGACCCGGCGCGGATCAACGCCTTCGTCCACCGGCTGCGCGCTCAACCGCCGCCGCTGGCCATCGTGGAGAGCGTGCACGTCACGCCCCGGCCGCTGCGCGGCGGCACCGGTTTCCACATCGGCGACTCGCTACGGTCCGCGGGCCGCACGCTGGCCTCGCCGGACGTCGCCACCTGCCGGGAATGTTTGGCGGACATGGCCGATCCGGCCAACCGGCGTTACCGGCATCCATTCGTCAGCTGTACCAACTGCGGTCCCCGGTTCACCATCATCACCGGACTGCCCTATGACCGGTCGAACACAACCATGGCCGGGTTCGCGATGTGCGCGGACTGCCGGGCCGAGTACACCGACCCTGCAGACCGGCGATTCCACGCCCAGCCGATCGCCTGCCCGGACTGCGGACCGCGGCTCGAGCTGATCCTGCGGGCGGGGACCACTGTGTGCGGCGATGACGCCGCGCTCCGGGAAACCCGGCAACTGCTGACCGCCGGCGCGATCCTGGCGATCAAGGGACTCGGCGGCTACCACCTGGTGTGTGACGCGTCGAACGAGCAGGCAGTCGCGGAGCTTCGCCGCCGGAAACGCCGCGGGGACAAGCCGTTCGCCGTGATGGTCGCCGACATCACCGCCGCCCGATCCATTGTCGACGTGAGCGCCGACGAGGCCGCGCTGCTGTCCAACCCGGCCAGGCCGATCGTGCTGCTGCCCGCCGAACGAACCGGTCCGGCCGTCGCGCCCTCGGTCGCTCCCGGCAGCCCCGACCTCGGCGTGCTGCTGCCGTATACGCCGCTGCACACGCTGCTGTTCGGGCTGCCCGGTGACGCGCCGTCCCCGCCGGCGCTGGTGATGACGTCCGGGAACCTCTCCGGCGAACCGATCATCGCCGACGACGCCGCGGCGGCGGACCTGCTCGCGCCAGTCGTCGACGGCTGGCTGCGGCACGACCGGCGGATCCAGGTGCCCTGCGACGATTCGGTGTCCCGGGTGGTGGACGGCGAACCGCTGCCGATCCGGCGGTCCCGCGGGTACGCCCCGCTGCCGATCGCCCTTCCCCTTGTGGTCGGGCCGACCCTGGCCGTCGGGGCCGACCTGAAGAACACCTGCTGTACGGGCGAGGGCCGGTATGCCTGGCTGAGCCAGCACATCGGCGACATGGACGACCTGCGCTCCCTGGACACCCTGTCCGGGACCGCCGCGGCGCTCGCCGTACTCACCGGTGTGCGACCCGGCCGACTGGTCAGCGACGGGCACCCCGGGTATCGCTCCACCGGGTGGGCCCGACGCAACCAGGGGGACCGCGAGCTCACCTCGGTGCAGCATCACCATGCGCACATCTGCTCGGTGATGGCGGAAAACGGCGTCGACGACGCCCGCCCGGTGATCGGAATCGCCTTTGACGGGACAGGTTTCGGCACGGACGGTGCGGTGTGGGGCGGCGAGGTGCTGATCGCCGGCTACCGGGACTTCAGCCGATTCGCGCACCTTGGCTATGTACCGTTGCCCGGCGGCGACGCCGCCGTCGAGAGGCCGTACCGGATGGCGTTGTCGCACCTGCGGGCGGCGGGCGTGCCGTGGAATCCGGACCTGGCCTGTGTGGCGCAGTGCCCGCCGGCCGAGCGGGCCACCCTGGCCGCCCAGCTCGGCAGCGGGTACGGCTGCGTCCCGACCTCCAGCATGGGCCGGTTGTTCGACGCGGTCAGCGCGCTTGCCGGCGTCCGGCAGGTCGCCGCCTACGAGGCGCAGGCCGCCATCGAGCTGGAGGGGCTGGCCAGGACCACCGTCATCGGCCCCGATCATCCTGCCGCGTATCGCTTCCGGCTCACCGAGGGGGTCACCAACGGCGCCTCGGTCCTGCTGGCCGAACCGGCCGGGGTGATTCGCGCGGTGGCCGCGGACACCCTCGCCGGGGTGCCACCGGCGGAGATCAGCGCGCGGTTTCACGCGGGCGTTGTCGCCCTGGTGGTCGATCTCGCGGTGCGGGCCGGCGCGGCGCTCGACCTTCGCACCGTGGCACTGTCCGGTGGGGTGTTCCAGAACGCCCTGGTGCTCGGCGGGGCGTGCCAGGCGCTGCGTCGCGCGGGATTCACGGTGCTGCGCCACCGGCGGGTCCCACCGAACGACGGCGGGCTGGCGCTCGGCCAGCTGGCGGCCGGAGCGCGGCGGATGATCTGACGGCAGCGACCTGACGGCCCAACTATCTGACAGCAAGCGATCTGACAGCAAGCGATCTGACAGCAAGCGATCTGGAAGGAGAGCGATATGTGTCTAGCAGTTCCCGGCCGGATCATTCGGCTGTACGAGGCCGACGACACGGTGATGTCCGATGTCGACTTCGGCGGAGTGGTGAAACAGGTTTGCCTGCAGTACATCCCGGATGCCGTCGTGGGCGATTACGTCATCGTGCACGTCGGTTTCGCGTTGCAGAAACTCGACGAGGAGTCCGCGTTGGCCACCCTGGCCAACTTCGAGCGGCTGGGAATCATCGAAGAGGAGTTCGGCGACGGGTTCGCGCTGGCCGCGAAACAAGCCGGGGTCCCGATGTCCGACCTGAACGGAGCGTCGCGATGAAGTACCTGGAGGAGTTCTCCAATCCCGAGTTGGCCGGCAAGCTGTTGGACCGGATCCACGCCGCGGCCACCCGCCGCTGGGCGATCATGGAGGTGTGCGGCGGCCAGACCCACTCCATCATCCGGCACGGCATCGACCAGCTCCTGCCCGACGAGATCGAGATGATCCATGGCCCCGGCTGTCCGGTGTGCGTCACCCCACTGGAGATAATCGACCGGGCGCTGGCCATCGCTGCGCAGCCGGAGGTGATCTTCTGCTCGTTCGGCGACATGTTGCGGGTCCCCGGCTCGTCGCGGGACCTGTTCCGGATCAAGAGCGCCGGCGGGGATGTGCGGGTGGTGTACTCGCCGCTGGACGCGCTCAGGATCGCCAGGGAGAACCCCGACCGTCAGGTGGTGTTCTTCGGGATCGGCTTCGAAACCACGGCCCCGGCCAACGCAATGACCGTGTACCAGGCAAAACGGCTTGGCATCAAGAACTTCTCACTGCTGGTCTCGCATGTGCTCGTGCCGCCGGCGATCTCGGCCATCATGGAATCGCCGGCCTGCCGGGTGCAGGCGTTCCTGGCCGCCGGGCACGTCTGCAGCGTGATGGGGACGACCGAGTATCCGACGTTGGCCGAGAGGTACCGGGTGCCGATCGTGGTCACCGGATTCGAACCGCTGGACATCCTCGAGGGCATCCGGCGCACGGTGCTGCAGCTCGAATCCGGCCGGCACGAGGTGGAGAACGCCTACGCGCGGGCGGTCACCACCGAGGGCAACCCGGCAGCGCAGGCGATGCTGCTCGACGTGTTCGAGCGCACCGACCGGGTGTGGCGGGGCATCGGGATGATCCCGGGCAGCGGCTGGCGGCTGTCCAGCAGGTACGCCGACTTCGACGCCGAGAACCGTTTCGATGTGAGGGGTATCCGCACCGAGGAGTCGACGCTGTGCCGGTCCGGTGAGGTGCTGCAGGGGCTGATCAAGCCGCACGAGTGCGCCGCCTTCGGCAAGGAATGCACGCCGCGGAACCCGCTCGGCGCGACCATGGTGTCCTCCGAGGGGGCCTGCGCGGCGTACTACCTGTACCGCCGGCTCGAGCTGACCCCGGCGGCCAGCCATGGCTGAGCACGCGAGGACACCGGTCGACACCCCCGCACCGGTCGACACCCCCGCACCGGTCGACACCCCCGCACCGGTCGACACCCCCGCACCGGTCGACTTCGACGGCTGGACGTGCCCGGTACCGCTTCGTGATTCCCCGACCATCGTGATGGGCCACGGCGGCGGCGGCGCGATGTCCGGCGAGCTGATCGAGCACCTGTTCCTGCCGGCTTTCGGCGATGCCGCGGCGGCCGAGCTGGGTGATTCCGCGGTGCTGCCCACGCCGGGCGGCCGGCTGGCTTTCTCCACCGATTCCTTTGTGGTGAAACCGATGTTCTTCCCCGGCGGGAACATCGGCGACCTGGCTGTCAACGGCACGGTCAACGACCTCGCGATGTCCGGCGCCCGGCCTCTGTACCTGTCGACCGCGTTCATCCTCGAAGAGGGCACCGCGCTGGCCGAGATCAACCGGATCGCCACCACGATCGGGCACGCCGCAGCCGCGGCCGGGGTTCGGCTGGTCACCGGCGACACCAAAGTGGTGGACAGCGGGCACGGCGATGGTGTCTTCATCAATACGGCGGGGATCGGCGTGATCGACGACGGTGTCGACATTAGGCCCCAGAGAGCAACTCCCGGCGACGTGGTGATGATCAGCGGGCCGATCGGGGTGCACGGGGTGGCCATCATGAGCTGCCGCGAGGGGCTCGAATTCGGCACATGCATCGAGACCGACAGCGCCCCGCTGAACGGGCTGGTACAGGCGATGATCGCCACCGGTGCGGACATCCACGTCCTGCGCGATCCCACCCGCGGCGGGGTGGCCGCCTCGCTGAACGAGATCGCGAAGGCGGCCGCGGTCGGGATCGACCTGGTGGAAAGGGATCTGCCGATCCCGGAGATAGTGGCCAACGCCTGCAGCCTGCTCGGGCTCGACCCGCTACAGGTCGCCAACGAGGGCAAGCTGATCGCCATCGTCGCGGAGCGGGACGCGGAGCAGGTGCTGGCGGCGATGCAGGCCCACGAGTACGGCAAGGAGGCCGCCGTCATCGGCCGGTGCGGGCCTGCCCATCCGGGGATGGTGGTGGCCAGGACGGCGCTCGGCGGGAACCGGGTGGTCGACCTGCCGATCGGCGAACAGCTGCCCAGGATCTGCTGATGACGCCGGCAACGGACACCGACGCGGGTGCGGCGATGTTCGCCCGGTACGCCTACCCGCCGAACGAGCTGGGCTACTGCGGCCCGGGTTCCGGCCACGACCTGCTGGACTTCGCCAGTGCGGCAAATGATGTCGCCGCGTTGCCGGCGGAGCTGGACATGGTCGAGCGGGCCCGAGCGTTCGACGGAGCGTGGCCCTACCTGGAGTTTCTCGCCGGGATTGCGGGCGCTGCATCGGTGATGGACCCGCGGGTGGTGGAGGCCTATTGGGTGGGCAACGACCTGCTGCACGCGAGTGATCCGGCGACATTTGCCCACACGGCCCGTACCGCCTTCGCCGGTCAGCTGGGCGCCGATTGGGCTGCCCTGGCGCCCGGTGAGTCCCCGGGACCGTTGCCGCATCACAGTTTTCACGTCTTCACGATCTACCCGTGGATCGGCGTGCTGCGCCGAACGGGCGCCGACGCTGCGCTCAACGTGCTGGACAACTGCCGGATCCGCTGGGGCCGCGTCGACTGGATCGACGGTGACGCGGCACAGGTCCAATGTCAACCGCTCACCTGGAACGGCACACTGCTCCGGCTCGGCGCACCACGGGGGGAACGGGTCCGCGTAGCCGACGGCGAGCTGTCCCTGAACGCCGGTGTCCACCCGGGGAGCTGGGTCTCGCTGCACTGGGACTGGGTGTGCGACGAGCTCAACCCGGATCAGTTGGATTCGCTGCGGGACTTCACCTCTCGACAGCTCACCATCACCAACCGAGCCAGCGGCCGGTCCTGACCCTTGCATCGGGGTCGACAACTGTTTCTGGGTCGAGGAAAACCTGTGCGCCTGCGCCGAACATCTACGCCGCAGGCGCTGGCGAGCGCCAGCAACGGCAGCCGGACAACCCCAGGAGCTCACGGCGGAGCACCGACAATCTCGACCGGCCCCGCCCTCGCCCGCCCGGTCGCGGTGCCGGCGAACGGCCCCGCACCGGCCCGGGCGGTCACCAGCACCAGCACGTCCGTGCCGGTCACCTCGCACGACTGCACGTCGACTCCGTTGGCCACCGCAACCCGAACCACCTTCGCGCACGCCGCGTCCGGACCCTGCAGCACAGTCGCCGCGCCGGCCAGCGCCGCCAGGTCCGCCCCGGTCTCGGCCCGCTGCCTGGCCAGGGTGGCCGCGCCGAGATGCACCGCGAGCCCGGTGACCGCCAGCAGCACCACGATGCCCAGGCAGGCGTACACCGTGGCGACGCCGCGCTCCCGCGCCACGGAGTCGGCGGCCACGGCAGGGACGGGCGTCATGGGTTCGGCTCCCGCGCAGCCGCTGCGGTGGCCGTGATGGTGACTCCTGGCAGGAATCCGCCGATGGCGGCCACGGTGACCGTGGCCGTCATCAGATCACCGGATCCGCCGAGCCCGAGCGACGCGCCGGACGGGGCGAGCGCCGCGACCGCATCAGCAGCCCCGTCGGGATCTCCGCGACCCGCCAGCCTGGCGGCCTCCCGTGCGGCGTCGGCGCACCGCACCTGGGCGATGACGCAGGCCACACCGGCCAGACAGGCGATGAGCACAACAGCCAGCACGGCCAGTGCCATCGCCGCTTCGACCGTCACGCCGCCGGTGTCGCCGGGGCGCGGGGTCCCCCGAGCGGAACCCCGCGCCGGCCGCGCCGCTGCCGACCACATCGGTCAGAAGGAGGTCGACAGGGCGGAGTTGATGAGATTCGTCAGCCCGGACACCACAGAATCCCCGGTGACAATCTTGTAGAGCACCGCAGCAAAGGCAGCCGCCACGACGGTGCCGACTGCGTACTCGACGGTGCTCATGCCCGCGTCCGGCATATCCGAGGCTCCCGTCCCCGCGTCCGGCAGATCCGATGCTCCCGTCCCCGCGTCCCGCGGGTCCGAGCCGTCCCTCCCCGCAGCCCACAGGGCGGAGTCGCCCCTGGTCAGATCATTCGGGGCGGCGCCGGCATCGGCACCCGACCCGACGCACCAGGGCCGTTCCGGGCACGCACAGGCCGCCGAACACGGCCACGGTGGCACCCCTCCGGCAGTGGCCGGCCGGTACCTCGCCGGGTCGCCGTCCACCTCGCCGCCGCGGCCACCACCGATCCCGCCGTAGATCCCGCCGTACAGCGCGGCCAGACCCTTCCGCTCACCGCGAATCCGTTGCAGCACAATGACCCCCATCCCCGACCGACCCGGTGCCGACCGTTGCCATCAGCGTCCGACGTCCGCTGCAAGCCGTCCACCAGCCACCGGCAAATGTGTGTGAAAATCGGACATGGGAACAACTCGTCGGCCGCGGGGACAGCCCTGAAAGCTGCTGCGCGGAAGACGACGCCGCGACAAGCCTGCCAAGGACAGCGGTCCTTGGCCAGCGCCGATGCGCCGCAACGGGCCTCGGCGAGGGCGGCACCTGCAGGCGCCGCCCGGTGCGAGCCAGTGCGCGCTGGGCGTCCCGGCGACGGCAGCTGAGCACTATCAGAAGGTGAGCACGATCAGAAGGTGAGCACGATCAGAAGGTGATCAAGATCAGAAGATGTCCAGCTGCCCGAGCAACCCCACCACCACCGGGGCCAGGCCCAGACACAGAAACGCGGGCAGGAAACACACCCCGAGCGGAGCTGTCATCAGCACCCCGGCCCGACCGGCGGCCCGCACGGACGCCGCAGCCTCCTCCCCGCGCAACTGCGCGGCGTGCTCCCGGACCGCCTCTGCCAGCCCCCCGCCACCGGCCGCCGACCGGCGGG
>Ga0208851_1000148_pt1 | contig 30863 bp, 26 predicted proteins | sample NGESurshal092012_FD_184481 | JGI IMG/M metagenome (GOLD analysis project Ga0208851, IMG submission 184481) | Arctic peat soil microbial communities from Barrow, Alaska - NGEE Surface sample 415-2 shallow-092012 (SPAdes) | ecosystem: Environmental > Terrestrial > Soil > Wetlands > Peat ... | reverse complement strand
AAGCCGTACTGCGTGCTCCTGCTCGACGAGATCGAGAAGGCGCACCCGGACGTCTTCAACATCCTCCTGCAGATCCTGGAGGACGGGCGCCTGACGGACTCGCAGGGCCGCACGGTGGACTTCCGCCACGCGATCGTGATCATGACGTCGAACATCGGCGCGCAGGAGATCGCCCGCAACACCCCGCTCGGCTTCGCCGTCAGCGAGGACGAGACGGGCATCACCTACGAGGACATGAAGACGCGGATCATGGGCGAGCTGAAGAAGGTCTTCCGCCCGGAGTTCCTGAACCGCATCGACGACGTGATCGTGTTCCACAAGCTCCAGAAGAGCGAGATCACGACGATCGTCGAGCTGCTCCTGCGCCGCATCCGCTCGTCGCTCGCCGAGCGCGAGCTGCAGCTGGAGCTCAGCGACGGGGCCAAGGACTTCCTCGTCGAGAAGGGCTGGGACCCGTCGATGGGCGCCCGGCCGCTGCGCCGGGCGATCCAGCGCTACATCGAGGATCCGCTGGCCGACTTCGTCCTGCGCTCCGAGCTCCCGCCCGGTGCGACGGTCGTCGTCGACCCGGCCCCGGAGGGCGACGACCGCGACGTGATCCTCACCGTCGTCGAGCCGAAGAAGGTGCCGGCGGCCGTCGGCGGCGGCGATGCGACGGACGTGGTGACCGACGCGGACGCGGGCGACGTCACGCCGGATCCGGCGCCCGAGGCGGCCGACGAGAGCTAGCGTCAGTTCGCACGCAGTCTGCGGGTGAGCGCCGGCGCACTGAAGCTGGACGAGGGCCGCCCCCCGGGGCGGCCCTCGTCGTGGTTCTCAGCCGGCCTTGAGAGGCCCCGACCGCGGGGGCGGGCCGGCTGCCGGATCGCGCTGTGGCGCTCCGAAGCACGTGCTGGTGATCGGCAGAACGGGCGCTGAGCTGATGAGCGGTCGGTTTGAGCGGACGAACGGTTGATCCGGCGCGCCTGAGGGCCTGGTCGCCGGCGGGCGCGCCGCCCGCGCGAACGCCGGCGGGCGTGGGCTGCCTCTAGTGTTGCCCGCATGCCCGGCGACGAGGAGCAGGTGGTCATCAAGGTCCGCGACGGCGGCCCGTACAAGGTGACGGGGCCGATCCGGCTGACCGACGCGGACGGCGTGGAGATCCCGCTCCCGGACGACGGCCGCGCGGTCGTGCTGTGCCGCTGCGGGCGCTCGCGGACGACGCCGTTCTGCGACCGCTCGCACGTCTGCCGGCCCGGGGACACCGCGGTCGTCCACGCGGGCCTGCCGGCGCCCACGCAGGGCGCGCCGTTCCTGCCCGGGCCGGTGTTCGCCGCCCCCTTCCACTTCGAGGGCGACGCGGGCGAGGGCGAGGCCCCGTTCTACGGGCGCTACGCGAACCCCACGTGGGCCGGGTGGGAGGCCGCGCTGGGCGAGCTCGAGGGCGGCGAGGCCGTCGCGTTCGCGTCGGGGATGGCCGCCGCGAGCGCCGTGCTGCTGGAGCTGCTGGGCCCCGGGGACGTCCTCGTCGCGCCCTCCGACGGCTACTACACGCTGCGCACCCTCGCCGAGCGCCAGCTCGTCCCGCGCGGCGTCGAGGTGCGCTACGTCCCCACGAGCGCGGCGGCGGTGCTCGACGCGCTCGAGAGCGCCACGCTCGTGTGGCTCGAGTCGCCCTCGAACCCGCTGCTCGACGTCCTCGACATCGCGGCCGTCGCCGCCGAGGCCCACGACGCGGGCGCGCTCGTCGCGGTCGACAACACGCTCGCCACGCCGCTGCGCCAGCGCCCGCTCGAGCTCGGTGCGGACTTCGCCATGGCCAGCGCCGCCAAGCAGCTGACGGGGCACAGCGACCTCGTGCTCGGCTACGTCGCGGCCGCCGAGCCGTTCCGGGCCGCGGCGCTGCGCACGTGGCGCACGACGACCGGGTCGATCCCGGGGCCGTTCGAGGTCTGGCTCGCGCACCGCTCGCTGGCGACGCTCGGCGTGCGCGTCGAGCGCCAGGAGCGCAGCGCTGCGGCGGTCGCCCAGCTGCTGGCCGCGCGCGCGGACGTGCCGTGGAGCCGCTGGCCGGGGCTGGGCTGCGTCGTCTCCTTCGATGCCGGCGATGCGGACCGGGCACGGCGCTTCCTGCACGCCGCGAAGCTCGTCGCGGAGGCGACGAGCTTCGGGGGCGTGCACACGAGCGCCGAGCGGCGCGCGCGCTGGGGGGGCGACGACGTGTCGCCGGGCGTCATCCGCCTGAGCGTCGGCGTGGAGGACCGCCAGGACCTCCTCGCCGACATCGCGCAGGCGCTCGACGCTGCGGGGTCCTAGCCCTACGGGATCAGCACCGTGTCGATCACGTGGATGATGCCGTTGGAGGCCTTCACGTCGGTCTTGATGACCTTCGACTTGTTGACGTAGACCTTGCCGCCCTTGACGGTGATCTTCACCGACTTGCCGTTGAGCGTCTTGACGGACTTGCCGTTGAGCTTGACGACCTTGCTGGCAGGCACCGCGCCCTTGACGACGTGGTAGGTCAGGATCGACGTCAGCAGCTTCTTGTTCCCCGCGACCTTCTTCAGGGTCGCCTTCGGGAGCTTGGCGAACGCGGCGTTCGTCGGGGCGAAGACGGTGAGCTTCGTCTTGCCGGACAGCGCGCCGACGAGGCCCGCCTTCTTGACGAGGCTGACGAGCGTCGAGAACTGCGGATTACCGGCGGCGACGTCGACGATCGTGTTCGACTTCGCGCCGGCGCTCGCCGGGACGGCGACGGCGACGGACGCCATGACGGCGACCAGGAGAAGGGTGATGCGCTTCATGCTGGGTCCCTCCAGGGATCGGGGCTGGATCTGCGCTGACCTACGCGACCTCACCGCGCCGCGGTTGACCCGGGGGAGCCCTTGAGGGGTGTCCTGGCGCGATCGGACTCGCCCGGGGGAACCCGTCGGGTCGACGACCTAAGGTGAGGACATGGCCCGCCCGACGACCGTTCACGTGTGCTCCGCGTGCGGGCACAGCGAGGTCCGGTGGCACGGGCAGTGCCCCTCGTGCGGCGAGTGGAACACGATGGCCGAGGAACGCGCGCCGGCACGAGCCGCAGCCGGCGGCGGCGCCCGGCGCGGCGGCCGCGCACCGGCGGCGGCGGCGCGCCCCGTCGCGCTGCGCGACGTGCGCGCCGACGGCGCACCGCGGCTGCAGACGGGGATCGGCGAGCTCGACCGCCTGCTCGGCGGCGGCGTCGTCCCCGGCTCGCTGGTGCTGATCGGCGGCTCGCCGGGCATCGGCAAGTCGACGCTGACGACGATGGCGCTCGGCCTGCTGCAGGGCTCGGGCCGCCGCACGCTCTACGTCTCCGGCGAGGAGTCGCCGGCGCAGATCCGCCTGCGCGCCGAGCGCCTGGAGGCCGGCTGCGCGCCGGGCGCGCTCGACGTGCCGGTGCTCGCCGAGACCGACCTCGATGCCGTCCTGGCGACGCTCGAGGCCGAGCAGCCCGAGGTCTGCGTCATCGACTCGGTGCAGACGCTCGCCGCGGCGGACCTCTCCGGGGCGCCGGGCACGGTCGGGCAGGTGCGCGAGGTGGCGACGCGCATCATGGAGGTCGCCAAGCGGACCGGGGCGGCCGTCCTGCTGGTCGGCCACGTGACGAAGGACGGCGCGCTCGCCGGGCCGCGCGTGCTCGAGCACCTCGTCGACTGCGTGCTGCAATTCGAGGGCGAGCGCGAGCGGACCTACCGCACGCTGCGCGCGCTGAAGAACCGCTTCGGCTCGACGAACGACGTCGGCGTCTTCGAGATGCGCGACGGCGGCCTGGTCCAGGTCCTGGACGCGAGCGCCCGTTTCGTCGGCGAGGCGACGCGGGCGCCCGGGAGCGTCGTGCTGGCGGCGATGGAGGGCTCGCGCCCGCTGCTCGTCGAGGTGCAGGCGCTCGTCTCGCCGAGCGAGCTCGTGCCGCCGCGTCGCGTCGTCAACGGCATCGACCGCAATCGCCTGGCGCTCGTGCTCGCCGTGCTGGCGCGCCACGCCGGCGTGGGCACCGGCACGGCCGACGTGTTCGTCAACGTCGTCGGCGGCGTGCGCGTCGACGAGCCCGGCGCGGACCTCGCGGTCGCGCTCGCCGTCGCCGGCGCGGCGCGGGGCGTCGTGCTGGGCGGCGAGGACAGCCCGACCCCCGTCGCGGCGTTCGGCGAGATCGGGCTCACGGGCGAGCTGCGCTCGGTCGCCCACCACGACCGCCGTCGCGAGGAGGCGGAGAAGTTCGGTCTCGGCCAGGTCATCTCGCCGGAGAGCGCGCCGACGCTGCGCGAGGCCCTGCGCGCGGGCGCCGTGGGACGGCGCGTGCACGCCGCCGCGTGACGGCCCGTCAAACCCTCAACCCCTGGTAGAATGCTCTGTGATGGCGCACCGGAGCGGGGATGAACTGACCGATCTGGAGAGTCGCCAGGAGCCCCGTCTCGTCAAGTCGCTCGAGATGGTCGCGCCGGGAACGGCGCTCCGCGAAGGCGTCGACAACATCGTCCACGCGCGCACCGGCGCCCTCGTCGTCGTCGGCGATCCGGAGGAGCTGAGCTTCCTCTTCTCCGGCGGCATCAAGCTCGACATCGACTACTCGCCCGCCTACCTCTACCAGGTGGCGAAGATGGACGGCGCGATCGTGCTGAACGCCAACGCGACGAAGATCACGATGGCGAACGTCCAGCTGATCCCGGACCCCACGATCCTCTCGCTGGAGACCGGCACGCGCCACCGCACGGGCGAGCGCGTCAGCAAGCAGACCGACGCGCTCGTGATCGCGATCTCGCAGCGCCGCGAGATCGTCTCGCTCTACGTCGACGGCGCGAAGTACATCCTCGAGGACATCCCCACGGTGCTCGCGAAGGCCAACCAGGCGCTCGCGACGCTCGACAAGTACCGCGTGCGGCTCGACCAGGTCTCCACCCGGTTGACCGCGCTCGAGTTCGAGGGCGGCGCCACGCTGCACGACGTCCTGACCGTGCTCCAGCGCTCGGAGCTCGTCACGCGCATGGCCGTCGAGATCGAGCGCTACATCGTCGAGCTCGGCACCGAGGGCCGGCTGATCGAGATGCAGCTGGAGGAGACGATGGTCGGGACCGCCGCCGACAAGGCCGCGCTGGTGCACGACTATCTCGCCGAGGACGGCGACGAGGCGTTCGCCCAGGCGCTCGACCAGCTCGGGCGGCTGCCCCACCAGGACCTGCTCGACTTCGGGCGGCTCGCCGAGCTGCTCGGGTACGACCGCAAGCTCAACACCCTCGACTACCCCGTGTCACCGCGCGGCTACCGGATCCTGGGGCGCATCCCGCGCCTGCCGAAGATCGTGGTGGCCAACATCGTGGCCGCGACCGGCGGGCTGGACGACCTGCTCGCCGGGAACGACGGGGAGCTCGAGGGCATCGAGGGCGTCGGAGAGATCCGCGCCAAGGACATCCGCGAGGGGCTGCGGCGTCTGCAGGAGATCAATCTCGTCGATCGATACCTGCAGACATGAACGACACGTTTGCTGATGGGACGGACCGGGCACGCACGCCCGGCCGATGACAAGGGAGGACACCATTTCCGAGGAGCAGGAAGACCTCAACATCGAGGACCTCGAACTGCCCGTGCTCGAGCACATCGAGTTCGAGTGCGGTGACAACGTCGTGTATCCGCATCACGGCGCCGGCAAGGTCCTCAAGAAGGAAGCCAAGACGATGTTCGGTCAGGAGCGGATCTACCTGACCATCAAGATCCTCCACAACGACATGACCGTCATGGTCCCGTCGGAGAACGCCGCGAAGGCGGGCCTTCGCCGTGTGATAGACGAAGAGACCGTCCTCAAGGTCCTGGCCGTCCTGTCGGACGACGTGTCTGAGATGCCGAAGAACTGGAACCGGCGCTTCAAGCACAACCGCGACAAGATCAAGACCGGCGACATCTACGAGCTCGCCGAGGTCGTGCGCAACCTCGCCGTGCGCGAGCACCAGAAGGGCCTCTCGACCGGCGAGAAGCAGATGTTCACGCGGGCGAAGAAGATCCTCGCCTCCGAGCTGATGTACGCGCTCGACATGGACGAGACGGAGGCCGAGGAGCACCTCGACAACCTGCTCGCCGAGTCCGCGGGCGCGAAGGTCGCCTCGTAGGAGAGCCGTGCCGGCGGTCGCGTTGGTCGTGGCCGCCGGACGCGGCGAGCGCCTGGGCTCGGACGGGCCCAAGGCGCTCGTCCCGCTCGCCGGGCGCCCGATGCTCCACTGGAGCATCGCGGCGCTGCGGCGCGCCCCCGGGATCGCGCGGATCGTCGTCGCGCTGCCGGAGGGCGTCACGGCGCCCGACGGCTGCACCGGCGTGCCCGGCGGGAGCGAGCGCTCGCACTCGGTGCGCAACGCGCTCGCGGCGGCCGGCGTGGACGCCGACGTGATCCTCGTCCACGACGCGGCTCGGCCGCTGCTGAGCCCCGGGCTCGTCGCCGACTGCCTGGCGGCGCTGGAGGCCGACGGCGGCTGGGACGCCGCGATCGCCGCCGCGCCCGTGACGGACACGATCAAGCGCGCGCCCGACGGGCTCGCCGTGCACGGGACGCTCGTGCGCTCGGAGCTGTGGGCCGTCCAGACGCCGCAGGTCTTCCGCCGGGCCGCCCTGGAGCGGGCGCTCGCGCGCACCGACGCCGAGCTCGCGGCGGCCACCGACGACGCGATGCTCGTCGAGCGCGACGGCGGGCGCGTGCGCGTCGTCCGGGCCCCGCACGACAACCTGAAGGTCACGACCCCCGTCGACCTGGCCGTCGCCGAGCTGCTGCTCGGGCGCGGCTGACACACCGTGTCGAGTCCCGCGCTGCTTGAATCAGCGCCGTGCTGACCGACTATCACGTGCACCTGCGGCCCGACGTGGCCGACGCCATCCCCGAGCGCTACTTCACCGCCGCCAACGCCGAGCGCTACCGCGAGGCGGCCACCGAGCGCGGGATCGAGGAGCTGGGCGTCAGCGAGCACATCTACCGCTTCAGCGAGGCGCTGAGGATCTGGGACAACGGCCTGTGGCGCGAGTTCGCGCGCGACGACGTCGACGCGTACTGCGCGTTCGTGCGCGAGGAGACCGATCTGCGGCTCGGGATCGAGGCGGACTTCGTCCCCGGCCGCGAGGACCGCGTCGCGAGCTTCCTGGAGGCGCGCGAGTGGGACTACGTCGTCGGCTCGATCCACTTCGTCGGCGAGGGCGCGCTCGATCACGAGGACTACGACATCTGGGGCATGGGCCAGGGGCCCGAGAAGGTCTGGACCACATACTTCACCTGGCTGGGCGAGCTCGCCCGCACCGGCATGTACGACATCCTCGCCCACCCCGACCTCGTGAAGCACTGGGGCCGGCGCCGGCCGTCCCCCGAGGGCGACCTGCGTCGCTTCTACGAGCTGGCGATGGACGGGATCGCCGAGTCGCAGATCGCGATCGAGGTCTCGACCGCGGGGCTGCGCAAGCCGGTCGGCGAGCTGTACCCGTCCGCCGCGTTCCTGGAGATGTGCCTCGAGGCCGGCTGCCCGGTCGCGCTGTCCAGCGACGCCCACACCCCCGAGCAGCTCGGCTTCGGCTACGAGGAGGCGCTCGCCCACCTCGCCGAGCTGGGGGTGACCGAGCTCGCGACCTTCGACCACCGCGAGCGCCGGCTCGAGCCGATCGGGGCGCCGGCATGAGCGTGCGCACGGGGATCGGCTGGGACTCGCACCGGCTCGTCGCCGGGCGCCCGCTGATCCTCGGTGGCGTCCGCTTCGAGCACGAGCTCGGCCTCGACGGCCACTCCGACGCCGACGTCCTGACCCACGCCGTCATGGACGCGCTGCTCGGCGCCGCCGGCCTGGACGACATCGGCGTCCACTTCCCCGACACCGACGGGCGCTACCACGGCGCCGACTCGGTCGCGCTGCTCGAGACGATCGTCGCGACGCTGCGCGAGCGCGGCCTGGCGATCGTCAACGTCGACACGACGCTGATGATGGAGCGCCCGAAGCTCGGCGCGCGGCGCGGTGAGATCCGCGCGCGCCTGGCCGCGGCGCTCGGCATCGGGGCCGAGCGCGTGAACGTCAAGGCCTCGACGGGCGAGGGCATCGGGTTCGTCGGGCGCCAGGAGGGCGTGGCCGCGCTGGCCGTCGCGACCCTGAGCGAGGGCTGAGATGCACGGCGACGAGCTCGTCGCCCTCGCCCTGCTCGTCGCCGTCATGGCGCTGCTGATCGGCGCCTACCGCACGAACGTCCCGTACCCGATCCTGCTCGTCGTCGGGAGCGCGCTGATCGCCCTGATCCCGGGGATGCCGAAGGTCGACGTCGACCCGAGCATCATCCTCGTCGTCGCGCTGCCGCCGCTGCTCTACTCGGCGGCGTTCTTCACGTCGCTGCACGACCTGCGGCGCAACATCCGGCCGATCGGGCTGCTCGCGATCGGGCTCGTCGTCATCACGACGCTCGCGATCGGCGTCGTCGCCCACGTCGTCGTGGGGCTGCCGTGGAGCGTGGCGTTCGTCCTGGGCGCCGTCGTCTCCCCGACCGACCCGGTGGCGGCGACCGCGATCGCCGGGCGCCTGGGCGCGCCGCAGCGCTACGTCGCGATCGTCGAGGGGGAGAGCCTGCTGAACGACGCCACGGGCCTCGTCGTCTACCGGATCGCGGTCGTCGCCGTGATCACCGGTTCCTTCTCGCTGGCCCACGGCGCGCTGGACTTCGTCGTCGGCGCGGGCGTCGGCATCCTGATCGGAGCGCTGGTCGGGTTCCTGATCGCCGAGCTGCGACGGCGGATCGAGGACGCGCCGACCGAGATCACGATCTCGCTGCTGACGCCGTACTTCGCCTACCTGCCGGCCGAGGCGCTCGGCGTCTCGGCGGTGACGGCCGCCGTCACCGCCGGCATCTACCTCGGCTGGCGCGCGCCGGAGCTGATCGCCCCGCAGACGCGCATCCAGGCCTACTCGTTCTGGGAGATCATCGTCTTCGTCCTGAACTCGGCACTGTTCGTGGTGATCGGCCTGCAGCTGCGGACGATCCTCGACGGGCTCGGGGGTTCCCCGCCCCTGCGGCTCGCGGGCGAGGCGCTGGTCGTGCTCCTGGCGGTGATCGTTGTGCGCTTCCTGTGGGTCTATCCGGCGACCTACCTGCCGCGCAGGCTGTCCCGCCGCGTGCGCGCCCGGGAGCCGGCGCCGAAGGCCGAGAACGTGTTCCTCGTCGCGTTCACCGGCATGCGCGGCGCCGTCTCGCTGGCGGCGGCCCTCGCGATCCCGCGCACGCTGGACTCCGGGGCGCCGTTTCCCGACCGCGACCTCGTGCTGTTCCTCGTCTACGCCGTGATCCTCGGCACGCTCCTGATCCAGGGCCTGTCGCTCCCGTCGATCATCGAGCGTCTGGGCCTCGGCGGCGACAGCGACGAGGATCGTGAGCTGCGTGCACGGATCCTCGCCGCGCAGGCGGCGATCGGGCGCCTCGACGAGCTCGCGGGGGAGGACTGGGTGCGCGACGACTCGGCGCGGCGGATGCGCGGCATCTACGAGTTCCGCCTGCGGCGCTTCGCGGCGCGGCTGGACATCGAGGACGACGGGAAGATCGAGGAGGGATCGCAGGCCTACCAGCGCCTGCGCCGCGAGGCGCTGGAGGCCGAGCGCGGCGAGCTGCTGCGCCTGCGCCGCGCCGGGGAGATCTCCGAGGAGGCGATGCGCCGCGTCGAGCGCGACCTCGACCTCGAGGATGCGCGGCTGGAGATCTAGCGCCCGCGCGAATGCGTAGATTGGGGCGCGTGCGCGAGATCCGCCTTCATGACACGCGCCGCGGCGAGGTCGTCGCACTCGAGCCCCGGACGCCCGGCAGGGTCGGGATCTACGCCTGCGGCCCGACGGTCTACAGCCGCATCCACGTCGGCAACGCGCGGCCGTTCGTCGTCTACTCGCTGCTGAAGCGCTTCCTCGTCCACGAGGGCTATGAGGTGACGTTCGTCGCGAACGTCACCGACGTCAACGACAAGATCTACGACGCGGCGGCGCGCGCCCGGCCGCCGGTGCCGAGTGCCCAGCTGGCGGCGGAGATGACCGCCGCCTATCTCGCCGACACCGACCTGCTCGGGCTCGGACGGCCTGACCACGAGCCGCTCGCCGGCGAGACGATGGGGCCGATCATCGCCCTGATCCGGGCGCTGATCGACAACGGCAGTGCGTACGCCGCCGAGGGGGACGTCTACTTCCGCGTGCGCAGCGACCCGCGCTACGGCGAGCTCTCCCACCGGGCGATCGACGACATGGACCAGGGCGAGGGCATCGAGGGCACCGCGCGCAAGGAGGATCCGCTCGACTTCGCGCTCTGGAAGGCGCAGAAGCCGGGGGAGGACACCGCGTGGGACGCGCCGTGGGGCCGCGGGCGCCCCGGCTGGCACATCGAGTGCTCGGCGATGGCCGAGGAGCTGCTCGGCGTCGGCCTCGACATCCATGGCGGCGGCAACGACCTCGTCTTCCCCCATCACGAGAACGAGGCCGCGCAGACGCGGATGGGCCGCGGGGAGGACCTCGCGCGCATCTGGATGCACAACGGGATGCTCCAGCTCTCGGGCGAGAAGATGGCCAAGAGCGTCGGGAACATCGCGTCGCTGGCCGAGGTGCTCGACGCCTGGGGCCGCGACGCGCTGGTGCTCTTCTTCTCGACCGCGCACTACCACCAGCCGATCCGCTTCTCCGACGAGGCGCTGACACAGGCGCAGGCCAGCGTGCGGCGGATCCGCGAGGCGGGGCGGCGCCTGGTGCCGGGCCCGTCGCCCGCCGACCTCGAGCCGCTGTGCGAGCGCTTCTTCGCTGCGCTGGCCGATGACTTCAATACGCCGCGCGCGCTCGCCGCGCTCTACGAGTGGATCAGCGAGGCGAACAAGCGCGACGGCGTCGGCGACGCCGATGCCCGCGCGATGCTGCGCGTGCTCGGGCTCGAGAACCTGCTCGACGCGACGGCCGACGGCCCGGACGCCGAGGCGCAGGGTCTGCTCGACGCACGCGAGGCCGCCCGTGCGGCGCGCGACTGGCCCGAGGCCGACCGCCTGCGTGATGCGCTCGCGGCGCTCGGCTGGGAGGTCCGCGACGGCGCGGGCGGCCCCGAGCTCGTGCGGCCGTGATCCTCTACGGGCGCAATGCGGTCCATGAGGCGCTGCGCGCGCGCCGGCGCCGCGTGCACGAGATCTGGGCGACCTCCGGCGCCGCCCGCGAGTCGTGGCTCAGCGGGCAGGCCGTGCCGCGGGTGCACGTCGTGAGCGCCCAGGAGATCGCCGAGCGCGCCGGCTCCGACGGCCACCAGGGCGTCTGCGCCCGCGCCGACGGCTACCACTACGCCGGTGCCCCGGAGCTGCTGCGCGCCGAGGCGCCGCTGATCATCGCGCTCGACGAGGTGCAGGACCCGCAGAACCTCGGCGCGATCTGCCGGACGGCGGAGGGCGTGGGCGCCACCGGGGTCGTGATCCCCGAACGCCGCGCCGCCGAGGTCACCCCCGCCGTCTGCAAGGCATCGGCGGGGGCGGTCGAGTGGCTGCCGATCGCACGCGTGCGCAACCTGGCCGACTTCCTGGGCGAGGCGAAGACCGCCGGGTGCTGGTGCTACGGGGCGGCCGCGGGGCCCGGCTCGATCCCGTATCTGGAGCCCGACTGGACCGGCGGGGTGGTCCTCGTGCTCGGCGCCGAGGGCAAGGGGCTGCGCCCGCGCGTGGCCGGCGCCTGCGACGCCCTGGTGGCGCTCCCGCTGCGCGGGAGGCTCGATTCGCTGAACGTCAGCGCGGCCGCTGCGGCGCTGTTGTACGGAATCTTGCATCGCCGGGTTGACAGCGCTTCATAACTGTGGGATAAACCCCGCGACTTGAGGGTCAACCTCAGGTCGAGAAAAATCTAGCTTCATCGTTCGCAGTTGGCGCCAGGGGAGGAGTGCGCCACTGAGCTCGTCCAACGTTGTCCCTGCAAAGGGACCGAAAGGATCGCTCGTGGCCCGTCTTTCCACTTCCTCTCAAGGTCAGGTTCAGGTCGATGACGGCTACCTGATCGCGCTCGCCAAGACCGGCGACCCCACGGCCTACGATCGGCTGATCCGCCGGTACTACGGGTTCGTCCGGCTCAAGGCCTCGTCCTACTTCCTCGCCGGCGGCGACAGCGACGACCTGATCCAGGAGGGCCTCGTCGGGCTCTACAAGGCGATCCGCGACTACCGGACCGACCGCGAGTCGAGCTTCCGCAACTTCGCGGAGCTCTGCATCACGCGCCAGATCATCACCGCGGTGAAGACCGCCACGCGCAACAAGCACGTGCCGCTGAACCAGTACGTCTCGTTCGCCTCGACGCCCGCCGGCGCCAGCGACGGCGAGCCGACGCTCGACGAGATCCTGCCCGGCTCGACCGTGCACGACCCGGTCAACCAGGTCATCTCGTCCGAGGAGCTGCGCTCGATGGTCGCGTGCCTGTCGACGACCCTCTCCGAGCTCGAGTCGCGGGTGCTGTCGCTCTACCTCGACGGCCGCTCCTACGAGGGCATCGGCGCGCTGATCGGCTGCGACACGAAGACGGTCGACAACGCCCTGCAGCGCGTCAAGCGCAAGGTCGGCACGCACCTCGCCTCGCGCAACGTCGTCCTGTAGGACTAGCGCACGGGCTTCTCGATCAGCGCGCGCAGCAGCCGGTCCAGCAACGGGCGGTTGCGCGCCGCGACGTCCGGCCGCGGCCGGGTGATCTCCTCGAGCCGCAGCCCGTCGATCAGCGCCGCCAGGATGTGGGCGTCCGCGCGCGGCTGCGGCGATCCGGCCCGCTCGAGCGCCCGCGCGCTCAGCTCCTGCACGGCCTGGCCCCACTCCGCGTGGGCGGCCTCGAGCTCCGGGCTGCGCTCGGACTCCAGCTGGAGCTCGTAGCCGGCGCGCACGACGAGCCACTCGTCGGCGAGCTGCTCGACGAGCCACTCCGTCAGCAGGTCGACGAGCGACTCGATGTCGTGGACGTTCGCCAGCGCGGCGTTCGTCGTGCCCTCGACGCGCGCGATCTCATTGGCCGCGACCTGGCGCAGCGCCGCGTCGACGATCTCGTCCTTTGAGGCGAAGTGGTACGTCGTGGAGGACAGCGAGACGCCGGCCTCCTCGGCGACCGCGCGGTGGGTCACCGCTGCGGTGCCGCCGCGCCCGATGATCCGGATGGTGGCCTCGACGATCGCCGCGCGGATCTCCTCCGCGGGCGCGCGGCGGGCGGAGCGTCGGCTCGCCGTCGATGGCGAAGTGGTGGCGTCGGGCGAGGGCATGTGGCGCACGCGAAACTTCGTACCGGTACGTTTGTACCGTAGAAGCTTGTCCTGGTACGTTTGTACCGCATTTGGACGAGCGCGTCCAATGCGCGGATGGCCCGCGCGGCGGCCCTGCGACTCACGGACATCTACATGCCTGACACACCGGATCCTCTCGACATTTCGAACGGCCTCGGACGCCGCGACTTCCTCGCGGTCGGCGCGGGCGCCATCCTCTGCACGATCGGCGGCAAGCGCGTCGCGCTGACCAAGCCCGGTGACGCCGCCAAGGCCGATGCCGCGGCCGCGATGGTCGCGCGCCCCAAGGGCGTCTCCCCGAAGACGCCGATCGCGGGGGTCCCGGGCGCCGACCCCGTCGACAAGCTGACCTTCGAGACGCCCGGGCCGCAACCCGGCTGCGACGTCGTCGAGTACTGGATCCAGGCGACCTCGGCGCTGTGGGACGTCATCCCCTCGCGCCCGCGCCGCGACCAGTGGCACGGCATGAACCTGCCGGGGCCGAGCGTCTTCCGGGCGTTCGTCTACCAGGAGATGACGGCGGGCTTCGCCGAGCCCAAGGGCCCCGCTGCCATGCCCGGCCCGATCCTGCAGGCGCGCGTCGGCGACGTCATCAAGGTCCACTTCCGCAACGGCCTGCCGGCGAAGACCAACCAGGCCGTCACGATGCACCCGCACGGCGTCCGCTACAACCCCGAGTACGACGCCGCGTTCATGGGCGACTTCACCCGAGCGGGCGGCTTCATCGCCCCGGGCGAGGAGTTCACGTACACGTGGGAGTGCCTGCCCCAGTCGGTCGGCGTGTGGCCCTACCACGACCACGGCCCGAATCACACGCTCAACAGCTTCCGCGGCCTGTTCGGCGGCCTGATCGTCCGCGAGCGCGACGCCAAGGTGCCCGACGTCGAAGAGGTCCTCTTCTTCCACCAGATGGCCCCGCCGATCACCGGCCTGCCCGCCAACTACCAGGCGATCAACGGTCGCGCCTACGCCGGCAACACCCCGACGATCCGCTCGAAGGTCGGCCAGGACGTCGCCATCCACGTGATCGGGATGGACAACAACTTCCACGACTTCCACATCCACGGTCACCGTTGGCAGAAGGATGGGACCGGCATCTTCACCGACGTCCCGTCCGTCGGGCCCAACGAGACCGTGACCGCACGCTTCACCGAGGACAACCCCGGGCGGTGGCTCTACCACTGCCACGTCTTCTCGCACATGGACGCCGGCATGGCCGGCTGGTACATCGTCGAGCCGTAGTACACCCCGAGGAGAGGAACCCCGTGTCACCCACCCGCAACAGCGTCGCAGCGCTGGCGATCGTCTCGGTCGCCCTGCTGTCGACCGCCGGCGTCGCCGGCGCCGCGCACATCAGCGCGAACGCCTACCCGCCGCCCAAGAACCCCACCATCCCCTCGACCGCACCCAAGGGGCCGTTCAAGACGCGCACCGTCTGCGCGAAGGGCTGTGCGTACAAGACGATCCAGTCGGCCGTCAACGCCTCGAAGGCCGGCGACACCGTCAAGGTCAAGGCGGGCACCTACAAGGAGCGCGTCGTCATCAAGGGGAAGGGCAAGGCCTTCCTGAAGCTCATCGGCGACCCGAAGAGCCCGGCCAAGGTGCTGCTCGAGGGCAAGGGCTCGGGGCCCGCCACGCTGCCGAACAACGGCGTCACGATCAACGGGGCCGACCAGGTGACCGTCAACGGCTTCACCGCCCGTGACTACTCGGGCTACGGCTTCTTCGTGGTCAACAACAACGGCTACCTGCTGACGAACCTCGTCGCGAAGTTCGTCGGGGTCTACGGCATCTACGCGTTCAACTCGGTCGGCGGCACGATGTCGAACTCGACCGCAGCGTGGAACAACGACTCGGGCTTCTACATCGGCCAGACGCCGCCGCAGACCAAGCCGATCCGCTCGTACGTGCGCAACGTGACCGCCTACGGCAACGTCCTGGGCTTCTCGGGCACGAACAGCAAGTACGTGACGATCACCCAGTCGCGCTGGTTCAACAACGGCCTGGGCATCGTCCCGAACGCGCTGGACTCCGAGAAGTACGCCCCGCCGGACCAGAACGTCATCACCGACAACGACGTGTTCTTCAACAACTGGGACTACTTCGCGGGCGCCCCGTTCAAGCTCCGCGCGAGCGCGACGGACATCCCGTACCCGGTCGGCACCGGCATCCTGCTGTTCGGCGGTCGCAACACCGAGGTCTCGAAGAACCGCGTCTACGGCAACTACCTGATGGGCGTCGGCGCGATCCAGCAGCTGCTGCTCAAGCAGGCCGACGCCAAGGACCTCATCGGCAACCGCATCATCAACAACGTGTTCGGCAACGACGGGAAGAACCTCAACGGTCGCGACCTGTTCTACGACGGCGACGGCAGCAACAACTGCATCAGCGGGAACACGGGCGTGCAGTCGACCGTCCCCGCCGACGCCTCGACGTTCGCGCCGTGCCCCTTCACGGGGACGAACGCCTTCAGCGCCGACGCACAGGGCCAGGCCGTCAACTGGACCGTCACGGATCCGACGCACGAGGCGTTCTGGGTCAAGAACCCGCAGACCGCGATCCCCGGCGTCACCCCGCTGGAGCACTGGACGACATCGATCGGAGTGAAGTGACCTCAAGGACGACGTCGCTCGCACTCCTGGCCCTGACGGGCATCGCGGCACTCGCCGCGGTGCCCGCGCAGGCCGGGACGTCCGCGCAGCGCAAACCACAGAAGAAGACCGTCACGGTCAACGACAACTACTACGGGCCGACGAAGCTGACGGTCAACAACGGTTCCACGATCTCGTGGGACTGGACGGACACGACGGCGGACATCCACGATGTGAAGCTCGTCTCGGCGCCCAAGGGCGTCAAGCAGTTCCAGTCGGGCGAAGGTTCGGCGGGCTATCTCTACAAGAAGAAGCTCACCAAGCCCGGCGTCTACAAGTTCATCTGCACCTTCCACGAATCGGACGGCATGAAGATGACGATCACGGTGCGCAAGTGATGCGCGCCCTCACCATCGCGGGGACGACGCTCGTCGCCGCGCTCGCCATCAGCCCCGTCGCGAACGCCGCGAGCGGCTACCCCGCGCCGAAGAACCCGCTGACCCCGTCGGCGGCGCCCAAGGGCCCGTTCAAGACCCGCACGGTCTGCGCGAAGGGCTGTGCCTTCAGCTCGATCCAGAAGGCCGTCGACGCCTCGAAGGCCGGCGACACGATCAAGGTCAAGCCCGGCACCTACCGCGAGCGCGTGCTCGTCAAGGGCCCGTCGAAGCGCTACCTGAAGATCATCGGCGACCCTGGGAACCCCGGCACGGTGATCCTCAGCGGCATCAGGTCGAGCCCGCGCACGCTGCCGAACAACGGCATCAGCGTCAACGGCGCCGACAACGTGACGATCAACGGCCTGTCCGCCTACGACTACAACGGCTACGGCTTCTTCGCCGTGAACGTCAACGGCTACCTCTACACGAACCTCATCGCCAAGCGCGACGGCGTCTACGGGGTCTACGCGTTCAACTCGGTCGGCGGCACGATCTCCAACTCGACCGCGGCGTGGAACAACGACTCGGGCTTCTACATCGGCCAGACGCCCGTGCAGACCAAGCCCAAGCGCTCGTACATCACGAACGTCGTCTCGTACGGCAACCAGCTCGGCTACTCGGGCACGAACATGCGCTACGTGACGATCACGAAGTCGAAGTGGTTCAACAACGGCATCGGGCTCGTCCCCAACGCGCTGGACTCCGAGAAGTTCGCGCCGCCGGAGAAGAACGTCATCAGCGACAACGACATCTTCTGGAACAACTACAACTACTACGCCGGATCGCCCTGGAAGATCGCGGGCACCTCGACGGGGACGAACTTCCCGACGGGCATCGGCGTGCTGCTGTTCGGCGGCCGTGAGAACCGGGTGGAGAACAACCGGATCTGGGGCAACTACACCGCCGGCGTCGGCGGCCTGCAGCAGGCGCTGCTCAAGCAGATCGACGCGCAGGAGCTCGTCGGCAACATCGTCCGCGCCAACGACTACTCCAACGGCGGCAAGAACCCCAACGGCCGCGACCTGTTCTACGACGGCGACGGGAAGAACAACTGCTTCGACCCGACCGGCACGACGAACAACGAGCCAGCCGACAACCGTACGCTCGTCGCCTGCGGCGCGGAGGGCTACACCGGCCCGAACTTCTACAGCGGCGTCGGGTTCGCGGGCGGCAAGTCCGACCTCAACGCGCTGCTGACGGGCAACCCGGAGTTCGCCACGGGCGCCAGCTGGTCACTGAGCATCGACAAGGCCAAGCCGGCGACGGCCGAGGCGATGTGGATCAAGCCCGCCCAGGCGCCGATCCCCGGCTACACGATGATGGAGCGCTGGACGAAGGCGATCGGCGCGAACTGATCGAATCGTTGTCCACGTGACGGAGCGACGGGGCGCCTTTGGGTGCCCCGTCGTCGTCGTGGGTCGTCGTGCGTTGGTGGTCGCCCGCCGGCTCGTCCCGGCGCTCGCGGCGGGACCGCGCGGGCGATGAGGCAGGCGAGGTGAAACCTCATCGCTTGACGGGATGGCGCCCTCGCGGCCTGCCGCAGCCGCTCAGACCGGCGCCTCCGTCGTCGCCGCGGTTCAGGCCGCCCCGACGCCGCGAACTACTTCGCGAACGGCAGCACGGCGAACGCGATCACCGCGTAGTGCGCGCCCGCGGCGCCGGTGACGAGCGTGTGGAAGATCTCGTGGTAGCCGAAGGTCTGCGGGCGCGGGTCGGGCCGCCCCGTCGCGTAGATCACCGCGCCGGTGGTGTAGAGCGCGCCGCCGAGGGCCAGCCCCAGCACGGGCAGCCAGCCGAGGCTCGTCCAGAGCTCCGGCACCGTGACGACCGCGACCATGCCGAGCGTCACGTAGACGATCGCCGAGACCCACTTCGGGGCGTTCACCCAGGCGAGGCTGAGCACCACGCCGGCGAGCGCGCCGCCCCAGACGACGGCGAGGATCGTCGTCGCCAGGGCGCCCTTGAGGACCAGGAGGGCGAACGGCGTGAAGGTGGCCGCGATGAAGACGAAGATCATCGAGTGGTCGAGTCGGCGCATCCACGCGCGACCCTTCGGCGCCCAGTCATGGCGGTGGTAGAGCGCGCTGACACCGAAGAGCCCGCAGATGCCGAGCGCATAGATCGTCGTGGCGAGGCGCTCGCGGCCGCTGGAGGCGGCGACGAGGATCGCGCCGAGCAGGATCGCCGTCCAGAAGGCGTACTCGTGGATCACGCCGCGCAGGCGCGGCTTGACCCGCGCGACGACGGCGGCCGCGCGGTCGGCGGCCTCCGCGGCGCCGACCCGGGCGGCCTCGACGCGGCGGCTCGCAGCGTCCTGCGCCACCTCGACGCCGCGGGCAGCCGCCTCCTGGCCGCGCTGGACGGCGTCGACGGCCTGATCGCGCATGCGCTCGACGCGCTCGGTCATCGACGGAGCGTACTCCGGTCGACCGTGACCGCAAGGGCGTTCGGCGGGTGGGCGAGCCGGGTCAGCCGCCGTAGGCGCCGTGCAGCAGCGCCATCATCGTGCCGGCGCCACCGGAGGGCGTCCCGCTCGCGTCGGAGAAGCCGATCTCCAGGTGCGGGCCGGTCGAGATCCCGACGATGCCGGCGCCCACCTCGCCGATCACCTGGCCGGCGCCCACGTGTGTGCCGATCGCCACGGCGTTCCCCGGGCCTGCATGCCCGTAGTAGACATAGCGCCCGTCGTCGAGGTGCAGCACGGGCGCCCATGCGCCGAAGCCGCCGATCCCGTGGAGCACGACGGTGCCGGAGCCGACCGCGATCAGCGGGGTGTGCCCGGGGGCCGAGATGTCGACGCCCTGGTCGAGCGACCAGGTGCCCGGCGGCGATGCGGCGCCCGAGGGCATCGGGAAGACGAACCCGCCGCCGCGCAGCAGGTTGCCGGGCGAGACCGGCGCGCCGGAGTTCTGCTGCACGGTCGCCGCCTGGCGCTGCTGTACCGCCGCCAGCTGGGCCTGCAGGCGCGCCTCCTGGGCGCGGACCCCCGCGAGCGCCGCAGAGGTCCGGTTGCGCGCGCTCAGCAGCGGGGCGCGCCGGCGCAGCAGCGCGAGGCGCAGCGTGTCGATGCGATTGCGCGCGGCGAGCATCGCCGTGGTGCGGCGCTGGGCGTCGGCCTCGAGGTTGCCGAGCAGCGTCGCCTGCGCGATCACCTGCGTGCGGGCGCGCTTGTCGGCGCCGAGGATCCGCGTGTTGCGGTCCTGCACGTCGCGCAGGAACGTCGCCGTGTCGAGCAGGTCGGCGAACCCGTGCGCGCTCAGCACGACGCTGATCAGGTCCGGGCGATTGCCCTCGTACTGGCCGACGAGGTTGGCCGTGAGCGCGACGTTCGCGCGCTCCAGCGCCTGCTCGAGTCGCACGAGCCGCGCCCGCGCCGCGCGCAGGCGGCCCTGCAGCGCGCCGACGCGCGCCTGCTCGGCGCTCAGCGCGGCCTGCTCACGGTCGAGCCGCGCCTGCACCTGGTCGATCGAGCCCTGGACGGCGGCGACGCGCCGGTTCTGCGCCGCGAGCGTCTGCTGCAGGCGCTGCGCCGCGGCGTGCTTGGAGGCGACCGACGGCGCCGACTGCCCGCGCGCGGCGACCGGGAGCGCGGCGAGCAGGGCCGCCAGGGCGCAGAGAACCATGGCGCGAGCCCGCATCCCTTCAGTGTCCCGGTCGGCGCCCGCCTGTGCGACAGCTGCCACGGCGCTTGCAGGGCGCGTGCCCCGCCGGGGCCTGCTATCACGCGGTCAGCGAGCCGAGGTCGCTGCGTGGATCGGCGGGATCCGGTCCGCCCACGGCTGCGCCTGCTCGAGCTGCGCAGCGAGCGCGAGCAGCGTCGACTCGTCGCCGAAGCGCCCGACGAGCTGCATGCCGATGGGCAGGCCCTCCTCGCTCGTGTGCAGGGGCAGGCTGATCGCCGGCTGGCCGGTGGCGTTGAAGACCGGGAGGAACGTCTCGAGGTCCGACCACGAGGCGAACAGGTCACGCGGAGCGATGCTCGCCGTCGCGTCGTAGCGCCCGATCGGCGCAGGAAGCGCCCCCAGCGTCGGCGTGAGCAGCGCGTCGTAGCGGGTGAAGAAGCCGCCGACCTGGCGCGTGATCGTGTTGACGTCGCCGACCGCGTCGAGCAGCTCGCCGGCGCTGACGGTGCGGCCGTGCTCGACCATCGCCAGCGTCGCGCTCTCGAGGTTCTCCGGCCCGGGCTCGCGCCCGACGTGCGCCGCGAAGCTGTCGACCGAGTGCGAGGCGTCGGCCGACCAGATCGTGGTCATCGTCCCCAGGAACAGCTCCCAGTCGAAGTTCGGCCGCGCCGGCTCGACCTCATGCCCGAGGCCGGAGAGCAGGGCGGCGGTCGCCTCGCAGGCCGCCTGCACCTGCGGATCGCCCACCCGCCCGGACCACGGCTCGTGGCAGAACGCGATGCGCAGCGGCCGGCGCGGGCCGTGGAGCTCCTCGCCGTATGCGCGGGCGGGCGCGGGCGCGACGTTGGGATCGCCGGGCGCCGGGGCCGCCAGCACGTCGAGCGCGACCGCCGTGTCGCGCACGCTGCGCGTGACCACGAAGTGCACCGCCCAGCCGCCCAGCGGTTCGGCGGCGGACGGCGCCCAGGTGACGCGCCCACGCGTCGGCTTCAGGCCGACGACGCCGCAGGCGGCCGCCGGGATGCGGATCGACCCGCCGCCGTCGCTCGCGGTGGCGACCGGCACGATGCCGGCGCCGACGGCGGCCGCGCTCCCGCCGCTCGACCCGCCGGCCATACGCTCGGCGCTCCACGGGCTGCACGTCGCACCCTGCGCGAGCGTCTCCGTCGTTCCCATCACGCCGAACTCCGAGGTCGTCGTGCGCCCGACCGGCGCGAACCCGGCCCCGCGCAGCCGCGACACCATCTCGGAGGGGTGATGAACGACCCAGCCTTCGGCCAGCCGGCTGCCGTTCTCGCACGCCCGTCCCGCGTCGCCGTGGAACAGGTCCTTCACCATCAGCGGCACGCCGGCGAACGGACCCCCGGCCGCAGCGGCGGCCTCGCCGGCGGCCTCGTGGTCGGGGTACGTCTCGACCACCGCACCGAGCGTGGGATTGAGCTGCTGCGCCGCGGCAGCCGCCAGCGCCGCAAGCTCGGCGCCGGCGACCTCGCCGCGGTGGACGAGGCCCGCCAGCGCGAGGCCGTCGTGGCGTGCGTACTCCGCGAGGTCCATGTGCCGAGAGTATGCCGATGGTCCTGAAGGGGCCTGTCGGCCGGGTGCGGCCCTACCCTGTGGAGCGATGGTCCCACCGGACGCCGCCACCCCGGAGACCTGCGCGCTCGACGTCACCTTCCGCTCCGTGGTCGAGTGGGAGGCCGGTCCGCACGTCGTCGAGGCCTTCGCCCCCTCCTGGCCCGCCTACCGCCGCTGGTTCCTGCGTGACGGCGAGGAGCGCCGCTCCTCGTACGCCGACGGCTTGCGCGCGCTCGAGCAGCACATGCCGGAACTGCTCGGGACCTATGAGCGCCTCGTCGAACTGCATGGCGGCGGCGACGTCGAGGCGCGCTTCCTCTCGCTCTGGAACCCGCCGCCGCTGTTCGCGGGCTGCTCGATCGCGGCCTGGCCGGGCGCGGGCGGGCCGGCGCTCGTGCGCAACTACGACTTCGTGCCGATGCTGTGCGACACGACGCTGCTGGCCAGCGCATGGAACGGCACGCGCGTGCTCGCGATGAGCGACTGCCTGTGGGGCATCCTCGATGGCGTCAACGAGCACGGCCTCGCCGTCGCGCTCGCGTTCGGCGGACGCGACATCACCGGCCCGGGCTTCGCGGTCACGCTCGTGCTCCGCTACGTGCTCGAGTTCTGCCGCAACGTCGACGAGGCGGTCGCCGCGATCTCGCGGATCCCCGTGAACCTCGCATACAACGTCAGTGTGGTCGACGCCTCCGGTGCAGCGGCCACGGTCCAGCTCTCGCCCGACCGCGAGGCGCTCGTGACGGGCGCACTGAGCTGCGGCAACCGCCAGGTCGCCAACGATTGGCGCGAGTACGAGGAGTTCAGCGGCACGGTGGAGCGTGAGGCGCTGCTGGCCGCGGCGCTCGCAGATACCGGGACGACGCGCGCCTCGCTGGAGGGGCTGTTCCTGGCCGAGCCGGTCTACCGCCCGCCGGCCACGAACCCGTGGGGCACCGTCTACACCGCCAGCTACGACACCACGTCGCCCGGCGTGCGGCTGCTGTGGCCCGACGCCGAATGGGCGATGTCACTGGCCGAACCGCACGAGGAGCACGTCGAGCGATCGATCCTCGCCCAGATTCCCCCGTCGCCGCCGCTCGAGTGGCGCGTGCCGGTCTCGGCACCGGTCATCGTCGCCTGACGGATCGGCCTGCGGGTGCCGAGCTCTTGGGCCACCGCGCAGTGGCCGTGGCGCCCGCGGCGTGAGAGGCTGGCACGCGTGACCCCTGCCAGGCGATCGGCGCGCCCGAAGGTCTCCGGGCTGTCAGAGATCTACGGCTTCCTGCGCAGCAACCAGAAGCCGATCTACTTCGTCTCGCCCACGCCGTACAACATCCTCGGCGTCGACCAGTGGGTCGGCGCGATGGAGTACATCGAGTACTTCGACACCTTCGACGGCCTGCATCCGCACTCGTTCATCCCGCACCGTGAGAGCCCGCGCGAGTTCGAGTCGTTCGAGTCGGTGAACACCTACCTGCTCGGGCACAAGGACGTCATCGACCATGTTCGCGGGCGCGGGACCGACGACGCGAAGGTCCTGTTCGTCATGTTCGACGAGGACACCGAGACGCTGGCCGGCGAGCTCGGCCTCGACATCGCGCTGCCTCCGCGCGAGCTCCGGGAGCACCTCGACTCGAAGATCGTGACGACGGAGCTGGGCAACGCCGCCGGCATCGCGTCGGCGCCGAACGTCCTCGGCCACGCTGCGAGCTACGAGGAGCTGCTGGAGCTGGCACGTGGCGCCGGCCTCGGCGACGACCTGGTGGTGCAGACGCCGTACGGTGACTCCGGGCGCACGACGTTCTTCGTCCGCAGTCGCGCCGACTGGGACGACTGCGCGGAGGACTGCACCGACGAGCAGCTCAAGGTGATGCGCCGGATCGCGCACGTGCCCGGCACGGTCGAGGCGGTCGCCACGCGCCACGGCACCCTCGTCGGCCCGATCCAGACCGACCTCACCGGGTTCGAGGAGCTGACGCCCTATCGCGGCGGCTGGTGTGGCAACGACATCTACCCGGGGGTCTTCGACGAAGCGGCGCGCGCGGCGATCCGCTCGATGGCCCAGCGCCTGGGCGACGAGCTCTACCGCAACGGCTACCGCGGGGTGTTCTGCCTGGACTTCCTGCTCGACACCGGTGGGGGCGAGGTCTACCTCGGCGAGATCAACCCGCGCATCTCGGGCGCGAGCCCGCTGACGAACCTCGTGACGTCGAAGTACGGCGGCACGCCGCTGTTCGTCTTCCACCTGCTCGAGTTCCTCGACGTCGACTGGGAGGCCGACGTCACGCGCGTGCAGGAGCGCTGGAACGAGTTCGACGCCTGGAGCCAGCTCGTGCTCAAGCAGACCGACGACACGGTGGAGCTCATCACCGACGCACCGGCGTCGGGGTTGTGGCGCATGGTTGACGATGGCTCGATCGCGTTCCTGCGTGCGGAGACCGACTGGCACGCGGTCGGCGGCGAAGACGAGGCGTTCTACTTCCGCGTCTACGGGAAGGGCGAGTACCGCTACCCCGGCGCCGACCTCGGGATCCTCGTGACGCAGGGCCGGATGCAGACCGACGACCGCCGCCTGACCGAGCGCGCGCTGCGCTGGTCGTCCGCGATCACCGCGCAGTTCCACGGCATCGCGCCGGAGGAGGCCGTCAAGGTGCCCGAAGCCCGCTTCACGAAGTGGTTCTGAGAGCCGCCACAAGGAGACGCATGCATCCGCTGGAGCCACTGACGGCTGACGAGATCCACGCTGCGGCCGACGTGCTGCGCCGCGAGCGCGGCGTCGGCGAGCGCTGGAGGTTCTCCGCGATCAACCTGCGCGAGCCCTCGAAGGCGGCGCTGGCCGGTTTCGGCCGCGGCGAGCCGGTCGCGCGCGAGGCGGAGCTGATCGTCTGGAATCGCGACGACGGCATGGTGCGCGACGCGCTGGTCGACGTCGCCGCGGGGACGCTGCTCGACTGGCGCGAACGACCCGGGGTGCAGGCGAGCCTGACGTACGACGAGTGGCACGAGTGTGATCACGCGCTGCGCGAGCACCCCGACGTCATCGCCGCGCTCCAGCGGCGCGGCGTCGAGGACATCGACCTCGTCCTGATCGACGTGTGGCCGTTCGGGCAGCACCTCGTGCCCGGGCACCTGCGCGGCCGGCGCCTGGGGTGGTGCGACGTCTGGGTGCGCCGCGCCCAGGGCTCCAACCCGTACGCCCGCTACGTCGGCGGTCTGCACCCGATCGTCGACCTCAACCTGATGGAGATGGTCGAGCTCGAGGAGTCCTACGTCGCCGACCTCCCCGACACCATGGGCGACTACGTGCCCAAGCACGTGCCGGGGATGCAGCTTCGCGACGATGTGAAGCCGCTGGAGATCGTCCAGCCCGAAGGGCCCTCGTTCACGCTTGTCGGGCACGAGCTGCGCTGGCAGCGCTGGCGGATGCACGTCGGCTTCACCTTCCGCGAGGGGCTCGTCCTGCACGCCGTCGGCTACGAGGACGGCGAGCAGGTGCGGCCGATCGCCCACCGGATGTCGTTCGCCGAGATGGTGATCCCCTACCGCGATCCGTCCCCCGACCACTTCCGCCGCACCGCGTTCGACATCGGCGAGATCGGCCTCGGCGTGTCGACCGTGTCGCTCGAGCTGGGCTGCGACTGCCTGGGGGAGATCCGCTATCTGGACGCCGTCGTCAACGACACGCGCGGCGAGCCGCAGACGATCCGCAACGCCATCTGCATCCACGAGGAGGACAACGCCGTCCTGTGGAAGCACGTCGACCCGGCGGTGGGCGCCGAGGTGCGCCGCATGCGGCGCCTGGTCGTGTCCTTCCACGCGACCGTCGCCAACTACGAGTACCTCGTCTACTGGCGCTTCTACCAGGACGGCAACATCGAGTGCGAGGTCCGCGCGACGGGGATCATGGTGACGAGCCCCCAGCGCGGGGACGGATCGCCGCACGGAACGATCGTCGACAACGACGTCTACGCGCCGTTCCACCAGCACTTCATCGTGGCGCGGCTCGACCTGGACGTCGACGGCGAGGCCAACACGGTCTGCGAGACGCACACCGAGGCGCCGCCGATCGGCCCCGACAACCCGCACGGGCTCGCGCTGGTGCAGGTCTCGACGCCGCTGCGCAGCGAGCACGCGGCACGCCAGGACTACGACTGGGCCTCGCAGCGCGCCTGGAAGGTCGTCAACCCCTCGCGGCGCAACGCCAACGGGGCGCCCGTCGCCTACAAGCTGGTGCCCGGCGGCTGCTTTCCGTCGCTGCTCGACCCGCAGTCGCCGGTCGCGCAGCGCGCTCAGGCGATCCAGCATCAGCTCTGGGTGACGCCGTTCGAGGAGGGGGAGCGCTGGCCCTGTGGTGAGTACCCGATGCAGGGCGTTGACGACGGGCTTCCGGCGTGGACGAGTGCCGACCGGCCGATCGAGGACACCGATGTGGTGCTCTGGTACGTCTTCGGGATCCACCACATCACGCGCGTCGAGGAATGGCCGATAATGCCGGCCGACACCGTGTCGTTCTGGCTCAAGCCGACCGGATTCTTCGACCGCACACCGGCGATCGACGTGCCCCCGCGCGAGCACTGCCATCCGACGAGCTGAGCGGGGGCCCGCGGGCGCCGGTACTGTCTCAGCAGCACACGCCGGAGTGGCTCAGCCGGCCGGAGCAACCGCCTTGTGAGCGGCCCGTAACCACCGAAGGTTGCGGCGCAGAAACACGAGGACCCCACATCCAGCGCGGGGCCCCTAGCTGGGCCAGCATCCCCTCAACCGCGGTGACCCGGTACGAGGGATCGTAGACCGGCGTCCACTGGTGCCGCCAGCGGCCCCGTCGGCCGCGCCCGCCCCGGCGCGCATCCTCCGGGTTGTCGGTCCTTGGAGGCTTGGCGGAACCGCTGGCTGCACACTCAGACTACGCCGATCCGCTGAGCGTGCCGGGGCAGTCTTCTGACCGCGGCCTTCGTCGTTCCCAACGCGCGCACCGCCTCGAAGCGTGCCCAGAGGCACGACGACCCCGCATCTCAGCGGGGTCATCGCGCGTCAGCAGCTCTGCCAGGCGCCGGGGGTCGACCGGACCGTCGTAGTCGCCGTCCGCGGGAACGGTACAGACGCGAACCTGAGCGGATCCTGACCAGGCCGCTTGTTGCGGACGTTTGTCGTTCCAGCGTGGCGCGCGACGGCCCCGCCATGCGCAGCGCGCGCGGTCCGCGAGCAGTCCCGGCGATGGGTGCGTGGATGACCGGGAACGCCGTTGCCATCGGGCGAACCGGTACCGTGCCTTCACTCCCGCCGGAGTAGCTCAGCTGGCCAGAGCAACCGCCTTGTAAGCGGTAGGTCACGGGTTCGAATCCCGTCTCCGGCTTCAGAGAAGTCCTGCTAATCAGCGTGTTCTGGCGGCTTGGTTGTCTTCAGCCCTGTTCTTGTCCTACAATCTTGTCCTCCAGCAGCCCGGAACAGGTCCGCGGCCAGGAGCGCACATGGCAAAGGCAGGCACGGGCCACCTCCGAGTCGAAGAGCGCAAGGGCGCCCGCGTCTGGGTCGCGAAGTACGCCCGCGCCGAAGGCGGCGCGACCCGCAAGGTGCTCGGCCCCGCGTGGGCCAAGGACAGCGGTCGCAAGACCGAGCGCGGCGCCACGATCTGGCGCGTCGCCGACGGGCCCAAGCCCGAGGGCTACCTCACCCCGCGCGAAGCCCAGGCCGCGCTCGAGGACATCCTCGCGCAGGAGCGTTCCAAGCCGGCCACCCCGCGGCCACGCGTCGCGGCCCGCACGTTCGGCGACGCGTGCCGCGCGTACCTGACCTACGCCCACAGCGAGCAGGAACGGCCCGTCGCCGATTCGACGCTCCGCAACTACGCCGGCGCCATCGAGGTCCACCTCATCCCCGCGTTCGGCGAGGCGACGCCGATCCGCCGCATCACCGCGGAGCGCATCAACGACTTCCGGGCCGATCAGCTGAAGAGCGGCCGCAGGGCGCCGCACGGCAAGGGATCGCGCGGGCGCCCGATGACCGCCAAGCCGCGATCCCGCGAGGCGGTGCGACGCGACATGCTCGTCCTGGGCGGCGTCCTGAAGCTCGCGCGCAAGCGCGGCTGGATCGCCTACAACCCGATGCCCGACGTCGAGCGCATCGCCGCGCCCCAGCCCTCGGGCGACTTCAACGTCCTCGACGCAGCCCAGGTCGAGGCGGTCGCCCGCGCGGTGCAGGCCGGATGGACAGCGGTCGAGCCCGGCGCCCGAAAGCGCACCCGCGTGACCGAGGCCGAAGCGACGCGGCTGACCGGGCAGCGGCGAGCGACCGCCGCGACCCACGCCGCCGTCATCCGCCTCGCCGCATACACCGGCTTGCGGCTCGGGGAGCTCCGCGCGCTGCGCTGGCGTGACGTCGACTTCGCTCGGGCGGTCGTCCACGTGCGCCGCAACGCGCCCGCAACGGCGGCGGCGGGGAAGGTGAAGGCGCCCAAGTCGGGCAGGGTTCGGTCGGTGCCGCTGTCCGACCCGGCGGCCCGCGTCGTCGACGCCATCCACCCTGAGCGCCGGCCCAGGCCCGACGACCTCGTGTTCCCCTCCCCCGCCACCGGTGGCCTGATCGACTCCGGGGATCTGCGCGACACGTTCTACGCCGCGCTCGCCGCCGCCGGCCTCGGGCAGCTGCGCGAGAAGCCCGAGAACCCGATCACCTTCCACGACCTGCGCCACACGTTCGGGACCATCGCCGTCGCGGGCGGCGCCCAGCTGCTCCAGGTGCAGGCGTGGATGGGCCACTCGAACATCGCCACGACGATGCGCTACCTGCACCACGTTCCACGTCACGACGACGCCGCGCTGCTGACGCGCGCGTTCGCGGTCGAGTCCGGCGCGATCGACGAAGCCGCCGAGCACCAGCCGGCCCTCAGCTGACGTGCGAGAGCCGACCGGCGAGAACCGCTCGCTCGACCTCGCCGCGCAGGAACCGCACGTTGCGCCCGACGCGGTAGTGCGGCAGGCGCTCCTCACGGGCGTACTGCGTGACGGTCTTGACCGGGATCCCGAGCAGCACGGCCACATCCCCCGGATGGAGCATCGGCTCGGTCAGCATCGGCAGCGGCTGGCCGCGGTAGTGCTCGACGGTCGCCGCGAACGCCGGATCGTCGAGCGCCGACGCGCACGCCTGAACGCCTGATCGATCACCGTCACGCCGTCGCCCGCTCGCGCTTGCGCGCCGGTCGCTCGCCCATGCCATCCATGCCGCGCGTCTCGGCGCACGCGCCCAACACTGTTGCTCGCCAGGGCCGAGACCCACACGCCATGGCGCCTGCGACACGACTCCGAACCCGCGCGAGGAGACCCGTTCTCGCTCGGGCACAGATCGGGCACAGCTCGGGCAGGGCTCGGGCACAGCTCGGGCACAGCGGCGGGCACCTGACACGTGGAACACGCTGATTTCCAGGGGATTCGCGCGAGGTGTCCTGGCGGACACCTCGCGCTTTGCGCTCGGTCTCGCACGGGCACCACCGGCCGGCCCGCCTGCGGCGTGCCTCTCGCTGCGCTCGCCGTGCCGCCCGGCGAGAAGGTCCCGAGGGACCCCGGCCGGCCCCTCACGGGGCCGGCCTCACGCCGCTTCGCGCCGCCCGACGGCTGGCGCCGTCCCGGCGGCCTGGCGGCCGCCCATCGGTCCCCCGGGACCACCAGCACACGCCGACACCGCACCGCTCTCGCAAGACCAGGCTCACTTCATACGCGAGCAGCGAACGCGCCTTGAAGGCGCCGCCCGCCGCCACGCGGCTGCTGCTCTTCGGGGCATGAAACTGGGTGTGGGGGCTGCTGGTCGGTTCGGGCGGCGGTAGCGTTGGTCGGACTGGGACAGGGGCCTCTTGGGAGAACGCTGAGGGCAGGCCGTTTGTGGACGATGGGCTTCGAGCCCGCCTTTTCGTTGGCCGCCCCTGCGACTTGCCCGGTTGCGCTGCGAGCGCGAATCCGTCTGTGTCGTTTGCCCACCGGTTCTCCCGTCTGTTGTCGGTTGAGCGAGAGGAGCTGGGAGATGAGATCGGTTGGTTTGGATGTCCATCGCGATTTCTGTGAGGTCGCGATCATCGACGCGGTCGGCGCGCGTTCGCGGGGGCGCGTGCCCAGCACCCGAGAGGCTCTGCAGCTGTTCGCGCAGTCGCTGGCGCGAACGGATCGGGTGGCGTTGGAGGTGACCGGCAACGCGTGGGAGATCGCGCGGATCCTCGAGGCGCACGTCGCTGGGGTGGTGGTCGTCAGCCCGACAGATACGGGGATTCGTCAGGCGCGCGCGAAGACCGACCGGTTGGATGCGTTGGCGTTGGCCAGGCTGTTGGCGGCTGGGTCGCTGGATGGGGTCTGGATGCCCGACGAGCCGGTCAGGGCGATGCGCCGCCGGCTCGCCCGGCGCTCGCAGCTGGTCAACGCGCGCTCCAGGGTCAAGAACGAGATCCACGCCGTGCTCGTGCGCCGCCTCAAGGGCCGCCCGCCGGCCAGCGACCTGTTCGGGCGCAAAGGGCTCGCATGGCTCGCCGAGCAGCAGCTGCCCGTCGAGGAGCGCGAGAGCGTTGACGCTGGGCTGCGCCAGATCGCGTTCCTGGATGGTGAGGTCGCCGAGGTCGAGCGGGTCATCGCGCTGCAGGCGATCGGGTGGCCGCAGATCGGGCGGTTGATGAGCGTGCCCGGGGTCAACCTGATCGTCGCCGCGACGTTCCTGGCGGCGGTCGGGGACATCCGGCGCTTTGAGAGCGCCAGCAAGGTCGTCGGCTACCTGGGCCTGGATCCCAAGGTCCGCCAGTCCGGGGAGGGCCCGGCCAAGCATGGCCGGATCTCCAAGCAAGGCTCCGCCCACGCCCGCCATGCGCTGGTCGAAGCGGCCTGGAGCGCGGTCCGCCAACCCGGGCCACTGCACGCCTTCTACCAGCGCGTGCGCGCACGACGCGGCCATCAGATCGCGATCGTCGCCTCGGCGCGCAAACTCGCGTGTCTGTTCTGGTGCATGCTGACCCGCGGCGAGGACTACGCCTACGCCCAGCCATCGCTGACCGCCAAGAAGCTGCGCCGCCTGGAGCTGACCGCCGGCGCCCCCAAGGCGCAGGGCACGAGCGCGATCTGGTCCACCAACCTGGCGATGCGCGACGCCGAACGCGCCCTGGCCGAGCAGGCCGAGCTCGCCTACAAGCGAACCGTCGCCGACTGGGCAGCGACCAGGCCGGCGAAGGCGGGCGCGAGTGCGACAAAGGGGCACGCATCCAAAGAGCCCTCCAAGGGCTAAAGCCGCGTGGCAGACCACAGCCCCAGACGTCTGCGCTTCGCTAGGTCAGTCACCCGCGCCCGACACCAACGATCCCACACGGAGGCAAGCAACACCACTTGACTTTCATCCGTCGTCCGAAGCGACAGTGCGCAGTCGGTCGCAGCTCCAACGCGGCG
>Ga0208851_1000147_pt1 | contig 30886 bp, 35 predicted proteins | sample NGESurshal092012_FD_184481 | JGI IMG/M metagenome (GOLD analysis project Ga0208851, IMG submission 184481) | Arctic peat soil microbial communities from Barrow, Alaska - NGEE Surface sample 415-2 shallow-092012 (SPAdes) | ecosystem: Environmental > Terrestrial > Soil > Wetlands > Peat ... | reverse complement strand
CGCTCTACGAAGGGTTTGGTCTCCCTGTACTCGAAGCTATGGCGTGCGGGTGTCCCGTAATAACCTCGAACGTCTCCTCATTGCCCGAAGTGGTTGGAGATGCGGCCATTCTCGTTGATCCCTATGACGTTGAAGCGCTCGCGCAGGCGATGCTCACCGTACTCGAGGATGACGAGTTAAAAAAAGAGATGAGCAAGAAAGGCATTACACAAGCGCAGAAGTTTTCGTGGGATAAAGCGGGTGCGGAATTGCTAGCGGTTTGCACCGATGTGGCGAATAAAGAAGGCATAACTACGACTTGAAAGGAAGGGCGTTTTGCACTTAACACACGCGAGAGTAGAGACGACTAAAGATTCGGAGTTGCAGCAAGTGCAAAAAATGGTGAGTTTTTGTTAGATTTCGACGCCACAAGCTTTGAAAGCGTCAGTTAGAACAGAAACAATGCGTTCGCCTGCGTCGCCATTACCGAATGGATTGCTCCACTTGTGTGGGGTGTTTAGCATAGCTTTTGCCCCACTTAAGATCTGATCAGACTGGGTTCCGACGAGTAAGTTTGAGTGGACGGCTATAGTCTCAGGTCTTTCTGTGTTGTTCCTTACTGTGATGCATGGTACTCCTAGAATGCACGCCTCTTCTTGCACACCGCCTGAATCGGTGATAACGAGCTTGGCATTTGCTTCGAGAAGGAGGAACTCTAGAAATCCAATTGGAGAAATTGGAGTGATGCCTTCTAAAGCAAGATTAAACTCAGCAATACGCTTCTTGGTATGAGGATGCATTGGGAATATTATAGGCACGCCAAACTCATAATGTAGCTCTGTTAGTCCTTTCAAGATGCCGCTCAAGCGCGCTTTGTTGTCAACATTCTCTCTTCGATGAGCCGTTGTCAGAAAATAGTCGCCTTTTTCAATACTGAGCTCATTAAGAACACTCTCTTTTTTTTGTGCAAGTTGCAGGTTTTGGTGAACGGCATCAACGATTGTGTTGCCTGTTATGGAAATCTTGTTTACAGGGATTCCTTCGGCTAAAAGATTTTTCTTTGCTTCTGCAGTTGGAGCAAACAAGAAATCTGAGATGTGGTCAGTGAGGATGCGGTTAATTTCTTCCGGCATGAACCTATCAAAGCTTCTCAAACCAGCTTCTATATGTCCTACTTCGACGTGTAGCTTCGTTGCAGCAAATGCACCTGCAAAAACAGAGTTTGTATCCCCTTCTACGAGCACGACGTCCGGCTGTTCTTTCATCAAGACATTTTCGACGCCAACGAGTATCTTGCCAATTTGTTCAGCGTCTGAACATGATCCCACCCCAAGCGTATAGTCAGGATCATTAAGCTTGAGCTCCTCAAAAAAAACTTTGTCCATTTCGTAGGAATAATGCTGCCCCGTGTGAATTATTAAGTCTGCTATTCCTTGCTTTTTGCATTCCCGGATTATAGGGGCCATCTTGATTATCTCAGGCCTGGTTCCAACTACAAATGCGAACATGTTTTTACCCTCTTTAAATACAGACAATGTCGATCTCTGGGTACCTTTTGCGAATCTCTTCGGCCATATCCATAAAATAGCGCTCTGCGTTAGGGAATGAGTCAAATAGGATAAGCTGGACCCCGGAATCTTGAATGTTGAACTCCTCAAACTCACCATGATAGAGCTCTATAACAGTGTGATCTGTGGTGGCGGTGCAGTACAAATTGGGAGGCCTGCTAGATGCCTTTTTTTTTACTGATGCTCGGCGCAACGTCCTGATCCCAAGTATCTCTCTATTCGCTTGCAGGTTGAGATAGGCGTTCTCAACAGCCGGTAGCCAGGCGTCGTTTAAAATAACTTTTTGGGCGCCCATCAGCACACTCATAAGGCCGAGAGTTCCAGGTCCAGCAAGTGCGTCAAGCACAACTCGCCCAGCTATAGGAAGCGTTCCTAGTTTTTCCATTTTTGTCTTGTTGTCGTGCTCAATATGAATCTTCGACTGGCTTTTGTGCACTAGTATCTGGCCGTACGCAGAGGTAACTAAATCGGCTCTCATATCGCAGCCAGCTAGCACGCGACAGGTGTACGGAGCAGCGCGACTATTTGCTAGACCAATGACTCGCTTCATATCTCCAAAGATAACCCCTTTAACTTCGGATACGTTTTTAAGAATCAGATCGCTCGCATCAGCGATAATTCGCTCCTTGGTTAGTAGAAGTAGATTTTGGTACCCTACGTAGGGTGGGGCGTAGGTAGGAACTCCTGGGGACAATAGCGGCGTGCCTACCTGTCTAAGGGTAAGCGTCGGTCGGCTCTCTTGTTCAGTTGATAGTGAGAGTATATGCGCCATAACCGCATCCAGCGGCCTTCTTCCGCAGTTTTTACACGTCAGATCGTCGAAGCTTATGCTGTCCAAATTAATTTGGGCCTGCTTGTCTAGAACTAAATCACTGCATGACGCGCACTTAGCATATAATGTGGGCGCTGCTTGAATCACATTATCTGCAGAGTTTACGCATGAACCACTGCCGCAACTTGGACAACGCAGTCTCATCGCTCATTAATACGTTTTTTCGCTATATAATGCTGAAGTTCAAAGCTCTCATTGAAACGCTCCGTTTCAGCCTCGATATTCGGACTCTCTAAAATGAACTTAATGACGGCTGATGACCGTTTGACTCTCTTAGACACAATTAGCATAAAGCTCTAAAAAGTATTTGTGGGGACATACTGTCGCGTTTTTGCTACCCTTTGTACAGGAAAACGCGCGATCTCTAGGTTGTGGTAAAAAAGTGGACCGGTCGGGAATTGAACCCGAGGCCTCTACCATGCCAAGGTAGCGATCTACCCCTGATCTACCGGCCCATTGATGGTCTTTTTCGCCTGCAGTAGGCGAATTAAATAAGGGCAACAGCTCTTTAGGCTAAAGACATATAAGTATTGCTTCGAACCTTAGTTGCGTCGTGCTTCTCGCTGGGCTTAGAATCAGCAGACAAGAATTGTTATATATCTCGTTCGCCTATAGGCATTGCGTTATCAAGGGAGGGCCCGTAGCTTAGCCAGGTTTGATTCCGTCTGTGTCAATTCAGGACGGAGAATATGCGCACGGCTGATAACCGTGAGGCCAGGCGTTCAAATCGCCTCGGGCCCATCATTTTCAGTAAACGATGAGTCTAGCTTATAAGCTAAGCCTTCACAAATTGCAACGACGCGTTGATCGTCAGTTCGCACGACAATCTTGTAGAGGGCGGTGGTTTTGCCTGAGCTCTCTTCGCTAGCTTCTGCAATGAGCTGTGTGCCAATTGTGACTGGTCTGCGGTACGTTATGTGAAAAGAAAGAGCGACCGCTGTCTGATTGAACGAATTGCAGGCTGCCGCAAATGCCACGTCTGCAAGGGAAAAAATGAAGCCCCCGTGCGCAACTTCGTTAAAATTTAACATATGCTCGGCAACTGTTACCACAGCTTGTGCATATCCTCTTTCGATCTTTGTAATTTGAGCCCCTAAGAAGCTCGCGTAGCTGTCGCTTTTTAGCTTTGCTAAGACGCGAGCAAGTTCATTGTTCGTAGCTTCTGGTGTGAGCCCCATCAAGAACCACTCATATATGTTTTTTTTCGCCGTGACGCTTTCTGCAGCGCAGTGACTAAGCTCGGCGACGCTTTTTTCGTAACGTATGAATCTCGCAAGACTTTAGGTCATAGTTAGCTTAGCTTTAAGATATTAACTGACTCTAAGACTAAGTCTTAGCTAGGCATGATTTTCGTAAACGCTTCGTCGATCTTAGCTGCCATTATGAAATCGTTTTCAGATAAACCACCAATATTGTGGGTAGTTAGGCAGATCTTTACATAGTTGTACGAGACGAAGATGTCTGGATGGTGCCCCTCCTCCTCTGCCAGTTCTGCCACCTTATTAATAAAGTGCATTGACTCAACGAAGTCCTTGAATCTAAAACTTCGCACGATTTTCTTTGTCGCGTCGTCAGGCTTCCACATAGGCACCATTGGCAATAGACCCTGAATTGTCTCAAGGTCAAAAGGCTGTGTGCCAACCTCACATGGAACGCAGTGTTTTTCTTTAAGGCTAGAAACGTCGTTTGTGTCAGCATTGCTCATTGTCAAAACCCATTAGTTGTATGCGCCGTAGATTTTAAGTCTATTGGAGCGAGTAACGGAGCTTCTTGAATACCGCAAAGAATCTGACTTAGCAATTTAACGTTTGTACTAACGGTTAAGAAATAACAGATTTACTCAAATCACGCGTAGCACGAGCCTCGATCAACGTCGCACGATTTGATATGCGGGGGGTGCGATTTGAACGCACGAACTCCTACGAGAATAGGCCCTGAACCTATCGCCTTTGACCTGGCTTGGCAACCCCCGCGCTTTTCGCGGCCTAATATATGATTTGTCGCGTGATATTTACGTATTTCTACAGGTCCCCAAAGGCTAGCGGATGAAGTATGAGTCAATATGTAAAAGGCTGCCCACATAATCTTGCCATCGTTTTTTTGACCCTTTGAAATGCCCTAATTGAACAATCATGATAAGCCCAGCTATGAGCGCAATCTTTCTTAGTAGTGGCATTGCCGTCCATACCACATCTTTGTATGCATTGAGGTAGAGTAATGCATTTGTTTCTCCTGGAAGCTTGAACTGCCCATTTTCAGCAAAAGCAACCTGCGTCGTCTCGTATTGCTCGGTAAAGTTGGTACGCACTTTGCCGCTGTAATCAACCCAGAAATGCACAGGAGAGACCTTGACTGTGTGTGGAATCTGCTTCGCTTCAAGCAAGCTTGCAAGCAAAACTGCTTTTGACTTACAGTCTCCTTGCTGTGCTTTAAGAACGTCGCTGGGCGTAGGAATGTACCAAACGACGCCATAGGCTTGAAAATCGTAAGTATAACGAATGTGACTGTCAACGTAGTGCTCGATTACTGTCGCGTTTGCAGGGAGCGAATCTGCCACGAGCTGCACGTCATCTGTTGGCCGAGTCGGCATCTCGAAGAAGCGGTAGACATCTAGCGGAAGCAATCCAGGGTTGGGGAAAAGGATAAACAGAATCCAAATTGTAGCAATCGTTTTTTTGTGATTTAAGATTTGGCTAAAGTGCATGTTTTGGCTGGAAAATAAGGCTTAATGCATGATATTTCGGCTAGACACTACTACTTTATGTAAGAGTACAATTTATTCAAAACGATATTCACTGATCGGCAATCTTAGGCAAAAATACCATGGAAATCATCGTTTTGAGATTAGGTCACAGAATCGACCGCGATCGACGCGTTACAACACACGTCGGTCTATGCTCGAGAGCGTTGGGGGCGCAAGGAATGCTTCTTGCGGCGTCTGACCAGTCTGTTGTCTCTACGATCCGTGATGTCGTGCAACGCTGGGGCGGGAACTTTTGGATTCGCGACAAAGTAAACTGGAAACATGAGATATCGAAGTGGAAAAATGGCCAGGGGTCTGTTGTACACCTTACGATGTACGGACAGAATCTGCCAAATGTCATTGATCAGCTTGATACCGACAAACTTATGGTTGTTGTAGGAGCGGAAAAGGTACCCCCAGATCTGTTCAGACTTGCGGATTATAACGTTGCGATTACAAACCAGCCACACTCGGAAATTGCGGCGTTGAGCATTTTCCTCGATCGCGTGCAGAATGGCCAAGAGCTCGCGGCAGATTTTTCGGGCAGAATGAGGATCGTCGGTAACGTCAACGAGAAGGTAGGTGTTAAGCGTTCTGAGCCGATCGAATAGCACTTCCAGTCCTAGTGACGAACCGCTCAGAGTTTTGGTCGTCGGTTACAACACGAGGCACATCGTCTGCTCAGCAAAACGGGCAGGGTTTCACGTAGAGTCTGTTAGTTATTACGAAGATAGTGACTTGATTAAATGCGGGGACGTCACGCATTGCTTCAGAGATGAGTCTCCTGGAGTAATTACGGACACTGATTTTAAAAGTTTGAAAGCGCTTGTGACGGGCATACCTTACGATCACGCGATATTAGCTACTGGATTTGAGACGCTTGGTATTCCAAAGGTAGCGGGGAACCCTCCGCATCTTTCAAGTTTCGTTAATGACAAAAACTGTTTAAGGGGCAAGCTTGAATCCTTAGATTATCTTGTCCCCCAGCGTTTTGATCTGGAAGACACTCCGTCTTTTCCTTTAATCCTGAAACCTAAAAGGGGAGCAGGCGGATTTAGGAACGTTCTTGTTAGGGATAAACAACACTTGCAGAGGAGTATTGAGCAGTTTCACGAGAACGGTTGGTACGATTTTTTTCTCCAGGAATTTATCCAAGGTATTGATGCAAGCGCGTCGGTTTTATCGACCGGAAAGCAAGCGCTCACAATAGCTATTAACGAACAGCTCATTGGCCTTAAGAACTTAGGACCGATGCGACGATTTAGCTTTTGTGGTAGTGTGACTCCGCTACGAACAAGCTTTGTAAGGGAACTCGAAGAAATCTCAAACTCTATAGCGACAGATCTCGGTCTAATCGGGACGAATGGCATCGATTTCATTATTGGCAATAAAGGTCCAGTCATAATCGAGGTTAACCCGCGGTTTCAAGCAACGCTCGATACGATAGAAGGCGCACTGGGTATCAATCTCGTAGAGGCGCATATTAAGAGTTGTCAGGGTGAACTGGTTCCCCGCGCGAGATATAGCAGGTTTGCATGCCGCACGATCTGTTTCGCAGAGCACGATTTTTACGTGAAGAAGACCTGCGAAGGCCAGAATTATATGGACATCCCTCAAAAAGGGACCTTAATCGAATGTGCTAAACCAGTCATGTCAGCGATCGGGTATGGCAAGTCGAGAGATAGTGCGCTCAATAATGCGTTGCACTACATAGAAACCGCAAAAAAATATGTTGGGGCTGAGCGCAGCAACTCGGAGCTTCCCGGTGACGAACGTGTCAGTAGTTTTAAGACACTTTGAAACCAAAAAATAGTACGATGGTTACTCATGTCGCAGTTCGAGGCTATTTGAAGAATCTCGTCGGGGAAGACGGCTTAGAAATGATAGAGCGTGCTTCCATAAATGAGCTGACCGACGAAAAAATCGCAGAAGAGACAGACGCGAACCTCAACACGGTGAGGCGTACCCTGTATATACTATACGAAAATCGCTTAGCTAACTACCGACGTGAAAGAGACAAGGACAGCGGATGGCTCACCTATCTCTGGAAAGTGGACCTAAGCGATGTTGAGCGTAACGTGGAAGAAGAAGCGCAAAAGCTTATTAGAAAGCTTAAAACCCGGTTCGATTTTGAAGGGCAAAACGTTTGTTATGCGTGCGAAAACGGCTGTGCTCGTTTTCTATTTGAGAATGCAAGCGATTATGGCTTCGTCTGTCCTGTGTGCCAGGGTGGGCTTGACTATCAGGATAGTACAATTCTGGTTGAAGCTATGAGACAAAAACTGGAAGAACTTAGCATTGCCTTCGAATAACCTTCCATCGGACCAAGAAGCGTTACAGCTTCTAACGAATAGTGGCTGCAGCGACAAACTCATCAAACACGTGAAAGCTGTCTCTCAATACGCGGTGGAAGTAGCGAAACTGAGAGGGGACGCTGACATAGCGCTCGTCCGAATAGGTGGACTTTTGCACGATATTGGGAGGTGCAAGACGAACAGCATCAAACACGGTGTCGCTGGTGGACAGCTTCTTCGAAGTTACGGAGTAGATGAACGTGTCGCACAAATAGCAGAGAAACACGTTGGAGCGGGCATAACCGTGGAAGAAGCCACAAGTTTGTGTTTCCCGCCAGGAGATTACATGCCGCAAACGGTCGAACAGAAGATTGTAGCGGCTGTCGATAATCTAATTGAAGGTACACGAAGAATCAGCGTAGAGAAAGCAGAAGCAGATTTCTGTGCTAAGGTCGAGCTACAAGCGGCACTTCGAGTAAGAAGCCTTCACGACGAAGTTTTTAGCAGTAACGATCGGTTTTCGAACCGACGCGTGGACAGTAACAGTCAATGAGAACGCTTCACCTTATGCAACTCGTCTGCGGACAAGCAAGCAAGGTGGGCCCGTCCTTTGGGGCGATGTTGTGTAATGACCTTGGTGGACTAAATGTTGCTTATTCTCTTGAGCTCGCGAAATGGATATCTGTAACGGTATCGGGCCCCGATGAAGAGCTTGCTGCTGACCTGCTCACGAGGAAATATGGTAAGTTGCACGACGTTCGACGGGGTGAAATTGTCCGCGCTTGGCTTGCGAAGATCAATGATACAGGCCTTGTCCTCGATGCTGGCGGGAAACGTGTCTTGGTGCACCAAAGCACGCTCAATCAGTTGGGGAGGGGCACTGCTTTGCAAGTTGCATCGAGATTCGGTTTAATTCGATGTTTGCCACTTGAGGTGAGACTCGTCGCAGAAAATGATGCAGAGCTAACGAAAAATCAGATTGACATACTTTGGCGGTGGAAAAAAGGGACTGACCGGATAAACGTTAACAATGCTACTCGCGCGCAGATTCACTCAGTACTTAAGCGTAGCGGTCACGCTCGAGATGTCTACGCGATCGAGAGGCTTGGGATCTTGGAGCATTCTATAGTGTGTAAACACGGAACAGACGCCCCAGGTCTTGTCCCTATAATAGGTCCTTTCTTAGAGTCGGAGCTTGGCTGTATTAGGGGGGACATCACTTCGCAATAGCTCATCCTTTTTGAGAGGGTCGCCATGTCCGCTTTCGTTTAAAAAATTGAAACGCCCCTTACACTAGCAAGACGTAACACCTTATCAACAAGCTCGCCAGGAATGCGCGTATCGCAGATTATCGTTAGTTTTGGGTCTTCAATGAAGTAAGAGTCGTCAGTCACCGCTTGCCTAACGCTCATGCCGTGTTCTGCTATGGTTTGTGTAACTTCCTCTATAATGCCTATTTGTGAAGCGTCTCGAGGCGTAATGATTATGACGCCAAGTCCTAAAACTGGTGCGACGTCGCGGAGAAAAACGACCGTTTTTATGTTTGAAAAAAAGCTCTTGAGCATTTCGTCACGCAAAATTGTAGCAGTCGTCTCGTCGACTGCACGTCGATCTACTTTAGCCTCTCGTGCAATCTCTGTGTCAGGGATTCGAATGGAGCCTGAGAGAACCTTTCCAGCGCTATTAACTTGAAATCCGTGCTCAAGCAAAACCTCTGCGACACGCTCTTGAGCTGGAAATTTGGAAAACCTGGCGAGAACTTCACTCCACATGCTTAGCGGTTTTGTAAAGGTTTTTAGTGTGTGTATTCATGAATGTCACATACAATAAGTTTGTGCACACCATGCGACTGGATTTGTATCTCGTTCGGGAAAAGCTTGTTGCATCTCGCTCTCGAGCACAAAGGGCGATCAAGAGCGGATTTGTAGCAGTTGACGGTAGCATGATCCTAAAACCTTCGTTTGATGTAACGGGCGCTAATATCGTAATTGTCGCCGCCTCTGTAGATAAGCCAGCTGGCTATTGGAAGTTGAAAGGAATCCAAGAGGCCTTTGAATTGATCAAAATCGGAGACGTCGTGCTAGACATCGGCTCAAGTGCAGGGGGATTTTTATGGTACGCGGCGGAGTTTGCTGAACGGGTTTATGCAATCGAGTTCAGTTCTTCATTCAAGCAGCTTCTTGACGTCGTTGTAGAGCACTATTACGACAAGGTGCGTTTAATTTACGCTGACGCATTTTCTTTTGATTTTATGAGTCTCGGGGTCGACTTCGACGTCATTTTAAATGATGTTACTGCGGCACCAAAAGACTCATTAGAACTCCTTTTAAAGTCTTCTGCGGCGCTTAAGGCCGGCGGGCGCGTTTTGCAGGTTCTTAAGGGCAAACCTAAGGACAGACCTGTTGATGATTTTTTGCAGCGATTTGAGGAGTTTGGCTTTAAAACGTTAAAAGTAATTACTGGCCAAAAAGAAGAGATTTACGTTATTGCTGAGAAGTGGGCGAACGAAACAAACGCCGAGGAAGGGATTTGAACCCCTGCGAGGCAAAAGCCTCACCAGCTCTCTGATTGCGAGACCTCCAGGCTGGCGCCGTAGTCCACTTGGCTACCTCGGCCACGTTAGATGCGCTAGCCGGGATTCGAACCCGGGTTTGAGGCTTGGCAAGCCTCAGTGATAACCAACTACACTACCAGCGCAAAAATCGAGCATGCGATCATGCAAGCGTATCTATATAAAAGTTGTACACGCAACGGCAGAGATTTCGCGGTATTTTGGCGAAGGAAAGCTCGCTGTCGCCTGCGCATCCAAAGCCGGAGTGAAAGGATGTTCGTTGATTGGCTAGCGCCGCTGTTGCCAGAACAACAGAGGAAGTGAACGTCCCTTATCTATAATAACTGCCTGTTTCAAATGCCCCAGCCCGGATTTGAACCGGGGACAACCAGATCTTCAGTCTGGCGCTCTCCCAGGCTGAGCTACTGGAGCGTCTTGTCGTATGAATCCCGCCTCCCCGATTTGAACGGGGGACAAATCGGTCTACAGCCGACCACTCTGCCAGACTGAGTTAAGGCGGGTAACGACATTATTACTGCCGTTATTACTTATTCTTTACTGTGTTCAGCTCAAGACCTTAAAATTGCTGTATGCGTCTATTTTCAGGTCGTTTGATAAGTCCTGTTTGTGGTGAAAGAATGTGATGGGATTTTTATCGCTCGATCATATAAAAAAGATATAACGGAAGCTTAATAAGGTAATAAGATGAACCGAAGTCAGACATATAACTGACGTGCGTCTGACAAATGGCAGCTTTTTGTAGTCTCATAGGCAGACAGAAGTCAGCTTTCCGTCTGACGCAACATACTTCCAGATAACTGCTATGGAGCGAATCACCCTGAGATTGCCCAAACAACAGCTTGAGCTAATAGATTTACTAGTAACAGCGGGAGAATTTCCCTCAAAGAGCGAAGCCATACGAGCAGCTGTTCGGGACCTAGTTGATACCCATTACGAGAAACTACTGAGTAGAAAAGAACGAAGTACAGTTTTGATTTAGAAGAGGTGACGGTGTATATGCAAAGTATTGTCGAAGAGGCTTTGCGGCGATGCGAGATGGAAAAGCAGCGACCCCAGATGCCCCAAGGTGACGAAGAAGAGGAATTTGGAGCGCCTCGAATACTCATTGTTGGCTGCGGAGGAGCTGGCAACAATACAATCAACCGACTCTATAATATCGGAGTCGAGGGAGCAGAAACGATCGCGCTCAACACTGACAAACAACATCTCGACATGATCGAGTCGGATGTAAAGGTCTTAGTTGGCCTATCGATAACCAACGGTTTAGGCGCAGGAGGCGATCCAGAGGTCGGACGAAGTGCGACTGAGTTAGGTCGCCGAACGTTAGAAACGCTCCTCAAAGACGCCGATCTCGTATTTATCACAGCGGGGATGGGGGGTGGCACAGGCACAGGTGCGGCTCCTATTGTCGCACAGATCGCAAACGCTCAAGGTGCCATCGTTGTAGCAATGGTTTCAACGCCATTCAACGTCGAACGAGCGCGGTTGATCAAGGCCGAAGAAGGGCTTGAAGACTTGCGGAAAGATGCCGATACGGTAATTGTTCTTGATAATAATCGTCTTCTTGATTACGTACCTAACTTGCCGATTGACCAAGCTTTTTCAGTGATGGATCAGATTATAGCGGAGACCGTAAAGGGGATCTCTGAAACGATCACACAACCGTCTCTGATAAATCTTGACTACGCGGACGTCCGAACAATAATGAACAGTGGTGGCGTTGCTGCTATGCTTGTCGGTGAGTCGCGAAGCAAAGATAAGGCACGCGACGTAGTCCGTGAAGCATTTAACCACCCATTACTTGAAGTGGACTTCCGCGGCGCAAAAGGAGCGTTGATCCATATCACGGGCGGGCCTGACTTAACGCTAAAGGAGGCCGAGGAAATCGCTAAGGCCCTCACCTCACAGTTAGATCCTAACGCAAACGTCATTTGGGGGGCGCGTATCCTGAAAGGTTACGAGGGGCGTGTGCGAGTAATGTCCATTGTGACTGGGGTCCAATCAGCGCAAGTCTTAGGGCCGACCAACGGCGAGCTTTTCAAGTTTCAAAGCGCGAAACAGAGCGCTGGTAGCGACAAGAAGGGAACAAGCATCAGAGAGTATAATCGTGAGATTGAATACAGCGAAATTGACAGTATCTTTTAGGTGAATGTAATTCGACGGTGTCAACATTAAAAAAATCCGCTTTCAGGTGGCCGGGTCTAGATTCGTCGACCGCAACTTTTCAAGGACTTCGCAGCTTTGGCAGAAAGTCCGCACCGCGGGTTCGTTGCATTTTTCACATTGACCGAGCTCAAAAGGCACGCGTGTCGTCAAGTGCAACATCCTTTCAAGACCTTTTACGAGCGCGTATTTGGTTCCTGGGTGCTTAAGCTCCAGATCGTTTAGCATATCGCGGACTTCGGCTCTAAAAACGCCAGTCGAAAACCTGCATTCATCAAGATTAATTGGGATGCCCTTAAGAATAGCATATAGCGCCACCTCTTTTTCAGGGACGTATTTGAGCGGTTTTACGCGCCGGACGAGTCCTTCTTTTGCTGGATGGTCAAGCCTGAGTAGCCGATCGATATCCCCTCTTAGGTAGTTCATTAGCACGGTTTGTGCTTCATCATCAAGATTGTGCCCTGTGGCTAGTGTGGAAGCGCCGACCGCCTTCGCTAGACGGTTCAGAAGTGATCGTCGGAGGATGCCGCAAACCGTACACGGGCGTTCGTTCACTCGATCGATTCTGACGCCAAAATGCTGCTCGAACGATGCCACCTCCCATCTCACGCCAAGCTCTGCTACGAGCGTTGCTGCTGATTCGAGTGCTCTCTCGCGATATCCAGTGATTCCCTCGTCGACGCTAATTGCTACAATGTCAATGCCACGCCGTGAAAGAAGGTCATTCAATACGCTCAACGTGACGGCGCTATCCTTCCCGCCGCTCAATGCAATTGCAAGCGTTCCTTCAATCTTTTCCTTTCGCACCTGTCTCTTGATTTTCTTTTCTACGTCGATGAAAAAGTGTGACTTACATAAGTGAAGACCAGAATACCTCTGAAAAAGAATAGCGCTCGCGCTACATTTATCGCACTTCATTTCCTACTTACTCTCTGGACAGATACTAATAAAGTGTTCTGTCACGCGTGATGCAAAACTCAAAGTGTAAGGGCTGCTATGGTACTGCAAGATATTGCGCGCGAATTTAGGAATCTGGAACGGTATGATTTTAGGGTATTGCACGGGGTCGAGAGCGCTATGCGTTTTTTTGACTGGGTTCCGGTTGACAATCTGCCCTACTATGCCCGACTGCCACCAGAAGAGGTGGGTTACCGAATAGGACGGCTTTCCAAACATAAGCTCGTTCAGAGGAAAACTGCCCACTATGTCGGCTATAAACTGACCTTTGCAGGGTACGATGTCCTTGGCATTAATACGCTCGTTCAGCGCAATGTTATAGAATCCTTCGGATCGAAAGTGGGTGTTGGAAAGGAGTCTGATATTTATGACGCAGAGCAAGAAAATGGTCAGATCGTTATAGTGAAATTCCACAGAGAGGGCACGACGTTTCGACGTGTGAAACGATCGCGGGGCTATTTTGGTAAGACTGAACGATGCTCATGGATGCTCACTTCAAGTCTCGCAGCTCAAAGTGAATTTGAGGCTTTAACTAGCCTCTACGATAATGTCGTTGTTCCGCAGCCCATTGCCCACAATCGACATGTTATCGTTATGAGCCTCCTTAACGGACGTGAATTGGGCAACACTACACTTGAGAATCCAGCCACCGTGCTTGAAAATGTTATAGTGCAGATCAAATTTGCTTATGGCTGCGGTATCGTCCACGCTGATTTAAGTGAGTACAACGTGATTGTGTGCACCTCGGAAAAAGTTGCGCTAATTGATTGGCCGCAATGGGTACCAGCGTCGCATCCCAATGCAGATGAGCTGCTATGTAGAGATATAGGCAATATATTGTCCTATTTTGCCAGAAAATATCAAATAAAGAAACGAACAGAAGAGGTTGTTGCATACGTAAAACAGCGCGATGAGGGCGCTGCCAACCACCTCGAAGGATAGATAAGGTTTTATTTGGACGCGTTGGAGGTGCGGCACAATTTCAAAAGCTCGGCAGAACAGTGGACCTCAGGCCGCGGCGAAAAGGACGTACACGATCGTTGGTATAGACCCAGGGACAACCACTGCGTTTGCTGTTTTGGATTTGAAAGGCCAGGTCATTAGTATTGCGAGCTCACGATCTTGGGGCTTTTCTGAACTCGTTGGGTTGCTCATCGAGTCAGGGCATCCAGTCATAATCGCTACGGACAAAAATCCCACGCCTGGAACCGTTGATCGAATAAAACGTGCATTCAACGCCATTTTGCATACGCCCGTAATATCACTTTCAGTCGAACAGAAGCTACGAGATACGAAGTCTTATTCATATGCGAACGAACACGAACGAGATGCACTCGCTGCGGCAATCGACGCGGTAAGAAGCGTAAAAAATAAGCTCGAAAGCGTGGAGAAAAAAGCGCCCCCCGAGGTCGTGCTTGATGAGCTCCAGATGCTCGTTTTGCGGGGACATACGGTCGACTCTGCTATCAATCTGCTCAAAAAGCCGCTAGCTAAGGTAGATAGTAAGGTAGGTAGTAAGGTAGGTAGCAAGGTAGGTAGCAAGGTAGGTAGCAAGGTAGGTAGCAAGCAAGAGGGGATCCCTGCCTCTGAGAAAGACCTGCTTGATCCTGATATCCATTATCTTAAAGCGCTGATAAAGCGGCAAGACGAGCAAATTAATCGGCTTGTGAGCTATGTCGTTGATTTGAAGCGATCCCTGCAGTTAAGCCAAGAGAAAGTACTCAAACTGCAGCACAAGATTGATATCGTCCGGTCCGAAAATGCGAGGAATGTCAAGCTAAATAAGGAAATCAGCTTCCGGCAGAAGGAAATTGACCGTCTTGCAGCGGAACTTGCGCACAGCAAGAGGGTCAATAAGGGCCTACAAAAACGCTCGCAGAAGCTCAAGCAGATCAGAGCGGCTGAGCACAACAAGGCGCTTAAGGCCATTAAAATTGTCAAGTTTTTTAACCGAGAAGCGATTCAGGCGGCTGATGAACAGGTAGGGCTTGCAGAAAGCATCATCCTGTTGGAAGACGCAAGCGGCGGGGGCATAGCGGCTGCAGAGCTTTTGGTCAGCAAAGGAATACGTGCTATCGTTTTGAAAAACGAGATGTCTGATGCAGCCCGAAAAATCTTGTTTAGCGCAAACGTTCCGATTTTCTCAACGCAAGAGGTTCCGATACAACTATCAGGTAACCTAATCACGATCGACAAGAATACTCTCGAGATCATGATCGAAAAAGGTCATACGGAAATAGCCAACTTAAAACAACAAGAACGACTTGACCGGCTCGAAACGCTCGTTGAAGTGTACAAGCACGATCGAATGAAAAGCAGTCAGGACAACGACTGACACCGTTTTTATGTCGTTGTGTGCTGGCGATACGGCGACTATTGACTGAGTTTCGAGCGCGAACTGGCCTGGATGTTTTCATAGATGCTCTCGCCGTGAGAGTCTATTGCTACCAACAGTGGGCCGAAGTCTCGCACCTGAAGCTTCCAAACCGCTTCCGTAAAGCCGAGCTCGGCGTAGTAAACGTCTAAGACTTCCTCGATTCTTTCTTTGGCTAGTATCCCGCAGCCTCCTGGGAAAGCAAGATAGAAGCATCGATCAGTGAGGGCGCGAATGACTTCTGACGACATGCCTCCTTTGCCGATTATTGCAGTCACGCCCCCCTTTACAATTGCGGGCGTCTGTTTGTTCATTCGTGCACTCGTCGTCGGCCCAGCGGCTATGATGCGATAAGTGTGTCCCTCTTTTACGATAAGAGGGCCACTATGGTAGATGCACGCATTACGCAAACTAAAAGGCCGCTGGGGATCAGAAAGCATCTTAGCGTGTGCCTTGTCCCTCGCCGTATAGATTACGCCGCTGATTTAGACTACTTCTCCCACATTAAAACGATTTACAGCGTCGGGACGTATCGGGGTTTTTAGTTCAGACGACATAGCATGACGACTTTCACAAGCTGTTTATGTTACAACTTCATCCGGAAACGAGCTTTTCGGTCTGCCCAGCACTGAATAGCCACTGCAACAGGGAGCATCGCTGTATGACAGGCGGCCTTTTCGACAAAAACGCGCAAAGCCGTGGTGCGGCCTCCGAGGCCCATTGGTCCGATGCCGAGATTGTTGATTTGCTCCAACATTTGTGCTTCAAATGCGTTTTCTTTTTCGTCTAGGGATCGAAAAAGGGTCTATTTAGCCAGTCGCGCAGAACCGTCAAATGTGCTGCCGATGCCAAGTCCAACGATTATGGGCGGACATGGCTTGCCCCCGCTTTCACACACTGTGTTGAGGACGAACGAAGTGACATCTTGCGTCGGTTCGAGCATTGCTAAGGCGCTTACGTTTTCTGAACCAGCTCCTTTGACGAGCACTGTCACTGACAGTTCGTCCCCATCGCAAATACTATATAAGGTGTCGAAGAGCGGTTCGTCAGAGCTGACTCTTGTTATCGGATCAACTGCGTGTTCCCTTAAGGGAATCAAATTGGTCGCCGCTGAATGGCTGTCGCAAGTGCCTCTTTGAGGTTGAAATCGATGCTTGTTTCTCGTCCTATCCCCAAAGAGAAGATTGGAATGCCAGTATCCTGACACATAGGAAGGCCTGCTGCAGCCGCAAGCTTTATTTTTCAAGAATTGCGCACAGCAGTTCTTTTGCCCGCTCACTCGTCTCAGCCGTGGCCGCTCTGGCGAGGGCGTCCCTAACATCGCTAGGCAGCTGTGTCTCGGCTTCTCGAAGTGCGCTATTACATGACTTATGAACGTCTCTCTTGCGGACGCACGCGTCATTCGAGATAGTCCATTTGAGAACGTTTGAGTTCTTGTCGTTTTCTTTCAAGGAAGCTGTAAACAGAAGCGTGTGGGGACCCCTCTGTAAGCATCTCTATCGCCTTCCTCACGGTCTGAATTTGATCGACGTACCCAATGGTACTCACTGTTTTGCCGTAGATTGACACATTCGAGCCAGTCAGATTCTCGAGCGCCTCTCGAGTCCTACCATCCTTTCCGATCACGCGCCCCATAATACGTTTGAGTTCTTTGGGCGTATCGGCGACCTTAGAGACGTCTATAATGTCGAGGGTTATTTGTTCATCCTCGAAAATCCTGAACGCCTTTTCAGGGCTAAAACCGCGAGCAATAGCTTGAATGACATCTGTTGTTTTCAAAATACCGAGCGAATCGCTTTCGATCGAAACAGTCCCTTCGACGCTATCGATATCAAGCATCACTTCGCCCTTTTCTTCAATCTCAGCTTTCGTGCTCCCGTGCGTGCCAATGATGACTCCTATACGGTCCTTGGGAATCTTGAGATATTCTTTCATTCTGTGATCTCTCTTAAAAGCGCGTTCTCCGAAGCCGTTAATCCATGTTCGTTAAAGAACTTGATCACGTTGCTGACGTCCCGGCGTAAAAACTCCTGCGCACGAGGGTGCTCTAAAAGCACGGACTGTCCCATATCGATAAATACAGGGTTGTATTGTTCATCGACTAGAATATTGTACTCGCTTAGGTCAGCGTGTACTAAGCGAGCGTCGCTGTAGAGTCTCTTCATAAATTCGATTGTCGTTTGGAAAAATTGTTCGATGTTCTCTACGCTGTTTATCGCCTGCTTCAGAAGCGGAAAGGCAATCCCGTCTTTTCCCATAAATTCCATAACGAGGACGTTATCTCTATACTTGACTGGTTCAGGGACGCGAACGCGCGCGTTTAACGCGCGCGTTAAGTTACGAAACTCTTTTTTCGTCCACGCAAAAACTACGTCCTTTTTGGTTTTTTTGACGTGCGCGAATCTATGATCTCCTAAAATATAATCTTGCATAGCCTTAAAGTCGCTCGTTTTGATTCGATATACTTTAATCGCAAGCTCTCGTTTATCGGGTCCCAACGCGTGGAAAACGTTTGCCTCTTTACCAGTCGATATAACCCCTCCGAGCGCTTGGATCAGCCCGCTGCTTGCGAGGCGATAAAGAACTTTGAGGGTAAGCTCGTCAAATACCTCCTCTCGGACCTTGAAATCGTCTGCCTCCTTGTTTCGGATGCGGAGTTTGTCAACGTCTCGGTCGATACGCTCTATTTTTTTGTCAATCAGGTCAGACACGTCAGTCATTCACCATTTTGTAGACTAGGACAGCTCGGCACGTCTTGTGGTTACTACAAGTACCCATTCTTCTTCAGCCATTCAACTTGCGTACCTTGGTACCTCCATAAGATGTCTGCTTGTCGTCTTGAAAAGCACAAGGTACTATAACGATGATATCTCCTATACGCAGCCAAACTCGCTTTTTCATTTTGCCCGCAATACTTCCTATGCGAGTTTTGCCATCCATGGACCGAACTTTCACTCTATTAGCGCCAAGTATGTGTTCAACTATCCCGAAGATCCCCCACTTGTCTCGGGGCAGCTTTACCTTTGCCTGTGGTTCTTCGCCCAGAAAATTCACCTCTTTGCGTAGTCGTAGTAGTCCTTGTTGTCTCCGGAAACGCTCTTAGTCGTCAAACAACGCGGCGCGAATCGGGCCGACGATTCGCTCGATATACAGTGCTGCGCCATTTTTAAGATCCAATGGATGCAGTTTGCCGGCAGCATAGTCCGTTTCGAGTTTGGAGAACTCTTCATACTCGATCCGACCGCCAAATCGTTTCGGTCGCTCAAGGTTCACTTGTTTGAATCGGGGGAAGATGAAATATCGGTACAATTGGAGGATAGGGTTATCTTCGGTGGTTCGCGCCGGGCAATACGCGGAGTCAATCTTCTTTTTGATAGATTCGGATGAGTCTTCGACGGCAATCAGGTTGCCCTTAGACGAGGACATTTTGTTTGCGTCGAGGCCGAGTAGAATTGGCATGTGTATACAAACGGGAGATTGATATCCCATCGAATGCAGCGCTTCGCGTGCTAACATGTGTATCTTTCGCTGGTCGATGCCACCAACTGCGATGTCTATCTTTAAGTACCCAATATCCGCCGTCTGCATAAGTGGATAGATCATTTGTGACACAACTGGGTCTTCTGAGTTTCTTGACACCTCATCCATGCTGCGCCGAGCTCGGTTTAGTGTAGTGTGCCTCGCTAGTCTTAGAATTAGTTTAGTATAGTCAGGTTTGAGCTGATAGTCGCTCCCCAGCACGAACCTTGTTTCTTTAGCAAGACCTAACGCGGTAAAGCACTTCTCGTAGTGGCGCGCCCACTTGCCGATTTGGTCCATCGTCCCCTTTTCGTTCAGATATGCGTGTAGGTCTGCTAGCAGTACAATAACGTCGACACCACTCGATTGCAGATCTATAAGCTTGTAGGCCGTAAGGAGGTGCCCGAGATGGAGTTGTCCGCTAGGTTCGTAACCGGCATAAGCGGTAATTTTTGTCTCAGCGTCAAGGAGGGCAGCTAGCGCATTTTCGGTTACGGCCTCTTCCACATTGTTCATGACTTGTTCGAACTTCACGCAGATCACGCTTCTCAATTTAAGGCTCCAAAAACGCCTGCTAAATATGACTTCCACTAGCCGCGCAGTACGCCTCATGACTCGTCTTATATTTATCTAGCTCGGTGCCGTTTGATCCATATGAGCTAGAAATCCAATTGCAGCGCAATAACGGGCGATAAATCAATGCTCCTTCAAGTTTCATATTATTTCGACTAATAGTGAAATTGATGTAAGACAGCAAGGGCCGCAACACCGCTGCCGCGCAACCGCCTCGGTTAAGGGGGCCATGTGCAGTTATAAATCGTAGTGGTGGGCCTGACCGGATTTGAACCGGTGACCGCCCGGTTATGAGCCGGGCGCTCTGACCTGGCTAAGCTACAGGCCCCTCAGACGCCGCCAACAGGGCTCGAACCTGTGACATCGTGGTTAACAGCCACGCACTCTACCAACTGAGTTATGGCGGCTTCACATCACTCTAGTGTGTTTAGTTACTTAAACTTTGAGGTCATAGCACCGTTTACGCGACGAGTAACGCTTGTTGCGGGCCTCTTTGCCTCATTCTTTTCGAATCTTGATGTTGGTTTTTACTTCGCTCAGTTTTTTCAGAAACTGGTCTAAAATTTGCTCGTAGCTCTTAACAAATTCGGAAATCCTTGAGCTGGTAATTGCGCCATAAGGTGATGGCTTGATCAGGCCTTCCTGTTCCAGTATTCGGAGCGAGTAGCGCACTTTGTACTTGGAATGTCCGGTCATTTCTGACAACTTCGAAATCCCTATGGGCTCCCCAACAACGACTGCGTTTAAAACTTCGAGGTGCCTTTCAAGCATTTCAATCTCGTTTTCCAGTCGATCTAACATCACTACCACACGTTTAAATAAATTGATTCTAATCATTCATATATTATGAACGTGAGGATCTTGCAATCCACGATTCACGGCAAGTTAGAGGCCCCTCCTTCCAAAAGCTACACTCACCGCGCCATTGTCATGGCTAGCATGTCGAAGACCTCACGAGTCATTAAGCCGCTTATCTCTGAAGACACGTGCGCGACGGTGAAAGCATGCGAGGCGATTGGTGCTAACATAAATCCTGTAGGTGATGTGTTTTTTGTCGATGGGGTGCAAGGAAAGCCCATAAAGCCGGATAACGTGATAGACTGCCAGAACTCAGGGACGACGTTGAGATTCATGATAGGGGTCTGTTCCTTGATTGATGGGACGACGGTTTTGACGGGGGATGCGTCGTTAAGGAGCCGACCGAGCTCTCAACTCATCGACGCCCTGAATGAGCTCGGGGCAAAAGTTACAGCGACGAAGGAAAACGGGAAGGCACCCGTGATCGTGCACGGTGTGCTTTCAGGCGGGAGATCAGCACTTACGAATCCGATGAGCTCGCAGTTTTTGTCTGCGCTTCTGATCGCATGTCCTCTCTGTCAAGCTGACACGACCCTGAACGTACGCAATCTACAGTCGCGGCCGTACGTCGACATGACGCTCGAACTGCTGAATCAAGCACAGATCAACGTAAGCACCGACTTCTACGAGTTTATGGTGCCGTGTTGTCAGAACTATGCGGACACCGATTTTCTTATTCCCGGCGATTTTTCGTCCGCAGCATTCCATCTCAGCGCGGCTGCCATTACGAACTCACGGGTAAGTGTGCATAATCTCTTAGAATCGAAACAAGGGGATAAGCGAATTGTGTCCATCCTCAAAGAGATGGGGGCAAACATCTCGTGGGAACGTGACGTGGTTACCATTGACGGCGCGGAGCTTCGTGGTGTTACCATAGATGCGAGTGATATCCCAGATCTTGTTCCGATACTTGCGGTTCTAGGCGCTTACGCAGAAGGGACTACTGACATTCTAAACGTCTCAAATTTGCGCTACAAAGAAACGGATAGACTACTCGCTATTATTACTGAACTCCGCAAGATGAACGTGGACATCAAGCAAGTGGATGATATCCTAAGAATCAAGGGCGGGTCGCCCAAAGGAGCTTCTTTAAGCGGATATGGAGACCATCGCATTGTTATGTCTCTTGCTGTTGCGGCGTTAGCGGCGGAAGGACAAACTGAGATTGACACTACGGAATCAGTTAAGGTATCTTATCCGGACTTTTTTGATGATATTTTTGCCCTTGGAGCAAATCTCGAGCCGATCAGCGCCGAATCCGTCTGAAGCTTATTGTGGGGGATGTCGTTTATGAACACCTGGGGACGCATGTTTAGGGTAACCACTTGGGGTGAAAGTCATGGTCCAGCCACGGGGGTGGTCATCGATGGCTGCCCGGCAGGATTGCCCTTAACTCACGAAGACATCCAAAAGGAACTAGATCGCCGACGTCCGGGCCAAAGTACTGTTACAACGCAGCGATCTGAAAGTGATACGGCGCAGATATTTTCAGGCATTTTCGAAGACAAGACGCTTGGCACGCCGATCTCCATTATGATACAAAACGAAGACATCGACTCGCGTACATATGATGAACTGCGTCATGTGCCGCGCCCAGGACACGCCGACTACACGTTTCACGCTAAGTATGGATGGCGAGATCACCGCGGCGGTGGCAGGGCGTCTGCGCGTGAGACGGCGGCACGTGTTGCTGCAGGGGCCGTAGCGAAGCAGCTACTCGCGCATTGCGATATCCAAGTACTTGGTCACGTGGTCGAAATTTACGGGATACAATCTAAGTTCGTTTTTGAGAGTCCGGAAGATTTGATGCTAGCTGAGAGAAGCATTGTACGATGTTGCGACGCAGCTGCTTCTGATGAGATGGTCGCGTGTGTTGAACGTATGAAAAAGGCGGGTGACAGTGTAGGCGGAATTGCAGAAATCGTCGCCTTTAACGTTCCGACGGGAGTCGGTGAGCCTGTGTTTGGTAAATTGGACGCAGAACTGGCCAGAGCGCTAATGAGTGTTGGTGCCGTAAAGGCGGTTGAGATCGGTGCCGGCTCCCAGTCAGCACGACTCAAAGGAACAGAAATGAACGATCAGTTCACTGTAACGGGTGGGCGGATTCTGACTAAAACAAACAAGGCTGGCGGAATTCTCGGTGGTATCTCTACAGGAGCTCCAATCATCTGTAGAATTACGGTGAAACCGACGCCCTCAGTTGGAGGGCAGCAAACCTCAGTTGATTTAGAAACGCTACAGGAAGTCGATCTGTCTATTTCAGGCAGACACGATCCCTGCATTTTACCGAGAATAGTGCCCGTCGCCGAGGCTATGGTTGCGCTCGTGCTTGCCGACTTAATGATACAGGGTGGCTTTATCAATCCGGCGCGTGTCTGAACATTGCGCACTCAAAGGTGCCCTCTACCGGGGGCTTCGTATTCAGGTTGAATCGCTTCACAAAACGTAGCCACGCGCCAACCTCGTTTTCGTGGTTTCCAACAACTATTTATTACGTTCTGCGATAAGAAGTGTGAACTCACACTCGCACATCCTGTGAAACGGAAATTGCACGGAGCAGCGTTAGGTATCCTTGATATGGCACGGTTTTTAATGATTAGTGGGACCGCTTCTCACGTTGGCAAGAGCGTTTTTACTGCTGCGCTGTGTAGGTTGTTGGTAAATAGCGGGTTCAAAGTGGCGCCTTTTAAGTCTCAAAACATGAGCTTGAATTCGTGGGTGACGCAGGGCGGCGATGAGATTGGAATCGCACAGGCCGTCCAAGCGTGGGCTGCCAAAATTGAACCGTCCGCTGACATGAATCCGATTTTGTTGAAGCCTAAGGGCGACTCGATATCACAAGTAATCTTACAAGGAAAACCCTTAGGAGACAGGCGAGTTGGCGAGTACTACGATTCAGTCAATGTCATCTTCAAGCATGTTTGCGATTCACTCGAAGCGCTTGCCCGTTCATACGAGATTGTCATAATCGAAGGTGCTGGCAGTCCCGCGGAGATCAACCTCTACGACCGGGATATAGCAAACATGCGAGTTGCCCAAAGTGTTGACGCTCCTGTAATCCTCATAGGCGATATCGAGCGAGGTGGTGTCTTTGCGAGCCTTTATGGGACAGTTCAATTGCTCCCCGTGGACGATCGGCGTCGGATTAAAGGCTTCATAATAAACAAATTCAGAGGTGACGAAAAACTGCTTGAGTCAGGAGTGACGCAGCTCGAGACGCTCACAGGCATCCCCGTTCTCGGCACAATTCCATATGTGAACGTGCGGCTGCCTTCTGAAGATTCCGTTTCGCTTGGCGACAAGATACCCCCCTCAGACAGCGCACTAGACATTGCGGTAGTCAGGCTTCCACATATCTCGAATTTCACTGACTTTGAACCCCTGCAGACCTTCGCCGAACTCCGATATGTTTCGTTAGACGGCGATCTCGGTTCACCAGACGCTGTGATTATTCCCGGCACGAAAAACACCATCGATGATTTGGCCGCAATGCGCCAGTCGGGGATGGATAATCAGATCATAGCGAGTGCAGGTACGATTCCGATCATTGGCATCTGCGGTGGATTTCAAATGCTCGGTGAATCGATAATTGATGAGGGCTTTGAGGGCACGCAAAACGAAAGGAAAGCAGCAGAAGGGTTGCAGCTGCTGCACGCCTATACCGTCTTTAACTCGCGTAGCAAAGAGACGAGACAGGTGGAAAAACACGTTACAGGATGCGGGCCACTGCTCGACAGCTTGAGAGGTAAAACAGTACGCGGATATGAAATTCATATGGGGGCTACTACATCTAATGTCACGATATTTGGTGATGATGGGGCGCAGGATGACACCGGTCTTGTCTTGGGCACCTACTTGCACGGATTGTTCCACAACGACAACTTTCGCTCCGTTTTGTTGGAGTACCTAAACTCGAGACGTTCGCAGCGTGGGAAAGGAATGTGCCGTAACATCCCTTTGCGAACTGATCAGGAGCGTACTCTTCACCCAGATTCCGTTGCGGATCCCTTTGATGAGTTGGCTCGCGTAGTGCAGCAACACGTAGATGTGGAAGCGTTGTATTCAATCATTGGATTATAACAAATGCCTTCTTGGCTGCTCCTCCAGATATCTATTCTTTCCCTCGCGTTGATACTTGACGCTTTTGTCGGCGAACCTCCTGCTCAGGTGCACCCTGTCGTTTGGATGGGGCGAATCATCGCAGCACTGGAGACGCGACTGTACAAGGGAACTATGCGCGCTCAAAGACTCAAGGGCACGGCTGCAGCAACAATCGTAATTGCAGGCTTTACTGTGCCTGTCGCGCTTTTTCAATTGCTCGGCTATCGCGTAGCAAGCGTGAACGAACTATTGGTGCCACTCTATGTTGTGCTGAGTGCTTACTTGCTCAAATCTTCCTTCACCGTATTCACGCTCCAGAAAGAAGCTCTTCGCGTGACTGATCTAGCCTACACAGAAATAGAGGCGGCTCGGTTCCAGTTGCGAGCACTCGTCAGCAGGGACAGGTTGGGGCTCAATCGTCAGTGCATCCTTTCGAGCGTATGTGAATCGGTAGCAGAGAACACCGTCGACAGTGTTGTTTCTCCCCTTTTGTTCTTTGCAGTTTTTGGCGTCGCCGGCGCCATATGTTATCGTGCTGTGAACACGCTCGATTCGATGCTCGGCTATAGAGATCACCGAGAACATGCAGGACTGTTTTCAGCTAGGTTGGACGATGTTCTCAACTACCTTCCGACGCGCCTTGCAATCGTTCCTATGATACTAGGGTTCTTCGTGATGTCAGGAAAAGCCGCATGTGTTAAAGCATGGACTGTTTTAAAACGGGATCGACGTAAGAAGCGAGCAGTCAACTCTGGCATCCCCGTCGCCCTGTTCGCGGGAGGTTTGGGCGTGACGCTAACTAAGCCTTCAAGCTATGAAATAGGCGAAGGAAAAGGCGACATCACACGAACAACCGTCACTCGCGCGTTAGACGTCATGCTCTTCACGTCGATGTTTACGGTGGCACTCACGGTCGTTTTGTTGGTCGGACGAACTGTGACGTAGCGCCTCACGATTGAAGATACGTGGCGCAATAACGCAAACAAGTTAAACTAGAAACGCAAAGTTGTATTCCGTACATGCTTCAAGGGGTTGAGACGAGGCCGCTCACCAAACGCGCAGATGAGCGAGGATTCTTCACAGAATTAGTTAGAAAAGACTGGATAGCTAATGATTCACTCCAGCAATGCAATTTCTCAATCACTTATCCTGGCGTCGTTAGAGCGTGGCATCGACACACTCGGGGACAGACTGACCTCTTCGTCGTTTTGAGCGGTGCCGTCAAGCTTTGTGCATTTGACGATGAGACGGCAGAACTCAATGAGATTATTCTTACAAGCGACGTCTTACAGTTAGCTCGTATTCCCGGACACTATTGGCACGGGTTTAAAGTTCTTGGTGACCACCGTGCCTTTCTGGTTTATTTCGTTAACAGGCTCTACGACTACGTGGCACCTGACGAAGAGCGGCGCCCTTGGGACGATCCAACCATATGTCCCGCACTTATAAATGGAAGCGCACAGGATCAGCGTTGTGGTACGTCATGGGACTGGATGGATATTCGCTTCAAGTAGCAAAAAGGAGCACAACGTTGCTCGCTTATCGAACTGGAAAAATGCGACTAAAAAAGTTAGGAGGTTCAAATGACTGAATTACCCATAGCTCCCGTTGATAGAATTCTCCGAAAGGCGGGCGCGGAACGCGTGAGCCAAGAGGCAGCTGAAGCACTTGCCAACGTTATGGAAAACTACGTAATCGATCTCACTGAACGAGCTTTGATATTGGCACAGCACGCGGGGAGGAAGACGATTCGCGTCGATGACGTCCGCTTAGCCGCATCGCGAAGTTAAGATGGATCTTTCAGAAATACAAAAGCAAATCAAAGTCAGGTATGGCGCGATTGACAAGGCCTCTGGCTCACTCTTTCTTCTATCAGTCCTCTTAGAGGAATGCGGAGAGCTTGCCACTGCTGTTCGGCGCAAAGAAATGACTGCCAAGGATGAGGTTGTAGACGTCATCTTTTGCGCGCTTTCGATCGCAAATTTGCTTGCGGCGGATGTCGATCACTTGCTACAGCAAAAGTATCTCCAGAAGGAGCTTGACGAAGTAACGAAAAGCTGGACCGATATTCCGAAATAATTACGCATCGCGCAGAAGGCACTTAGTCGCAAAACACAACATTCTGGCGGAAAAAAGCAACTTAGGCGAAGCAAACGCGTGGGGTTTTTGCTACTAGCGCTCAGAACACAAAACCCATCGATATGACTTTTCGGGAAAGATTCGTTGCCAAACGAGACTATTTGATGCTGCTTCTGTTAGTTCATTTAGCGGCAACTGTGTTTCCAATGCTTTCAGTTCGAATAGATCTGCATTAGTAGTCGGGTGTCGGTGCGCAGCCCCGCAGACTTTAGGATGACCAGCCGTCGATAAATGGTAAGTCCCGATACTTCGCGCTTTCTTTACGCTTTCTGTCTTATCGAGGCCTATCAACGGACGGTACACAGGAACATCAGCAGCTTGGTCGATGGCCAAGAGGTTTTTGGTCGTTTGGCTTGCAACTTGGCCAATGCTTTCTCCAGTTACGATGCCGTGCGCGTGCTCTTCTTTAGCGATTGATGCTGCGATCCTATACATCATCCGCTTACAAAGCACGCAGGTTGTTCGTGGGGCTAAACTCTTAAACGAAGCCAAATTAGCTCCATGGTGAACTATTCCGAAATCTAAAGGACGTCCCGCCCACACTGCGAGTGCTTTGACAACAGCTAGTGCACGCTCGTGTCCGGCATCGTCTGTGTAGGGCTCACAGTCGAAAAACAGCGGGATGATGGTGCAACCGCGTTTCATCATAAGCCACGCTGCCACCGGCGAATCGATCCCTCCAGAAAGGAGGGCTATCACTTTTCCTTGAGTTCCTAGTGGCAGACCTCCGACTCCTTCGATGATCTCTGTGTAGATGTAAGCGCGTTCCGCTCTCACTTCGATGAACAGCTCGACATCAGGTGTTGTCAACCGCACGGGTGCGCCCGTTGCTTGTTCAATCGCCCCTCCGACCACAACACCAATGTCTTTGCTTGAGTAGTCATGCGCTCCTGTTCGACGTGCTCGAATTGCAAATGATTTGCCCTGGGTAAGCAGCGGTGATATTATTCGTAAAGCAGCGTCTTTCATTGCTTCCAGTGTCGCTGCGTACGTTTGGACGGGGCTCACTGAGACCACACCAAAAACACGTGCTATGGTCTGAGCTGCCGCTAAGTCTCGCGTTTGAACGAAAATACGGCCAAAATCTCTGACGACGGCATCAAACGGAATTTCGCAAAAGCCGAGCGCTTTTTCTATATTTTTAACAAGCGTGCTTTCATACCGGCTTCTAACTCTGTCGCTTTTTATCCCGATTTCGCCGTATCGGACTAAGATGGAATCGATCTTCGGCACCGCGGTTTTGATCACCATTGCTCCGTCATACAGGCTGCTTGTTACGCGTCGGATTCGCGATTACAAAATCCGTATGTCCTCTAACCGAACGTGAATACCCGCACGTTTCTTTAGTACCATATTAACAACTGCGGTGTGCGAGAGATCGAGCATGCAGTACCCAGGCAAGAAGCGTTGCCGCTTCCCGAGAACCGGTCCGTCGTGAACGACCTCTGCAATACCCTCAAACGCGTGCACGTTATAGGCTTGAATGTCGTGTGACTTTTCCTTTCGAGCAGCAAGCGGGCCCAACGTATGACACTCGAGAACTCCCGTTATGGGATTGGCTGAGATAACGCGGAGAGCGTGATACACAGGACATCCTGGGCCGGCCGGACGACCAGTCACGAGGTCTCCTGCTACAATGTCCCAACGCTCCACCAAATCGGCGCGAAACGGAACGATGAATTTGCGCGCCGAGGGCTCGCCCGGCAAAGGGCGGAGCACGAAATCATATTCATTACCGAGGACGTCAGTCCCCGAGTAAGTTGGGGCCTCTCTTCGCACGCTCTCTTCTGTCTGGTAGTAAGGACAATCTTTGTACGATTTTTCTCCAGCGCGGACGTATACGAGAAATTGCTCACACGTGGCCGTTCCGCAGGCTCCACAGTCTTTTCCGGTCGGCACCCAGGCCACGCTTAGTCACCCCGATAAATATTATCGGCCTCCTCAAGCGGCCGTATTACGCCAAAGTGGTGCTGCCATCCGATTTCCTTCTTCCCGATGCAGATCGTACAGACTCCAAGCGGAGGTGACCCGCGGAGCACTATTTGCGCTGCTTCGCTAAGATCAGGATATGCCGCGAGCGCCTTCATCAGATACCGCATACCCGTACCCTGTATCGCATTGGTCTCAACAATGTCGATTGAGGGGGCGACCTCCTTAATGTATTCGCGAAAAACCTCCTTTTCGGCTTGGGAAACGAGGTCAGTCTTCGTGACAACGGCCATGTCGGCCTGAGCAATCATCGGCGCCATTTTCAGCGGTGAGTTGCTGCCCGAGACTGCCGAAAGAACAGCGATACCGAATGATTGGGTGGTGTAGGGGGTGCATCTAAGACAGAGACCTGCGCTCTCGATGATGAGAAGGCCCGATCCCAAGTTCTGCGCCCACGTAATAGCGTCTTGGAGCACCATGATGCCCGCGTGATCTGGACATAGGTCACCGGAGTACACCTTTCGCGTCGGAATCCCAAATTCTTCTCTAAGCTCCTCGTCTTCAAATGCGCGAACGACGTCGATTTTTACGTATGCAGGATTGCTGCCCTCACGAAATTCACGGATGATCTGCCGAACGACCGCAGTCTTTCCGACGCTGGCGGGTCCCGCGATAATGACGAGTTTCACGCGGGTACCTCTATCTCCTCATCTATTGTCTCTTCTTCGCCGATTAAATCTCCGGATCTGATTCTCTCGCGGAGGTCACAGAGCAGCTTATCGATCTCACTAACACGTGCAATCGTCGCCCTCTCTCGTTCGCGTGGTTCAAGCACCTTGACCACAGCTCCATCGCTCATCACAATACGGCGGTCCGTGCGCAGGGCGAGATAGGGATCGTGCGTTACAAAGACGACCGTTTTTTGGCACTCCTTTATACATGAGATAACGCGTTCCTTGAAAATACCCGCATTCTCCACTTCATCGAGGAGTAAGATCGGGGTTCTCCCGATGAGAATCGCATCCGCGATAAGTAGCGCACGCGTCTGCCCCCCTGACAGCGCGGTCATACTCATAGCCCCGGTAATCTCCTCTCCCGTGAACTCATTTGCCAGCGCAATCGTATTTTCGATGAGGTGTTCGATGTGTGTTTGCTTGCGCGCTTCTATGTGCAACTCCAGAAAACGTGACACGTTTAGATCTGCAATCACGCTCGTGCTCTGCGTAATAAGTGCAATCGGTTTTTTCGACGGATCGCGAGCCATCTCATCAGACGGAGGAACGCCATTTACGAGAATACGCCGGCCCGTAACCGTATCAGCCTGCGCCAGCACTTCGATATCATTTATAAATGCCGATTTTCCAGACCCGGTTGGCCCTACAATCGAGAGGGTATCCCCTGGGCGGATGATTATTCGGTCAAATCCTTCTCTCTCGCCACTGCGGTTAGTTCCTGGGAGGATGGTAACTTCACTCATATGATCGCTGCGCATACAAAACTCTTCGTCCGGTGCCCCATATAAGTATCGAAAGAGGCAAAAAGATATCCTATAAGTATTAATTCTGAGGGTTAGTTAGCCTATATAGGTGAAGAACGCCCTCAAAGACGGAGTGCGATACTCGCTCTAAATTGTTTTTAAGCCATTGGAACAAAGCGATAGGCACTTAAATAGCACTGCTTGCGAGGATTCTCGGAAATATTTGCCGTCTGCAATGGTCGGTTACGACCAGCACATACATCTGAAAGGATCATCGACTCTCGAGCGCAAAAACTGCCTTTTCACCAGCGATTGGGCCTTTTCGTTGCTGCGCTCCACGTGAGGGGCCATCGCGACGAGCTGCAATCAGGGAACACGACACAACTGACGGAATTAACCGTGCCAAAAGGGTAAATAACCGCGGCAACATCTCTTAGAAAATGTGATGAGGCCAAACTTCGAGAGCTGTGCAATTGAGACCGATCACCACCGACTCCGTGTTGGTCATCTCCCTACCCTTTACCATACCTCCTTCATCCTCATGGGAGCAGCCCTCCTGAAGAAGGCCGACATCGAGGCTAAATGGACTCTATTTCCTTCGGGTCCGGATCTCGTCAATGCAATGTGTGCGGCTCATATCGATATCGGCTATGTTGGGCTTCCACCGGCTATCATTGGCGTTGAGCGAGGTTGTAGACTCGTATGTGTCGCCGGAGGGCACGTCGAAGGGACAGTGCTGATTGGAAGAGCAGATGTGAAAGCGCTAGATCAGTGCGCGACCATGGCAGAGTTCCTTGCACAATTTTCA
>Ga0208851_1000146_pt1 | contig 31063 bp, 30 predicted proteins | sample NGESurshal092012_FD_184481 | JGI IMG/M metagenome (GOLD analysis project Ga0208851, IMG submission 184481) | Arctic peat soil microbial communities from Barrow, Alaska - NGEE Surface sample 415-2 shallow-092012 (SPAdes) | ecosystem: Environmental > Terrestrial > Soil > Wetlands > Peat ... | reverse complement strand
TCGGCGGCGTACGACGGGCACGCGGACGTCCCGCGGGAGAACGACCAGGCCGAGCCGTCGTCGCGCACGCGGACCTCGCCCGCCTTCGTGGCGACGTCCCAGCCGTGCGGGTGGCGGACCGGCGTCGCCGTGACGCCCAGCACGGACGCGAGGGTCGCGACGTCGGAGCCGTCCACCGCTCCGTCGCCGAAGCGGTAGACCTTCGCCGACGACGGCCCGGTCGGGAGCGTGCCGCGAAGCGGGTAGGGATCCTGACCCTGCCCGCCGGAACCCGTGCCCGTGCCGCTCGCTCGAGGCGCGACGGCGTCGGTCGCGCCGTACTGCGCCGTGCCGATCCGCAGCACCGGGAGGGAGCCCGAGCCGCCCGGGCCGGCCACCTGGGAGCCACAGGCTGCGAGGCCCAGCGCGAGCGCGACGACGCCCAGGCACGTGCGCGTCGCGCTGGAGGTGCTCGTGCTCGTCATGTCGGTTCCCGTCGCCGATCCGAGTCTGGCCCCCGTTGCTGGTCGGACGCCGCCCGGGACGGTGCGGTTCCGTCCCCCCGGCCGGGTCTCCGGATAGGGTCTGGCCACGTCAGGCCCGCAGCCCCACGGGGCGCCGACGAGAAGAGACACCCGTGCGCGTGTGCGTCACCGGCTCCATCGCGACCGACCACCTCATGACCTTCCCGGGGAAGTTCTCCGACTCGCTCGTGGCCGACAAGCTCGACAAGATCTCGTTGTCGTTCCTGGTCGACGACCTCGACGTCCGTCGCGGCGGCGTCGCGGCCAACATCGCGTTCGGCATGGCGGTCCTCGGTCTCAACCCCGTGCTGGTCGGCGCGGTCGGCCAGGACTTCGCGGACTACCGGTCCTGGCTCGCCCGGCACGGGGTCGACACGCACTCGGTCAAGGTCTCCGACGTGCGGCACACCGCTCGTTTCGTCTGCACCACCGACGCCGAGCAGTGCCAGATCGCCTCGTTCTACCCCGGCGCGATGACCGAGGCGCGCGAGATCGAGCTGGGCCCGATCGCCGAGCGTGTGGGCGGCATCGACCTCGTGCTGATCGGCGCCAACGACCCCGAGGCGATGAACCGGCACACCGACGAGTGCCGTTTCCGCGGCATCCCGTTCGTGGCAGACCCGAGCCAGCAGCTGGCATGGCTCGACGGCGACGGCATCAAGCAGCTCGTCGACGGCGCGTCCTACCTGTTCAGCAACGACTACGAGGCCGGCCTCATCGAGCACAAGACCGGCTGGTCGCACGACGAGGTCCTCTCGCGCGTCGGTGTCCGCGTCACGACGCTCGGCAAGGACGGGGCGCGGGTCGAGGTGGCCGGGCAGCCCGCCGTCGAGGTGTCCACGCCCCTCGAAGAGCTCAAGGCCGACCCCACGGGCGTCGGAGACGCCTTCCGCGCCGGATTCCTCGCAGGCCTGGCCTGGGACCTCTCGCACGAGCGGTGCGCGCAGATCGGCTCGCTGCTGGCGACCTACGTCATCGAGACGGTCGGCACCCAGGAGTACGACCTCGCCCAGCAGCACTTCCTGCGCCGCTTCGCCGAGACCTACGGCGCCGGCCCCGCCGCCGAGGTCGCCGAGCACATCCGCTGCCCGCGTCCTTGAGCGGTCCTCGCGTCCCGTGACCCCGGTTGAGCCGCCGCCCTCCGCCTGGGACCTGCCCGATCCCTCGCTCGCCGACCCCGGCGTCGAGCTGCTGGGCGTGGGCGCCGACCTCGAGCCGGGGACCCTGCTGGCGGCGTACCGCTCGGGGTTGTTCCCGATGCCGCTCGACGGCGTCGGCGCGCTGGCCTGGTGGTCCCCGGATCCGCGCGGGATCCTCCGGCTCGACGGACTGCGGGTCTCCTCCTCGCTGCGGAAGTCCTGCCGACGGCTGACGACGACGGTCGACACCGACTTCGTCGCGGTGATGCGTGCCTGCGGCGACCCGCGCCGTCCCGACGGCTGGATCACCGACGAGGTGGTCGAGGCCTACACCGAGCTGCACCGCCTCGGCTGGGCGCACTCCCTCGAGAGCCGCACCGCCGACGGCGACCTGGTCGGCGGGCTCTACGGCGTGGAGATCGGCGGCCTGTTCGCGGGCGAGTCGATGTTCAGCCTGGCCGCCGACGCGTCGAAGGTGGCGCTCGTGGCCCTTGTCGAGCGGCTGCGGGCGGCGAGCGTGCCGGGCGAGGGGCCGCGACTGCTCGACGTCCAGTGGCGCACCGACCACCTCGCGAGCCTCGGGGTGATCAACGTGACCCGGCTGCGCTACCTCACGTTGCTGCGCGCCGCGCTGCTGCTCCCGCCTGCGTTCTGAGCCGCCTCACTGCTCGAGAGGGACGACGAGGTAGGCGCGGCCTCGACCGTCCGGCGCGTCGCCGACCCAGGCGAGGGTGCGACCCCGCAGCCCGCACCAGGCCGGGACGTCGGTCTCGGCGGCGGCGTCGTCGGACAGCAGCAGGAGGCGGGCGGACGGAAGTGCGGTGGTCATCCGGGCGAGCGCGATCACCGGCATCGGGCACCTGCGGCCCCGCTCGTCGAGGACCCGGTCGTACGGCGGCGGGGTCGATGCGCTCACAGGCCCTCCGTCCCGAGCGTGGCGCGGACCCCGGCCACGACGCCCGGCAGCACCTCGAGGAAGCGGTCGACGTCGGCCCCCGCCGCACCGACGGGCAGCGACACCCGCAGGTTGCCGTGCGTGAGCGCCCCCATCGCGGCCAGCACGTGCGAGGGCTGCAGCGAGTCGGCCACGCACGAGGAGCCCGAGCTCACGGCGAACCCGGCCCGGTCGAGGTCGGCCAGGAGCGCCTCGCCGTCGACGTAGAGGAAGGAGAAGGTGACCAGGTGCGGCAGCCGGTCGTGCGCGTCGCCGAGCACGACGGCGTCGGGCACGAGGGCCGGCACCTGCGCGCGCAGCCGGTCCACCAGCGCGCAGAGCCGGGCCGACTCGGCCACCCGCTCGCGCTCCACCGCCTCGAGCGCCGCCGCCGCGGCGACGACGGCGGGGACGTCGACGTAGCCCGGCACCCGGCCGAGCTCGAGGGCACCCTCGGGCGACGTGGACCGCCAGCGCACGCCGGTGCGCACGGCGAGCACCCCGACCCCCGCCGGACCGCCCCACTTGTGGCCGCTGGCCGCGAGCACCGACCACCCGCCCGGGAGCGGGTCGTGTCCCACCGACTGCGCGGCGTCGACGAGCAGGGGTACGCCGTGCTCTGCGCAGAGCTCCGCGGCGGCGCCGACCGGTTGACGGGTGCCGACCTCGTGGTTGGCCGACTGCAGCGCGACGAGGGCGACGCCGGGGGTGCGGAGCACGACGCCGAGCGAGTCGAGGTCCACCCGGCCCACCCGGTCGACCGGAAGCGTCTCGGCGCCGTCGCCGACGGCGGCCTCGGCCGCATGCAGGACGCTCGAGTGCTCGACCGCGGAGCTGACCACGCGGTGCCCCACCCGCTCGCGGCCGCGCACGAGGCCGGCGAGACCGAGCCCCACCGCCTGGGTGCCCGAGGTCGTGAAGGACACCTCGTCGGGCCGGGCCCCGAGGATCACCGCCACCGACTCGCGCGCGGCGTCGAGCAGCTGGCGGGCCCGGCGGGCCTGGTGGTAACGACGCGCGGGGTCGGCCCAGCCCTGGTCGAGGGCGGCCAGCAGGGCCTCGCGCGCCGCCGGGTGCAGGGGTGCGGTGGAGGCGGCGTCGAGGTAGCCGCCGGGCGCGGGAGCCCGGGCTCCGGACACCTGGTCCGGGGCCGTCTCGGGGGAGTCCGACCCGTGCGCCACGACTCGACCGTAATGCCCCACCCCGACGGGTTCCGCGGGGGTTGCTGCGCTACTCTCTCGGCGTACGTCCGACCCCCGCTCCGCGGGCGTGGTGTGCCGCTGCCAGCGGTGGGCCGACGCACCGGTGCGACGACCCTCGTGAGGATGGCGAACGTGGGCTCGACCCGCTCACCGCGCCCGTCGCGGGCCCGCCTGGTCACACTGACCGCCGGTGCCGCGCTGGTGCTGGCCGGCACAGCCGGCTGTTCCGCCGACACGCAGCTGGGTCGGCTCGGCTACCCCGCGCCGGTGACCGAGCAGGGCCCGATCCTCCTGTCCTTCTGGCAGGACAGCTGGATCGCGGCGTTCGCCGTCGGCGTGCTCACCTGGGGCCTGATCTTCTGGGCGATCATCGCCTACCGGCGGCGCACCAACGAGGGCGCTCCCATCCAGACCCGCTACAACCTGCCCCTCGAGATCCTCTACACCGTCGCCCCGGCGATCATGATCGCCGCGCTGTTCACCGTGACGGCGCGCGACCAGGCCGAGCTGACCAAGCTCACGCCCGACGTGAAGAACAACGTCGGCGTCGTGGGGTTCAAGTGGAACTGGGGCTTCAACTACCTCGACGGCGGGGCGTACGAGACCGGCACGCCGGCCAAGCCCGCCGAGCTCTGGCTCCCGGTCGACGAGCGGGTCCGCTTCAAGCTCACCTCGCCCGACGTCATCCACTCGTTCTGGGTCCCCCAGTTCCTGTTCAAGATGGACGTCATCCCCGGTCGCGAGAACCAGTTCGAGCTGACCCCGAACAAGGTGGGCGTCTTCGCCGGCAAGTGCGCCGAGCTCTGCGGCACCTACCACTCGGACATGCTCTTCACCGTCCACGTCGTGCCGCGGGCCGAGTACGACGCGCACATCGCGACCCTCAAGGCGGCCGGTCAGAGCGGCACGCTGCAGACCGGTCGGGTCATCACCACGGGCAACGCCGGCGGCAACACGGGCCGGATCATCGTCGGAAACTCGGGGAGCTAACCAGTGACGCTGCTCAACGACCGCCCGGTCGAGACCGCTCCCGACCCCGACGGCATGACCGCCGCGGACCCGTCGCGCCGCAAGTTCGGCCGGACCCTGGTCAAGTGGATCACCTCCACCGACCACAAGGTCATCGGCTACATGTACCTGATCACGACGTTCGTCTTCTTCCTGTTCGGCGGCGTCATGGCCCTCATGATCCGCGCCGAGCTCGCCCAGCCGGGGCTGCAGTTCTTCAGCCAGGAGCAGTACAACCAGCTGTTCACGATGCACGGCTCGATCATGCTGCTGCTGTTCGCGACCCCGCTGTTCGCGGGCTTCGCCAACGTGATCATGCCGCTGCAGATCGGATCGCCGGACGTCGCGTTCCCGCGCCTGAACATGGTGGCGTTCTGGCTGTTCCTCTTCGGTGGCCTGATCGTCTGCCTCGGGTTCCTCACCCCCGGCGGCGCGGCCTCCTTCGGCTGGTTCGCCTACTCGCCGCTGTCGAACGCGATCAACTCGCCGAACGTCGGCTCCGACCTGTGGATCCTCGGGTTCACCATCGGTGGTCTGGGCACGATCCTCGGTGGCGTCAACTTCATCACCACGATCTTCTGCATGCGCGCGCCGGGCATGACGATGTTCCGGATGCCGATCTTCACCTGGAACGTGCTGCTCACGAGCATCCTGATCCTGATGGCGTTCCCGGTCCTCGCCGCCGCGTTCGTGGTGCTCGAGGCCGACCGCAAGTTCGGTACCCAGGTGTTCGACGCGGCCAACGGCGGCGCGATCCTCTGGCAGCACCTGTTCTGGTTCTTCGGCCACCCGGAGGTCTACATCCTCGCCCTGCCGTTCTTCGGCATCGCGAGCGAGATCATCCCGGTGTTCAGCCGCAAGCCGATCTTCGGCTACAAGGGCCTGGTCTTCGCGACCATCGCCATCGCGGCGCTGTCCGTGGCGGTCTGGGCGCACCACATGTACGTGACCGGAGCGGTCAACCTGCCGTTCTTCGCCTTCATGACGATGCTCATCGCGATCCCGACGGGTGTGAAGTTCTTCAACTGGATCGGCACGATGTGGCGCGGTTCGGTGAGCTTCGAGACGCCGATGCTGTGGACCCTCGGGTTCCTCGTGACCTTCCTGTTCGGCGGTCTCACCGGCATCCTGCTCTCCGCCCCGCCGGTGGACTTCCAGGTGTCGGACTCCTACTTCGTCGTGGCGCACTTCCACTACGTCGTCTTCGGCACCGTCGTGTTCATGATGTTCGCGGGCTACTACTTCTGGTGGCCCAAGTTCACCGGGCGAATGCTCGACGAGCGTCTCGGCAAGATCCACTTCTGGCTGCTGTTCGTCGGCTTCCACACCACGTTCCTGGTGCAGCACTGGCTCGGCGCCGCGGGCATGCCCCGTCGCTACGCCGACTACCTCCCGTCGGACGGCTTCACCACGCTCAACGTGATCAGCACCGTCGGGTCGGTCATCCTCGGCCTGTCGACGCTGCCGTTCCTCTACAACGTCTACACGACGTGGAAGCACGCGCCCAAGGTCGAGGTCGACGACCCGTGGGGCTGGGGCGGCTCGCTCGAGTGGGCCACCTCCTGCCCGCCGCCGCGGCACAACTTCGTGAGCATCCCGCCGATCCGCTCCGAGCGACCGGCCTTCGACCTGCACCACCCTGATCTCGTCGACATCGCCACGCAGAAGCGCAGCAAGAAGGTCCTCGACGAGCTCGTCGCCAGCGCACCGAAGGGCACCGACTCGTGAAGATCGAAGGCTTCCTCTTCGCCGGCGGCGCCGCGTTCTACGCCGTGGTCGCTGCGGTCTACTGGCTGATCACGAAGGAGCTCGTGGGCTCGACCGCACTCGCGCTCACAGGCGCCCTCGCCTTCCTCGTCGGCTTCTACGTCCTCTACACCTCGCGCCGGGTCGGCGTGCGGCCCGAGGACGACCCGCTGGGCAACATCGAGGACGCCGAGCCCGACTACGGCTTCTTCAGCCCGCACTCCTGGTGGCCGCTCGCGGTGGCCTTCGGCACCGCGGTGACCGTCCTCGGCCTCGTCTTCGCCGTGTGGATCATCTTCCTCGGCGTCGGCCTGCTCATGGCCGCGCTGATCGGCTTCGTCTTCGAGTACTACCGCGGCCCCTTCGCCGACGTGTAGGTCCCGCCTCGCGCGCCGTCCGCGCGAGGGTGCGCGAGGTGTCCAGGGTTCTCCTGCGGGTGACGTGCCGGGTGTCGGGCACGGGGACGGCGTCGTCGGCGGTGTGGTCGACGACGTCCACCGGATGATCGTCCCCGTCGTCGTGGGGGGCGGGACCTCCGGCTGGCCGCGGGGTGCGCGGCTCGACCTCGACCTCGTGAGCCAGGACTGCTTCGCGGACGGCACGGTGCACCTGCACTGTCGCAGTCCCTCCGCCTGACCCTCCCGGGGGCGTCAGGCCGTGGCGCGTCCCTCGGGCCGTCACAGGTGCCTGGTGCGCCCCCGTGGCCCCGGAGAGCCCCTTCCCGTCCCTCGGAGGCCAGGAAGGCCGACCAGGCCTCCTCGTAGCTCAGCGGGTCGGGCTTGGCCCGGTCGGGGCGCAGCGGGCGTGGGTCGCTCGGGCGGCTCGGAACGCTCGGGTTGCTCGGCTCGGTCACCCGTCATTTGTCGCACGCCCGAGTGTCGCGGACGTGTCCGGGCGGTGAGTGTCGGGTTGCGCGGCGCCGCGACGCAGACCCGGCGCCGGCGCGCGTCGAGGGCCCGCCGCTGCGAGCAGCGACGGGCCCTCGAGGGCGCTCCGGGGGAGCGGGTCAGTCGGTGATCCGCGCCGGGATGTCCTTGCCTGCCTCGGTGAGCTCCTCGACCTCGTGGTCGTGCTCCTCGTGGGCGTGGTGGGCGGCCGCCTCGAGCTCGGCCCGCGTCGGCGTCGCGACGTTGTCGCCGAAGTAGAACCGCGAGAACCTTGCGCGGCGACGCTTGCCCTTGATTCCCGGGGTCGCGACCCCGTTCTCGTCGGCGGCCGGAGGGGCCTCGACGACGGGCATGTCCACCTTGCTGAGGATGACTGCCTTCTCGCCGTCGGAGATCGGCGTGTGGATCTCGATGAACTCGCCGTGCGGCAGGCGCAGGATCTGGCCGCTCTCGCGACCGTGCAGCAGCAGCTCCCGGTCGCGGCGCTGCAGCCCGAGGCAGAAACGGCGGGTCGCGAGAAACGCCAGCGGGGGGAGCACGAAGATCCCGACGCGGGTGAACCAGGTGATGAGGTTGAACGGGATGCTCGTGGCCTGGGCGATGATGTCGTTGGCCCCGTTGATCACCAGGACGCCGTAGAACGTGATCGTCATGACGCCCAGGCCGGTGCGCGTCGGCTGGTTGCGGGGACGGTCGAGCAGGTGGTGCTCGCGGGTGTCGCCGGTGACCCATGCCTCGATGAACGGGTAGGCCAGCAGCAGCGTGAACAGGACGCCCGGCATCACCAGGCCGGGCACGAAGATGTTCCAGCTGATGGTGTGGCCCCAGATGACGGTCTCCCAGCCCGGTGGGATAGCGCGCAGCATGCCGTCGAGGAAGCCGATGTACCAGTCCGGCTGCGAGCCCGCTGTCACCTGGTCGGGGACGTAGGGGCCGTACGCCCAGATCGGGTTGATTGTGACAAACGACGCGATCAGGGTCGTGATGCCGAAGACCACGAAGAAGAAGCCGCCGGCCTTCGCGGTGTAGACCGGGAAGAGGGGGTAGCCCACGACGTTGGTGTTGGTGCGGCCGGCCCCGGGGTACTGCGTGTGCTTGTGGTAGAAGATCAGCACCAGGTGCAGGCCGACCAGGGCGAGCAGGATGCCCGGCACGAGCAGGACGTGGAAGGTGTAGAGCCTCGGGATGAAGTCGTTGCCCGGGAACTGCCCGCCGAAGATGAAGAACATCAGGTAGGTGCCCACGATCGGGATCGACTCGATGATGCCCGCGACGATGCGCACGCCGACGCCGGAGAGCAGGTCGTCGGGCAGCGAGTAGCCCGCGAAGCCCTCGAGCAGACCGATCATGATCATCGAGCCGCCGATGACCCAGTTGAGCTCGCGCGGCTTGCGGAAGGCTCCGGTGAAGAAGATCCGGAACATGTGCACGATCATCGAGGCCATGAAGAACAGCGCGGCCCAGTGGTGGATCTGCCGGATCAGCAGTCCGCCCCGGACGTCGAAGCTGATGTTGAGCGTCGAAGAGTAGGCCTCCGACATCGGGATGCCGTCGAGAGGCGCATAGCTGCCGTGGTAGATCACTTCGACCATCGACGGCTTGAACCAGATGGTCAGGTAGACGCCGGTGAGCAGCAGGACGATGAACGAGTAGAGCGCGATCTCGCCGAGCATGAACGACCAGTGGTCGGGGAAGATCTTGCGCAGGTTGGACTTGGCCAGCGACGAGATCGGCGCCCGCTCGTCGGCGCGGCTGATGGCCTTGCCGGCCTCCTTGACGATGAGGCTCATCCGCGCTCCCAGAAGCTCGGGCCGACCGGTTCCTGGAAGTCGCTCTGCGCGACGAGGAAGCCCTCGGAGTCGATGGTGATGGGCAGCTGCGGCATCCGCCGCGCCGCCGGGCCGAAGATGACCCGGCCGCTGTCGGACAGGTCGAACGTCGACTGGTGGCACGGGCAGAGCAGCGAGTGCTGACGCTGCTGGTAGAGCGCGATGGGGCAGCCCACGTGGGTGCAGATCTTGGAGAACGCCAGGATCCCCTGGTAGTCCCAGTTGTCGCCCTGCTGGCTCTTGATGTCGCTCGGGCGCATCCGCACGAGGATGATCGAGGCCTTGGCGCGGGCGTTCTGGTTGCCCTCGGCCTCCTGGACCGCCGCGAGGTCCGCGGGGGAGGCGGAGACCAACGTGCCGATCGCGAGGTCCTCGGGGCGCAGCGGCTTGCCGGTGACGTCGACGACGATGCGGCTGCCCTTGCGCCAGATCGTGTGCAGCAGTGCCTGCTCGGGGAGCGGACCCATGTCCTTGAGCACCACGATGAGCGGGATCGGGAACAGCGCGAGCGCACCGATGAGGGTGCGGCGCACGATCTTCCGTTCGACGAAGCCGGACTCGGCAAGGCCGGTCTGGAAGGCCTCGAGCGCCGCGTCCTGGTCCTCCTTCGGTGAGCCCAGCGGGTGGCGCTCACCGACGATCTCCTCGTCGGCCATGAGCTTCTTCGCCCACTGGATGGCGCCGAGACCGATGAGCAGGATCGCTGCGCCGAAGGTCAGGCCCAGGACCAGGTTGGACAGCTGCAGGACGCCGATCGGTCCCAGTGCGATGAACGTGTCGGTCGGGATCGCGACGTAGGCGACGACGAAGCCGATGGTGCACAGCGCCGAGAGCCCGAACATCGCGGCGACCTGGCGCTCGGCGCGGCGCGCCGCCCGGGGGTCGGTGTCGGTGATCCGGTGATGGTGCGGCGGGAGCGGGAAGAGCGGCGTGTCGCCGTGCTCCGCGACCTCGAGGTCCGTTCCGTGGTTGTCGCTCATCGCACCTTCGCCCCGATCCAGACGGCCGCGAGCAGGAGCGCTCCGATGCCGGCGATCCAGATGAACAGACCCTCCGTGACCGGGCCGAAGGACCCCAGGGCGAGACCGCCCGGGTCGGCCGAGCTCTGGAGGTGCTCGATGTACTTGATGATGGCCTGCTTCTTCTCGATCGGAAGCGTGGCGTTGGGGAAGTTCGGCATGTTCTGCGGGCCGGTGAGCATGGCCTCGAACATCTCGGTCGGAGTCGCGTTCATGAGGCTCGGCGCGTACTTGCCGTCGGAGAGCGCCCCGCCCTTGCCGGCGAAGTTGTGGCACTGGGCGCAGTTGGTCCGGAACAGCTCCCCGCCCTCGGCGAGGTTGGCGTCGGTCGTGCTGACGTCGGACTCCGACGGGATCGCGGGTCCGGGGCCGAGCGTGGCGACGTAGGCCGCGAGCGCGCTGACCTGCTCAGCCGTGTAGACCGGCGTCTTGCGCGGGGCCTGGACGGCTGGCGCGGCCAGCGGCATGCGGCCCGTGGTGACCTGGAAGTCGACGGCGGCGGCGCCGACGCCGATGAGGCCGGGGCCGCTGCCGGTGCCCTGGGCGGCCAGGCCGTGGCAGGTGGCGCAGCCCTCGAGGAAGAGCTGGCGTCCCTGCTGGACCTGGGTCTGGGAGGCCAGCGGGGCCGCCGCCTGCGCGGAGCCCGTGACGGCGGCGTAACCGACGCCGGTCGCCACGAGGGCCACGAGGAGGACGACGAGGCCGGTGGCCCGGTGCCGTCGTACTGAGGTGCTGGTCACGAGTGCGCCTTCGCGAGTCGGGGCAGTGGCTGCGGTCAGGGCTTCAGGGCGTCACTTGATGAGGTAGATCATCGTGAACAGACCGATCCAGACGACGTCGACGAAGTGCCAGTAGTACGACACGACGATCGCCGTGGTGGCCTGACGGTGGGTGAAGCGCCGCGAGACGTAGGTGCGTCCCAGGACGAAGAGGAAGGCGATGAGGCCGCCGGTCACGTGCATGCCGTGGAAGCCGGTCGTGAGGTAGAAGACCGAGCCGTAGGCCGACGAGGACAGCGTGATGCCCTCCTTGACCAGCTGGGCGTACTCCGTGATCTGGCCCGCGACGAAGACCGAGCCCATGACGAACGTGATGACGAACCACATCCGAAGCCTGCGGACGTCACCGCGCTCGGCGGCGAACACACCGAGCTGGCAGGTCACCGAGGACAGCACGAGGATGATCGTGTTGACCGTGGCGAACGGGACGTTGAGCTTCTCGGTGTACTCCGACCACGTGGCCTGGTTGACCGCGCGCATCGTGAAGTACATGGCGAAGAGGGCAGCGAAGAACATCAGCTCGCTGGACAGCCACACGATGGTGCCGACGGACACCATGTTCGGCCGATTGGCCGGCGCGTGGGCTGGAGCGTTCTCGATCACGGTTGCGGTCGCCACGCGCGGCATTGTGTCAGGTCGGGGGCCGCTCGGCCTCCCCACCCCCCGACTCCGTCCACCGGCGTGGCGCGCCCTGCCCCGGACCCCCGGGCCGACCCGCTGACCGACCTGCTGACCGGCCCCTCGCGACCGGTCGGGGCGACGCATCCGGACCCGGATAGCATGCCGCCATGAGCACCGCGGCCGAGCGCACCCTCACCGTCCTGGTCTACAGCGACGACGCCTCCACCCGTGCCACCGTCGTCGCGGCACTGGGACGCCGACCGGCCGCCGACCTGCCCTTCGTGGAGTGCCTGCAGTTCGCGACCGAGCCGGCGTTGATCCGGCGCCTCGACGCCGGTGGCGTCGACCTCGCGATCCTCGACGGCGAAGCGGTCCCGTCCGGCGGGATGGGCATCGCCCGTCGGATGAAGAACGAGATCTACGCCGCCCCGCCGGTCCTGCTGCTGCTCGGTCGCCCGCAGGACGCCTGGCTCGCCACCTGGTCGCAGGCCGAGGCGGTCATCCCGCACCCCCTGGACCCCGTCCTGCTCGCCGAGGCCGCCGCAGCCCTGCTGCGACCGCGCCTGGCCGTCACCGGCGGCTGACGGCGCCGGCGGGCCCCGAACGCCACCTCCGGTCGCCGTCGGCCCTCGTTAGGGTTCGGACGTGACCACCGGACCGTCCTCCTCCAGCGATCCCGCCGGCCCGCTCGCCGAGCGGTCCTGGCCGGACCTGCTCTCCACCCTGCTGCGACGCGAGGACCTCGAGCCCGACGACGCCGGGTGGGCCATGGACCGGGCGATGACCGGCGACGCCACCCCGGTGGAGCTCGCCGGGTTCCTCGTCGCGCTGCGGGCGAAGGGCGAGACCCCCGCCGAGGTCGCCGGCCTGGTATCGGCGATGCTCGCCCACGCCGCGCCGGTGGAGCTCGCCCCCGGCACCGGCCCCACGGTCGACACCTGCGGCACCGGCGGCGACCGGTCCAACACGGTGAACATCTCCACCATGGCCGCGGTCGTCGTCGCCGCCGCGGGGGCTCCCGTCGTCAAGCACGGCAACCGCGCCGCCAGCTCGGCCGCCGGGTCGGCCGACGTGCTCGAGGCGCTCGGGGTCGCCGTGGACCTGCCGCCGTCCGCGATCGGGGACTGCCTCGCGGAGGCGGGGATCGTCTTCTGCTTCGCCCCGGTGTTCCACGCCGGGATGCGCCACGCCGCGGTGACCCGGCGCGAGCTCGGCGTCGCGACGATATTCAACGTGCTCGGCCCGCTGGCCAACCCCGCACGGCCGGCGGCGCAGGTGGTCGGGTGCGCCGACCCGAGGCTGGCTCCGGTGATGGCGCAGGCCCTGCTCGACCGCGGCACGCGCGCGGTGGTCGTGCGGGGTCAGGACGGCCTCGACGAGCTGTCCACGCATGCCCCGACCCGGGTCTGGGACGCGACGGGCGCCGAGGTGGTGGAGTCGCTCGTCGACGCCGTCGACCTCGGCATCGCCCGATCGGAGGCGGGAGCCCTGCGTGGCCGCGATGCGGCGTTCAACGCCGAGGTGGCCCGAGCAGTGCTCGCGGGTGAGCGCTCGGACCTGCTCGACCCGGTCCGCGACGCCGTGGTCCTCGGTGCTGCGGCAGCGCTCGTGGCCCATGACGCGGCCCGTGGCATGCGCGCGTCGGGGTCCGCGGGGGACCGCATCGCCGCGGCGCTGCCCCGGGCGACCGAGGCGATCTCGAGCGGTGCGACCGGCGCCACGCTCGACCGGTGGATCACCGTCTCGAGGCGTCTCGCGGCCGGCTGAGCGGTCGGCGCTCAGTCGAGGCCGATGGCGAACGCGCTCTCGAGGTCGTGACGGCTGTAGGTGCGGAAGGCGATGTGGGTCTCCGTGGTGGCGATCCCGGGGACCTTGGAGATGCCGTCGGTCACGACGGCGCTCACGTCGTCGAGCTCCCGCACGCGGACGACGGCCACCAGGTCGAGGTCTCCGGTGACGGAGTAGACCTCGCTGACGCCGTGGATCCCGGCGATCGTCTCGGCGACGTCGTTGACGGCGTGGAGCTCGGTCCGGATGAAGACGAGTGCGGTCACCATGGCGGTGACTCTAGGCCGGAGCCGGCCGCCACGGGGGCCGGACGCCGCGCCACGGGGCAGGTCAGCCCGCGGGGCGCAGCGAACGCTCGGCGGCGGGCAGCCGCACGACATCGGCCCGGCCGGCGCTGTGCAGCCGGGACACCAGGCCCGCGGCGCCGTGCGCGGGCAGCGACCACGAGACCGGCTGCGGGCCAGGAACCAGGCGCACGTCGCCGGACTCCAGCCAGCGCAGCACCCGCACTGTCTCTTCCACGAGGGCGGCCGGCGCGGGTCCGCCCTCGTGCTCGACCTGCTCGGCCGTGGCGATGAGCGCGTCGACCGCCGGTCGAGGGTCGAGTCCCGGTGCGACCGTGGTGGCGCCCGCGAGCCGGCCGTGGCGCACGACATGGACCTCCCATCCGCGGTCGGCCGTGGGGCGCGCCGCGACCAGCTCCTCGATCGCCGCGAGCGACGCGATCTCCTGGGCCCGGGCGGCCCCGCGCGCGAAGGCCTCGAGGCGGTCGCGCCAGAGCGCGGCCTCCTCGTAGCGCAGGTCGGCGGACAGCGTGCGCAGCCGGTCGAGCAGCGCGGCCTCCACATGGCGGACGTCGTCGAGCAGGGCGTGCCTGGCCTGCTCGACGAGTGGGGAGTAGGCGTCGACGTCGACCGCGCCCGTGCAGGGCGCAGGACAGCGGCCCATCTCGGCGAGGACGCAGGCCGAGGACGTGCGCCGGGGGGAGAGCCGGTCGGTGCAGGTGCGCAGGCCGATCGCTGCCTGCAGTGCTTCGACGGCGTCGAGCGCCGAGCGCCGCGACCCGAAGGGGCCGAGGTAGGCGGCGCCCGCCGCGGCGTCCGGCTTCACCTGGCGCACCACCGACAGGCGGGGGAACGCCTCCGCTGTGAGCTTCACCCACACGGCGCGCTCGGGGTGCCGGCTCCGCCGGTTGTAGCGCGGGGCCAGCTCGGCGATGAGCCGCAGCTCGCGGACCTCCGCCTCGAGCGGAGACGCGCACGCGATGGCGTCGACGCGGACCGCCAGGCCCACCATCTCGGCCATCCGGGTGCGCGTCTCGGACGCCGTGAAGTAGGTGCGGACCCGCGACCGGATGCGCTGGCTCTTGCCGACGTAGAGCGCCCGGCCCTGCTCGTCGCGGAAGACGTAGACGCCGGGGGAGTCGGGCAGCGCCTCCGCGAGGTGGCGCTTCTTGCGCTGCGCGGGCGTCACGCGCGAGGTGTAGGTGGCGAGCTCCTCGAGCGAGTGCACGCCGAGCGTGCCGACCCGCTCGATCAACGCGTGCAGCACGTCGACGGTGGCACGCGCGTCGGACAGCGCGCGGTGGTTGGGCACGGTCGTGGCGCGGAAGTGACGCGCCAGGGTGCTGAGCTTGCAGTTGGGGACCTCGTCGCGCAGCAGGACGGCGCGGGCGAGCCGAGCGGTGTCGACGACCACGTGATCGGGCCACGGGCGGCCGAGCCGGGCGCACGCGCCCTTGAGGAAGGACACGTCGTAGGGAGCGTTGTGGGCGACGAGGACGGCTCCGGTGGCGAACTCGAGGAACGCGGGCACGGCCACGCCGAGCGGCGGCGCGTCGACGAGCATCGAGTCGGTGATACCGGTGAGGACGGCGATGAACGCGGGGACCGGCATGCCCGGTTGGACCAGGGTCTGGAACTCCCCGACGATCTCACCGCCGCGGACCTTCACGGCACCGATCTCGGTGATGCCGGCGTCCGACGGCGAGCCTCCGGTGGTCTCGAGGTCGACGACGACGAACGTGACCTCGGGCAGCGGTGTCCCGAGGTCGTCGAAGGTCGGCTGCACCGGTCGGCGACGCGCGAGGTGCTCGGGCTCGACCCGCCCTGCCGGGCCGTGTGCGCCGACCCACGGGGTCGGGGTCGGGTCGGCACTGCTCACGTCGAGGACGCTAGGCGGGGGGTACGACGTCGTGCCCGAGGCGCGCCGCCGTAGGGTCGTGCCGATCCGAGCCGTCCCGCGCGGGACGGCGCTCGTGAGGGGACGTTCGACCGTGGCCGTGCTGCTTCCCGATGCCGATACCCGCTGGCGCTGCACGCGCTGCGGCAACCTGACGCGCTTCGACGTCGTCCGCTCGAGCCGGGTGCGCGAGTTCTGGCACCTCGACCTCGCCGGCGAGCCGGCCGTCGAGGAGACCGAGGTGCTCGCCGAGACTGTCGAGACCGTGTCGTGCCGCTGGTGCGGCGCCGACGGCGAGGCCGTCGAGACGGTCGCCCGCCCGGCGTCCGGAGGTCCCACCGACGACCCCACCGGCGCCTGAGGTGGCGGGGTCGTCCGCGCGTCCGCTCGACGGGGTGCGCGTCCTCGACCTCACCCGTCTGCTCCCGGGCGCCTACGCGACGTCGTTGCTCGTCGGCCTCGGGGCCGACGTGCTCAAGGTCGAGGACCCGCGCGGCGGTGACGGGCTCCGGGCGATGCCGCCCTACACGAGCACGGGGGAGTCCGGCGTCTTCGTCGCGCTGTGCCGCGGCAAGTGGTCGGTCGCGTTGGACCTGAAGAACGCAGAGGGCCGCCGGGTGCTCCTCGACCTCGTCGCACGTTCCCACGCGCTGGTCGACTCCTTCCGCCCCGGCGTCCTCGACCGGCTCGACCTCGGCGCGACGGTGCTCGCCGACGCCAACCCCGACCTCGTCCACGTGTCGATGACGGCGTACGGCGCCGGCGAGCGCGCCGCGCTCCCGGGCCACGACCTCAACGTGGAGGGCCACGCCGGGATCCTCGGCCTGTCCCGTAGCGGCGACGGCGCTCCCGGGATGCCCGCAGTGCCGTTCGCCGACATGGCCACGGGCCTGCACGCCGCGCTGGCCGTCGTGAGCGGCCTGCGCGTGACCGAGCAGCGACGCGGCGAGCAGTTCCGCGTCGACGTGACCATGCTCGACTCCGCGCTGTCGCTCACCGGCATCGGCCAGGGCTCGGTGATCGCGACCGGCGAGGGACCGCCCACGCCCGACATGCTCACCGGCGGGCTCGCCTGCTACGGGATCTACCGTTGCGCCGATGGTCTCGAGATCGCTTGCGGCGCACTGGAACCGCAGTTCTTCGGTCGTGTCGCCGAGCTCGTCGGCGACCCCGCACTCGCCTCGGCGCAGTACGACGTCACCGGGCAGGACGCGTTGCGCGGTCGTCTCACCGCGCTGTTCGCCTCGCGCCCGCGCCACGAGTGGATGACGCTGCTCGAGCAGGACCAGACCTGCGTCACACCGGTCCGGACGGCTGCCGAGGCCCTCGCGGACCCGGACCTGCGCGGCCGCGGCGTCGTCGTCGACGTCGCGCTCTCCGACGGCTCGCTCGTCGCCGCGGCGCGACCGGTCGCGTGGGTGCCGTCCGAGCCCTCGGTCCCGCAGTCCGCTCCGGCCCTGGGCCAGGACACCGACACGGTGCTCGCCGAGCTCGGGCGCGACACCGCCGCCGCCCGCGCCGCGGGTGCGTTCGGCTGACGACACCGACCTCGCCGCAGGGTGCTGCACCCGCCACTGTCGGACCCCGCTCCTAGCGTCAGTGCCAGGTGGTCCGGGCAAAACCGGACCCGACGGAACCCGAGGTGCCGAAGTGATCGTCGACTGCGACACGTGCGTGGCACGCGGCCCCGCCTGCGGCGACTGCGTCGTCACGTCCCTGCTGGGCCTTCCCGAGTGGTGGGCCACCGAAGGCGTCCCCGGCGAGGAGATGACGGCACTGGCCGTCCTGGCGGACTCCGGGCTGGTGCCGCCACTGCGGCTGCTGCCCGTCCGTGCGGGGGACGACCCGCCTGGAGCCGCCGTCGAGCGACCCGGTCGGGCGGCCGGCTGATCTGCCTGTCCCCCCACCCCGTGCCGCCGGTCCGACGCCGCGCGTCCGGCTGTCGGACGACTCGCCGAGGGCTGTGGCCTGGGTCACAGTCGGGTCACGCCCCGGTGACGAGATGATGTCGCGAGGTCGTCCACCGGGGGTCGCAAACCTTGATAGGGTGCCGGTCAGGTGGTCGCGAGGCGCCGTCATCCGACGGCAACGGCCACCCCGCCGAGTTCGACGAACCGCCCTCTCGGGGGTGGGGAGCCGGAGCCGGGGACCCACTTCCCCTGGGGCGAATCGAGGGCGACCGACCGGTGTACGTGCCGGCAGGTCACCGTCGTAGGGCGATCTTCCCGCCCGAGCCCGTCAGCTCACCCGGTAGGCGGTACGGGAGAGGGAGGCCGCCCTCGTGGCGACCAGTTCTGACGTGCTCGCCCGCGTGCGCTCCGGCGTCGCGCTCCGACTGCTGACGCCGATCGCCGTGCTGGCGGTCGCGCTGTCCGGTGTCGCCGCCAGCAGCACGGCCACGGCCGCCCCGACCGCGACCATCGCGCAGGTCGAGCAGCAGATCGAGCAGCTCCAGCAGGATGCCGCCGACGCCGCTGACCTCTGGAACCAGGCCAGAGCCAACCAGGCCGACATCGCGCAGAAGATCGCTGCCCTCAAGGTGCGCATCGCCGCTGCGGAGATCGCCTACGGCCAGGTGTCGGGCGCGATCGACGCCATGGCCCGCGCGGCCTACGCCACAGGCGGAATCGACCCCAGCCTGCAGGCGCTGCTTGCCGACGACCCCCAGGCCTTCCTCGACCAGACGGCCGCGCTCGACCAGGTGGCCCGGTCCCAGGGGACGTCGCTGCGCAAGACCGAGAGCGCGCGGCTGATCCTCGCCCAGCTCAAGGCCCAGCTCGTCCAGCAGGAGGCCGCGGCTGCTGCCGCTGCCGCCGACGCCGCGGCCCAGAAGCAGGCGGTCGACGACAAGATCGCGGCGGCCGAGGCCCTGCTGTCCTCGCTCAAGGCCGACGAGCGCGCCAAGCTGATCGCGCTGCAGGCCGAGCGCCGGGCCGCGAGCGAGCGGGCGGCCGCAGCCGCCTCCGCGCAGGCGGCCCGGGACGCCGCGGCCGCCCGCGCCGCTGCGAACGCGCCCTCCGGCTCGAGCAACCGGGGCAGCTCGGTGAGCGCCGGCAGCGACACCAGCTCCGGGTCGGGGTCCGACTCCGGCTCGGGCGGTGGCTCCGCGTCGAGCCGGGCGCGTATCGCCGTGGAGTACGCCCTGTCGAAGGTCGGGCACAGCTACGTCGCCGGTGCCGACGGTCCCGGGGCCTTCGACTGCTCCGGGCTGACCCTGGCCGCCTACCGTGCCGCCGGCGTCTCTCTGCCGCACTACTCCCACGCGCAGGCGGATGTCACCCAGTCGGTGAGTCGCGGTGACCTGCGCCCCGGTGACCTGCTGTTCTACTTCGGCGGTGGCGCGCACCACGTGGCCATGTACATCGGCGGCGGCATGATGGTCAGCGCGTCCAACCCCGGTGCCGGAGTCGAGATCATCTCGGCCTGGGGACCTTGGTACGGCGACCGCTACAGCGGTGCCGGCCGCGTGGTCTGACCGACGGCTGGCGCTCCGCTCCGCCCGGAGGACGCGATGTCGCCGCGCGCGACCTACCGTGTCCTCGTGACTGACGACGGCGGCGCGCGGACAGACCCCGACCTCGGTCGGGGTCTGTGGAGCCCGGTCGAGCCGGGCGTCGATCACCTCCCCGTCGTCTGGACCTCGCCCGTCACGCCGACTGCGGCGGTCCCCCTCGGCGCTGCCCACCTCGGACGGCGCGTGGTGGCCGGCGTCGTCGCGGTGGTCGTGCTCGCCGTCCTCGCGGTGGGGACCGCCCTCCCGCATGTCGCGTCCACCGGGTCGGGCTATCGCACGGTGCTCGGTGCCGGCGCTCCCGCGTCCGGCACGGTGCCGGGCAGCGGCTCGGGGGACGCCACCCCCGCCCCCGCCGACGACCGAGACACCGAGATCGCCGCCCTGCTCGCGCGCCGGGGCGACGCCGTCGCGAGCGACGACGCCTCGGTCTACGCCGCGACCCAGACCACGCCGGCCCGGACACCGCTCTTCGGCCGGCTCGAGGCGCTGCCGCTCACGATGTGGGACTACCGGATCCAGACGACGACTCCGGGCTCCGACGACACCGTCGTCCTGCTCGACGTGCGGCTCCACCTGCGCCTCGACGTCGACGCGACCGACGCGGTCGTCCACGAGCACCTGACCGTGACTCGCGGTGCGGCCGGATGGCGGGTCTCCGCAGAGTCGACCGCCGACCGCCGTGCGCAGCCCTGGGACCTCGGGGACCTCACGGTCGTGCACGGCTCCCGGAGCCTGGTGATCGGCATCGACACCCCGGCCTCGGCCCTGCGCGGCTACACCAGACTCGCCGACGCAGCCGTTCCGGCCGTCTCGGACGTCTGGGGCAGCGGGTGGAGCCGGCATCCGGTCGTCCTCGTCCCCCGCACGACGGGCCAGCTCGCGCGCGCGCTGGCCCGCACGGCGGGGTCCCTCGACGGCTACGCCGCCGTGACCACCGGCGAGTTGACCGACGGCGGTGACCGGTCGACCTCGGCGCTGCGCATCTGGCTCAACGCACCGAGCATGTCGTCGCTGTCGGCCGTGGGCCGCCAGGTCGTCGTACGCCACGAGATCACGCACGTCGCGACCGACGCGCCGGGAACTCCCGGCGTGCCGCTCTGGCTCGAGGAGGGCTTCGCCGAGTACGTCGGATACCGCGACAGCGGCATCGCCCTCGGTGACGAGCTGCGCGAGCTGGCGACGGCGGTGCGCGCGGGACGTGGGCCCTCCGCGCTGCCGACGCGCGCGACGTTCCAGGGCTCGCAGGTCGACCTCGCCTACGAGGGCGGCGACCTGGCCTGCCGCGTCATCGCGGACCGGTACGGGCAGCAGGCGCTGGTGCAGGTCTACCGGCTCACCGCCGCAGGCACCGGCACCGAGGCGCAGAACCTCGAGGACGCACTGCGCGCGGTGACCCGCTCCGGCACGGCGTCGCTCGAGTCGGCCTGGCGCGCGCGGCTGAGCGCACTGGCCGGCTGAGCGGGAGGGTCGCATGGCTGCCGCGATGGTCGTGCTCGTGGGTTGCGTGCTCGTGGTGGTGCTTGCGCTGCGCTGGGTCCCGGCGCAGTCCGTGCCCGTCGTCTCTCCGGAGGATCTCGACCTGGACTTCACCAGGGCCGAGCAGGAGCGCGAGCGCGCCTTCCGGCGACGGGTCCGGCCCTGGGGGCTCGCGTCGGTGGCGCTCGACGTCCTGGTCCCGACAGTCCTCGCAGTGACCGGCGTCGTGGCGTCCGTGGTCGGCCGCGCGGGTCCGTGGTGGGTCCAGGTCGTGGTGGCGACGACCCTGGTGCTGCTCGTCTCGCGGCTGGCGACGTTGCCGGGTGCGGTCGTCGTGCGACGGGTGTCGCTCGAGGTGGGGCTCGCGACCGGGACGTGGGCGCGGTGGGTGCGCGACGTCGTCGTGGCCCTCGGACTCTCCTGGGTGGTGGTGGCAGGTGCCATGCTCGGCTGGGTGGTGGCGGCCCGGCGTTGGCCCGCCACGTGGTGGGTCGTCGTCGCGGTCGCGGCGGCGCTCGCGATCGTGCTGCTCTCGTTCCTGCTGCCGGTCGTCGTCGAGCCGCTGTTCACCCGATTCGCCCCGATGCCCGACGGGCCGCTGCGCCGCCGCCTGCTCGACCTCGCGCGGCGCGACGGCGTGCGGATCGGCGACGTCCTGGTCGCCGACGCCTCGCGCCGGACGTCGGCGCTCAACGCCTACGTGTCCGGCCTGGGCTCGACGCGTCGGGTGGTCGTGCACGACACGCTCCTCGAGCGTGACCGCGACGATGAGGTGTACGCCGTGGTGGCCCACGAGCTCGGTCACGTGGTCGCGCGCGACGTGCGCACCGGCACCGTCCTCGGCGCGGCCGGCGCGGCCCTGGGCGTCGCTGCCGCCGACGTGCTGCTCGGGTGGCCGGCCCTGCGGTCGGTCGCGCACGTGACCTCGCCGTCGGATCCGGCCGTGGTCGGCCTGCTCCTCGCCGGCGGTGCCTGGGCCGGGCTGCTCGGCGCACCGCTGCGGAGCGCGGTGTCGCGCCGGATCGAGCGCCGGGCCGATCGGCACAGTCTGGATCTCACCGCGGATCCCGGTACCGTCGCGCGGATGCACCGCTCGCTGGCGGTCACGAACCTCGCCGCGCTCCGTCCTCCGCGGCTGCTGCACCTGTGGTTCGGCACGCACCCGACCTCGCCCGAGCGGATCGCGGCAGCACGCGGCTGGGCTCGGGAGCACGGCGACGACGTGCCCGGCCCCCTGCTCGCGGGCTGAGCGTCGCGCGGGGACGCGGCTACGACCAGCCGGGTGCCCCGGGGGCGTGCAGCAGGACGTACTGGCCCTCGCGGGCGACCTCGACCCAGCCGCGCTGGGCCACCAGGACACCGCTGAGCGCCTCGTCGGTGCGCAGCAGTGCGACCGTGGGTGCGAGCTCGTCGAGCTGCTGCGCCCAGCCCCCCACCGCGGCGACGGTGTTCGCGTACCGGTCGATGTAGTCCGCCCCGTACCGGTCGGCCCGGCCGTCGATGGCGACGAGCACGTGCGGCGGGTGCCCGCCGAACCACAGGAGCGGCCCGGCCAGGTCGTAGGTGTCCAGGACGCGCTGCTGGCCCGGTGCGGCGGCGATCCGCGCGATGAGCCCGCGCGGCACGGAGGCGTTGACCACGGGCTGGGGGAGGAGCGCCACGACGGCCAGGCTCAGGACGGCGCCCGCGACTCCGGCCCCGACCACGACGCGCCCGAGCGGCAGGCGTCCGGGCCAGGGATCGGGCTCACCCAGGGCCCGCGCGAGGATGCCGACCACGAGCGGCGCGAGCATGAGGACGGCCGGGGTGAGGTTGCGCCACGCGGTCACGGCGAAGGCCATGAGCAGGAGCACGAGGACGAGCTCGCCGCGGCTCGGCCGGGCCCGACCGCGGGCCCAGGCGACGACCACGAGCGGCAGCAGCGCGAGCAGCGGCAGGGCGGACCAGTCGCGCAGCGCGACGGGACCCCACTCGACCACCATCCCGGCGGCCGTGGCGAACCGCGGCGCCGCCAGGACGTTGTCGACTCCGGAGGGGGAGATGCAGGCGGCCAGGACGGTGCCCACCGCGAGCAGCACCGACCGCCACGCCAGGGTGTCGCGGGCGCCGTGATCGACGATCCGGGCCAGGGCGGCGAACCCCAGCCCCATCGGCAGGATCACCCAGCCACCGTGCACGTTGGCCCACACCACGACGAGCGGCAGCACCAGCCACCAGCGCGGCATACGGCCCTCGCGCCAGATCCGCTCCATCCACCAGCCGACCAGCGGCGCGAGCAGGAAGGTCAGCTGCTGGCTGCGCTCCTGCGAGGTGAGGGACAGGGCCAGGGCGCCGACGGCGAACACCCACACGCTGGCGCGCGGAGGTCGGCGTACCAGGGTCACGGCCGCGAGGACGGCGAGCGCGCCCACCATCATGACGACGCGGTAGACCAGCAGGGCCTGCAGCCCGCCCCACTGCTCGAGGCGGGCGAAGGCGATCTCGGCGAGCCACTGCGTGCTGACCCACGTGTCGGGGACGGCGGCGAACGACCAGCCGCGGGCGGCCCCTGCGACCCCGGTGCCGGCGAGGATGTCCTGGCCGACCAGCAGGTGCCAGTAGAGGTCGATGTCGCGGATCGGCCCGACCGCCGCCCGCAGCGGCACGAGCAGCATGACGACCGCGGCGAGCGCCAGGAACGGGACCGGGCGCTCGCCGGCGTCGGTGTCCGGTGCGGCGACCGGCTCCGGCTCGACGACGTCCACGGGGTCGATTGTGCTGTGCGCGGCCCCGCGCTCGGCGGAGCCGGGTCGTGTCGGGCGGGCCGCGCGGTCGGTGTCGCCGCTCATCGCGTCGAGGTGCGGGTGCCGGTCGTCGTTACGGCGACCCCGCGGATCAGCACTGGCTGGTGTGCCCAGCGGTGTCCCAGGCCGAGCAGGCGGAGTTGAACTGGCGCTTCGAGACGGCGCCGAGGGCGAAGACGACCACCGCGATCAGCGCCGCGATCGCGACGATGAGCAGGCCGTACTCGACCGTGGACGCGCCCTCGTCGCGGCGCAGTGCGGACAGGATGCGGGTCATGACGTTCCCCTCGACGTGGTCCCAGGCGACCGGGGTCCAGCCTGGCAGCAGTGCGTGAGCTGCTGATCGGTCCCTCGGGCGGCTCGTGTCAGCCGAACGGTTGAGCGGGCCGTCTCACGGCTGTGGGGCCGTCGGAACGAGTCCGACGGCCCCACAGCCAGGTGCGGTGGTTTCAGCAGGTGCCGGAACCGATGCCCGAGCAGGTCTTGGCGAAGGTCGAGGAGACCTTGCCGCCGAGCAGGAAGACGACGCCCACGATGAGGGCGGCGATGGCGGCGACGAGCAGGCCGTACTCGACGGCCGAGGCGCCCTCGTCGTGGCGGAGAGCGGTGCGGATGCGCGTGATCATGGGAGTGCCCCTCCAGAAACGATGTCCCCCGACTCCCGGGGCACGTCGTAATCATGGCAGCGGAGCGTGACAATGCGATCCCTCGTCAAGCCCCAACCGCATCGACCGTTCGGACGATGTTGGCCGCAGCGTCACGGACGGTGATCGGGAGCTCAGATCCCGCCCTCGTCGCGCTTGAGCAGGCCGAGCTTGAGCGCCGTCATGAGCGCCTGTGCGCGGTTGCCCGCGCCGAGCTTCTCGTAGAGCTTGCTGATGTGGGTCTTGGTGGTCGACTCGCTGATGTAGAGCTGCCGGCTGATCTGGGCGACCCCGAGGCCGTCGGCGAGCAGGGCGAGGACCTCGCGCTCGCGCGGGCTCAGCTGCGGCCCGCTGGGGGACAGCTTGCGCTTCATCGCCTCGTTGAGGTCGTTGGCCGTGAACGAGTGCGGCGAGCTCTTCGCGTGACGGGCGGCCGCCACGACGTCCTCGGACGGCGCGTTCTTGGGCACGAACGCCGACGCCCCGGCCTCGAGCGCCTCGAAGAGCTGGTCGTCACCGGCGTACATCGTGAGGATGACGATCCCGATCTCGGGGAAGTCCGCCCGCACCTTGCGACAGGCCTCGAGCCCGTTGCCGTCGGGGAGGCGGACGTCGAGGATCACGACGTCCGGGGTGAGCAGGCTCAGCAGGCGTCGGGCGTCGGCCAGCGAGGACGCCTCGCCGGCGACCTCGAAGTCGCCGTCGCGCTCGAACGCGCGGCGCAGGCCTTGGCGGATGAGCTCGTGGTCATCGACGAGGAGCACGCTGATCGCCACGCTCGTCCGCCCCCTTCGGCTGGTTGGTGCTCGTGCCGACCGCCAGGTGCGACACGCCACCGGGGTCGGCCGGTGGGACCGAGTTGATCATGCCACGCCGGATGCGCGGACGTCGGCCCTCAGCCGCCCCGGGCCGTCGTCGGGCTCGTCGCCTGCGCGGCCTCGTAGGGCCGGCCGTTGGGCGTCCCTACTGTGACCTCCACGACGGTGCCGCCGCCCACGCGGTTGCGCACGGTGAACGTGGCGCCCAGACGTGCCGTGCGCTCGCGCATGATCTCCAGGCCGAAGGAGTCCGGCCGCGCCGACCCGAGCCCCTTGCCGTCGTCGGCGATCCGCAGGAACGCGCGTGGCGGGTCGACCCGGCAGGTGACCCACAGGTTGCGGGCGCGGGCGTGCTTGCGGGCGTTGGTGATGGCCTCCTGAGCCACGCGCAGCAGCTCGGTCTCGGCCTCGATCGGCAGCCGGTAGGCGGACTCGTCGAGCACGAGGTGCACCGTGAGGCCGGACCCCGTACCGACCGAGCGGACGTAGCTGGTCAGGGCGGCGCCGAGCCCGGAGGCGGGCTGGACGTCGGTGCGCAGGTCGAAGATCGACAGGCGCAGCTCGCTGACGATGCGGGTGAGCTCGTCGCGCAGCGTCGCGAGGTCGGACCTGGTCTCCGGATCGGTCGTGCGCGCAGCGAGGTCGTCGACGACGTAGCCGAGGGAGGCCACCTCCTGGGCGATCCCGTCGTGGATCTCGCGGGCGAGTCGACGACGCTCCTCGACCGTGGCGAGGGCACGCACCTCGCTGAACAGCTGGCCGGTGTCGATGCGCAGTGCGGCGTCGTCGGCGAGCGCCTGGGCACGCGCCAGGTGACGCGCGGACCACGGCCCGCCGTCACGCTCGACACCGATCAGGCCGACCCGTCGGTCGCCGAGGCGCAGCGCCAGCACCGCCGAGTGCCCGTGCTGCGGGTCGCTGAACGTGCCCGTCTGCTGCACGACCTGACCGCTCGCCCAGACCTTGCCCCACAGCCCTTCATCCTGGCTCGGGACCCACTCGACATGGTCCGCGCCGGCATAGGCCAGCGGCATGAGCACCCCACCCTCGGCCCGGCCGTAGAGCGCCGCACGGTCGAACCCGAGGTCCTCGTGCATCGAGGTGAGGACCTGCTGGGCGAGAGCGACCTCGTCCAGTCCGGTGGGCAGCGCCCGGGCGACCTCGCGCAGCCGCGTCAGCAGCCGGTGTGCCGCGACGTAGGTGGAGTTCGCCTGCGACTCGCGGGTCGACACCGATCGGGCCCAGGCACCGACGAGGCCGGTCGCGAGCCCGAGGCCGATCCACTCCGCGATGAGGGTGACCTCGTGGGGGTCCTTGAGGGCGCCCGCCTGGGTGCGCGCGACGACGAGGACGAGCAGGGAGATGACGGTCGCCGACGTCGAGGCCACGACGCCGGACAGCAGGCCGGCGGCGAGCGGCGGGACGATGAGGTAGGGCAGGAGCGGCTCGGGGAACGGCGTCGCGAACCCGATGACCGTGGCGACCAGCAGGGCCTCGACCAACGGGCGCAGCGCGGAGAGGCGCGAGGCCGGCAGCGGGATGCTCATGACGAGTGCGATGCCGCTGAGCACGAGCAGAGGTCCTCGAGGCGGTGTCCGGTCCGCGAGCAGCGTCAGCAGCGCGCACAGGGCGAGGACGCCGAGGCGGACCACGACGACGATGGCCTCGGCCGGATCGAGCGATCCGGTGCGACGGCCCAGGCCCGGCGTGATGCTCACGAGGACTGACGCTCGCACACCGGCGGCGTCCGGCGCATCTCCGGACACCCGCGCCGCGCCGTGTCGGGAGGGCAGGACCGGTCGTCGAGCCCGCGCCCGACCCGCCCGAGGTCCCGTCCGGATCGGTCAACGTCTGCGACCATGAGCCCATGATCGACGACGCGTCCCCGACGTTCCGGCTCTCCCGGCTCTCCGACGTGCTCGCCGCGACCGACGCGCGCCTGCGTCAGGGCGAGGCGGCCGCCATGCGCCCGTGGGCGACCGGGTTCGAGCCGCTCGACGGCTTCCTGTCCGGAGGTCTGCGTCCGGGTGAGCTGACGCTGCTCGGCGGTCCGCAGGGGCTGGGCAAGACCACGTTCGCGCTGCAGGTGGCCCGTCATGTCCTCGCCGGCGGCCACCCGGTGCTCTACGTCTCCTACGAGCACGACGCCGTGAACCTGCTCGAGCGGCTCGTGGCGGCCGAGGCGGGGGAGCGCGCGGGCCGCGACGCCGCGTCGCTCAAGGCGGTCCGCGCGCTCGTGGAGGGCGACGGCACCGCGGCGTCGCTGTCCGACAAGCTCGCGGAGACGCCGGGCGGCGCCGAGGCGCTGGCCGCCATCAGCGCGGACCTCGACCGGCTCCACGTGCTGCGCGGCGGGGTCAGCACCTCGATCCCCGACATCGCAGCGGCAGCGGCGGCGATCGCGGACCGCGAGGTGCGCCACCCGTTGGTCGTCATCGACTACGTGCAGAAGGTCGCGACGAGCATGTCGGCCCACGAGGAGGAGCTCCGCATGGCGCAGGTCGCCGGAGAGCTCAAGGACCTCGCGCTCACGGCTGCTGCCCCCGTCTTCGCGATCTCGGCCAGCGACGCGGTGGGCATCGCCGAGGGCAAACGCCTGCGCACGCAGCACCTTCGCGGCGCCTCCGCGCTGGCCTACGAGGCCGACGCCGTCCTCGTGCTGAACGAGAAGTTCGACGTCGTGGCCCGACACCACCTGGTCTACGGGTCGTCGAACGCGGAGCGCTTCCGCAACTACGCCGTGCTCACGATCGAGAAGAACCGAGGCGGCATGGCGGGCGTGGACATGGAGTTCCGCAAGCGGTTCGACCAGGCGCGCTACGAGCGCGACGGCGAGCTCGTTGCGGAGCAGCTCGTCGACTCGCGGGTGTTCACCGAGTAGGCGGTCGCGAGGGCGGTCCTGGGTCGGCACCTCGATCGGCTAGAAGCCGGTCGAGGTGAACGAGTTGATGATCTGGATCGCGGCCGGACCCAGGATCACGATGAACAGCGACGGCATGATGCAGAAGATGAGCGGGAAGAGGATCTTCACAGGCACCTTCTGCGCGGTCTCCTCGGCCCGCTGCGACCGACGGATGCGCATCTCGCGCGACTGGATGCGCAGCACGTTGGCGATCGGGATGCCGAACGAGTCCGCCTGCACCATCGCGGTGATGAAGCCGCGCAGGTCGCCGACGTCGGTGCGGTCGGCGAGGGCTCGCATCGCGTCAGAGCGACCCGTGCCGAGCTGCATCTCCTGCAGGACCCGGAAGAACTCCTCGGCCAGCGGTCCGGAGGTGTTGCGGGCGACCTGGGCCAGCGCCGCGTCGAACCCGAGGCCGGCCTCGACGGAGATGACGAGGAGGTCGAGCGCGTCCGGCAGCTCGCGCTGGATCCGCTCCGACCGGTTGAACGCCGTCTGGTAGAGGATGATGTTGGGCAGGAACAGGCCGAAGATCGCCCCGCCGATCCCGAACACGATCGCGGCCAGGACGTTGCCGAACAGCAGGGGCACGAGGACGCCGACGACGCCGCCGATCAGGAACCCGAGCATCTTGAACGCGAGGATCCGGTCGGTGTCCCACCCGGGCGGGTTCCCGGCGAGGTCGAGGCGACGACGCAGGCGCGCCGACTGGTCGTTGGGCGTGAACCGACGGCCCAGTGCGGTCAGGCGCTGGAAGAACGGGCTGACGACGCGCTCACCGAAGGGGCGGTCGAACTCCTTGCGCAACGGGTCGGGCGCCGCCTTGATCGCCGCGACCGCCGCCAGCGAGCGCGCCACACCGCCGGTGTCGTCGTTGAAGGCCAGTGACGCGACGGCACCGACGATCCCGAGGAAGACGGCGGCGAGTCCTGCGTAGAGGATCCAGCTGTTCACGATCAGACCTCCACCGTGACGACCTTGCGGAGCCAGAAGGCACCGCCCACCAGCAGGGAGACGCCGACCACGATCATCATGATGCCGAGCGGCGAGGTGATGAGCAGCCCGATGTAAGCGGGTCGCACGAGCACCAGGTAGAGCACGAAGAGCAGGGGCAGGGCGCCGAGGATGATCGCGGAGAGCCGGCCCTCGGCGGAGAGCACGTCGACCTGGCGACGCAGCCGTTCGCGCTCGCGCATGGTCGCGGCCACCGTGCTCAGCACCTCGGCCAGGTTGCCGCCGACGTCGCGCTGGATCCGGATCGCCATGACGACCCAGGCGAAGTCGATGGAGTCCATCCGTCGCGCCACGGTGTCCAGGGCGTCCTCCATCGGGACGCCGAGACGGGTCTCCACGAGGGCCCGGTTGAGCTCGGCGGCCATCGGTCCGCTCGACTCGCGCACGACGGTGTCGACGGCCTGCGGGAGGGAGTAGCCGGCGGCGAGCGAGCCGGAGAGCAGCTGCAGGGTGTCGGGCAGCTGCTTGGCGAACTCCGACTTGCGTCGGGACTCCTTGAACGACAGGTAGAGGAACGGCAGGACGAGTCCGAGCCCGAGGCCCACCAGGGTGGCGATGAGGCTGAACCCCGAGAGCAGCGTGAAGACCAGGCCCGCGGCCACGGTGATCCCGAGGTGGATGAGCATCCACTCGGCCGGCTTGAGCGGGATCCCGGCGGCCTCGAGCCTGGTGCCGAGGCCGGACTCGAGGTCGCGACGCTGCACGACCCGACCGGCGAACTCGACCGCGGAGCGGGCCACCTGGCTCTGTCCGAGGGCGCCGCTGGTCGCCACCGTGGAGGTCGGCTCCTGGCGTGCGGTCAGGGAGTAGCGCGACAGGCGACGACGGACCCGGCCGGAGGTCTGGTTCTCCCGGTCGCTGGACATGAACGCGATGGCGAGCAGGCCGAACAGCCCGATCGCGACCGCTCCGATCGCGACGGGGAGCAGCCACCTCTGCGACCAGATCCCCGCTTCGGTGGCCGGCACCGGGACCGGGCCGAACTGGTCGGACGGGCTGGTCGGCCCCGCGGTCGCTGCCGCCGGAAGGAACGCGACGGCATGGTCTCCGATGGTCTGGTTGCCCGCGCTCGCCTCGACCTCTACGTTGCGCGACGTCCCGGCGACATTGGGAGGCACGGGGACGTCGATGATGATCTGGTTGGCCTGGTCGTTGGCCGCCGTGGTGAAGAACGACGTGAGGGTGTCGACGTTCTGCGCGGGCACCGTCTTGCCGTCGTTGCCCGCCTTCGCGAGGGCCTGCAGCTGGGCGAAGCCCTGCGCGTCCGAGCCGATCGACACCGCGTCGAGCGAGACGTTGCTCTTGGCGAGGCTGGTGAGCGTGCTCGAGGCCGCGTTGTTGTTCACGTCGTTGGCGCCGTCGGCGAGCAGCAGGATGTTGTCGAGGGTCTGCCCACCCGCGTCGGTGAGCCTGGCCTGGGCGAGCGCCACTCCGTCGTACAGCGCGGTGCTGCCGTTGCTGGCCTTCAGCCCGGCGATCGCATCGCCCACCTTGGCGTGCGACTGCGTCGGCGCGACCACCTCGGTCGCGGTGGACTCGAAGGTGACCAGCCCGACGAAGACGTCCGAGGGGACCGCCTTGAGGTAGTCCGCGGCCGCCTTCTTCGCGGCGTCGATGCGGCGCACCGTCGTCGTGCCGATGGGGTCGTTCATGCTGCCGCTCACGTCGATGGTGAGCATGGTCTGACGGATCGCCTTGGACGTCGTGTCGCTGACCAGCTGGGCCGTCACCCCGGGCGCGGCCCGGTCGTCGATCGACACCTTCACGCTCGCGAGGTCGATGGTCTCGCCCGGTGCCAGGCCGACGGCGCTGAACAGGATGCCGAGGTGTCCGTTGGGCAGGGCCGGGAACTGGTCGATGTTGCCCCCGATGGCGAACGCGGGGCCGGCCGTCAGCGCCACGACGGCGAGGGCGGCCACACCGGCGCCGACGCGCGCCAGGACCAGGGACGGACGGCCACGCACAGCGATCAGCCCCCGAACTTCTCGAACGCGAAGATGGTCGGGTCGATGGTGATCCCGTGCTCCTTGAGCTTGTCGAGGAACTTGGGACGCAGGCCGGTGGAGCGCAGCTGCCCGAGGGGCTGGCCCTCCTCGCCGTAGCCCGCGCTGAAGTCGAACAGGAAGATGTCCTGGAGGGTGATGACGTCGCCCTCCATCCCGACGACCTCGGTCACGTGCGTGATGCGACGTGACCCGTCGCGGAAGCGTGACTGGTGCACCATCAGGTCGAACGCCCCGGCGGCCTGCTCGCGGATGGCCTTGAGCGGGAGGTCG
>Ga0208851_1000145_pt1 | contig 31146 bp, 28 predicted proteins | sample NGESurshal092012_FD_184481 | JGI IMG/M metagenome (GOLD analysis project Ga0208851, IMG submission 184481) | Arctic peat soil microbial communities from Barrow, Alaska - NGEE Surface sample 415-2 shallow-092012 (SPAdes) | ecosystem: Environmental > Terrestrial > Soil > Wetlands > Peat ... | reverse complement strand
CAACGAGCACAAGGAGGGCGGCGCCGACAACGAGCGGCTGGAGTTCCTCGGTGACGCGGTGGTGGACCTCGCGGTCAGCCACCGGCTGATGGAACGCTTTCCCGCGGCCGACGAGGGCGAGCTCTCGAAGCTCCGGGCCCTGCTGGTCAACGAGGACAGCCTCGCCCGGGTGGCGCGGCACCTCGGGCTCGGCGACCTCCTCCGTATGGGGCGGGGCGAGGATCTCACCGGCGGCCGGGACAAGAGCTCGGTGCTCGCCGACGCGCTCGAGGCGGTGATCGGAGCGGTGTACCTGAGCGCCGGGTTTCCCGGAGCTCTGGGCGTCGTCGACCGGCTCTTCGGCGACCTGCTCCAGGGCGTGGCCGAGGGGAAGAGCGGCGAGGACTGGAAGACCCGCCTTCAAGAGCTCGTCCAGACGCGCCTCCGCCAGTCGCCCCGCTACCGGGTGGTGAGCGAGGAGGGCCCGGACCACTCCAAGACCTTCGAGGTCGAGGTCACCGTGGGGACGGAGCTGTACGCACGCGCCCGGGGCCGCTCGAAGAAGGAGGCGGAGCAGGCCGCCGCACGTCAGACATTGACGATGCTCGAATCCGAGGCGAAGAAGGACCCCGGCGCGCCCTGAGGACGGGCACCGCCCCCTCCGAGGATCCGACCGAATGCGAATCGCCCGAAGTGCAGCCGTGCTCCTGGTGTCCGCGCTTGCCCTGGCCGCCTGCGAGAAGCAGCAGCAGCAGCCGCCGCCCGCCGCCAGCAACACGCCCGCAGCGCCGCGGCCACCGGCCGCGCCACCGCCCCAGGCCCCGCTCTCCTCGGGAGGGCCCTGGATGGAGAAGGCCGAGGCGGGCCAGGATCTCTGGGCCACGCTCAAGACCAGCAAGGGCACCATCGTGGTGAAGCTCTTCAGCAAGGATGCGCCGAAGACAGTGGCCAACTTCGTCGGGCTTGCCACGGGGGAGAAGGAGTGGATCGACCCCCGCGACGGCCAGCGCAAGAAGTCGCCACTCTACGATGGGACCGAGTTCCACCGCGTCATCCCGGATTTCATGATCCAGGGCGGAGACCCCACCGGCACTGGCCGCGGGTCGCCCGGCTTCACCTTCGGCGACGAGTTCCAGGGCGGCCACAAGTTCGACAAGAAGGGCATCCTGGCGATGGCGAACCGCGGCCCGGAAACCAACGGCAGCCAGTTCTTCATCACCACCTCCACCCCGCACCACCTCGATGGCAAGCACACCATCTTCGGCGAGGTGATCTCCGGCTACTCGGTGGTGGAGGCCATCTCGCAGGTGAAGACGATGATGGGCAGCCGGCCGGCCGACCCGGTGAACCTCGTATCGGTCACGGTGTCTGACAAGCCGCCCCGGACCTAGTAGAGGGTCCGGCGACCGACGAAAGGACGAGGACGACGATGGCGATGCTCGACGAGGTGAAGGCCGGCAAGGATCTGTACGCGCACTTCGACACCACCGAGGGCAAGGTGGTGGTGAAGCTCTTCAGCAAGGACGCGCCGAAGACGGTGGAGAACTTCGTGGGCCTCGCCACCGGAGAGAAGGAGTGGACCGATCCGGCCACCCGGGCGAAGAAGACCGGCACGCCGCTCTACGACGGCACCATCTTCCACCGCTGCATCGGCGACTTCATGGTCCAGGGCGGTGACCCCCTCGGCCGGGGGACCGGCGGCCCTGGTTACCAGTTCGCGGACGAGTTCCAGAGCCGGCGCACCTTCGACAAGCCCGGCCTCCTCGCCATGGCCAACGCCGGTCCGAACAGCAACGGCAGCCAGTTCTTCATCACCGTGGTGCCCACGCCATGGCTCAACAACAAGCACACCATCTTCGGCGAGGTCGTGTCCGGTCAGGACATCGTCAAGCGCATCGCCAACGAGATCCCCAAGGGCGCCGGTGACCGCCCCAAGACCGACGTGCGGATCAACACGCTGACCATCTCCGCCCAGCCCTAGACGGGGCGAGCTTCCTTCTTCTCCGGGGAGCCCGTGCGCGGGCCCCTCCAGACCACCTTCCTCGATGACGACCCATCGCTCCGGATTCGCCGCCCTCGTCGGCCGCCCCAACGTGGGCAAGAGCACGCTCCTCAACCGCCTGGTGGGGGAGAAGATCGCCATCGTCTCGCCCAAGCCGCAGACCACCCGGACCCGCATCACCGGCGTGGTGACGCGCCCGGAGGGACAGGTGGCCTTCGTCGACACCCCGGGCATTCACGAGGCCAAGGGGGCGCTCAACAGGGCCATGGTGGAGGCGGCGGTGGCCAGCCTCCAGGACTCCGACGTGGTGCTCTTCCTCGTCGAGCCGTCGCTCGGGCCGGACGGAAAGACGCCGGCGGTCACCCCCGGTGTCCGCACCATCCTCGAGCGCCTCGCCCCGCTGAAGAAGCCCGTCGTCCTGGTGGTGAACAAGGTCGACACCGTTCCCAAGCCGCTGCTCCTGCCCTTCGTGGCGGCGGTGAGCGCGATGCGGCCCTTCGACGAGGTGCTCTTCGTCTCGGCGCTCACCGGAGACGGGGTGGAGGAACTGCTCCGGACCACCCTCGAGAGGCTCCCCGAAGGTCCCGCGCTGTTCGACCCGGAGACCTTCACCGACCAGCAGGAGGTCGGCCTCGCCGCCGAGCTCATCCGGGAGCAGGTCCTCCGCCACACCCGGCAGGAGGTGCCGCACTCCTCGGCGGTGGTGGTGGACGCCTTCGACGAGAGCGAGCGTGCGCCGCTGCCCGGACGCCGCCCTGGCGGCCTGCAGGGGCTGGTGAGGATCCACGCCACGCTCTTCGTCGAGCGCGACAGCCAGAAGGCCATCGTCATCGGAAAGCGAGGGGCGATGCTCAAGGCCATCGGTACCGACGCCCGCAAGGCGCTGGAGCGGCTGCTCGGGACTCACGTCTACCTCGACCTCCGGGTGAAGGTGGAGCCGCACTGGACCGAGACCGACCGCGGGCTCCGCAGAGTGGGGCTCACGTGAAGCCCCTCATCGCCATTCTCGGCCGGCCCAACGTGGGCAAGAGCACGCTCTTCAACCGGCTCGCCGGCCGTCGCCTGGCGCTCGTCCAGGACGTGCCGGGCGTCACCCGAGACCGGCACTATGCCGACGCCGAGTGGCAGGGACGGCCGCTGGCCCTGGTGGACACCGGCGGGTTCATGCCGGACCAGGAGGCCGGTCTCGCCGCCCAGGTGCGTGCCCAGGCGGAGATCGCCGCCTCCGAGGCGGACGTCCTCCTCCTCCTGGTGGACGGCCGGGCGGGGCCGACCGCGGCCGACGCCTCGCTGGCCAAGGCGCTGCGCCGCACCGGCAAGCCGCTGCTCCTGGTGGTCAACAAGCTCGACTCGCCAGCCGCCGCCGACACCGGAACGGGAGACTTCTACCGGCTCGGCATCGAGGACGTGTTCGCGGTCTCGGCCGAGCACGCGCTCGGGATGGACGCGCTGCTCGACGCGGTGATGGCGCGGCTCCCGACGCCTCCCGAGGCACCCGATCCGCCCGAGCCCCCCGCGAAGACCACTCCCGACGTGGAAGCTCCGCCAGTGCGGCTCACCATCCTGGGCCGTCCCAACGTGGGGAAGAGCACGCTCCTCAACGCGCTGGTGCACGAGGAGCGGGTGGTCTCCAGCCCCGAGCCTGGCACCACCCGCGACCCGATCGACACGACGCTGGTGCACAACGGCCGCCGCTACGTCCTCACCGACACGGCGGGCATCCGCCGCCGCAAGGCCGTGGGCGAGGCGCTGGAGAAGATCAGCGTGCTGGCCGCGCTCCGGAGCATGGAACGAGCCGACGTGGCCGTCCTGGTGCTGGATGGCACCGAGCCGGGGGTGGACCAGGACGCGCGCCTGGCCGGGCTCGTGGCCGAGCGGGCCCGGGCCCTCCTCGTCGTGGTCAACAAGTGGGATCTGGTCCAGAAGGACCCGAAGAAGGAGAAGAAGACCCGCGAGGAGCTGAAGTGGACGCTGAAGTTCGTGTCCTACGCCCCCATCGTCTTCGTGAGCGCGCTCACCGGTGCCAAGGTGGAGAAGGTGCTGGATCTCGCTGCCGGCCTTCAGGACTCGTTCCGGGTGCGCATCCCGACCCCCGCGCTCAACAAGCTCCTCGGGAAGGTGGTGGACGCGCACCCCGCGCCCATCGTCGATGGGCGGCCGCTCCGCCTGTACTACATCGCCCAGGTGGGCACCGCGCCGCCGGCCTTCGCCCTCACCACCAACCGTCCGGAGAAGGTGCCGGAGACCTACAAGCGGTACCTCGCGAACCAGCTCCGCGACACCTTCGGACTGCGCGTGCCCCTCCAGCTGTTCTTCCGCGAGAAGCCCGGAAAGGCAAAGCGGGCGGCGCGCAGGCGCCCGCACCCACGTCGTTGACGTCCAAGCACCCGGATCTCTACAGTGCGCGCCCTTTCGGGGCCCCCCGAGAAAGACACCAGGACACCACGTGGCACAGGATCGGATGAGTCGACAGGAGCTCCGCGCGCCGGATGCGTTCCAGCGCGTGGGGATCGAGGCCGAGGGCTGGGTCGCCCACCGGAAGACCCTGGTCATCGGGGCGGTGGTGGCGCTCATCGCCGTCGGCTTCGGCGTCGGCCTGGCGCGCACCCTCTCCGAGCGGCGCGAGCTCAAGGCCCAGACCGCCCTGGGCACCGCGCTCGGCGTCCTCGCTCGGCCCGTGCAGGTGGACCTGCCGGCCGGCGCCACCGAGGACCCGGCCCCCTTCAAGTCGGAGCAGGCGCGTGACCAGGCCTCGGCCGTGGCGCTCGCGGGCGTGCTCAGCACCTTCCCGGGCAGCAGGGCGGCGCTCACTGCCACGCTCCCGCTGGCCGCCACCGAGGTACGCCTGGGCCAGCCGGACCAGGCCATCCCCCACTTCGAGGCCTACCTGCGCGCCGCGCCTTCCGCCGAGCCGCTCCGGGTGGCCGCCCTCGACGGGCTCGGGCACGCCCACGAGGCGAAGGGGGAGCTGCCCCTCGCGCTCGAGGCGTACGAGCGGATGTCCCGCGATGAGGCGGCCGGGTTCCAGGCGGGAATGGGGGCCTACAACCGAGCCCGCATCCTCGTGCTGATGGGGAAGAAGCAGGAGGCGGCCCAGGCCCTCGCCGAGCTCGTCGCGGCCAACCCCGGCACTCCGGCGGCGAAGATGGGCCAGGAGCGACTGAGCGTGCTGGAGGCAGAGGGATTCCGGGCCGTCATCGCCCCCCGGCCGGACGCCGGATGAAGCCGGCTGCGCTGCTCGCCGGTTCGCTCCTGATGCTGGGCGGCTGCATCGCCGGACGGACACCGGTCAAGGTGGATCCGTTCTCGGGGGACGAGTCGCCGCCCATCGCGGTGTTCTCGATCGACTTCTGGCACCGGCTGCTCGAGCCCCCCGCCCAGGAGTTCGTGCCCCGCGAGTTCGCGAGCCCCGCCGTCGACCCCGTGTCCGGTCGGGTGGTGGTGGGCACGCGCGATGGCGTGCTCCGCAGCATCACCGTCGAGGGTCGGGTGAAGTGGGCCGTGTCCACCCCCGCGCCCTTCTTCGCCGGGGTCCTCATCCAGGACGGGGTGGTCTACGTGCCGGGCGGTGACGGCCTGCTGCGCGCGCTCCGGGCCGACACCGGCAAGCTCCTCTGGCTCTACGACTGCGGCGAGGAGCTGGTCACCGTGCCGGTGCTGGTCGAGGGCCGGGTCCTGGTCGCCTCGCAGTCGGCCACGCTCTTCGCCATCAACGCCGCCGACGGCGTCTGGGCCTGGCAGTACCGGCGGACCCCCCCTGCGGGGTTCATCCTGCGGGGCGCGAGCACCCCGGTGGTCCGCGAGGGCGTGGTGTACCTGGGCTTCTCGGACGGGCACGTCGCGGCGCTCGAGGCGAAGACGGGCGCAGCGGTGTGGGATCGGGTGCTCTCGACCGGGATCCAGTTCATCGACGTGAGCAGCATGGCCGGCTTCGACTCCAGCGGCCGGCTGATCGTGGCCTCCTACAAGGACGGCATCTTCGCGCTCGATCCGCGCACCGGGGACACCATCTGGCAGAGCAGCGGCTCCGGTCTGGCGTGGGTGCTCGTCCGCGGGTCGGTCATCTTCGCCGCGGGAGAGGACCGCGTCGCGGCCTACAGCTCCGAGACCGGGCGCAACATCTGGACCACCGCTCTGCCCGACCGTGCCGGGTATCAGCCGGCGATGGCCTCGGGAGTGCTCATGGTCCCGACCGGGCGGGGGCTCCTCTTCGTCAACGCGGTGACCGGGGGCATCCTCCGCCGGTTCGATCCGGGGAAGGGCGTGACTGCCACGCCGCGCGTGTACGGACCGGATGCACTGGTCCTCTCCAACCTCGGCTTCGTCTACGGCATGCACGTGACGATGCCCGGGACCCTGTGAGCCGCGAGGTCCGGGTCGTCGCCGCGCTCATCGAGACCGCTCCCGGCCGTTTCCTCGTCCAGCAGCGCTTGCCCGGAAAGAGCCGAGCCCTCCTCTGGGAGTTCCCCGGGGGAAAGGTCGAGGCGGGAGAGACCGATGCCCAGGCGCTCATCCGCGAGGCGGAGGAGGAGCTGGGGGTCGTCCTCGAGGTGGCAGAGGAGCGCTTCACCGTCCGCCACGCGTACGCGGACCTGACGGTGGACCTGCACCTGTACGCGGCCCGCATCGTCGAGGGGACCCCCGCCCCACTGGGCGCGCACGCCTTGCGGACGGCCACCGCGGCCGAGCTGCTCCGCATCCCGTTCTGCGAGGCCGACCTGCCGCTGCTGCGTGCGCTCGCGTCGGAGGGGCAGGGCAGGGAGCTGGAGTGATTCGGCGGACGTTCCAGCTGGTGCCGGGCATCGGCCCGTGGCGAGAAAAGGACCTGTGGGCGCGCGGGCTCGAGAGCTGGGACGCGCTCCGCGCCGATGGTGGGGCCACGCTGGGTCCGCGCCTGCATGCCGAGCTGCTGGCCGGAATCGCGCAGGTCGAGGTGGCCCTCGAGGACGGCGAGCTCGGGACGGTCGTCGACGCCCTTCCCGCCCGGGAGCACTGGCGACTCTGGCCACTCGTGGCCGACGAGGCGCTCTGCCTGGACATCGAGGCGGACGGGGTGGGGGAGCGACAGCGGCCCACCGTCGCCGGGTGCCTGGACGTGGACACCCTCGCCACGTTCATCGAGGGGCGCAATCTCGATGCGCTCCCGGACCGGCTGGCGGAACGGCGAGTCTGGGTGACGTTCAACGGAGCGTCCTTCGATCTTCCCGTGCTGCGGCACGCGTTCCCGGGCCTGGCCACACCGGTGCTCCACCTGGACCTCAAGCCGCTCTGCCGGCGGATCGGGCTCGGCGGCGGCCTGAAGTCGGCCGAGGACCGGGTCGGCATTGCCCGGCCTGCACACCTGCGCGGCCGGAGCGGGATGGATGCGGTGCGACTCTGGCGGACGTACCACGCGACGGGGGACGTGGAGGCGCTGCGGTTCCTGGTCGAGTACAACCTCTACGACGCATTTCAGCTCCGCGCGCTCGCCGACCACGCCTACAACCGCGCCGTCGAACGGCTCCACTGGCCCGACCGCATCGAGCCATGGGAGCGCGGCGTGGTGCTCTACGATCTGAGCCGGCTTCTCCTCGGGCTGGAGCCGAGCGCACGCGACGCGGCCACGGCCGAGAGCCTGCGCTCGCTGGACGAATGACGCTCCGCCGGAGCGCGTTTCCGGGACATACTCCCGCGATGCGCCTCCTCGTTCCGTCGCTGCTCACCTTCGCCCTCGCCGGATGTGCCTCGACCGCGTCCAGCGGGAAGCCAGCCTCGACTGGCGCGATCCACGTCGAGACGATCGCGCCCCGGACCGAGGACGTCGGCTCGGTCGACGGCATCATGCGTGCCTTCTACGAGGTGACGAACGTCGCCCCGGACGCCCCGCGACAGTGGGCGCGCGACCGCACGCTCTACGTCCCGTGGATTCACTTCGTCGCGCTCGGCTCGGGCGCATCGGGACGCCCGGCGGTGACGGTCTGGACCCACCAGGAGTTCGTGGAGGCAACCGAGCCGCTGATCCAGAAGGGCTTCGTGGAGCGGGAGATCTTCCGCACGAGCCGGACGTACGGGAACATGGTCCACGTCGACTCGACGTACGAGGCGCTGGTCGGGGTCGAGAAGCCGGTGCGCACCCGTGGGGTCAACAGCCTCGACCTCTACTTCGACGGACAGCGCTGGTGGGTGGCGAGCGTGGTCTGGCAGTCCGAGGACGCAGCGCACCCGATTCCGCCGGAACTGCTCCCGCCGGCGCTGCGCTGACGCAATCCTCCAATGGACGTTGCGGCGGGGCGGCCGCGCCCTCGAGGGACGAGGGGTGCGAGAGTGACCCTCGGGGGCGAAAGATGCGCTTGAAGACGGGCCTTGCAGTCTGCGAGGACAGTGGCTGCTCATGCCCTCCGGGGAGCGTCTCGGCCGGCGATTGCAGCGCGTATCCGCACGTCTTCTGCAGCGGGGACCAACCAGGCTCGTTCGCCGACGGCGGAGCACCCTGAGGCAAGGCGACGCTCATCCGACCCAGAAGCCAGCGCCCGTGCCAGGTCCCGCGCGTGTCGCAGATGACCGTGCGGTGTGCCTTCGTCCGATGCAGACCTTCCGCTCGGCCCGGACGCTGAGGTAGGCCACGGGCTCGATCGAATGCCCCGCCGCGTCCTCATCCTCGCCACCCTCGCCGCCGGTCTCGCCGTGCTCGCCATCGAGCTGGTGCTGCGCCGCTTCAGCGTCGAGCAGCCGCAGGGCTCGCAGCCGGTGCACCGGCTGGCCCGGACCGCGAACACGCCGCTGCCGACGCTCTGGCCGGTGCCGTCCTTCGCGCTCGTGGACCAGAACGGTCAGACCCGCACGCCCGAGGACCTCCGGGGCTCGATCTGGGTCGCCGACTTCATCTTCACCAGCTGCAAGAGCGTCTGCCCCGTGCTCTCGGCCAAGATGGTCCAGGTCCAGCGAGCCATCCGTGACCCGCGGCTGAAGTTCGTCAGCTTCTCGGTGGACCCCGAGCGCGACACGCCGGAGGCGCTGCGTGCGTACGCCCACCGCTGGGCGCCGGACGAGCCCCGCTGGACGCTCCTGGCCACGACGACGGAGAGCCTCGCGGAGCTGGCCAAGGGAATGAAGACCTTCGTCGAGCGCCAGCCAGACCCGGACGCCACGCTGCACACCAGCGAGCTGTTCCTCGTGGACGCGAGGGGTCGGGTGCGCGGCCTGTACGGGACGGATGGTGACTCGTTCGGCCAGCTCATCCCGGATGCACGGGAGCTGCTCTCCGAGCTCGGCAGCGCGCCCGCGTCCAACGCTGTCGCGGCGGAGGACGGGGCGGCGCTGTACCGGCGCGCCGGGTGCGCCGGGTGCCACGACCTCGGAGCGATCGCACCGTCACTCGCCGGGATCGCCGGCCGGACTGTGATGCTCGCCGACGGGCGGTCGATCACTGCCGACTCGGCGTACCTCCGCGAGTCCATCCTCGACCCCGGAACGAAGGTCGTCGCGACGTATCCGCCGTCGATGCCGAGCTACCGCGGTCACCTCTCCGACGGCCAGGTCTCGACGCTGGTGCAATACCTGGAGACATGGAAGGCGCCGGACGGAGCCGCCGTGACGCCCTCCGTGACCAGCGCGGGGGCGGCGGTGGATCCGGTCTGCGGGATGTCCATCCACGCAGGATCGGACACGCCCCACGTCACGCACGGGGGGCAGACCGTGTACTTCTGCTCCGAGCATTGCCGGGACCGCTTCGTCGCGAATCCGGGCGCGTTCACCAGGTCCCGCTGAGGACTTCGCGATTTCTAGTGCTGCCGCCGCTTGCGGCGCGGGGGAGGGGCCTTGGGCCGCTCGCGCTCCCCGCTGGTCCGAAACTCGAGCCGCTGCTCCGGGACCTCCTTGCCGCTCCCGTCGTCGAAGGTCGCGCCCGACTGTGCGTCGATCAGGACGGCGTACTTGCGCCCTGGCTCGAGCGGAGCCAGGAGATCGATCTGGTAGCTGAGTCCCGCAGGGAGCTCGTCGGGCACGTCGTTCGAGGGCAGGGCCCGGTCGGACTCGTCCATGACGCGGACCCGGACGTTGTGCAGCGGCCGGTTCGCCTCGACCCGGAGCGCGCGCGCAGGCGAGACGACCGGAGACTCCAGACCGAGCAGCGCATGGTGCTCCGTCCCTCCATCGGCGAGCGCCACCGCCAGGTCGATGGCCAGGGGCACCCTCACTCCAGCATCGACCGCCACGCTGGTCCGCCCGGCATCGGGCGCCGGCGGTGCAGTCGGCGGGCAGCCCGAGGCCCCGATCGCGACCACCCACACCCCCACCTTCCACGTGCGCATCCGCCCAGCGACGTTAGCTTGCCAGCCCATGGCCGACACGCTCCGGTTCAGGAATCTCGACGGTTCGGGTCCGGCTCCGCTCGGTCGCATGCTCCGCTGGGCGGTGGTGGACCGGCTCACCGGCAGGCGCCGCCGCGCCCCGGGCCGGGCCCAGGTGCCCCAGGTCCGGCCCGATGTCGAGGCGCTCCGGACGCCGCCTGACGAGGGCATTCGCCTCACGTGGCTTGGCCATGCGAGCTGGCTGGTGCAGGGCGCCGGGACGTCGGTGGTCATCGACCCCGCGCTCGGCCCACGGATCTCGGGCGTCATCCCCCGGAACGCCGGCCCGGGGCTCACCGTCGACCAGCTCCCGCACATCGACGCGGCGCTGGTGACCCACAACCACTACGACCACCTGGACTTGCCCACGCTTCGAGCGATCGGCGCGCCCGTCCTCGCCGGCGCCGGAACGCGGGCGATCCTGCGTGGGCTGCCCTGCACCGAGCTCGACTGGTGGGCTCGCTCGACCGTGGGCGGCCTCGAGGTGACGTTCGTGCCCAGCCAGCACTGGAGCCGTCGTCGCCTGTCGGACATGAACGCGGCGCTCTGGGGTGGCTTCGTGGTCGATGGCGGCGGCGCGCGGGTCTACCACGCGGGGGACACCGCCTACTTCTCGGGCTTCCAGGAGATTGGCCAGCGGTTTCCCGGCATCGACGCCGCGCTCCTTCCCATCGGGGGTTACGACCCGGAGTGGTTCATGCGGCCGCAGCACATGAACCCGGAGGACGCCACTCAGGCGTTCGTGGACCTCAAGGCGCGCTCCCTGGTTGCCATGCACTGGGGCACCTTCAAGCTCACGGATGAACCCCTCGACGAGCCTCCGGTGCGACTCCGGGCCGAGTGGAATCGCCGCGGACTGCTCGGGTCAGCCATGCGGATTCCGGCGATCGGCGAGTCGCTCGCGGTCCAGCCTCACACCGCCGGCTGACCGGCGCGGTCTGCCAGGCGGACCAGGTCCACCACAGACTCCGCGCCCAGCTTGTGCATCACGCGGCCGCGGTGAACCTTGATTGTCTTCTCCGTCGTGCCGAGCTCGGCGGCGATGCGCTTGTTCGGCTTGCCGAGCGCCACCAGGCCGAAGACCTCGCGCTCGCGCGGGGTGAGCGCGGCGAGCTGCCTGGCTGCGGACTGGACCTCGGCCCGCGCCTCGCGCCACGTCCGGCCCCGTGCCACGGCCCGGATGATCGCGTCGAGCAGCGGCCCTGCTGCGACGGGCTTCTGGAGGAAGTCGACGGCTCCGTCCTTCATCGCCTGCACGCAGCTGGGTACGTCCGGGTCGCCGCTCACGAAGACCATCGGGATCGGACCGGCCGTCTGGAGGATCGCCGGGACCAGGTCGACCGCGCGCGTTCCCCCGAGCCAGAGGTCGAGCAGCAAGCAGTCGGGCGTCTCGAGGCGGAGCCCCTCGAGAAGCTCGGCGGGCGAGCGGAGCACGCGGACGTTCATGGCCGTCGCCCGGAGCAACCGTGAGATGGCGGCCCCGACCGATCGATCGTCTTCGACGACCCACACCATGGGAGTTTCGTGAAGGGGCATTCGGGTCTGTGGAAGTCGTACATCAAACACCCACACTGTCCGTCACGACAAGCCAGAACGTCAGAGGTTGAGCAGGGCTCTGATTCCAGCCGGTTGGCTTTCCTGGATGCCGTGCCCACCTTCCAGCCAAGCGAACCCTTGAAGGTGGCACACGTCATTCACGGCCTCGAGGTGGGGGGGCTGGAGCGGCTCGTGGTGGACCTCGCCGCGGGTTCGCGCGCCTGGGGCGTAGAGCCCAGCCTCGTCGCATTCGGCAACGACGGCCCCGTCCGCGCCTGGGCGGAGGCGGCCGGCGTTCCCGTCCATCCGCTCGGGGATGTGCGCGGCCTCTCGGTCGAGGCCGTCCGCCGCCTCGGGCAGGCCCTGTCGGGAGCCTCGGTCGCGCACGGCCATGACCTCGGCCCCTGGCTGAACGCGGTCGCCGCCCGGAGCGTCGCCCCACGCACCCGCGTGGTCGCGACCTTCCACCAGCTCTTGCCGCCGTCCGGGCGCAAGCGGCGCGCCGCCCGGCTCGCCGCCCGCCTGAGCCGCGCCCTCGTCGCCTGCGGAACCGAGGTCCGCACCGAGCTCCGGGGCTGGACTCCGCCGGGCACGCCCATCGTCACCATCGGGAACGGAGTGGCGCTGCCCCCCGTGGCCACGGCGGAGCAGCGCGCGCGGGCGCGCAGGCGCCTGGGGCTTCCGGTCGGCTCCATCGCGGTGGGCTACCTCGGCCGGATGCATCCGGAGAAGGGCCCGGACCTCCTGGTCGAGGCAATGGTGCGACACCTCCTCGATGTCCCGGGAGCCCATCTGGTCCTGGTGGGACGGGGATCGCTGGACGAGGCCCTCCGCGCTGCGGCCGCGCCGCTCGGCGCTCGGGCCCACCTGCTCGGAGAGGTCGTGGACGACGCGGCCGGGCTGCTCGCGGGACTCGACGTCTACGCCCAGCCCTCGCGCCGAGAGGGACGGTCCCTGGCGATGCTCGAGGCCATGGCAGCGGCGCTGCCCACCGTCGCCCACCGGCTGCCAGCAGTGCGGGAGCTCCACCCAGACGACGCGACCGCGATCCTCGTGCCCCCGGAGGACACGAAGGCGCTCGGCGCGGCCATCCGCGCCCTGGTGCTCGATCCGGCCCGGAGGCGGGCCCTCGGCGCAGCGGCGCGTGCCCGGGTGGCCGCCTTCTCGATGGAGACCATGGTCGAGGCCTACGTTCGCCTCTGGCGCGCGGCGGCCGCGGTGCAGGCGTGACCCGCATCGTCCACCTCCGGTCGGGGCACGGCCTGTACGGAGCGGAGCGCTCACTGCTTGCGCTGGCCGGCGCCACCCGGCCGCCGTTCGAGCCTGTCGTGGCGAGCCTGGTGCGCCCTGGACGGCAGGACACGCTCGGGGATGCAGCCCGGGAGCTCGGACTGGAGACCGCGCGCGTCGTTGCCCCGGGGCGCCTCTCCTTGAGGGCGATCGGGCCCCTCGTCCGCCTCGCACGCGGAGGGCTGCTCCACGCCCATGACTACAAGAGCCTCGTCCTCGCGCTCGCGGCGGGTGCGCTGGCGCGTGCCCCGGTGGTCGCGACCTTCCACGGCGACACCGCGCACTCGGGGACGGTCCGCCTGTACGAGGCGCTCGCCCGCGGGAGCGCGCGCTGGGCGTCGGCGGTGGCAGCGACGTCGGCCGTCCTGGGCGACGAGATCCGCGCCGCAGCTCCGGGCGTGCAGGTCCACGTCATCGCCAACGGGATCGCCGTCGGTCGTCTCGCCTCGGAGGTGGAGCGGGCCGAGGCTCGGCGGGTGCTCGCGGTACCGGCGGGTGTCCCGGTCGTGGCCTACGTCGGCCGCCTCTCGCCGGAGAAGGCACCGGAGGTCCTGCTTCGAGCGGCCCGGAACAGCGGCGCCTTCGTGCTCTTTGCCGGGGACGGCCCGCTGCGCGCAGAGCTCGAGGCAGAGGCCGTGGGCGCCCCGGTGCGCTTCCTCGGATTCGTCCGCGACGTGCGCCAGGTCCTCGCCGCGGCGGACGTGCTCGCCTTGCCCTCGCGCACCGAGGGGCTGCCCATGGCGGTTCTCGAGGCGATGGCTGCTGGACTGCCTGTCGTGGCGAGCGCCGTCGGCTCCCTGCCCGAGGTGCTCGGCGATGGGGCAGGGTGGCTGGTGCCCGCGGGGGACGTCGCTGCGCTCCGGGAGGCCCTGGGCGGGGCCCGGGACCAGGCGCTCCGGGGGTCGGTCGCGCGGACGGCGCGGGCACGGGTGGAGGCACGCTACGGCGCAGCGGCGATGGCCCGGAGCTACCGGGAGCGGCTGTATCAGCCGGCGCTCGAGAGCCGCGTCCGCCTGCCGCTGTCCCGCGCCCCGTAGAGCTCGACCAGCCGAATGGCGATGCGTCGCCACTCGTACTCCTGCGCCACGTGCCAGGCAGCCTGGGCGAGGCGTGTGCCGAGCTCCGGCTCCTTCCGGAGACGCACCAGCGCCTCCACGAAGGCCTCCGGTGTCTCGACATGGAGCAGGTGCTTGCCATCGACGAGCGGGAGCCCCTCGGATGCGAGGCGGGTGCAGACGATGGGAACCCGCGCAGCGGCCGCCTCGAGCACCTTGAGGCGAGTCCCCGACCCGGCACGGAGTGGCATGGCGGTGGCGAAGGACCGGGCCAGCCACGGAGCGACGTCGTCCACCCGTCCCGTGATCTCGATGTCCGGGGCGGCGAGCGCGAGGACCTGTGGCGGGGGCTTGCGTCCGATGATGGCCAGACGGAGCCCCGGGGCGACCTCCCGGACCCGTGGCCAGATGTCGCGGGCGAGGACGGTGGCCGCGTCGACGTTCGGTCGCCAGTCATAAGAGCCGACGAAGGCCACGGTGTCCCGCGGGCCGGAGGATGCGCAGACCGCGCGCAGCTCGACCCCGTTCGGGATGAGGTGCACCTCGCGCGCGCCTCTGCCCCGGAGGGCTGCCGCGTCCAGCTCGGAGCAGGCGAGGACCGCATCCACTCCGCGCACCGTGCGAGACTCCAGCCGGGCGATGGCCGCTGCCTGCCGCCGCAGCACCGCCCCGAGCGGCCAGGGCGAGACCGTCGCCAGACGCTCGGCGACCTGCGCCTCGACGTTGTGGGCATCCATCACCAGCCGTGCGGAAGGGGCGATGGCCCTGGCGTCCCCCAGCAGCTGGGCGGCGTGGAGATGGTCGAAGTGGATGACGTCCACGGGCCGCTCCGAGACGAGGTGCCGGAAGACCGCCCGGAGGTTCCTTCCGGCGTACCGGGCGTACCCGATGGGGCCGCCCCGGAGGATGGAGGCCGCCTCGGCGCAGGCGCTCCCCAGGGCTCCGCCCCGCTCGCGGGCAGTCACCACCCGACCGCGGAGCTCGGCCCGCAGCCCAGGGGCGTCCCCGCCCGGAAGGTCCGGGGCGAGCACCGTGACGTCGAAGGCAGCATCCAGCGCCCGCAGCAGCTGGAGCGCACGGAGGGTGCCTCCGGAGTCGGACGGGTAGGGGATCCTTGGGACAACGTGGAGAAGATTCACGGGGAAAGGCCTTGCGCTCGCTCCAGGCCGCATCGGAACGTGGGCCCCGCCAGCCGTCGCGCCAAGGGGAGCCGCGACGATCGGGGCATCGTTCCGCCTCGTTCCCCGTAGTGGAGTGTCCAATGATTCACGAACTCGCACGAGGCTGGGGGTGGATTGCCCTCCGAGGTGCGCTCGGCATCCTCTTCGGGGTGGTCGCCATCGCCTCACCCACATCGGCCTTCGCGGCCATCGTGCTCGTCTTCGGCGCCTACGCCTTCGCCGACGGCGTCTTCGCGCTGGTCGCCCTCTTCCGTGGTGCGCCGAAGGACCACTTCTGGGTCCTGGTCTTCGAGGCAGTGGTGGGCATCGGCATCGGCATCCTGACCATTGCCCGTCCCGCCGCGACCGCCCTCGCCTTGCTCTACTACGTCGGGATCTGGGCGATCCTCACCGGCATCTTCGAGGTCGTCGCGGCGATCCGGCTGCGCAAGGAGATCACCGGCGAGCTCTGGCTCGGGCTCGGTGGCGTTCTCTCGGTCCTCTTCGGGATCGTGCTGTTCGCGGCCCCGGGTGGAGCGGCTCTGGCCCTGACGGTCTGGATTGGCGTCTACGCCATCCTGTTCGGCGTCACCCTCCTGATGCTCGCGTTCCGCCTGCGCCGACACGCGGCGTCGCACCCCACGGCGGGGGCCCGTACCGCGGCTGGCGCGGCGATCTGAGCCCTCCCGGCGAAGCTCAGCCCACGTGCTCGCGGACGAAGGCGAGCGTCCGCTCCCGCGCCAGCGCTGCGCTGGATGCCTCGTAGCTCTGCCGCTCGTCGCAGCTGAAGCCGTGGCCGGCGCCCGGATAGGTGAAGACCGTCGCGGCGGGAGCTGCGCGGCGGATCTTCTCCACGTCGGCCAGCGGGATGCTCGCGTCCTGCTCGCCGAAGTGCAGCATCAGCGGGACGCGCGGAGGGCGGTCGAGCCGCGCGGCGATCTGGCCGCCGTAGTAACCCACGGCGCAGGCGATCCCGTCGACCTTCACTGCGCTGAGGAAAGCCAGCGAGCCGCCCCAGCAGTAACCCACGACGGCGACCCGCCCTGCCGTCTTCGCCGCAGCCACCGTCGCCTCGATGTCGGCAATAGGCGCGTCCCAGCCCAAGTGCCCGACGAAGGGGCGGCCCTCCGCGATTCCGGCGGCGTCGTACCCCAGCTCCACACCCGGCCGGATCCGGTCGAACAGCGCGGGGGCGAGCGCGAGGTAGCCGACCCGGGCGAACCCGTCCGCCACCGCGCGGATGTGGTGGTTCACCCCGAAGATCTCCTGCACCACGATGATCGCCCCGCGAGGAACGCCCCCCGGTTCGGCGCGATAGACGGAGAAGCGCTTGCCATCTGCGGAGGTGAGCTGGGGCTGGGGTGCCATGGAGGCGATGGACTCTAGGCGGTGGCGGGGCGGGTGAGGGCCTCGAGCACCAGGGCGAAGTTCTGCCATGGACTCCCGGTCGCCCGGTGCATACCGATCGTGCACGGGTGGTTGGAGATCAGGTACGCGTCGAACTGCCGTCCCGCGATCTCCGCCGCCTCGGCCCGGGTCGCGGACGCGGTCAGCTCCGGATGAAGGAAGCCGCGGTCGCCGGCGAAGCCGCAGCAGCCCGCCCGGTCCGGGACCACCACCTGCTCGGCCACGAAGTGTCCGATGCCGACGAGCTTCGGCACGAGTCCCATCTCCACCACCGAGCACACGGGATGGATGCAGGCCGAGCCGAGCCGGCGCTCGGCCCGGAGCCCAGGGAGCAGCATGTCGTGCACGAACTCGACCGAGTCCAGGATGGTGAGCCGGTCGAACCTTGCCTGGTTCTCCGCCGTCAGCACCGGACGCGCCCCACGGAGCCCGTGGGTGCACGAGCTCCCCTCGACCACCACCGGGAGCCGTCCCTCCTCGCTCCAGCGCCAGAACCTCTCGAGCGTGGCGTTGCTCATCGCCACGTCCCCGTCGACGTATCCCTTGGAGTGCCAGGGAGTGCTGCAGCACGCCCCGGCGATGTCCTCCGGGATGTGGACCTGCCGCCCGGCGCGACGGGCCAGCTCGACCAGGGCCTCGGGAATGGTGGGGTGCGCGGGCTCGCCCTCGACCGGGCCGAACATCCGGAGCATGCACGCCGGGAAGTAAATGGCCCGCGCGTCGGCGGCGCTGGTGCGCGGGAGGGGCGGCGCCGCGCGCGGCATGTCCGGCGTCCAGCGGGGCACCAGGTCCTCGCCGAGCACCGACCGGAGCGCCCCGGTGAGCGCGCCCACGGTGCGATGCCCGACGACGGAGGCCAGCGCGTGTCCCGTGGCGATGCCCATCCGGGCCACCCGCTCGGTGGTCCGGGCGCCGGTGGCGGTCGCCTTGCCGATGCTCTGGCCGACGCTGGAGTGCCGCGCGGCGCGAAAGCGCTTCACCAGCGAACCCGTGTCGATCGACACCGGGCAGCGGGTCTGGCACATGCCGTCGCCAGCGCAGGTGTCGAGTCCCGCGTACTGGTAGTCCCGCCGGAGCTCCTCGGCCTCTGGGCCGGACGGCCGGCGCTCCAGCTCGCGGCGCACCACGATTCGCTGCCGCGGGGTGAGGGTGAGCTCCCGGCTGGGGCACACCGGCTCGCAGTACCCGCACTCGATGCACATGTCCGCCTCGGGCTCGATCGAGGGGAGCGACTTGAGGTTCTCTAGGTGCGCCTTCGGGCCCGCGGGGATGATGACCCCGGGGTTGAGCAGGCCCCGCGGATCCACCAGCGCCTTCAGCCGGCGCATGATGGCCATCCCGTCCGCCCCCCACTCGGTCTCGACGAACGGAGCCATGTTCCGGCCGGTCCCGTGCTCCGCCTTGAGCGCGCCGTCGTACTTCCGCACCACCAGCGGGACGAGCGCGTCCACGAAGCGTGCGTACTGGTCCACCGCCGCCTGGTCGTTGAACGACTGGGTGATGACGAAGTGGAGATTCCCATCCTTGGCGTGCCCGAAGATGATCGCGTTGTCGTACCCATGCGCACGGAACAGACCCTGGAGGTCGACCGCCGCGTCCGCCAGGTGGGGGATGGGGAAGCACACATCCTCGATGAGGACGGTGGTGCCGCTCTTGCGCACCCCGCCCACGGTGGGGAAGAGACCCTCGCGGACGCGCCAGAAGCGGGCCTGAAACTCGGGGTCGCGCGAGAACTCACCGGGGACCGCGAGCGGCAGTCGCCGCGTCACGGCCTCGGCGGCGGCCATGAAGGCCGGGAGCTCGGACTCCTGGCCCGTCTGGAACTCGCACAGCAGCGCCGCGGGCGCCGCACCCAGGTGTCCGAGCTCGGTCGGCATCCCCGGCTTGCCCGAGGCGGCGCGGAGGCTCGCCGAGTCGAGCAGCTCGAGCGCGCGCGCCCCGGCGTCCCGGAAGGGAGCGATGGCGCCGCAGGCCGCGTGGATGTCCCGGAAGAAGAGCAGCCCGGTGGACTTGTGGGGGAGCACCGGGACGGTGTCCAGCACCGCCTCGGCGATGAAGGCGAGGGTGCCCTCCGAGCCGACCAGCACATGCGCGAAGACATCCACCGGGCGCTCGAAGTCGAGGAAGGCGTTCAGCTGGTACCCGGTGGTGTTCTTCATCCGGTACTTCGCGCGGATGCGCTCTACCAGCGCGGGCCGCGCCCGCACTTCGTCGCGGAGCGCGAGGATGCCCTGGTACAGTGCGGGCTCCCGGGCCCGGAGCTCGGCGTCCGCGTTCTCCGCCGCGGTGTCGATGACGGTCCCCGAAGGCAGCACGAACGTCAGCGAACGGAGCGTGTGGTAGCTGTTCTGCTCCACGCCGCAGCACATCCCGCTGCTGTTGTTGGCGAGGATGCCGCCCAGGCTGCAGGAGCGGATGCTCGCCGGGTCGGGACCGATCTTCCTGCCGAACGGCCGGAGCAGCTGGTTCAGGTGGTCACCGATGGTCCCGGGCCGCGCGCGGATCCGCTGGCCTCCCTCCTCGACCTTCGCCCCTCGCCAGTGTCGGGCCACCTCGACCAGCAGCCCGTCGGAGAGCGACTGCCCCGAGAGGCTCGTCCCGGACGCCCGGAAGGTGAGGGGAATACCCCGGCTCCGGCTCAGCGCGAAGAGCGCCTGCACCTCCTCGATCGAGCTGGCGAGCACCACCGCCTCGGGCATCAGGCGGTAAAAGCTCGCGTCCGACGCGAACGCCACGCGGTCGAGCGTGCGGGTGAGCACCCGCTCCGGCGAGACGCAGCGGTTCAGCTCGGCCACCAGGTCTCCGGGTGGCGCGATCGGGGAGTCGGTCGGCATGTGGAGCAGTCAACGCGATCCCGGGTGCCTCTGGCGAGGTTCTCGCAAGACTTCACCGGAGACAGAGCGGCCACGCCTGCCGGAGCGCATGTTTTGCGCTTCCGGTGCCCTGGCGCGCGCAAGTGCCGTGGCAGTGCCTCAGACAGGAGCCCGTCCGATGACCACCCCCGCCATCCGCCGTATCCGCCCTGCCAGCACGCGTCAGGCCTCCAAACCTCGGGCCGCGACCCGCCGCGCTCCTGCCCGGGCTCGCGCACGCGCTCCGGGCTTCGTCTTCCGCTTCGATCAGCTCCCCGAGGTGAAGCGTTCGGCGAAGACCTGGGACGAGGTCAAGGCCCTCCTCGGCGGCAAGGGCGCCAACCTGGCGGAGATGACCCGGCTCCGGCTCCCCGTCCCGCCGGGCTTCACCGTCACCACCGAGGCCTGCCGCGCCTTCCTGAGGTCCGGGACCTGGCCGAAGGGCCTCTGGGACGAGGAGCTCGCCGCGCTTCACGCGCTGGAGGCGCGGACCGGCAAGCGCCTCGGTGACCCGGCCAATCCGATGCTCGTCTCCTGCCGTTCGGGGGCGAAGTTCTCGATGCCGGGGATGATGGACACCGTCCTGAACATCGGTCTGAACGCCGAGACGGTGGAGGGCCTCGCGGCGCTCACCGGGGATGCGCGCTTCGCCTGGGACGCATACCGGCGGCTGGTGCAGATGTACGGCACCGTGGTGCTCGGAGTGCGGGACGAGCCCTTCGAGCACGTTCTGGCCGAGTGGCGCGCCCGCCGCGGCGTGGAGAACGACGCGGACCTCCAGCCGGAGGACCTCAGGACCATCACCGCGCGCTTCCGCGACATCGTCCGCGAGGAGTCCGGCCGCGAGTTCCCGGACGACCCGCTGGAGCAGCTCCGGCTCGCCACCGAGGCGGTCTTCCGTTCGTGGCAGGGAAAGCGGGCGCAGGACTACCGGCGCGCGGCCGGCATCCCCGACGACCTCGGGACCGCGGTGAACATCGTGGCCATGGTGTTCGGCAACATGGGCCGCGGCTCCGCCACCGGGGTGGCGACCACCCGGAACGTCTCCACCGGCGAGGACGCGCTCGAGGGCGACTACCTGATCAATGCCCAGGGCGAGGACGTGGTCGCGGGCATTCGCGCCACCGAGCCCATCGACCGGCTGGCCGATCAGATGCCCGAGGCGTTCGCCGAGCTTCAGCGGATCGCCCGGTTGCTGGAGAAGCACTACCGAGAGGTCCAGGACATCGAGTTCACGGTGGAGCGGGGCACGCTGTGGATGCTCCAGACCCGCGACGCCAAGCGCACCGCGCGCGCCGCGGTGAAGATCGCGGTGGACCTGGCAAAGGAGAAGCTCATCACCCGGCAGGAGGCGGTGCTGCGGGTCACCCCCGAGCACGTGGACTTCTTCCTCCACCCGCAGTTCGACCCGGAGTCGATGCGGGCCGCCCGGGCGGGGCGGCGGCTGCTGGCGAGCGGGCTCAACGTGTCACCGGGTGCCGCGGTCGGCCAGCTCGCCTTCGACGCGGACACGGCCGAGCGCTGGGCCAAGGAGAAGAAGGCGGTGGTGATGATCCGCGCCGAGACCAAGCCGGACGACGTGCACGGGATGCTCGCTGCACGCGGCATCCTCACCAGCCGGGGCGGGCGCACCAGCCACGCCGCGCTGGTGGCCCGTCAGTTCGGCAAGCCCGCGGTGGTGGGAGTGATGGCGCTGGAGGTCGACGCGGGGAGGCGCGAGGCGACCATCAAGCGGTCCTCGGTGGTGCTCCGCGAGGGCGACTGGGTCTCCATCGACGGGACCACCGGGGAGGTGTTCCTCGGCCAGCTGGAGACGATGCAGCCCTCGCTCGAGGACCCCGCGCTGATCGAGCTGCTCGGCTGGGCGGACAAGTTCCGCCGCCTCGGCGTGTGGGCCAACGCGGACTACCCCCGCGACGCCGAGCGGGCGCGCGCGCTGGGCGCCGAGGGCATCGGCCTGTGCCGGACCGAGCACATGTTCTTCGAGACCGAGCGGCTCCCGCTGGTGCAGAAGCTCATCCTGTCCGGGGCGGACGAGGAGCGAGACGAGGTGCTGGGCAAGCTGCTCCCCCTGCAGCGATCGGACTTCGAGGGGCTCTTCCGGGCGATGGACGGCCAGCCGGTCACCATCCGCCTGATCGACCCGCCGCTGCACGAGTTCCTCCCGGCCCACGACACGCTGCTGAAGGAGGTGACCGAGCTGGAGACGCGGCTCGAGCTCAAGTCTGGGAATTCGAAGGACCAGACGCGCGACCTCGCCGGGAAGCGAACCCTGCTCGGAGCGGTGGACCGGCTGCGCGAGATGAATCCGATGCTCGGGCTCCGGGGCGTCCGGCTGGGGATTCACATGCCCGGGCTCGTGCGGATGCAGGTGCGAGCCATCTTCGAGGCGGCCTGCAACTGCGCCGAGGCGGGCATCGAGGTCTTTCCGAAGATCATGATCCCCCTGGTCACCCACGGCAACGAGCTGCGGTTCGAGCAGCGCGCGCTGGAGGCGGAGGCGAAGAAGGTGATGGCCGAGCGGAGACGCAAGGTCCGCTACCAGTTCGGGACGATGATCGAGACCCCCCGCGCGGCGCTCACCGCCGACGAGATCGCCTCGCTCGCTCAGTTCTTCTCCTTCGGGACCAACGATCTCACCCAGACCACCTTCGGCATCTCCCGCGACGACGCGGAGACCAGCTTCCTCGCCGAGTACCTCACCCAGGGAATCCTCCCCGAGAACCCGTTCGACCACATCGATGAGGGTGGGGTGGGGCGGCTGATGGAGATGGCCGTGCGGCTCGGACGCAAGACGCGGCCGGGGCTGAACGTCGGCATCTGCGGCGAGCACGGCGGTGACCCGAAGAGCATCGCCTTCTGCCACCGGATCGGGCTGGACTACGTCTCCTGCTCGCCCTTCCGGGTCCCGGTCGCCCGATTGGCGGCAGCTCACGCGGCGCTCCGAGACACGCGCGTGCCCGCCCGTCGCTGACCCGGGCGCCCGCGTCGCCAGGACGCGACCGGAACGTCGCGCGATCGTCACCATTCCGGCCGCTTCCTCGGGGCGCGGCGGGTGGCGCCTGCGATGTCCCGCGTTTGTCACCGCCGCGGGCGCGTCCGGCCGCACGGCCCGTGGAAGGTGCGCCCGCCTGAAAGGTGGGCCGATGTCTTCGCCAATTCTCGTTGCGCTGGTCGTGCTCCTCGGAGCCAATCCGTCCCCGGTCGCCGAGCCCGTTCCGCTCGCCTTCACCGAGCTCGTCCGACCGACCAGCACCGCCCTCGTGCCCACCCAGAAGCTCCTCTCGCTGAAGGGCAAGCGGGTCCGTCTGACCGGCTTCATGGCCAAGATGGAGTACCCGTCCAAAGGAGCGTTCTGGCTGACCCAGTCGCCCGTGGTCTGTGACGAGGCCGGCGCCGGCACCGGGGATTTGCCGCCGAACGCGGTCTTCGTCGTCGTCCGCTCCCTCGCGGCGGAGAACGTTCCGTTCACCCCGCGGCCGCTGGAGGTCACCGGCGTGCTCGACGTGGGCTACCGCGCCGAGCCCGACGGCCGCGCGACCCACATCCGCCTGATCCTCGACCGGCTCGAGGACCTGAGCAGCAAGTCGTAGCGACACCTCAATCCGCACCCGGAGAGACCCCACCCATGAAGAATCGACTCCATCCTCTGGCCGGCGTGCTGTTCGCCGTCCTGCTCGTTCCCGCGGTGCAGGCCGCCCCTGCCAGCGTCACCGTCACCCCTCCCGACGGCGCCCGCTTCCTGGTGCACCAGCGCTTCGACATCCGCGTCGAGGGCGAAGGCTCCACCAAGACCACCCCGAGCTACACAGCGGCGCTGAAGATCGACGGCAGGACCGTCTCCTTCAGCTCCGGGGCCCAGGGCACCGCCACCACCGACGGCATCAGCAGGGCGGGCTGGGGGGGGTTCAACCTCCGCGGCTACTCGTTCCCCCGGGCGGGCAACCACACCATCGAGGCCACCTTCGACGACGGCACTGGCCCGGTGACGGTCAGCGCGCGGGTCAACGTCCAGGATCCGTTCCGTGGCAAGGACGGGCGGCTCACCAAGAACATCGTCATCATGCTGGGTGACGGAATGGGTGTCGCCCACCGCACCGCGGGCCGTCTGGTGCGCTACGGCGCCGCGGCCGGCCAGCCGAACGGCCGGCTGGAGATGGAGAAGTTCCCGGGCAGCGGCCTGGTCTCCACGCACTCGCTCAACAGCATCATCACCGACTCGGCTCCGGGCATGTCGGGTTACGTCAGCGGCAACCACAACTTCAACGGGCAGGAAGGCGTGTACCCGGCCCACATGATCAATACCTTCTACTACCCCCGGATCGAGTACCTCTCCGAGTACCTGCACCGGGTGAAGGGCACCTCCCTCGGTCTCGTCTCGACTGCCGACCTCGAGGACGCGACTCCGGCGGCCAATGCGGTTCACACCGGCAACCGCGGCAACGGCACGGGCATCGTCGACCAGTACCTCGACGAGTCGGACCCCGCGGGCACCAACAGCCACGGCACGGGTCTCCGGGTGCTGCTCGGTGGCGGACGCCGCTGGTTTCTCCCCTCGACGGCGCTGGGCTCCAGCCGCACCGCCGCCAGTGGCTACACCAGCCTCCCTGCGGATCTCGCGGCGGGGTGGGGCGTCCCGGTCACCGTCCCCGGCCAGGGCTCTCCCACCCGGGACCTCATCGGTGACTTCCGGGCAGCCGGGTTCAGCTACGCGGCCGACCGGACGGAGCTCGACACCGCGCTCGCCGGGAGGACGCCGCACAAGCTGCTCGGCCTCTTCGGCTACGGCAACATGAACGTGGCGCTGGACAAGGTGAACAAGCAGCGGGGCGTCAAGGCCGCCCTGCCCAACGGCAGCACCTCCTTCGTGGTCGACGACTACCAGGCCCCGAACCAGCCGATGCTGGACGAGATGTCCGAGGCGGCGTTCAAGGTGCTCTCCAGGAACCGGAGCGGCTTCGTGCTGATGATCGAGGGCGCGCACATCGACAAGCAGTCGCACCTGATGGACGCCGACCGCGCGATCCTCGAGGTGCTGGAGTTCGACCGCGCCGTGGGCGTCGCGCGCAAGTGGGCGGACAAGCTGGGCGACACCACCGTCCTGGTGCTGGCCGACCACGAGTGCTCCGGCTTCTCGCTGATCGGCGCGCTGACCGGCGGGATCACCACGCTCAAGACCCTGAACAGCAACGTGCCGACGAACCTGACGGGCGGGAGCACCGCCGGGTGCGTGGTGAACGGCAGCACTGCCGTGAATTTCAGCTGCCAGCTGGCGCACCAGCAGGTGGTGGGGACGTACGACACTGCCGGCTTCCCCCGGTACGAGATCCTCGCCGACGGCTACCCCGCGACCATGGACATCGACAACAAGATCCTCGTCGGCTTCGGCGCCAACGGCGACCGCTTCGAGGGCTGGCTCACCAAGCCGCTGCCGGTGATCGACAGCTTGCTGCCGAGCAACATCAAGGCCTCGCTGGCCAACTCGGGCTACCCCGCGAACCCGGCAGCTCGCCCCGAGAGCGCGACCGGGGCGCTGTTCCGTGGCCAGGTGCCCGGTGACCAGGCGGTCCACACCGCTGCGGACATCCCGGTCTCGGCCTACAGCACGGGCAACGTTGGGTGGACGAGGTTCGTGGGCTCCCAGGCCAACACCGACATCTTCTTCAAGCTGAGCAAGCTGGCCCTCTCGGGGGCACCCTCGAAGTCGCACGACGACGACGACGACGACGATCACCAGGGTCATCACCCGGGTGGCGACGACCGCAGCGGTCACCACGACGACCAGGACGGGCGCGACCTGCACCACTGATCTCCCGCCCGGACGGGGAGGGCGCGGGGCTGGTCGCTCGAGGGCGGCCGGCCCCGTCGCCCTTCAGCGGGTCAGCGCGAGGAGACCTGCTTGCCCACCCAGAGGCTCTTGGGGATCATGCAGTGGACGCCCTTGCGGATGTCGACGATCTGGCTCACCCGACAATCGGCTGCAAGCGCGGTCAGCGCGTAGGCCTCCTCGCGGGTCAGCCCCTTGACCGTGCTGAGGAAGTCCACCGTCTCGGTCACCGCGTTGACCATCGCCTTGCCGAGGTCCTCGTCGAAGCCGACCATGATCCAGTGGGTCTTGGTCTCGATGCGCGGCCAGCTGAGCTTCATGTCCTTGCGCACGATGGGCTGAATCTCGATGTCCTCGAACGAGCATTCCATCGCGGTGAGGTTCACCTCGCCGTTGCCCTGCGCGCAGTGCGAGTCGCCGGTCCAGATGAGCCCGCCCTCCAGGAACACGGGGATGAAGATGGTGGACCCGGCGGTGAGCTCGTTGATGTCCATGTTGGAGCCGTTCTTCCAGGGCCGGAGCGTGCTCACCGGCGCCATCGGGTCCTTCGATCCCCCCTTGCGGGGTGACGGATCCTCGGGATCGATGCCCACCGCGATGGTGCCCGGGAAGGGCTTGATGGGGATCTCGATCCCTGGCTTGAAGAGCGCAGTCGCCTTCTTGGGATCGATGTCGAAGTAGTGGACGGAGCCCTCGGGGAACGCAGGGGCCAGCGCGCCGATGGTGGGGAATTCCTTGCCCGGGAGGTTGAAGTTTGCCCCCAGCTTCTTCGGGACGATCTTCCGGATCCGGATCTCCATCACGTCCCCCGGCATGGCGCCCTTCACGTAGATGGGGCCGGTCATGGAGTGCGGGCCGCCGCCGGGGTTTGCCTTCCGGAGCTCGACGATCTTCTCCATCGTCGTGCCCTTCTGGATTTGATCTTTGGCGTGCATCAGCGTCTCGATCGAGACGATGTCGCCGGACTCGATGGTGAGCTTCGGCTTCTCCTTTGGATCCAGCCATCCCCAGGCCACCGTGTCCGGCGTGGCCGCCAGGCGGTACGTCTTCGGAGTGGCATCCGCGCGTGCGGCGCCCGCGAACACCACTGCGGCCAGGAGGACCTGGCGCACGACCGTCATCGACATGGTTGCGTCCCCTCGTCTCGCTGCCTGGATGGCAACGGGGTGACGGTAGGTGTCAGGGACACACTGCGTCAAACCAACCGTTCGGTAGCCTTGCAAGGCATCGGAATTCCTCCGGCGAAGCCGCCCGCGTCCTAAGCTACAGACCGTGGCGACGAGCCCCGAGCTCCGCACCCTCCAGTCCCGCCTGGCGCTGCCGCTCGCGATCCTCATTGGCACGCACGTGGTCGGCGTCCTCGGCTACCACTGGCTCTGGCGCGACCAGGGCGGCACGTGGATGGACGCGCTGTTCATGACCTTCACCACCGTCGCCACCATCGGCTACGCCGAGGTGAAGCCCCTGGACGACGCCGGCCGGCTCTTCACGATGGCCATCGCGGTCACGGGGATTGGCAGCCTCTTCTACAGCTTCACGGTCGGGCTCGATCACCTCACCAGCGACTCGATCCGGCAGTCACGGAGGAAGCGACGCATGCAGGAGCGCATCGACCGGCTGGAGCGTCACTTCATCGTGGCCGGATACGGAAGAGTGGGGCGCGAGGCGGCGCACGAGCTGCACCAGGCCGGGCTCCCGGTCGTGGTGGTGGACCCCGACCCGGAGGTGAGCCGCATCGCCGCCGAGACGGGTTTCCTCTTCCTCCAGGGCGACGCCGCAGAGGATGCAGTGCTCGAGCGGGCGGGGATCCGGCGGGCACGCGGCCTGGTGGTCACCACGGCCAGCGACGCGACCAACCTCTACGTCATCCTCTCCGCCCGGCTGCTCAACCCATCGCTCTTCATTGCCTCTCGCGCCGTCGACGAGACGTCGGTGCCGAAGCTGCTTCGGGCCGGCGCCAACCGGGCAATCAGTCCCTATGCCATCGGCGGCCGTCGCCTCGCCCACCTCATGCTGAGCCCACGGGTGGTGGACTTCTTCGAGACGGCGTTCCAGCGCGGGAAGCAGGCGCTCCGGATCGCCGGGCTTCAACCCTCCGCCTCCGCCACGACGCGCTCGGTCGGCGCGCTGGTGGAGGCCGGCGCGAAGGGCGTGACGGTGCTCGCGGTCCTCCGCGGCGACCAGGTGGTGCGATCACCGGACCCATCCTTCGCGCTCGGGGTGGACGACCATCTCCTGGTGCTCGGGACCGACGAGCAGATCGAGGCCCTGGAGCGGGCGATGTCCCCGGACCCGTCCTCGACTGAACGCCCCCGCCCGCACGGGGGATGACGGGCAGGAGGCAAGCGCGGACCCCTGACGCTCGTGCGCGTCCGATCGGCGACTTCTCTCGGCCGCTGGATCTCGGGGCACTCCCTCCGTCCACTCGAGGACGGCATGCCGACACGTTGCCCATCGGGCAGGCGAGCCCGGCCTCCGGCATCCTCGCTGACCTCTCGTCCTCAGAGTGCGTTCCTCGAGGTCGGCGGCGCCGTGGTCCTGGCGCGCGGAGCCCCCGAGGTCGACGCGCTGCTGGCGGCGCTCGGCCGGCGCGTCCTGACCATCGACCTGAGCGAGTTCCAGATCGCGGGCGCCGATGCTGCGCGACGCGGGCTGACCGGGACGCGCGGTGGTCAGTCCGGGGCTGGAACCCGCCTCGGGGTCGGGCGCGCGGACTGGACCAGCACGATCCCCGCCGCCACCGCCGCCAGACCGACCGCATCGAGCGGCCGCACCGGCTCATGGAGCAGGAGCGCGCCGAGGCCGAGCCCGAAGATGGGCGTGAGGAAGTAGAATGCGCTGACCCGGCTCGCCTCTCCGTGGCGGAGCAGCCAGAACCAGAGGAACGACGCGCCGAGGCTCATCACCAGCACCAGATAGGTGAGGCTCACCACGAAGGCGCCCGTGGGAACGAGGTGCGGCGCGCCTTCGAGCAGGGCCGCCAGCGGGAGCAGGGCGACGGACGCGGTGCCGAGCTGGATGGTGTTCGCGGCCAGGAGGTCCTCCGGCGTGCGGATCCGCTTGAAGACCAGCGTCGAGCCCACGAGCCCGACCACCCCGAGGAATGCGAGCAGCACATCCGTCGGTCGGGCGGCCTGTGTGCCGGCCCTGGCGCCCATGGTCACCAGCACTCCCGAGAACCCGAGCGACAGTCCGGCGATCTTCCGGAGGGTGAGGGGCTCGTCGAGGAGCGCCGGAGCGACCAGCGCCAGGAGCAGGGGATTGGTGCTGGCGATGATTGCCCCCATCCCGGAAGAGAGGTGGCGAAGCGCCTCGTAGGTGCAGCCCAGATAGGTGGCGTTCGCCAGCAGCCCGTAAGCGGCGATCTGTGCCCATGCGGTCCGGGTGCGTGGCCATCGCCGGCGGAGCGCGCTCACCACCCCGGCCATCAGGACCGCTGCGATGGCGAACCGGACCGTGAGCACCCAGAGCGGCTGCCCGAGCCGGGAGAGCACGCGGCTCGGGACGAAGGCCGAGGCCCAGAGGAACACGTAGAGCAGCGCAAGGGCGGTGCCTGCCCGGCCATGCGCGCGGAGCTCGGAGCCGCTCATCAGGGGCAGGACACTCGCATCTCCTCAGCCCTGGGCAATGCACAGTTGGGCCCGCGCGTGCTCAACGCCGATCGTCGGCCGGCTGTGTCCGCTGGGCGACCTCGAGCGCGGTCTGTGCGGCCTCGGTGGGGCTGGCTCCCTCGGTGGGACTGCCTACCCGGAGCGGAGGTGGTCGAGGAGGATCTTCAGCCCGAGGCCAATGAGGATGAGCCCCCCGAGAATGTCCAGGCGCCGTCCGAGCATGGCGCCGGCCTTGCGGCCGACGTAGAGCCCGCCGACGCAGAGGACGGCGGTGGTGACCCCGATGGTGGCGATCGAGAGCCCGAACGGCGCATCGAGCATCGGCAGGGTGATACCCACCGCAAGCGCATCGATGCTGGTTGCCACTGCCAGGAAGAACATGACGCGCGGTGCGAACAGCTCCGCCTCGGTGCGGGGCGGGGCATCCGGGCCCGCGCCGTAGGCCTCCCAGAGCATCTTCGCCCCGATCGCGCCGAGGAGGATGAACGCGATCCAGTGGTCCCATTGTTCCACGAGTGGACCGATCCGAGAACCGACGACCCAGCCAACGACCGGCATCAGCGCCTGGAAGCCGCCGAAGAAGACGGCGACGAGCGCGACGTGGCGAAACCGAACTCGCGGCACCGCCATTCCACGGGCCGCGGAGACGGCAGCGGCGTCCATTGCCAGTCCCGTCGAGAGCGCGAGGATGGCACCGAATTTCATCAAGCCAGCGGGGGAGGGGGGCCCGGGGTGGGCGAGGGGGCAACCGGAGCGAGCTCTCCTTCCAGGACCCAGGCCTGGAGCATGGTGTAGCTGACCGCGAGAATCACCGGACCGATGAACAGGCCGATGATCCCGAACCCGAGCAACCCTCCGATGACTCCGGCAAAGATGAGCAGGAGTGGCAGGTCCGCGCCACGTTTGATGAGCCACGGCCGGAGCACGTTGTCCATGGTCAGGACCACCAGCGTCCAGAGCAGGAAGAAGGTGCCGCGTCCTGGCGAGCCAGACCAGTAGAGCCACACCACACCAGGCACCATGACCAGAAATGGCCCCACCTGCGCGATGCAGAGCAGAAACACCACCGCCGTGAGAAGGCCGGCGTGGGGAATGCCGGCGATCGCCATCCCCAGCCCGGACGCAGCGGACTGGACCAGCGCGGTCACGATAACCCCGAGGGCGACTGCGCGGATTGCCTGGCCTGCCAGCAGCACCGAAGCCTCGCCACGCTGTCCTGCGAGGCGACGGAAGTAGAGCACCACGCCTCGGGCAGCGACCTCTCCCTTCGAGTAGAGGACCAGGGCGATGATGAGCATCACCAGGAAGTGGACGAGGAGCGTTCCCAGGCTCCCGGCCTGCGCTCCGAACCAGCGCACCACGCTTCCCACGTAGGGCTGGAGCCGCGTCGACAGCGCAGCCGGGTCCGTCTGCGCGAGCTCGGCCCAGGAGCGTGCGAGACGGTTGCCGCCAGGAAGCGATTCCACCCAGGCCGGGGGCGGTGGAAAGTGCAGTGTTGGCGCTGAATGCGCGAGCGCGATCAAGCGGTCCGACTGCTCGAGGACGGTGTCCACGGCGAGCCAGACCGGGATGACCACCACCGCGAGGAGAATCAGTCCCATCACCGCGACGGCCGGCCCGCGGCGGCCCCCGAGGCGCGCCTGGATCCTCCGGAGGATCGGCCAGGTGGCGACCACGATGGTCACTGCCCAGATCCCCGGTCCGAGGAACGGACGGATGACCCACAGACTCCCCACAAGGAGCCCGCCGACCGCGAGCACCAGCATCAGGGTCCGCGGAAGGTTGTTGATGGGCGCCGCCATGCGTCCTCCGACCCGCGTTGCGGCGTCACTCTAGAGGAACCTGGTTGATGCGCCTGGGACGATGGCGCGCACCGGCCGAAGCCTCCCGTTCGAGCGGCGATCGCGAGGATGGACCGTTTCAGCCCCGGGTGGGTCACTTCAGACCCCTCCCGTAAGGCCTATCTACTTGGGGCTCCAATCAAAGGTAAGGACGGACCTCCCTGCCCGTGCAATCTTCTGGCGCGCAGGGGCAAGGGCTCCAGGGGAGGTGTCGCCGAAATGTCGCGTCATTCAAGAATTGCAGCGTGCGTGCTGTCGC